>FWPU01002224.1_pt1 | contig 14017 bp, 16 predicted proteins | sample 2228361 | NCBI WGS metagenome assembly FWPU01 (sample SAMEA103939777, study PRJEB20133) | metagenome
GTGCCTGGTGACTTCACAGTTGGTTCACAGATATTAACAAAGCTCATTTCACTTCACCTGGCCAAACGGGCAACCCTCAGGTTCATTTATTAGCCTTATGCAATATCATTCATCACTTTTATTGTAAAATTATTCATGCTCATGCCTTAGCAGGTACTATGGCATACATAATGTGAATAACACAATCCTTATCTTAGTCCCGACGGGTTCATCGTTACTCACTTGGACAGGGTTAAAACAATGAAGTCCGAAAAGGTCAAGGCAGAGTTCGTCAACCTGGAAACACATGTAGGGCCGTTGAAGGACAGTAAACTCACATTCAAGAGATGTTCTGTCACGTATGAGGACCTTATGCTCACTATTGAGGATGGTGAGAATAGAGCAAGGTTACATGCACGAAACATCAACAACGTTCATCTTGAGAAGAAGTCAATCAGAATTGCTGCAATTAACTTTGAGATCACAGAGCCTAAACGCGAGCCTAGTGTCGTGAGTGGTGCGATTAGGCTTGAATTCTCGGATCAGAAGGAAGCTGATACATGGTTCAAGGAGATATGGGGATAAGAAGTAGGATAAGTGGCTTGACATAACCAACACTAAACTCAACTAGTAGCAACAGACTTGTTTCTATAACAGCAGTTCTTTTAGCTAAATGCAACAAAGAGCACAGCAGTTCTACATACACGCTATCTCAAATCATGTCTCAGAGTCAGCAGCTAGAATCTACGATGTTCGACGTGTACACACCCGCTTGAAACCAGATATGGCTTATTTTTATAGAAACATTGCGTCTTGACTGGCCCTGGAATGTCATGATAATAAGATCTGAAGAGTGTATGTTAGTCAGATATTTACTAGAAAGGGGAAACAAGACCAAAAGAACAGACTTTAATAGGAGCATGAGGTGAACGCCCATCCCCAGTTTGACGGGGGTAACAATATGATATCCGAGCAGATAAGGTATATCAATTTCATGTTTAGTGACCTTTTTGGTTCACTCAGAGGTATGATTGTTCCATGCAGACCTGCCGAAACAATAGATGAACTAAAGCAGGACCCCATTCTGAAAGAGGGTACAAGTGTAGATGGTGGCTCTGTTCGAGGGCTTGCGACTGTAGAGTCATCGGATCTTAGGCTTCAGCCAGACCCAGAGACTCTGATTGAACTGCCATATATGCAACAGAGAATTGCAGGCGTGATGTGTTATGTGACGAGGAAAGCAGTTGAATCAGAAAAAGGCACGCTAGATGCGAGGAGTATGTTTCATTCAGTATGTAAGAAACTTCTCGAAAACAAACAAATGAGAGTCAAACTGGAACCAGAGTTTCATTTTGTGACTGAAGAGGGTGAACCCTTTGACCCCGCACGCTATGCTTACACATACCCAGACAATACAGGTGCAGACATCCTGTTAGACATCGCATCAAGAATACAAGACATTGGAATGGGGGTCAGAGTTGCACACCATGAGGCTGGAGAGGGACAGGTTGAGATTGAGATAGCATTCGACGATGTCAAGAAGATGGCAGACAACCTACTCTTGTTCAAGAACATCGCAATTGCAGTGGCAAGAGAGGCGGGAATTAATGCAACTTTTATGCCGAAACCATTTGCAGGAGCGCCCGGTAATGGACTGCACTGTCACATTCAGATCTGGCAAGGTGATAAGAATCTCTTTGGAGATGAGAACACAGGGGGGCTATCTGAGATGGCTCATATGTTCATAGCGGGAATTCTTGAACACGCTGCTGCAATCACAGCTATCGCCAATCCCACGATCAACTCATACAAGAGGCTGGTTCCACATCAGGAAGCACCAGTATACATATGTTGGGGCCCTATGAACCGTACAGTGCTAGTCAGAGTACCACTCTTTAGTGGAGCTCAGAAAGCAGCTATCGAGTTTAGATCTCCAGACTGTATGACTAACCCCTACCTACTGTTTGCATCCATAATTGCAGCGGGAATGGATGGGGTGGCAAAGAAATCCAGACCCTGCGAGCAGAGGACCGATGATGTCTTTGCAATGACTGATGAACAACGCGAAAGACTCGGAATAAAGATGCTTCCTGCAACACTGGGAGAAGCATTGGATGCACTCGAACATGATGAGGTCATCAAGAGTGCACTTGGTCATCAAATTGTTGAGAGGTATATCACTCTCAAGAGAGAGGAGTGGCGCGAATACTGTAACAGAGTTGTCACAGATTGGGAATGGGAACAATATTCAAGTGACTAGACAGGCACACGTCCATGTTGATTAGAACACGTGTTCTAAAGTATAATCAGAGGCGCCCGGATAGTGGTTGATAACATAGGGCAGATAATCTCATACAACATGAGACTGGAGTATACAGCTCATAAGTCATATACAGGGCAGGCCCCTATTCATAGGAGCACTCAGAAGGATTAATAGCAGGCACGTGTTATAATTAGTCATGTCTAAGAGAATATTGATCTGTTACGGCACCCGTTATGGCTCAACTGCAGAGGTTGCCACAGAGATAGCAAAGACTATAGAGAGTGAGGGAGCATGTGTAGAATTGGTTGACCTAAAATCGGGACGACCGAGTCATTCTCTCAATGAATATGATCTTGTTGTCATTGGAACAGGTATACAGGCAGGACAGTGGACTAAGGAGGCAGCCAAGTTTCTCAAGGAGAATCGACACACTCTAGAGAACATTCAGACTGCACTCTTTGTGGTCTGTGGATACGCAGCCTCTCCACAGAAATGTACTGAGGCGCAGACACAGTATCTTGACAAGGTCATATCAGAATACCCAACAATCCATATTGTTAAGACTGGACTGTTTGGTGGGGTATTTGACCTCTCAAAGTACAATATAGCTGTCAAGGCTCTGATTAAAAGGATGCTTCACCAACAGCTGGGTCACGAACCGCCTGAACGAACCGATCTCCGTGACTGGGACAAAATTCGTGAGTGGGCACTGTCACTAGTCACAGTATGACATCGAGGTACAATAGAAACTGCCAGGACGATTATATGATATGGCACGATTTGAAAATGGCAAAGTATTGTGAGCTGAATGTCTGGGATTATTTCTGCGACTCAGCAAACAGAATGATATCACTAAAGGCTTGGCTAGTAATCCAGCCCTATTATCAATCAGAGCACGGAAAAAATAAGTTATGGAAAAACAACATCCCAACTATTAATATGGTATAGGAATTGATTAATTAATATCTCATGTACAGTGCAAAGAGAGTCTTGTGAGATGAAAATTATGGCGAGTGAGTGTGAAGTTAGGATACTTGGATCACCAGATGCTAAGGTAGTGCAGACCAAGGAACTACAGGTGAAGAATCCACTCTTGCTGTGTTGTTTTCCAACAGCGGGAGTGGTGGGTACAATTGTTGCTAATACAATAGTTGAACAAGTGGGTATGGAAGAGGTTGCCCATGTGCGTTCAAAATATATGCCATCAGCAGCAGTATTTCTGGATGGACGACTCAGACATCCATTCAGAGTCTATGGACATCCTCAAAGGAATATCTTGCTGGTCACCACAGAGCTTCCTATTGCAGAAGAGGGACTCTACGCTGTGAGTTCAGCCCTTCTAGACTGGGCGGCACAGGTCGGAGTGAAGGAGACCGTGGTGCTCGATGGTATACCCGTCGAGGGATTGCCAACCGCAAGAAAAGTGCTATTTGCAGCTGAAGAAGAGAAGATACCTGAACTACTCAAACATGAAGAACTTGAATTGCTCAACAAGGGAATTATCACAGGAATAGCTGGTTCCATACTGAGCGAGACTCTGTGCCGTTCTATAGTAGGCTATGCGCTACTCACCCCTGCGATTGCAATGATTCCAGATCCTGCGGGTGCGGTCCAACTCATCAAGGTTCTAAATAAAATATACAACCTGAGTATAGATGTGTCAGAATTGGAGGCGACAGCAGAGCAGATTCGTATTAAGATGGAGGACATGGCACATCAAGTACATGGAATGCGATCTCGGACCTCCACAAGTGGACCCGCCTATGAGGGAATGTATGCATAGCATACAGGCAACCAGACCAGAGCGGGCAGGTCAAAGTACCTGCAGGGCCTATTTGTCACTGCAGGTCTCGTAGGCCTCTCTTGCGCCTTGTGTATTCTTTTCGCCTATGCGTCCGGTCCACTTCTCCAAGATGACTTTCTCCACAGTCTCGAGTCGGATCAGACCTGTTGCCTTTGCAAATGCACCAAGCATAGTGGTATTCACAACGGGCAATCCTGCCACTAGTAGACCATATTTCAGTGCGATACCGGTACCATCGTATGTCCACACATGTCCACGACTGAGGTGAAGATCAGAGGCACGTTGAGGAGTATTGATTATCACAGTGCCATTTTCTTTGAGTCCCTCAGTCACATCGGTCAACACAATAATCTGGGGGTCTAACACAGCAACAACATCAGGGTGGTAGATCTGACTTCGTACATTGATCTCTTTATCAGAGATACGAGTGAAGGCCTTCACTGGAGCACCTCGGCGTTCTGCACCAAAGTATGGAAATGCTTGCACTCCCTTGTATCCATCATGAAACGCAGCCTTCGCTAAGAGCTCTGCAGAGGTGACACCACCTTGTCCACCTCGTCCGTGCCATCGAACCTCAATCATTGGCATTTTTGTGTACTCCTTGCATTCAATAACATGGCTACTGTTGAGCCATTCGATGTTGAGTAAAACTTTTTCGTATAAGGAACCGGCCTCGGACTTTGGATACTGGGTTGGAAAATGAAATGATACAATAACAATGTCATCATCTTGCAATAATCATAACATAGAATTCACTGGAATTCACGCATTCTCAGAGCCGTGAGAACGCCATTTGCCGAATTTGCAGCCTGTTGTAGACCCACACCGGAACCAGCAGTGTCAGTTCCAACAATGTACAGGCCCCTAATGGGGGTGTCTGGACCGGGACGGTCAAGATCGGTCTGACCGGGAATGAGCGCGGCACGTGTTGCATAAGAATACTGAATATGTTCCATCTCGACATGTCGTAGGAGTTGAGGATAGTACTTCTCAAGTCCATTTCCTTTCATCATTGAAACATGTTCATCAATACTCTTTCCAGTCTGATATACAGTGGCCAATGCAACTAACTCCTTGCCATCAGGGGCACAGCTTGGATCAAAACTCGATATAGACACCATCCAACGATTAGGAGTTGGATATACAATGACTCGCGACTTGCGGTCGCCAATCACAACCTCATCAAGGCCCAGCCATAGAGTGACGCCAAAGGTCGGTTCCATGTGACTCCATCGCTCAAAGAACTGGCGTGCCTCTGTCGAGTTGGTATGCACTATCTTTGGCATGTCGTACAGAGGAATGTTGCTCACAACACAGTGGTGTTCCAGTTCTTGTCCATTGACTGTGACACTTGAAACACGACCATTATTCTCTGATATGCGCTCCACAGATGCATTAAGGACAACATCTCCGTTGATCGCATCAGATACCCGTTTAACAAGGCCCGTCATCCCACCGATCACGTAGCCCTCGTCATACTCCACACCGATTCCTAGGAGGAGCTTTTTGATTGAGGCGATCTTTGAGGACTCCTTGTCGGTATCTTTCAGTGTACGTAGTGATTCATATGCAGAGGCACGATCAATACCCACACCAGCGGCCATGTATATTGCACTCTGAATCACATCAAGCACAGTCTGATTCATTGCATTATGGGCCTGCATGAACTCAAGAAAGGAGATGTCTTTGTAGCGTCGCATCTCATCCAGTCGCATTGTCTTGATCTTTGCACCAATCCTTGCAAGACTTAGTCGGCCTCTGAGTCCGGTCAATGGCCACCGCAGTGTTTGTCCTATGCTTGAGGGAATAGTTCCCTCTCTTTTATCTACTCTAAAGTACCAGCCCTCATGTAGTACAAATGTGGGTGGGGGATTGAGATACCGTCGCATAAACTGAGCAAACATACCACGCTGTACTCTTGTAATGACGTGTAGACCCATATCGACTCTAAATCCATCTACCCAATAGCCGTTCCAGACCCCACCGACCCGCGCCTCTCTCTCAAGTAATAGACACCGTTTTCCCTCTGCTGAGAGAGCAAGAGCAGTCAGTAATCCACCCGCACCGGTTCCAGCAATGATGACATCATAGTCAGACGGAGCCACTTGATCAATAGATATGCTTCTCATGGCTGAACCCGATTTGACTGTCATTACTCACCTTATGACTATTCCCGTGAAAACATCTTCCACATCCAGTTGTTTAATCAGATAGAAAACTACGTCTACCATTTGTTTTGCAATGAGATACAACAATTTAGTATATATGATGATGCTGTAGAAGGAGTCTTATCTGAACTCAATAGATTCTATAGGCAGTGCATTCTAACGAGGTAATCAACAGTGCCAACTCTTGAAGACGTCCTCAATGCAGCAAGACAGAAGTTAGAGCGCGGAGATAGACCCGAGGCGGCACGACTGATCATCATGGCTGCCAAGGCTATAGCAGGTAAGAATCTGAATACCAGAGCAGCTCAATTGTACGAAGAGGCTGCAGACATATATCACAGCATACAAATGATTGAGGAGTGTGTTGATGCACTCGACAAGGCCACTCTGATGTTGATTCGGGCGGGTAGTGAATCACAGATTCAACAAGAGATTGCACGTATCAGCGAAAAGGCCGGAAGAGTGACTGAGGAAAACAGAGACTTCAGTAGAGCAGTAGAATACTATACACGGGCGTCCGACTTTGCCACCACAACCAACGACAAGACTAGACTCTCCACTTTGGCTGCTGATGCATTGGAAAAGCTTGCAGATGCACAAGAGATGGACGGGGACTTCAACTCAGCAATTGCACTATTGAAGAAAAGCAGTATGCTCTACTTTGCGGTAGGTGACGATGAGCTTGGACAACGATTGAATGAACGTGCACTACGTGTTGCAAACAAGTGGGCAGAAGAGGCAAAAAAGAGGGGCGACCTATTCGCAGCAGGTAATGCGTTAGCAGAGGCAGCTCAGATAAAACAGGCAACAGGGGATATAGTCGGAACAACTCGCCTGATGCAGTTAGCTGGTGAACTATATGAGAAAGCGGGTTTCTACGAAAAGGCGGGTAACATCTATGATGCAGCCAATGATCTATTGAGAGGTCAGCGGCTGACCTCAGCATCAAGAACTGCAGCTGCCAAAGCAGCCGAGGCATACATGAAGATGGATGGGAAACCCGAGGTAGTCGCACCACTGCTTGTCAAAGCAGCCAACATTTTTGCAGAACTTGGTCTAGGAGTTAAATCAAAATGGGCATTTAAGAGAGCCGCAGAACTATTTGGAGAGCTTGCAAAGAAGGCATTAGCAGAGAGAGACATTGATTCACAACAAAAATATCTACGATTCCAGGCTATGTGTCTAAAGAGATGGGGGGATCACGAACAGGCAGATGCAATCTACTTTGATGTCATCTCTTATTATCTTAGTCAGACACAGAACGTGAGTGCCGCAGATAATATGGAAACAATAGCATTGGCATTTGATGAGGCAGCCACAGTCCTATATGAGGCAGGCCGCAAAGAACAGGCGGACAAACACATGGAGCAGGTAATTGACATCTATGTCGAACTTGCAGACAAAAGTAATGTGTCTGAACAACCGGATGAGTCCTCCAAGTACTATACAAAGGCAGCAGAGGTAGCCACAAGATTGAGTGATACGAGTCGATCATACTTGTTTCATAGATTGGCAAGCGTGAAGGCTGAACGAGCTGCAAGAATGTATATGAGGATGGATATCACAGAACTTGCAACAACATGGTGGAGAACAGCAGGAGTTGAGGCACTCGCAACTCGTACGTCGAAGATGGCAAGGCGAGCAATTCGGTGTCTACGGCGATCCGCACGAGACTTCAGAGAGATCAATGAGCTGAAAGAGGCGTTTGAAGATCTCTATACCATATTTACGGTGGTGATGTTGTACTATCCGTACAGAACTGAATATCTACTTGAGATACTGACAGAGATGGATGAGATTGCACTGACTACCCGTGACACTACGATGAAACGACTCATTGCGGTACTCAGACCAATACAAAAACATGCATATATCGCGGCACTTCTTGCATTACAGGAACACGAGAGAGAACTCCTTGACAAGAGAGAAACTCTAAAACAAATCATTGAGAAAATAAAGTGGTAATTGGGAAAGAAGTTGTGGACATGCGATATCAGAGATGACTGCATACAACACACCTCACAGTCTTTGGAGGTCATAGATAGAAATGGGTGCTTATCACGGACAGATCACGCTTCACACTCATGGGAACTGTCATATGATAGATGTCACAGAAAGTGTACAGAGACATATTGAGAAGAGTGGGCTGAGTATGGGCACTTGCACAGTCTTCTGTGCAGGTTCAACAGCATCAATCACCACTATTGAATATGAGGAGGGGTTGCTAAAAGACTTTCCAGAGGCAATGGAGAGGATAGCACCTACAGATGTGCCCTACGAACATCATCTGCGATGGGGCGACGGCAATGGGCACTCGCATATTAGAGCCTCGGTGGTGGGACCAAGTCTGACAGTGCCGTTTGTCAATCGAAGGTTGACTCTTGGAACATGGCAACAGATAACTCTTGTAGACTTTGATACAAGACCACGTCAGAGAATATTGGATGTCCTTATTATTGGTGAATAAAAGTCAACGCTCAACATCAGTTGGCAGATCCCAGATCATCTCATCTGTAGCAGAAGGTAATGGTGTTCCCTCACGGATCTTTAGTGCCAAATAGTGTATTCGCAGAGCTCTACGTAGTCTATGAATCTGGAAGGGGACATTCCAGTCAGGTATACTAGCACGATAACCGGATGATGCCAGCAGGTCCTGAATTGTGTCCAACTCCCTGCGAACCTGTTGTTCTATGTCTTCAATCTCACGATCAATTGTCAGACTATGTTCGGCCATTTCATGTCTACACCCAAGAGGACTATCACCATGTTTAGTAATAATGTGGCGTACTACGCAGGTATTACCCTCTGCTCATCGGATACGTCGTCGAGATATGGCTCGTCTATGCATCATGGTTCCGCACACAGGGCATTCCAGAGAAGATGGTGACTGCCTCTCAATATATCCACATGCGGGACATCTATATGACCATGTCACACGATGTCGCATCTTTGAGGTTGGATCAAGTACTGAAATCCCTAGAAATGATGCCGTGTTGAGAACTGCTGTGTCTGTTGAAACCAGAGTCACATTATAACCAGCCCGCCTCATAGACTGCGCCAGTGCCAGTAGTGACTGGTCGGTCTTTGATAGTACAGAGATATCACCACTCTGCTGGGCAGCATGAATGACCTCCTCAAAGACAGACTCGTCCACATTCCTTATTGAGAGACGCCCAACAGATATGAGATTTTCCACACGTCGTTGACTAAGGCTATTCAAGACCTCATCTATGACTGCCTGCGTAGTGACCAGATGAACAGAGGGGTGACGGCGTTCCCAATCGGATATCAGAACACCTGTATCAACCACATGAATGGTCGTCATTTCAGTCACACCTAGTACATTCGAGCAATCAACCTTGTATTCAATCGGTCATAGTAGTTGTCATACATACGAATGAATCGTGTGACCTTGTTGGACTTTTTCAACCATATTCTATGACCATATTCGACGTCAAACCGAGCCTGTCCATCGATCACTGCTATTGTGCAAGCACCAGCTCGTACCTGTTCTACCTCAAACAGACTGTCATCGGGTATCACAAGCGGTCGTAACTCAGACCTGGGAGGACAGACAGGTACGAATATGAATGCTCTCACGTTGGGGGTGAGAATAGAACCACCAGCCGCAAGCGCATAAGCAGTCGAACCACAGGGTGTTGCCAGCATTACACCATCAGCACGCCCGTAGTCAACCCGTACACCATCCAAGTAGACTTGAAAGGCCAACAGGCGACCGGGTATACAAGATACGATGTAGACCTCATTCAACGCATCAGTGAACTGTATGTCATCTATACCCGAGGACAGATTTACACAACGTTCAATCACACAGTCACCCTGAATCACACGCTCCAGAGAGTTCAGTGCAGTTGTACTACTTGCCTCTGTTAGAAATCCAACTGTGCCTCGGTTGATACAGAATAGGGGGGTCTCGCGGTCGGCGAGATTTTGCAATGTATAGATTATTGTACCGTCCCCACCAATAGTCACCACAAAGTCTACAGACATATCTCGAATTGGTACTGGTGTGATACCCCTCTCACGAACGGAACATGAACCGGGATCTACCGAGACCTCAATACCATGACGCACAAAAAAATGGGCCACATTCTCAGCGAGACGCTCGATCTCAGGCCGGCCGGGTCGACATACCAGTCCGACTGCATTTCGGTCTGTCAACAAGTGTGGGGACTTCTCGATGTTCACAGGCAGAAGAGCCTCCAGTCAGTCCATGTAGTGTCCTACATTTGTAACCCTAATGTGTGTTTTGCGTCTGCAAACAGAGTGTATTTGTGTGATATATAGATAATACAGGTCTGGTTATTATTAGATGTGTTCGTTTCACAGTAATAGAGGTGGACATTTTCCTCCTTGTATATCAGGGTGTATAGAAACCCATCTTTGTAATTACGATGAGGATAATACAGATATCAGTCTACACAAAGTATATAGATAACACAAGTGCAGTCGCTAGACTGTTCAGACAGATATTAGCTGGTGAATACGGTGAGCACCGATAACATCAGAAGAGCAGAAGCAAAGACGCTCAAACCAGGAAGCTACCTTATTATCGATGGCGAGCCCTGCAAAGTCGTAAGCCTTGAAAAATCCAAGCCTGGTAAACATGGGGCTGCTAAGGCGAATATAGTGGCAGTTGGCTTTTTTGATGGTAGAAAGAGAAATACAGTGATGCCTGCAGATAGGATGGTGGAAGTCCCCGTCATTGCCAAGCGTTCTGCCACAATTGTTGCGGATCTTGGTGACCATCTGCAATTGATGGACACTGAGAGTTATGAAACCTATGAGGTCACTAGACCCGTTGATGAAGAGGTGGCCTCAAATATACAGTTGAATGCTGAGGTTGAAGTCTGGGAACTGATGGGTAGAAGAATAATCGTGCGCGTGAAATAGGTTCTGTTCTATCAAGTCTTAAGTAGACGTTCATAGAACTGAGGTCTCACGGTATCATATAGCAACCTAGCGAGTTCATCGGGCGCCTTCTACTCCGGACCCATCTGTGTGAACCGGGACGTGACATTCTCATCGAACCATGCGATTGTAAATGGCGCCAAATGCAGATGTGTCCACATAGCATCCACAAGGCTAATAGTCAAGCAATAGATACCACAAGACACTACTGTGGAGGAACACCATGGTGGCTGTTGAGAAACTGGACGGAAAAGATCTGAAGATTGTGTCCATTCTCATGAAGAATGCAAGAAGTTCACTTCGCGAGATAGGGCGAGAGGTCAGTCTCAGTCCAAGCTCGGTCAAGAACAGAATTAGTAGACTGATTGAGATAGGAATTATAGAAAGATTCACAGTCGATGTTGACCACAGAAAGATGGGTTATGAGATCCAAGTAGTCATACTAATCACTACACGACCGGGCATGTCGGAACCGGCCTATGATGCCCTCTATGAGTGTGATGCAGTGACTCGTGTCTACATGACTGCAGGCACAACTAACCTTGTATGTTTTGTCAGGGCAAGAAACATTGAGGAACTCGCCCGTTTTATAAAACATCATATTGAGAAACTTGACGGTGTTGAAAAGGTTGAGACCATGTTCATGATACCGCCTCATGTCCAACCAATCTGAATGACAGAAATGCTTATCACTCGTCCATACTCAGATCTTAGATGTGCGGAGGTTGCCAAGCCAGGTCAAAGGTGCTGGACATGCTCCCCGCCAAGTAAAGGCGTAGGACTCAGGCTCCTAACAGATCGCAAGTGTCTTGCGATGGGAGACTTCCGTAGGGATTCGCGGGTTCAAATCCCGTCCTCCGCACCATCTGTTCTAGAACAGTCTTATAGGTATTCATGTGGCAGGCTCACAGACCATTCATATACCGAGTAGTGACCGTTCTTCTACGAAGTCTATTCTCTAATGATTGCCAATTGCCAATCTGTTTAATCACGGTATCATTATCAAGTCCATTCTCAACAGTGCCATCATAGACTACTGCACCGTCTTGAAGTACGATCATCGAATCAGCCCAGTTCTCGATGAAGAAACGCTCATGTGTAGTATAGAGGATACTGACATTGTTTGCTCGTAGACTCTCAAGTATTTCAATGAGAGACTCGGTCATTGCAAAGTCGAGTCCAGCAAAAGGTTCGTCAAGAATAAGTATCTTGGGACGCATAGCAAGGAGTCCTGCCAGAGCAGCTCTCTTAGCCTGACCATAACTCAACTCATGGACAGATCTGTCGCCCATATCCGAGAGACCAACAAGTTCCAGAGACCATCTCACTCGCTCCCGCACCTCATCCAATGGGAGGCCCATATTACGTGGACCGAAGGACACATCCTCCCATACAGTCGGAGCAAAGAGATGGTCATTAGGGTCCTGAAAGAGAAATCCAATCTGTTGTCGTATAGACCACAGGTTCTGTGGCTCAACTCGCTTGTTGAATATGAATACTTCACCAGAGGTTGGCCTGAGAAGACCAACTATGAGTTTGAGAAGTGTAGTCTTTCCAGAACCATTTTTTCCAACAAGCGCCTTGTTTTCTCCAAGACTCAGACGTGTCGAAACGTCCCTGATTGCAAACTGACCATAATTAAAACATAGGTGTTGTACATCAATCAGAGTATCCAAGATGATAGTACCTCCCTGATGATAGGGGCAACAAATAGCACACCTATTATAGACAAGAGGACTGGCAAGAGAAGCAATGCATCACGACGCCGGACCTTGTATTCAGAAAACAACAGATTGCCAGTGGAGCCCCGCATGCTCATTGATTGGTATACTGATTGACTACGATCCATGGCTCTTACGATAGTTGCGCCCACAATAGAACCCCATGTGACTAACCTTTGACGTCTTCCGCACACGTCGAGTCCACGCATAGTCTGAGCATTCATCATTCGTGTCTGTTCCTCTCTAAAGAGAGGAACATACCGCAGCATGATAAGTAAGGAACCCAGAATGATAGTTGGCACGCCAAGAGTTCTTAGGGTCCCTGTGAACTCAGTCAGGGTCATATGCGACAGCGTTCCCATGAATAGCATCATTACTGCAAATATCCTGAGTACCAACATAATACCTAGAAGAATACCCTCTCTATAGATAGGCAGCGGACCCCATGGAGAATTGACCACCGCAACAATGGTCTCGCCAAATAAGAATGGCTCAAGAAACAACCAAAACAACACTGGAATCTCTAATCTAGCAACAAGTGAGAGTATGATCCTCCAACGGGTATGCGTCACAGTCCCGGCCGCAAATATGCCACAGATAACGAGAATGATTGTAAAAATGTCAGTGATGGTGGAGATCAGGCCTACTAATACGATGGAGACAACAAGTATTGACGTTGTTGAAAACCTCCTCTCACTGACTCTTTCTCGTTCAAACGGGAGGAGAAACTTGTCCATTAGGCATCCACCACCAATGCAGTCAAACTATGCAGATCTACTGTATTTGCGACAGAAACACTATTCTCATAGTACTAATTAAGTGTGTCACTCCTGGCAGATTCGTGTCACTTTTTGACTGAATTCGTGTCACCCTTCTTTAATATGTAAAAATACGAACTCAATAATCATCAGCAGCAGATACAGAAGAAGCCATCATTATTCAAATAGAATCATGAGAGGGGTGAGCCTGCCCGGATGATGACAGGCAGCACCCCCGGATGTGTTGCACATACTGATACAATGCAATTAGTCAGAAGTATAGTGCATATTCAGCTCTTTTTACGGGAGAGAAATCTAAAGAGAATTAGAGTCAACAGCAGCACGAATACTACCCCTATAGTTCCGATGAATGCTTCAGTCAAAGGACCCTC
>FWPU01010298.1_pt1 | contig 14017 bp, 13 predicted proteins | sample 2228361 | NCBI WGS metagenome assembly FWPU01 (sample SAMEA103939777, study PRJEB20133) | metagenome
CGTAGTCAGCCACGCAGCGCAGCGGAGTGGCGTCCCAACGGCACTCCACTCCGTTCCGTGCCTGACTACAAACGGCTTTCGCAAAGAGAACCTGGGCTGGACGCTCCCTCGCTTGCCGCCGGCGGAGCGCGGGGACACATGGAGTTGGCTGGTGGCGTTGGCGCACTGGATGCTCTTTTCGGATTTCGGATTTCGGATTTCGGATTTCGGAAGCAACGCCTGACCCCGCCGCGAGTGCGGCAGAGCCTGAAGGCGATTTTCGCGCGGATCGGTTCCCCGGCGCGAGGCTGCCAACCGCGCGGAAAACCGCCCGGCTGGCCTAAAGGCAAGCCGCGCACGCCCAAGCCGCGCTCTGCGGTGGTCAAAAAGGGCGTCGCGAGGGCGCAAACCGCTTGAAATGCAATTGGCAAGGTGCTTTCTCTCACCCTGACGAACCGTCAGGACAATGGCGTTTGTCTAAACTCGAGTTCACTCATGTTATGGTAATCACCGCCGATCTCCATTGTCGCTATGACGCCCCATTCGCCTCCTCCAGCGCCAACTTCGTCAACTTCATGTCCTTGGGAATTTTAATCGGATAGTTCCCGTCGAAGCAGGCGGCGCAGAAATACTTCTTGGAGATGCCGACGGCTTTGAAGACGTTCTCGAGGCTGAGATAGCCGAGCGTGTCCGCGCCGATGTATTCGCAGATGTCGTCCACCGTCAGGCGGGAGGCGATGAGTTTTTCGCGGTCGGGGGTGTCAATGCCGTAGAAGCAGGGCCACACGTAGGGCGGCGAACTGACGCGCATGTGGATTTCGCGTGCGCCCGTTTCGCGCAGGACGTGAATCAGGTTGCGTGTGGTCGTGCCCCGCACGATGGAGTCCTCGACGACGACGATGCGCTTGCCGCGCAGCGTTTCAGGCAGCGGCATGAACTTCATGCGCACGCCCATCTCCCTCATGCGCTGGTCGGGCTGAATGAACGTGCGGTGAATGTAGCGGTTGCGGATGAGACCTTCGCCGTAGGGAATCTTCGACGCCTCCGCGTAACCAATCGCTGCTGGAATCCCAGAGTCGGGCACGCCAATCACGAGGTCGGCTTTGGCAGGATACTCCTGCGCGAGCAGGTTGCCCATGCGCCGCCGCACGGTGTAAACCGACCTGCCCAAAATGTGGCTGTCGGGACGCGCCAGATAGATGAACTCAAACACGCACATCGCCTGCCGCGAGTTCGCGCCCACTTGGATCTCCGTCATGCCGCTTTCGTCGAAGATGACGATTCCGCCCGGTTCGACTTCGCGCACGAATTCCGCGCCCACGACGGGCAGGGCGCAGGTCTCCGACGCCAGCACCCAACCTTTGCTGTTCAGCCGCCCGATGCACAGCGGTCGCACGCCGTAAGGGTCGCGGAAGCCGATGAGTTTTTTCGGCGTCACGGCGACGATGGAATACGCGCCCTCGATTTGTTGCATCACCTCGGGCAGCGCGGTTTCCAGCGGCTTGTCGGGCATGGTAGCGAGCAGTTTGACGATGACTTCGGAGTCCACCGTCGTGCTGAACTCAATCCCCTGCTGCTCCAACATGTGCCGCAGTCCAATCGCGTTGACGAGGTTGCCGTTGTGCCCCATCGCAATCTCACCTTCGGAGCATCTGCCCAGAATCGGCTGCGCGTTGCAGAGTTTGCTGGAACCCGACGTGGAGTAGCGCGTGTGCCCGATGGCGACGTGCCCGTGCATGGAAGCGATGCGTTCCTCGTCGAACACCTGCGAAATCAAGCCCATGTCGCGGTGAATCTGCACGCGCTCGCCGTCCGCGACGGCAATGCCCGCGCTCTCCTGTCCGCGATGCTGCAACTGGAACAAGCCGAAGTAAGCGATGCGTGAAACTTCCTGTCCGGGCGCATAAACGCCGAAGACCCCACATTCGCACTTGAGGCTGTCGCCGTTGAGGGACGAGGGATGAGGGCTGCAAGATGAGAGATGACAAGCGGATAATTTATCCCTCATCCCTGATCCCTCATCTCTCATCTTTTTGTTCAAGCGTTCATCAAACATGGGATGGCTCCTCGCCACGTGCGGTCGAGGGTGGGAACGTCCGCGTCAATCCAGTCGTTCACCATCAACCGCTGACCTCCGACTTTGCCGAGAATCGTCACAGGCGCTCCATGCTTTGAAGCGATGTCCAGAAGGTCGTTGACCCGCTGTTCGGGAAGAGAGACGATGATGCGCGATTGAGTTTCGCCGAACAACAAAGCATCGTTTCGGATTTCGGATTTCGGATTTCGGATTTCGATTGTCGCGCCGGTGTTGCCCTCAATGCAACATTCGGCGAGCGCAACTGCCAAGCCACCTTCGGAGCAGTCGTGCGCGGAGGAAAGCAAACCGTTCTGCGCGGCTTCCAGCACCGTGCGCTGCACGGCGCGTTCGCGTTCAAGGTTTAACGCGGGCGGCGTGCCAACTTCGAGTTGATGAATCACCGCTAGATATTCCGAGCCGCCCAAAGTTTGTAGTAAGCCACGCAGCGATAGCGAAGTGGCGTCTTCCGCAGGACGGCACTCCGTTTCACTTCGTGCCTGACTACCAACTCCCTGACTCCAAACCTCTCCAACCGAAGTGGCGTCTTCCGCAGGACGGCACTCCGTTTCACTTCGTGCCTGACTACCAACTCCCTGACTCCAAACCTCTCCAACCAAGGCTATTATATCACCTTCGCGTTTGAAGCCCAACGTCAAGTTTTGGGTCACGTCGGATAGCACGCCAATCATACCAATCAGGGGGGACGGATGAATAACGGACTCCGGCGTTTCGTTGTAAAAACTCACATTGCCGCTGACGACGGGCAGTTCAAAAAACTTGCACGCTTCGGCGATGCCCTCCACCGCTCGCTTGAACTGCCAGAACCTATCAGGCTTTTCGGGATTGCCGAAACAGAGGCAGTCGGTCACGGCGGCGGGCTCCGCGCCGACGCAGACGAGATTCCGCGCCGCCTCCGCAATCGCAATCTGCGCGCCGAGAAACGGGTCGAGGTAGCAATAGCGCGAGTTGCAGTCGGTCACAGCGGCAATGCCCATGTTCGGAGTGAGGTGATTCATCGCCGTCTCCGACGCGCAATGAATTGCGCTACTACAAGCGTCAGGATATTTGTCCAGTTGCAGGCGCAGCACGGCGGCGTCGCCTCTGCCCGGCGCGACGACGGTGTTCGTCTGAACGGTGTGGTCGTACTGGTGAAACACCCATTCCTTGCTGGCGATGTTGGGCGAGGCGAGGAGTTTTAGCAGCACGTCATTGTAGTCGCTTGGCTCTGGAAGTTGCGAGAGGTCGAACGACTGCACCGCCTTAATGTAGGCAGGTTCTTCGGCGGGCAAGTGATACAACGGCGCTTCGGCTAAACTCTTCGCGGGCATTTCGGCGACGACCTTGCCGTTTTGCCGCACGCGCATCATGCCATCGTCGGTGACGTGCCCGATGACGACAGCGTTGAGGTCCCATCGTCGGCAGATGCTCAACACCTCTTCTTCGCGTCCCTTCTCCACGATGGCGACCATCCGCTCTTGCGACTCGCTCATCATAATTTCCCACGGCTCCATGTCCGCCTCGCGCAGCGGGACTTTGTCTAAGTCAATATCCATCCCGACGCCGCCCGCTGCCGCTTGCTCGCACGTCGAACAGGTCAGCCCCGCCGCGCCCATGTCCTTGAGTGAGACCACCGCGCCGGTGCGCAAAATTTCCAGCGTTGCTTCAATTAAGCACTTCTCCGTGAACGGGTCGCCGATTTGGACGGTCGGGCGTTTCTCTTCGTCCGCGCCGAACTCGTGCGACGCGAGAATGCTCGCCCCGCCGATGCCGTCCCGTCCCGTGCTGTTGCCGAAGTAAATCACGCTGTTGCCCGCGCCGCGTGCCTTCGCGGAAATCAAATCTTCGATTCGTGCCACGCCGACGCACATCACCCCGACGAGACAGTTGCCCCGATAACAGTCGTTGAAGTAAATTTCGCCGCCGACGGTTCCCACCCCAATGCAATTTCCGTAGAACTGGATGCCATCCACTACACCGTTGAACAGATACTTCGCCAGCGGCGTTTTCAAATCGCCGAAGCGCAACGAGTCGAGCAGCGCAATCGGACGCGCCCCGCTGCCGAAGATGTCGCGCACGATGCCGCCGATGCCCGTCGCCGCACCCTGCCTGGGTTCGACCTGCGACGGGTGGTTGTGGCTCTCCATCTTGAACACGATGGCAAGCCCGTCGCCAATCTCAATCCCGCCCGCGTCCTGCCCGATGAGGGTTTTGAACTTCCCCGTTTTCGGCAGCAACTTGAGCAGCGCGCGCGAACGCGGATAGCCGCAGTGCTCACTCCACTCGACGGAATACATCGCTAACTCCGTCTCCGTCGGCACGCGCCCCAAAATCTCCACGACGCGGCGGTATTCCTCTTCCTTCATGCCAAGAGCCAGGGCTTTGTCGAGCATGGTTAAGCGACCACCTTCTCTGCAATTTGCTCCAGACGAGCCAACTGTTTCTGCACCGAACGCGCTGGCTCAGTGGTTTTGCACTTCGGACAGTAGTAGCCTTTGACGCGGTGCAGCGTGACGCGCCCGTTCGCAACGCGCAAATTGAAGCGGCGCGCCTGACGGCGGGAGTAGCAGGTGGGGCAGCGTTCCTCCGCTAACCGTCCTGTCCCCGCGGGAACCCACTCACCTTCATCCATCCATTCAGAGGTGTCCGTTTTGTCCCACCACTCTGCCTCTTCTTGAATTGACTTGAACTTGGGAACTTTCTGTGGCATGGGTTTACCTCCTCCGGCGTTGGTAGTAACGTCGTTCGGCTGGCGTCATGTCTCGTGCCGTCACTAACCAGTCGCTGCGGCTCCAACGCCTGCGCCCGACGACGACAAGCAGATATCGCCCTGCCGCCGTCTGACCGTAAAGTTTGAACTTGTCCTTTGTAGTCCGCACGCGCAGGTGCGACGCATAATAAAGTTCCAGCACCTCGCTGATGTCAACGTTGTGCTGGGCGATGTGGTCAATGCGGTCATCGTCCCAGTCCAGTTCATAGCCGTTCATGGGTGATGTTCCCTCTGCCCATCACAAGGGCTTGGCTCGGTAGGGTTAGGCGACCATCTTTTCCACACGCGGCTTGGTTTGCATCCGCGCCTTTTTCAGCGTTCTCCTCTGTCCGCCGCTCTTTCCCAAGTTCGCTTCTTCCATGACCTTCTGCAACTGCCTGACCGTTTGCTGCACCGCCCATGCCGGCCGGATGCGCCGCACCGCACTTGACGCAGCGATAGAGTTTCACCTTGTGCAGCGTCAGCCTGCCGTCAGCGAGGGTGCATTTCAAACTTGTTGGTAGTGAGGCGATTTATCGCCGTCCATGACGCGCAATGAATTGCGCTACTACCAACGCAAATGAAATACACCCTCGTCAGCGACCTGCCAGTCGCCGCGCTCCATCTGTGCCTTGCCTCCGCACTTGCGGCAGCGGTTGTCAACCGGGCGCATCGTGCCGGCTGGAATCCACTCACCTTCATCCATCCATTCAGAGGTGTCCGTTTTATCCCACCACTCTGCCTCTTCTTGAATTGACTTGAACTTGGGAACAGGTTGCATGGTCTGCGATGTGGTCAATCCGATCTGCGTCCCATGACAGGCTGCCTTTCAACATGATGTATCAGTCCCAGGCTATGTGTCACTCAGGATAGACTCCCAGACTCCCCGCCCATCCGCGCTCCCCAAAATCGCCTCCGATGCCCGTTCCGGGTGGGGCATCATGCCGAAGACGTTGCGCTCGCGGTTGCAGATGCCCGCGATGTCGTCCAGCGAGCCGTTCGGGTTTTCGCCGACATAGCGGAACACGATTTGGTTGTTCGCCTTCAACTCATCAAGCGTTGCTGCGTCGCAGTAGTAGCACCCCTCACCGTGCGCGATGGGCATGGCGAGGACTTGACCTTGCGTCAGTTGGCGCGTGAACGGCGTGTCGGTGTTCTCGCAGCGGATGCGAATGAACTTGCAGGCGAACCGCTGCCCCGCGTTTTTGATGAGCGCGCCGGGCAGCAGGCGCGCCTCGACCAGAATCTGAAACCCGTTGCAGATGCCGATGAGGAGTTTCCCCTTCGCCGCGTGTTCCTGCACTGCCTGCATGACGGGCGAAAAACGCGCAATCGCCCCGCAGCGCAGCGCGTCGCCGTAGGAGAAGCCGCCAGGCAGCACGAGGCAGTCGTATTTCGACAGGTTCGTTTCCTCGTGCCAGACGTAATCAACGGGTTGTTCGATGACATTCTTAATAACGTGATAAGCGTCCACGTCGCAGTTCGAGCCGGGGAAGACGACGACGCCAAATTTCATTTTTTCTTCCGCCTCCTTCCGACGCGCTTGACCTTGCTCTGCTTCTTCGCGCCATCCAGTTCGACGGTCAAGGGAAACTCCAGCAGCAGCGGACGCCCGACGAGGGCTTGCCGTCGAGGGTTCGTGAGGCGAAAGGGGCTGCTGTTCCACTCCAGCACACACTCGCAGTGATAATCCAAGCGATGCTTCTCGCCGCGTTCATCCTCGACCCACAAAGCCACCGGCAAACGACAGGAGGTGTAAGAACGCCCCAGATGCTGTTTGCGGCGCATGTTGATGAGTTGCTGCATTCGTATGATTCGATGAGACAGCAACTCATCATAGTTCAGCAAGACAAACGGGCTTCCCGTATCGAGGTCAGAGACGTAGGACAACGCCTGTTTCTCCAAATCCTCTGCTGAACATTGGGGATGAGCGACGGACACAGGCAGAGTAGGATAAGCGTCCTCCTCAGCCACCGCAGACCAATCCACGCTTTCCTCAATCTGCTCCTCGTCTTCGTGCCCCAAAAGCATGCCCATCTTGCCTTCGCGCTGTTCTATCTGATGCAGTTCCTCCTCGCTGGGAAGGTTACAATCATCGGGATAGGAGGCTAAAATCTTCCCCCCCACAACCAGCAGCCACTTGGCATCGCGCACAGCAAACTGCTCATCCAGCCACTCCTCGTTCTCCTTCCACATCTGAAGAGGCAGCGCGCCCGCCTCTTCAGGAGGCAAGGCAACGAATTCTTCGCGCGTCAACTGAAAGAGTCTGGACTTCATGGGCGCGGTGTCACGCAACTTGCCCTTTTTCCTGGGCTTGGGAGGAGACGCAACTTTCATCTCTTCAATTGCCTTGACAGGCTGCCCGTCCATCTCCACGCGAAACTCTTCAATGATGGGATTCGCCAGCAATTTCTGGCACATCTCCTCTACCTGCGCCTTGAGCGCGGCAGGGTTGTCGCCGTCCAACTCAATGGTGATGAACTTGCCGATGCGCAGGTCTTTGACGTTGGTGTAGCCGAGATGATGCAGCGCCTTTTGCACGGTCGCGCCCTGCGCGTCAAAGAGGGATTTTTTGAGGGTGATGACGATTGAGGCTTTCATGGTCAGTGATTGATGGTTGATGGTTAATGGCTGACGGTCATTGACCATTGACCCTCAACCATTAAATTCCGACCCGTTCAAAAACGTAATCCACGTGCTTCGTATGGTCACTGTAATCGAAACAAGCGTCCAGTTCGGCGGACGTGAGCGCGTCGCGCACGCGGGCGTCGGCTTCGAGCAGTCCACGAAACGACTTCTGTTCCGTCCACGCCTGCATCGCTTTCTCCTGCACCAGTTTGTAAGCGTCCTCGCGCAGCCAGCCTTTGTCAATGAGGGCGAGAAGAACTTGCTGGGAGAAAATGATACCCTGCGTCCGCCCCAGATTGCGCTTCATGTTTTCGGGATAGACAATCAAACCCTTGACAACCGCTGTGAAGCGGCGCAGCATGTAGTCCACAAGGATGCTGCTGTCGGCGAGAACGATACGCTCGACGGAGGAGTTCGTGATGTCGCGCTCGTGCCACGTCGTGACGTTTTCCAGCGCGGGAATCAGGTTGCCGCGCACCACGCGCGCCAACCCGCAGATTTGCTCACACCGTTCGGGGTTGCGTTTGTGGGGCATCGCCGACGAACCGCGCGCGGTCTGTGGGAACGGCTCTTCGACTTCCAAAATGTCGGTGCGCTGCAAGTTACGAATCTCGGTGGCGAAGTCCTCCAACGTCGCCGCCGTGAGAGCCAGCGCGCTCATATATTCGGCGTGGCGGTCACGCTGAAGAATCTGCGTGGACACTTTGGCGGGCGTCAGGTTGAGAATGCGGCAGACAATCTGCTCCACGCGCGGGTCAATGTTGGCATACGTTCCGACCGCGCCGCTGATTTTGCCGTAACTCACTGTCTCGCGCGCGCCTTCCAAACGCCGCACGTTGCGCCGCATCATCTCAATCCAAACACATAACTTCAAACCAAACGTAATCGGCTCTGCGTGGACGCCGTGCGAACGCCCCATCATCACGGTGTATTTGTGCTCTCGCGCCCGCTCAATGAGAGCGTCAATCAACGTCCGCACGTCGTCGAGAATCATGTCGCACGCCTTGCGCAGAATCAAACCCGTCGCGGTGTCCTCGATGTCGTAAGAGGTCACGCCCATGTGGAAGTAGCGCGCCTCTTCGCCCATGTTCTCTGTAATCATCTTGACGAAGGCGATGAGGTCATGGCGGATGCCTTCCTTGAATTCAATCTCCAGAGCGCGCTCGACGTTGACCTTCGCCTTCTGCCGAATGAGCCGCGCGGCTTCGACGGGAATCTCACCAATCTCCGCGAGCGCGTCACACACCGCGCACTCGACCTCCAGCCAGTGCGTGTATTTGCTCTCCAACTCGAAGAGAGCCTTCATTTCAGGAAATGAGTAGCGGTCAAGCATCTGTATAGAGGAGGGATGAGAGATGAGAGATGAGAGATAACCATTCATCCCTCATCCCTCATCTCTCATCCCTTCTCGTAGTTCCTCCACCCGACCTCCTGCAACTTCGCGTCGCGCTGCGCCACGCTGTCGGCTTGCTTCTGGCGGAAGGCTTCGACCTTCACCTCAATCTCTTTGTCGCACAGCGCGAGGATTTGCAGCGTGAGCAGCGCGGCGTTTTTCGCGGCGTTAATGCCGACGGTGGAGACGGGAATACCCGACGGCATCTGCACGATGGAGTAAAGCGAGTCCACGCCCGACAGCGTTGATGTCTTCACGGGCACGCCGATGACAGGCAGCGGCGTCAGCGCAGCAAGAACGCCGGGCAGATGCGCCGCGCCACCCGCGCCGGCGATGATGACTTTGACGCCGCGCCCCTTCGCGCCCCGCGCCCATTCAAACGCTACCTCCGGCGTGCGATGCGCCGAAATGACGCGCACCTCCACTGCCACGCCAAACTCTTCCAACGTTTCCGCGGCTTCCTTCATCACCGGCAAATCCGAATCGCTGCCCATGATGATGCCGACTAAGGGATGGCTCAATAACATCACTCCCTCTCAAAGAGGAACTATGGGGAACTCAAGGGAACTATGGGAACTGCCTTTTATGTTTCCCTCTCTTTCCGCTTCCTTCTTCCCCTTCGCGCAACAGCGCGCCAATCGTCGCCAGCGGCAGCGCCGCCACAAATGCGAGCACCGCCAGCCACTTGAGCGGCGTGAACAGAAGCAGCACACAAACGACTGTCAGCGCCACCGCGCCGCCGCCCCACAGGTTCGAGCGTGACGTGAATCGCGCCCGAAACCACATCCGCGCTGCCCAGGCGACGCCGCCGAGAATGAGCATGATTTGTAGGAGTTTGAAAAGGGACATCAGGCAACACCGACTTTACGCTGCCAAGACCTTCGTCTTGCGCGGCTGCTTTTTGGCAGCCGCCTTTCCGTTGCGTGTTGAGGCTTGTTCAGCCTCATAACGACGCAATGCGGCATTTGACTTGCGGATCAGCGACAGGAAGAAGGCGAACACCTTGTCCCGCTGTCCTTCCGGCTTGAGCAGTTCTGGGTGCGTGAGACTGCAATCCAGCACCGTGAACCCGACTGCCTCTTGCGTCTCCGGGTCAAAGCGCACGGTCACGTCGCCGTCCACGTCAAGGTTGAGCGTGCCGTATGGCTTGCCGAGAAAGATGTAAAGCACGTCTCCCTCATCATCATAATTGTAAATCAACTTTTGGGCCATTCCTGAATTCCCTCCTCCACAAGAATACCAGTCTCATACGCTGTGACTACTTCATACAGATTCGACGACCCCGCTACCCGTTCCGTCACAACTTTCACGTAAGAGCCAGAGCCTATTGTCGCGCTCTTCCAATAGACCCAACGCTGCTGCCCACGCCGCGCGGTTCTGAAAACTTTCTCTGGCAACTGCAAGGCTTGCTTCACGTCGTCTTGGTGCCCCAGCATATCGGGGTGGAGAAAGAGAACGTGCTTCACCCACGTCACCGTGCGCAGGTGCACCGTCCGACCTGAATAATCCTGAACGACAAACTCAATTCGCGTCGGATCAATCCTCGCCAAGCACCCGCCTCCCAATGTCCCGCCGGTAGTGCGCGCCGTCGAAGTGAATCGTGCGCACGGCGTCGTAAGCCTTCGCAATCGTGTCAGGGAAACCGTCGCCCAGCGCGGTGACGCCCAGCACGCGCCCGCCGCTGGTAAGGATTTTTCCGTCACGATTCGCGGTGCCGGCGTGGAAGACGAGGACATCTTTCAGGCGAGCGACTTCGTCCAAGCCGCGAATTTCCTTGCCGCGTTCGTAACTGCCGGGGTAGCCGCCGGACGCCATGACGACGCACACCGCCGTCTGCGAAGACCATTGCGGCGAGACTTCGTGCAGCCGCCCGTCAATGACGGCTTGCAAGATGTCCACCAAGTCTGACTGAAGGCGTGGGAGGATGACCTGCGTTTCCGGGTCGCCGAAGCGACAGTTGAACTCCAGCACCTTCGGACCTTCGTCGGTCAGCATCAGCCCCGCGTAGAGCGCGCCTTTGTAGGGTCTGCCCTCTGCTGCCATCGCTGAGACGGTCGGTTTGAGGATTTTCTCGACGGCAGCTTCATAAAGTTCATTCGTCAGCGTGGGAACGGGCGAGTAACAGCCCATGCCGCCGGTGTTCGGTCCTTCGTCGTTGTCAAAGATGCGCTTGTAGTCCTGCGCGGGAACCATCGGCACAGCGGTCACGCCGTCGGTGAAAGCGATGAGCGAACATTCTTGCCCCGTCAGGCGCTCTTCGATGACAAGGCGGCTGCCCGCCTCACCAAACTCCCTTTGCGACATGAGGCGGTCCACAGCGTCGCACGCCTGTTCAACCGTCTGCGCGACGATGACGCCCTTGCCCGCCGCCAGTCCGTCGGCTTTGACGACGAGGGGCGCGCCCTGCTCGCGGACGTATTCCTTCGCGGAGTCGGCGTCCACGAACGCCTCAAATCGCGCCGTCGGGATGTTGTATTTGGCGAGGAAGGACTTGCAGAAAACCTTGCTGCTTTCGATTTCGGCGGCGTTCTGGCGCGGACCGAACACGCGCAAACCGTGCGCTTCAAACTCATCCACGATGCCCGCTGCGAGCGGGGCTTCGGGTCCGACCACCGTGAGGTCTATGCGTTGCTCCTGAACGAACTGGCGGAGTGCTGTGATGTCCTCTGCCGCGAGGGAGATGCACTCCGCCTGTTGTGCGATGCCCGCGTTGCCGGGGGCGCAATAGATTTTCTTCACCTGTGGACTGTGGGCGAGGCTCCACACCAGAGCGTGCTCGCGCCCGCCCGAGCCGATGACCAAGACGCGCATGTGGTAAGTGGTGAGTGGTGAGTGATGAGTGATAGGATAAGGGATGAGAGATGAGGGATGAAGGAATTTGTTTTCATCCCTCATCCCTTATCCCTTATCCCTCATCCCGCACTTCACCACTCACCGCCGTTGCTACATCTGCGCCAGACTTTCAAACTTCGCGTACTCCGACAAGAAGATGAGCTTGACCGTCCCCGTGGGACCGTTGCGCTGCTTGCCGATGATGATCTCCGCGATGCGGTCATCGGCTTCTGGTTTTGCTTCTCCCGCCTTGTCGTCTTTGTGCCGACCATGACGATAGTAGGCTTCACGGTGGATGAACATGACGAGATCGGCTTCGGCTTCGATGGAGTTGTGAACAATGATGTCATTAGCGACGAAGTTGTGAAGCCCTTCGACGGTCAAGTCGTAAACGTCCGTTTCTCCATCGTATTCAATCGCCGCTATTTTGTCCCAGCAAACGTCGCTTTGCGACAATTTGAGCAACTCTTCTGAGCCGACCAAACGCGCGACTCGCTCTGCCCGCTGACGGCTCAGGTTGGCTTTGTAGAGTGCTGTGCCGCCGTAATACATTCCTAAACCTGTCTGCATTTGTCGTGTAGTCAGTCCTATGCTGTTCATGGCAGGTACAACGAGAAGCCGCCACGCCTCGCGTGGAATGATGTCACGGTTGGGGTTGTGTTCCCTGTCTCGGTAGTAGTCAAGGATAGACGCAATGTGTTCGCTGATGGAAAGTTCGTCGAGTCGCTTCCAGCCTGCAATCGTGAGAAACTTATGGTTGGCTGTGGCGCGAATGGTGCGTCCTGAGTGAGTCGTTAAACGGTAAACAGGTTTGCAACCCGTCGCAAATGCTTTTTGCACTCTACACGGTTCCAGTTTCCACGTTTGGGGATTGACCGCAAGGACGCGAAAGCCGGACTTCCCCTCCAACTCAGATATGGGGCAATAGGTTCCCTCATCCGGCAAAAAGACTAAGGTATCCCCGCTGAGGCAACCACTTTCCCTCAAGTCAGACAACTGGGGTCTCTTGTCCTCCCGCTGCTCGACGGCGCGCGACAGTTGCGAGAGCGCAATCAGCGGCACGTTTAGCTCCCGCGCCAGACTCTTGAGCGAGCGGGCGATTTCGGACACCTCCGTCACGCGGTTTTCGGGGCGTCCCGACGTGCGCATCAGTTGCAGGTAGTCTACGATAATCAAGCCCAGAGAGCCGTGTTCGGCTTTGAGCCGCCGCGCTTTGGCGCGCATCTCGAAGGTCGAAATCGCGGGCGTGTCATCAATGAAAATCGGCGCGTCGTAGAGCCGCTCCACCGCCCCCGCGATTTTATTCCAGTCGTTCTCATCCAGATACCCGCTGCGGAACTTCTGCGAGTTGACCCGCGCCTCGGAGCAGATGAGTCGCTGCACAAGTTGCGACTTGCTCATTTCGAGGCTGAAAATGGCGACGGGCATTTTTTCGTGAACGGCGACGTGGTGACCAATCGAGGTGCAAAGCGCGGTTTTGCCGACGCTGGGGCGAGCCGCCACGATGATGAGGTCCGACGGCTGCAAGCCCGACGTCATGCGGTCAAGGTCTTCAAAGCCCGTCGGGATGCCGGTGGCGCGCCCCTTGTTTTTGAACTGCATCTCGATTTGCTCGAACGCATCGTGCAGGAGGGTTTTGAGTTCGGCGAAGTCGCCGGTGAGACGGCGCTGTCCGACTTTGAAGATGGCTTGCTCGGCGCGGTCAATCAGCGATTCGACGCTCTCCCCCCCCTCATAGACCCAACCTTGCACCTGGTCGGCGGCGGTGAGCAATCCGCGCAGGATGGCTTTTTCTTCGACGATGGCGGCGTACTGCTCGACATTGGCGGCCGCCGGGCAGTTTTCCATCAGCGTCATCAAGTAAGGCGCGCCGCCGCTGGTGTCCAACTGCCCGCGCCGTCGCAGTTCGTTGGTGACGGTCACGATGTCAGCGGGGTCGCCGCGGTCGAACAGGTGAAGGATAGCGGAAAAAATCTGGCGGTGCCCCTCGCGGTAGAAGTCTTCGGGCTTCAACTTCTCCGCCGCGCGCGCAATCGCATCACGGTCCAACAGCATCGCGCCTAAGGTGGACTGCTCCGCCTCCAGACTTTGCGGGATGACCTTCACGCTGTCGCCGCCGTCCCTGCCATTGTGGGGAAAAGGAATGACGGGATCCGAAGTTGCCATGGCTCAATGGGTCAATGGGTCAATGGGCCAATGGGATTCCGCCCATTGACTCGTTGACGCATTGACCGTCGTTGGAGACTTAGAGCCTATCCGAAAAGTAGCGCCGACATCCCCCCGTCCCCCGCTGGCGGGGGACAGCCTCCCCCTGCCCTCCCCACCCCACCCTTTCCCTCCCCGTTGACGGGGAGGGTAGGGG
>FWPU01010299.1_pt1 | contig 14014 bp, 12 predicted proteins | sample 2228361 | NCBI WGS metagenome assembly FWPU01 (sample SAMEA103939777, study PRJEB20133) | metagenome
CCAGTTTACCACAGAACTTCCAGATTCTCCTATTGACCTTTTTCGCTCCCCGCCCCCGCGCGCAAAAGCTGACGTGCACCCCCGTCCCTGCTGCCCTTGACGATTCTATAACAACTGTTACAATTAGGCAGCGGGTTGGGGCATTGCGAGTTGCCTGAGCCAACCAACCCGCGATTGCAGAGAAATGCTCGGGCGAACCTTTGGCGAGGGTGTTCCCATGCCAAGAACCAAATGCACGCCGGGACAGAAGTTGTGGCTCAGCCTTTACCGAGCTGACCTGTACCACCAGGAGGCCGAGAAGATTGACGTGCCCCCGGCTGCACCTAGGCTGAATTCAGAGCGTGCGACAAAACGCTGGCTTCAAGGCATGTCGCGCCACCTACAGGAGAGCTTCCCTGCTGGGTTGCGGCAACGGCGCGAGGAGTTGGGCCTGACCCAACAAGAATTGGCGGACATCGCGGGCCTTACCTCCACGGCGGTGGCCATGATTGAGCGCGCTGAGCGGTCGCCGAACCTCGACACCGCGGCCCGTCTGTGTTGGGCCTTGGACGTGGCAGCAGGCGTGACGTTAGAACAACTGAGTTGACTCGAAGGCCTCACAAATGATCCGCGTCCGGCCCCCGGATCAAAGACGAAGCGAATCAAGGGAGACGACCTGTGCGGCAACGGTCGCTATTCGATGACGGCACCGATCTTACCGCCGACGAGCGGAGCGGTTCGTTCGTTGACAACATGCAACTACCGATTCACCGGTGGTTCCGCTACTCGGCGGGCTTCGCCGCCGAGTGGGTCAGGGAGCTGATTCGGTCCAGTACGAAAGCGGGCAGATTGCGGGTGTTCGACCCCTTCGCTGGGTCGGGAACTGTTGTTCTCGAAGCCGAGCGAGCTGGAGCGGAAGGCCTGGGAATCGAGTCGCACCCGTTCGTCGCCAGGGTCGCTCGCGCCAAGCTCGCATGGCGAGAGGAAATTGCGTCGTTTCGCAGATTGGGCAAGTCCATACTGGATACGGCGAAGGGCAAGGACGGAAGACCAGCACGTTATCCCAAACTGATCAGCAAGTGCTTTCCTCCGGAAACGCTCACGAGGCTGGACGCCCTTCGCCAAGCCCTCGAAGAGCATAGGGAGGAGTCAGCCCGTTACGAACTCTGCTGGCTGGCACTGGTATCGATCCTCCGTCTCTGCTCGCCGGTCGGAACGGCTCAGTGGCAGTACGTCCTGCCCAGAAAGTCCAAGGCGAAGGCGCTCGAGCCATTCCAGGCATTTGAGGAGCGGATGGAGTTGATGGCTGCGGACATGCGCTCCCGCCAATGGGAGGGCATAGTCGCCCCGCAGGGCCTCGTGCTCACGTCCGATGCCCGAACGTGCGAGGGCGTCGGCGATCAATGGGCTGACTTGGTTATCACCTCCCCCCCTTATGCGAACAACTATGATTACGCCGACGCGACACGCCTAGAGATGACCTTCTTTGGAGAAATCAACGGCTGGGGTGACTTGCAGTCGGCCATCCGACAACGGCTAGTCCGGAGTTGCACGCAGCATGTGGCCCCATACGCCAAGCGCACTAGCTCAATCTTGAAAAGCAAGGAGTTGGCCCCGATCGCATCAGAACTCACCCAAGTGTGCTCCGAGCTTGATCGGGTCAAGGAGCAGCATGGCGGGAAAAAGCCGTACCACGCGATGATTGCACACTACTTCTATGACCTGTCCCAAGTTTGGACTTCCCTCCGCAGAGTCGTCCGGGCTGGTGCCCGGGTTTGCTTCGTCATCGGCGATTCCGCCCCTTACGGAGTCCATGTCCCCGTCGAGCGGTGGCTGGGAGAGCTGGCCGTGGCTGCGGGCTTCCAGAACTACCGGTTCGAGAAGCTGCGCGATCGGAATACCAAATGGAAGAACCGGAAACACCGGGTCCCTCTGCAGGAGGGACACCTATGGGTCGAGGGCTGACATGGCCGACAAGGAACATGCTTCCGCAGGTCACAAGCTCGGCCAGCTCGTCGGCGACTGGTTCGAGGAGTTCTTCGTCCTGCCGCTACTCCGAAGAGTAGCAGTCCACCTCAAGCTCTACCTTGATTGCCGCTTCTGCACGCGCAAGGGGCGGGAAGGCGACAAGATTATCTGGAAGGACTTGGAAGGGAATGAGGTCGATTACGACTTCGTCATGGAACTGGATGGCTCGGATGAAAAGCTGGGGATCCCGGTAGCATTCTTTGAGTGCTTCTGGAGACGCGGCAAGCGGCACTCCAAGGACAAGGCTCGGGATGACACCGGCAAGCTGTTGCCGATGCGAGACGTTCACCCGACAGCCCGCTTCTTGGGGATCGTGGCAGGCGGGGATTTCACGGCACCGGCTCGCACGCTGGTCCAAAATCGACAGATCGACCTCTTCTATGTCCCAAAGGCGAAGATCGTTTCGGCCTTTGAAAAGAACGGCTTGCAGATCGACTACCCAGACAGGCTGCCAGAGCCGGAGAAGGCCAAGCTGGCAGACGCGCTTGAGGCTGGCCTTACACCGACAAAGAAGACTGATACGGCGGCGACGCTGCGGCAGTTGGTCGGTGAAGTCAGTCTCAAGACCTATGTGGACAGGGTTCGGGCGGCGCTGGGTGCTTTGGCGCAGGAAATCCGCATTATCGCCCAGCGTGAGTCGAAGCCCGCGGTTTTTGAGACCATCGAGGATGCGACCGCCTTTCTGCGAGACCCGAAGTTTGATTTCTCCACGCTCGAGGAGAACTTCGTTTACCAAATCACCTACACCGATGGTACAGAGTTCGAGCGAATGCTCGACACTCTTAACGAAGTGAAGGCGCTGCATCGCGAGATTGAGCGACTAGCAACGCATATGGGATCGCTCAAAGTGTAGGTCTCAAGGATTGTCGTCACACCTTTTGCACTCTCCCCCATTCCCACGCGAAGCCCACTCGCTCCACACGGCTACCCCTCCCGTCCGATATGGGGACCGCTGGGTGGGGCTGCTCATGGTGTACTACGCCGATCCCCACCGACCGAATCGGCACAGCGCGTTGCTTCGCACGGAACTGGTGTTCAGCGAGGACGGCCGCCATTGGGAACGGCCATTTCGGAATAGCGATCTGGGCGCGTGGACCTACGCCGACCCTTTCGAGCATTCCGGTCACTTGTGTATGGTGATCCATCATCAAGGGAGCCTGTGCCTGCTCCGTACGCGTCCGGACGGACTGGCATGTTGCGGGACCGAGGGCGAAGGGTCATTCTGCTCGCGCCTTTTCGCGGTGCCAAACCAGCCGCTCGGGCTGAGCGCCGACTGCCGGGGCGGCACGATCCGCGCAGAAATGTTGGATGAAAAGGGGCGAACGATCCCCGGCTACGAGGCCAGCCGATGTGTTTTCTCGGACCCGGACCAGCCCGGCTTGCCGCTCCTCTGGCAAGGTCGCAGCCCCCGCGACCTGGCCGGACAAGCCGCTCACCTTCGCTTTTACGTGCGGCGGGCATGGGTCTACTCGGTGCGCACCACAAACACAGGCCTGGAGACCCACAAGCGATGACCATCCCATCCGTCTGAGGGAAAATGGCTGCCGCGGCGAAAGAGGCTAAGCCGCTGCCGGGGGGAACGAAAGCGTTCATTGGAGTGCGACGGGGTGGCGGGCCCCGAACGAATGGGAGGGCGCGGGAGGGGCGAGGGCCATTGCTGGGCTCCGTCCGGGCTGCCCAGCCGCACCGGGGCCTTAGGTCCCCGGCTCTTGCCTGGGCCGCACCGGCGGCTTACACCCCCGGCTCTTGCCTGGGCCGCACCGGCGGCTTACGGCCCCGGCTCTTGCCTGGGCCGCACCGGCGGCTTACGCCCCCGGCTCCTGTCTTGAGGCTACCAGTCCGGTGGGCGGCGGATTAGAATACAGGTGCAAGTTTGGCACTGGGCGCTGGCCCCTCGGGCACTTTCAAGCGGCAGAGGTTGGCCAGGCTGTGCAGTGCAATCGATAAGAAGTGGACGGCGGCAAGTTGCCATGCCAATACCCAAGGTCCAGCGCGCATTCGCCCTGGCATTAATGGTGGCGGCTTTCGTGCTGGTAGCGGTCCACTCTTACGTCTTGCACGAGGAGATCACGGCGGACGAGGCCTGCCCGCTTTGCAATTGGGGCCACACGTTGGCGCTGGGGCAGGTGTTGGGGGCGATGGCTGTCGCGATTTCTCTGACCGGCCGGGTGCTCCCTGAGCCGGCTCTTGGTTGTGCTTGCGATCCGGATTCGCGGCCGTTTTCGGCCCGCGCCCCCCCGCGCGTTGGGAAAGGCTGAAGCGCGTCGTGCCGGGGGCGTCTGCCGGGCGCCGCCGGCCATGGCGCGTGGTCCGGAACCCTTTGGCGTCGTATCCTGCCAAGCCTTTCCCTGCGCGTGAGGTGTGCGATGGATAAGTCAGTGTTGTTGGCGGCGGCCGTTCTGGGGATGTTCGCTTGGGGGTGCCCGAACTCCGAGCCGCCCCCCGCGGCGCACGAGCACTCCGAATACTCCGAACGGCTGGCCATGTCGCATGCGGTCCACCTGCCGGATTCTGTCCAGGAGTTCCTGGAGATCAAATTGGAACAGGCCAAGTACCGCAAGTGCCCCACGCTGCTCAAGGCCATGGGGACGGTCTTGGCCCCCCGAGCGCGAACGGCCATCGTCAGCCACGCCTTCCCCGCCGGGGTCCTCGAGATTCATGTGGAGGTCGGCGACTGGGTGCAAAAGGGGCGGGAACTGGTCGTTCTTGAGAGCAAAGACGTGGGAGAAGCGAAGGCGGAGTTCTATACGGCGGCGGCCAGGTGCGAGCTGGCGAAGCTGAACTTCGCCCGAGAGGAGCGGTTGCTTCAGGAGGGGATCGGGGCCAAGAAGAACTTCGTCGAGGCGGAGGCGGAGTACAAGGTCGCGCAGGTGAACCTGGAGGTTGCGGAAAAGAAGCTGCATGTCCTGGGTTTCACCGAAGAGCAGGTGAAAGAGATCGCCAGCACCCATCAGATCAACCCGGCCATCGCCCTGCACGCCCCGATCGAGGGCAAGGTGGTCGAGATCAAAGCCGTGCGCGGCGCCATGGTCGATGCCGCCACGCCCATTCTCACTATCATCGATCCGCGCTGCCTGTGGGTCGATGCCGAAATCTACGAGAAGGACATCGCCAGGATCAACGTCGGCCAGAGGGTCGAGGTCCGCGTTCCGGCCCTTTCCGGGCAAACCTTCCAGGGGCGGGTGAGCTACATCGGCGATATCGTGAACCCGGATACGCGCACGATCACGGTGCGAACCGAAGTGGCCAACGAAAGGCAATTGCTCAAACCCGGGATGTTCGCCCACGTGGACATCGTTCTGGACGAGGGCCAGCAGGTTTTGGTCGTGCCGTCGGCGGCCGTGCTGGAGGAAGGCGACCGAAAAATCGTGTTCGTCAAGCAAGAGGGGCACTTCGTGCGCCGGCAGATTGCGACCGGGGCCTTGTATCGGAACTGCTATCAAGTCCTCGGCGGCCTCAAGCCCGGCGAAGAGGTGGTCGTCCAGGGCAACCATGAGCTGAAATCCAAACTCTACGCGGAGGTGCTGAAGGCAGGCCACGTGCATTAAGAAACCCTCTCAAAAAAGTGCTCTTGGTGCTTGGCCAGTTTTGAGCCGGCTTCCCATGGGGTGAAAAAACATGCTTCACCGGATCCTGACCGATGCGGTCGTCGATCTGTCGTTGCGCAACCGGCTTTTGGTGCTGCTTGTGGCCGTGCTGGGATGCGTCCTGGGAGTGGTCGCTTACGAGCGGATGCCCAAGGACATCTACCCCGATTTGAACGCCCCCTTGGTGAACATCATCACCTCGTACCCGGGGATGGCGGCCGAAGACGTGGAGCGGCTCATCACCTTCCCCCTGGAAAGCGTGATGAACGGAACGCCCGGGGTGACGCGGGTCCGTTCGGAGTCGACCACCGGCGAGTCGGTCGTGACGGTGGAGTTCGACTGGGGGACGGATATCTACCTGGCCCGCCAGATCGTGGCCGGAAAGCTGGAGATCGTTGCCGAGCAACTCCCTGCAGGAGCGTCCCGGCCCATCCTCGGGCCAGTCTCCTCGCGCATGGGCGAAATCTTCGAGTTTGCCGTGGTGGGCGAGGGCGTCGACCCCATGGAACTGCGGAGCGTCGCCGACTGGACCATTCGCTACCAGCTCCTCGGGGTCGAAGGCGTGTCGTTCGTGATCAACCTGGGCGGATTTGTCCGGCAATACCAGGTCTTTCTCAAGCCGGAGATGCTGCACCATTACGGCCTGACCATCGCCCAGGTCAAAGAAGCGATCGAGAAGAGCAACCGCAACTTCTCCGGAGGCATCATCACCAAAAAGAACCAGGAATTCCTCATCAAAGGCGAGGGGAGGATCCAGTCGCTGGAGGACCTGAAACACACCGTCATCACCTCGCGCAACCATGTTCCCGTGTTTCTCAAGGACGTGGCCGAGGTGAAACTGGGCGAGAAGTTTCGGCGAGGGGATGCGGGGTTCAACGGCCTGGACGCCGTCTCCACGACAGTCCAGAAGCAATACGGCGGCGATACCCTCAAAACGATCGCCAACATCAAACAGTTCCTCGCCGAAATCAGGCGGCATCTCCCCCAGAGCATCCAGATCATTCCTTATTACGACCAGTCCGAATTGATCCTTGACGCGCTCCGCCATGTGCAAGTGTCCATGCTGGAAGGGGGGCTGCTGGTCGTCCTCGTCATGCTGCTGTTCCTTGGCAGCGTGCGGGCGTCGCTGGTCGCCTCGCTGACCATTCCCGTTACCGTCTTGCTGTCTCTCGTCGTGCTTGATCTTCTCGGCGTATCGCTTACGGTGATGGCGCTGGGCGGATTGGCGATCGGCATCGGCAAGATGGCCACCGGGTCGGTCATCGTGGTCGAAAACATCCACAAGTATCAGACGGGCAAGGACCGCCTCTCCTCGATCGAGTCGGCTGCGCTGGGCGCGAAGGAGGTCGGGCCCTACCTCTACGCGGCCAATCTGATCATCATCCTGGTCTTCTTGCCCCTGTTGGCGCTGGAAGGGATCGCCGGGAGGATGTTCCGCCCCACGGCGCTGGCCCTTATCGTCTGCCTCTTCTGGTCACGGCTGTTGAACATCACCTTGGAGCCGGTGCTGATGTCCTTTGGTGCGGGCAGTCGCGGCCAGGCCCAGAAAGAACGGCGTCTGATGGCACTGGCCACCCGGGCCTATATGGCCCTCCTGCGGGCGTCGTTCCAGCATAAACCGGCCGTGTTGCTCGCCGCCGGGGCGGTCCTCGCCATAGGCGGCATGTGTTACCGGCAACTGGGGAGCGAGTTCGTCCCTTCACTGGACGAAGGATCGATTATCGCTTCCACAATCATGCTCCCGGAAACGTCGCTGGAAGAGTCGGTCCGCATCGGCAAGAAGATCGAGGCGATCTTCCAGTCCTTCCCCGAGGTCGTTTCCGTCTGCCGGACCACTGGCATGGCCGAGGAAACCGAACACATCCATCCGGTCAATCACAGCCATTATCTCATCCAGTTGCGGCCGTTGGAGGAACGGCAGCGCGGCTACGCAGAGCTGACCCAGGCCATGAGGGAGGAGTTGGATAAGATTCCGGGAATCGTGTACATTTTCGAGCAGCCTATCGCCAACAAGCTGGCCGAAATGTTGACGGGCGTGGAGGGTCAGATTTCGGTCAAGCTTTTCGGGCCGGACCTGGAAGTGCTGAACGCGAAAATCCGGGAGATTTACGACGCCATCCGCCGCGTTCCGGGTATCGCCGACGTGCAGATCGAGCAGACCACCGGCATCCCCATGGTGGTTATCAAGCTCGACCGGGAATCGCTGGCTCGCTACGGCATCAAGGTGGAGGAGGTCGCCGAGCTGGTCGAGACGGCCCTCAATGGCGTCGAGGTCACCGAGGTGCGGGAGGCCGAACGGATGACGGCGGTCTTGGTACGTTTGCCCGAAGAGTACCGCCGGGACGAGGAGGCCATCAAGAATCTCCTCGTGGACACTCCCCGCGGAAGCCGCGTGCCCCTTTCGCAGATCGCCCAGATCGAGAAGGCCGAGGGACCGCAAACCATTTTGCGCGAAGGCCTGAAGCGGCGCAAGGTGATCCTCTGCAATGTGGTGGGGCGGGATATCGGCAGTTTCGTGGAGGAGGCCAGACAACGGATCGCACAGACCGTCTCGCTGCCGCCCGGCTACTACTTCACGTTCGGCGGCCAGTTCGAAAGCCAGCAGCGCACCATGAAACAGCTTACCTGGATGATGCTTGTGGTAGGCCTGGCCACGCTGGTCGTGCTGTTCGCCTCCCTGGGTTCCCTGCGCCAGTCCCTCCTCTTGTTGCTGAATATCCCCATGACCCTGGCCGGGGGTATCGCGGCCTTACGCGTGGCCGGAGAAAGCGTAAACGTCTCGTCCGTGATCGGTTTCATCGCCCTGTTTGGGATCGCCCTCCAAAACGGTGTGGTCCTGGTGGGAAAGATCAACGACTTGCGGAAAAGCGGGTTGGGACTGCACGAGGCGGTCATTCAAGGGGCGGCCTATCGGTTCCGCCCGATCCTGATGACCGAACTGATCCTCATCCTGGGCGTATTGCCTTTGGCGATCGGGATGTCGCTGGTGCGCGTACCGGTCGAAGAAGGCCTGTTCGGGCTCGTGCCGCTGGGCCTGCGACATGTATCAGGGGCCGAACTTCACCGCCCCTTGGCCGTGGTGTATATCGGCGGCTTCATCGTGGCCATCTTCTTCGAGCAGATCGTGTTGCCCATTCTTTACGAAATCTTGTCCCGGTGGAAGGAGGAGCGGTTCGCCGGCGCCGCCCAGCAGTCCTAATCCACGGACGGCTCGGGACCCTCGACCTTCTCCAGGCCGCCTCGGAGGAGCAAACCTTCGAGTTCGACACACCGCAGCCGGAATTCCCTCAGGCTGCGGAGGTAGTCCAGGCTGACGCCGAAGTAGGTCCGCTGTGCGGTGAGAAGATTAAGGTATCCGAACTCCCCTTCGCGGTAACCGGCGGCTACGAGGTCCAGCGATGCCCTGGCGTAGGGCAAGATGGTGGTGGCGTACACTTCCACCCGGCGCCGGGCCGTGGCGTACTGCTCAAAGGCGTCGGCAAGCCGGCCGTAAAGGCTCAGTTCCACCCGGCGAACCTCGTGCTGGGCGGCGGCCAAATCGGCTTGCGCCCGGAGAATTCTCCCCTGATTGCGGTCGAACAAGGGGATCGGCAGGTTGACTTGCAGGTCGGTGACGGTGTAGTGGCTGACGGTGTCGTTTTTCACCGCCGCCGCCACAGTGAGATTGGGCACGCGCATGGCCTCCTGGCGGGCGAGTTCCCAGCGGGCCCGCTCCACCCCCAAGCGGGCCTGGGCCAGTTCCGGGCTTTGGGCCCAAAGCCGGCTGAGCGTCTCCTGCCAGTCGAAAGTGGGCAGGTCCTTTTCGAGGTCGCCTGCCAAGGGGGCCGGCGCCAAGTCGGGCCGGCCCAGCACGGCCGCTAGGCGCCGCCACGCCGCCTGAAGAGCCTGTTGCGCTTCGACGAGGTTGAGCCTGGCCGTCTCGGCCTCGATCTGGGCCTGAAGGAGATCCGCGCGGCTGACTTCCTGGGCGGCCCAAAGTTTTTCCGCGGCCTCGACCCCCTGCTGGCCGATGCGCACCAGTTGCTCGTTGACTTCTACCATCTTCTGGGCGACCAGAGCCTCGTAGTAGGCCGCCCGCACGTCGTTGAGGACCCGCTGCCGCTGGGCCTCGAAGGCGGACCGGGCCTGCGCGATTTCGTAGCCGGCTATGGTCCGGCCCAGGCGGAGCTTTCCGCGGGTGACCAGCTCTTGCTCGACCTGCCCTCCTTGAAACCCAGCGCCGCCGTCGTTACCGACTTCATCGGCGATGTACCCGAGGGCGGGGTTGGGATAAAGACCTGCCTGCACATAGTTCCCCTCGGCCGCCCGCACCGCCATGCGAGCCTGCACCAGCGTAGGATTGCATTCCAGGGCGATCCGCTCCAGGTCGCTCAAAGCTAACGGAGCCAAATCGCTCAAGGCCGAAGGCGCCGAGCCGCTTAAAGCAGAAGAAGCCGATCGCTTGGAGTGGAGTTCGGGAGCGCGTCCCGGCTGGCGGGGTACCAAGGGCTCCGAAGCCGGAGGTGGCAGCGGAGCCGGAGGTAACCCGGTGGCGGATGGTGGGGGCGCAGTCTGCCCCACCCAGATGGGCTCCGAGGCAACCGGTTTGGCGTCGCGCTCGGGGGTTTCGGCCAGGGTCGGCGTGACCCCGAACACAAGTAGGGGCGGCAACAGCCAGGCAATCCACCACAGCGATCGCGGGGCTAAAATCATCGTTGGCTCCGCACGGCGGGCCCGCGGCAGCAGCCACGCCACTCTCTCGCGTAATGGCACTGCAAGCCCCCAGGGTTGTGCGAACTCATGAGTGTGTCATCGGTTGTTCCGCATGAAGGGGTTAAACCGAATATGCCGCCCCGACTAGAGAGGGGTGGTCGTTGCGGGAGCCATCTAGCTTTTCCGCCCCACCCCCATTGGGGAGAATTAACCGGCCCCCAGGCCTCCACCAGACCTTGCTGGCCTGGCCGATCCTTCGAGCCACGACCAAGCGGCGCCCTTCAATGGCGCCAAAGGCCTTGTGCACGCCTGGCGGTTATGACAGATTTTCCGCAGGCGCCGGAAATGCTGCCCGGGCTCGACTCGCAGGGTTCCCACTCCGAGGTTCCCGCCGTGAAGAACAATCCTGTCAAGCAGAAACTCCGCCGGGGGGAAGTGACCTTTGGGACGTGGCTCAGTCTAGACAGCTTGCACTCGGCGCGGGTGCTAGCACGGATGGGGTTCGATTGGCTGACGCTGGACCTGGAGCACGCGGCCATCGACTGGTCGCAGGCGGCCGGACTCTTCGCGGCGATCGCCGATGCGGGCTGTGTGCCGCTGGGCCGGGTGCCCGAAGGCCAGCACCACCTCATCAAGCGGGTGCTCGATGCCGGGGCGTGGGGTATCGTCGTCCCCATGGTCGAGACGGTGGAGCAGGCCGCCCGGGCGATCGCCGCCGCCAGGTATCCCCCCCAAGGCAACCGCAGCGCTGGCGGCGGGATGCATGCTTTGAACTTCGACACCACGCCAGATGAGTATTACGAACGCGCCAACGAGGAAATCCTGGTCGTGCTCCAGACCGAAAGCCCCCGCGGCGTGGACAACGCCGAAGCCATTTACCGCCTGCCCGGCTGCGACGTGGCGTTCGTGGGGCCGGTCGATCTGAGCTTCACCCTGCGGGGGACGCTTGGCCGGCCCCCCACGCCAGAGGAGCACGAGGCCTTGATCCAACGCGTGATCCAAGCCGGGCGCAACGCCGGCACTCCCACGGGTATGCATTGCATGGATGCCCAGTCGGCCCTGCGCCGTGCCAGTCAGGGGATGCAATTCCTGGCCATCGGCAGCGATCTGCGCATGCTGGCCCAGAGCGCCGAAGAGGTCCTCCGCACCGTCTACCCGCAGCGGGCTCGTTCTGGGTTGGCCAAATACTGACGCAGCCCACCGTTGAACCGCAAACAGCCCCCGATTATAGTGAAAGTAATCGGTTGGAAGGACGGGGTTGACTTTTCGGCAAGGAGGGACGGACCCGCGTGCAGATTCTGCTGACCAATGACGACGGCATTTATGCCCCCGGGCTGGCAACCATGGAACAGGAACTCCGCCGTCTTGGGGAAGTCTGCGTGGTGGCACCGGCTACCGAGCAGAGCGGTGTCGGACATTCGATCACCTACCTGACCCCTTTGGTGGTCAAGGAGGTGTACGACACCGACGGCCAGCAGCGCTGGGGCTGGACGGTCGAGGGGAGTCCGGCCGACTGCGTGCGCATCGCCCTGGCCGAGCTGTGCCCCCAGCGCCCGGACCTGGTGGTCAGCGGCATCAATGGCGGGTTGAACGTCGGGATCAACGTGCTGTACTCGGGCACGGTGGCCGCGGCCATCGAGGGGGCCTTTTACGGCATCACCAGCGTGGCGGTCTCGCTGGAATACGACGAGCATGCCCGGTTCGACAAGGCCGCGCGCCTGGCCACGACGATCATCCAGCAAATCCTAGCGCAGAAGCCGCCGGGCCCGCAACTGTACAACTTGAATATCCCCACGGCGGCCCTGACGGGCGTCCCCCAGGTCCGCGTGGTGCCCATGGATACGGTCCATTACGGCGAGCGCTTTGAAAAGCGCTACGATCCCTGGGGCCGGCCGTACTACTGGGCCACCGGCGAACCGCCCCCCCCGGCGCGCCAAACCGAGACCGACCTGACAGCCACGCGCCAGGGTTACGTGGCATTGACGCCGTTGGATTACAACTTGACCAAGCAAGCCGTGCTGGAACAGATGCAGCAATGGCAGTTCCGCCTGACCGACCCAGGCGAGCCTGGTGTTTTGCGCGACCGGACGAACCTCCGCGTGCCGGTGGTCCGCCTGGCCCGCAAGAAAAAGCGCGTTTCCGAATCCAATGAGCCGCGTTAGTGCCCGGCGGTCAGATGCCTAGGCGCATTTCCCCCTTGCATCGGAGTTGGCCGCCGACCACCACCTTGTGTGAATACCGGGTACGAGGTGCCGCGAACTCGCACATTGCCGGACCGAACCAGTTCCAATTCGCCAGGACCCATTCGATTCCGATCCAGGAGGGCCGCCATGCGAGGGAGAGTTTTGTGCGTCGTTGGGGCGATGGTATTGCTGGGGGGCTGCGGCAAGTACGAGCCGGCCCCGATGCCCTCGAAGCCGGCCGCGCCACAAGCCGCCGCACAGTCCCAGCCAGCACCTGCCTCCGCTCCGGCGCCGTCGCCGGCACCGCAATCGGGGATGACCCTTGGCATGCAGGGCATTGGCACGGCGGTGGGCATGGCGCCGCTGGAGACCGCCGTGAGCGGGCCGATGGGGGTGGCCCCGGCGTCACGCCCAAACCTCCCGGCTTCTTCGCCCCCCGCCCCGCAACCGCCGCCCCAGCCGCCAGCGGTTAAAGCCGACGTCGGCGCAGGCGTCAAGGGACGGGGCTACGGGCCGGGAATCATCACCACCCCAGTGGCCACCTACTTCGCCGCCAAAGAGCAAATCGCTTTCCGCATCCAAATTCCCGACGCCATGCGCCTTTACAAGGCTATGAATGGCCATGCCCCCAAGACCCATGAAGAGTTCATGGAAAAAATCATCAAGGAAAACCGCATCCAGTTGCCCGAGTTGCCCCCGGGTCACCGGTACCGCTATTACCCCGAACAAGAAGAGCTGATGGTCGAGCACCCGGCCCCCTGAGGCACCTTTGGGGGGGCAGGCCGCCCGAAAAATCCTGGGGCGAACCCCCGTCGCGAAAGCCCGTTGCCCATCCATCGCAATTCCGACCAGGAGCCCGAGGGAAGGATCGCAAACCCAAGCGGTCGTTTATCGAATGACAAGTACGCTTCCATGACGCGGCAATTTGTGCTGGCAGCGGTGTTGGCTGGCCTCTGGGCCGGTCCGGCCCGGGGCGAAAGCTGGGTCTTCCGCCCCTCGTACTACAGCCACGACCCGGCCACGGGGCAGCGGGTCAACCAGTACCAGCCCGAGAAAACGCCCTTTGCGCGGATTGATCCCACGTACCAGCAGAGCATGTACCGGCACGTGCAGACGGCGATGAGTGTCGAGGGGAGCGGCGACTACCAGCACATGGTCGAAACATGGGGCCGGGGCGAGTACCTGCGGCCGTACGAAGAATGGCTGTACCCGTTCCGCGAAGGGGCCACGCCGTTTGGGCCATGGGGAAATCCGCAAGGGCCGTGGAGCCTGCCGTTCAGCCCCTGGTTCAACCCTTACGGTTGGGCTGTTCCCTATGGGTTGCCGTATCCGTATGGTCCGCCGACAGCGTATCGTTGGCCAGCGCCAATACCGTATGGGCCGGCGGTCCCCTGGGCACCTTGGCCATATCCGGCAGCCCCCGAACCCATCCCCACCCCGCCGCCGGTGCAGTAACCCACGAGCCGGGCCCGTAAGGGCCCGGTGGTTGTCGAGCCAGCAGTCCACCGGGGGCTTACGCCGTGCGGCTCTGTGCTGCCACCGGGG
>FWPU01010300.1_pt1 | contig 14014 bp, 18 predicted proteins | sample 2228361 | NCBI WGS metagenome assembly FWPU01 (sample SAMEA103939777, study PRJEB20133) | metagenome
TACTGGATGTGTAGGATATGTATTTATCGTCAAGATAGATTCCCCAATAGGTAATAGGGGGATGATTTTTTTCACGGTGTGCTTTTTCTTCATGTCTAACCTGGGAAGCTAAGTAGTTACAGCTTGGGTTAACTTTGAAAGGAGCAATTGTTATCATCATTTCTATTGCCTCCTTTTAAATCGGTTTGGTGTATTAGACCTGGCTAGTTTCAAAAATGTTCCCGAATTTTTTAAGGCAAAGGGGCACGGGGGGATTACTGAACAAAGCAAGAAAGTTAACACCTTGGTAATGGCAAGGAGTTAAGTTTTTTTGGGAAAGAGCGAAATGCTGCGAAGTATCAACACTGTTATTAAAGGTATAGACGCATAAAAAACGTCACGCCGAGCAGTTAGTAATCCGCTGGGCTGGTAGGATATCTACAGTAGATTACAACAGCTAATTGCAGAAGATGCATAATACCTTATAATAAATCAAGGTAAAAAATGCGTCCCAAAAAATATATTGTCTGGTCAAAAAATGAGATTGATTCGAATGATCCATTCCAAAGGAATTGGTATATCAAGCAGGTCCTGACTCATGGGAGAGCAGAGGATGTCGCCTCGCTTGACTGGGAGGAAATAAAGAGATTACTTCCCGAACTAGATTTGCCCTTTCACATAAAAAGGCTATGGAACGATTATCTTAATGATAGAAGGTAAAGGAATTATAAGCGACCTCCAAAAAGAGGTTTTACTTTCTTTTTCTGATATCACGGATTCTCAGCATTTTTATCTCACCGGTGGCACCGCTTTGGCTGAGTTCTATATAGGACACAGAAAATCATTTGACCTAGACCTCTTTACCGCTGAAAAAGGCCTCGTCCTACCATTTTCTCGAGTTGTTGAGGAGGAATTGAAAAAGAAATTTTTTGTGAATGTCGTTCGTAGATTTGAGACATTTGCAGAATTTGAGGTTGCTAAAAGAGAGGCAAGAATTAAAGTACAACTAGCCTACGACTCGCCATTTAGGTTTGAAAACCCAGTGGATTCGGATCTTGGAGTCAGGGTGAACGATTATAAAGACCTGATAGTAGACAAATTCCTTGCTTTTTTCGGCAGGGTAGAGCCGAGAGATGCAGTAGACTTGTTCTTTATATTGAAAAGAGAGGACTTTTGGGCACTGACTAGATTAGCTCCTAAGAAAGATCCTGGGTTTGATTTATATTGGCTTGCCATCGCATTAGAAAAGACGAAAGATTTCCCAGATGACATAAATAGATGGCCAGTTGAGATGCTAATTGAGGTAAAAGTTGAAGAACTAAAAGGTATGTTTTTAAACCTTTCAAAGGATGTGATGGATAAAATAAAAGAGTTAAAATCGTAATGAAAGCGTGTTTTATAATTACAAATCGAAAGACTATTCTTTCACAATCTGCATATTCACTTTTACATCTCCCTTAAGCGTGCTTAAATCTCCCTTTTCCTCGACTTCTCCAATTGGTTTTAATCTTTCACGTAACTCGTTTAGTTTTTTTAAATCGAGCAGCACAAAAAGGACATTCTTATTCTCAAAAGATTGCTTTCTTAATACTACTCCTCCAAGGTTTGTTATAGCAGTTCGAACTTCATCATTAGCCTTATCGATATCCTTTACATTAACGGTCATTTTAACATCTCCCCAAACCTCCTCAGTCTGTGGCCCCTTTTCACCGGGCTGAGTAGAGCGGATTCTATCAGGTTCTGGCTGATAGGCTTTGTATATAAAAATGGAGACTACTACTAAAAAGATCGCCGCTAAAGCCCCGATTGGTAATCTTATATGAAGTGGGAAGAATAATCGTTCAAGCATTCCCTTTTTTTGCTCTGTCTCCTCTCTTACCTTTGAAATTATCTTCTCTGTAAACCAGTTAGGCGTTTCTACTTCCTCAAGGCTATTTAAAAGTTGAATGGTTTTCCTTAGGTCGGAAAGAGATTCTCTCATTTCCTTAGATTCTTTTAGTTGCTCTTCAATAATGAACTTCTCTTCTTCAGAAAGAGTGCCTTCTATGTAAGCCGCAAGCTTTTCTTCCTTGCTAAGACGATCTTTCATCTATAAAACTCCCACGAATCTCTTTAAACAGTTCTTTAAAAGAACTCTTCCCCGGAAAAGCCTGGATTTAACCGTGCCTTCAGCGATTTTAAGAGTACTGCATATATCTTCATATGAGGATCCCTGCACGTCTCTCAGAATAACTACTTCTCTAAACTCGTTATCAAGACGGTCTAAACATAATTGTACCTTTTCCTGAATTTCCTTTTTCGACAGAACCTCGTCGGCAGCAAGATTATCCGACGGAGGATCCACTCTCATACGGTCATCCCCTGTATTAATAGGCTCATCAATTGACATAGGTTCACGGAAACGCTGCCTTCTTAGCTGTTCGAGGCGTTTTTTCGAAAAATTAATGACTATAGAGGAAAGCCATGTAGAAAACTTAGACATACCCCTAAAGTTCCTTATATTTTTATAAGCAGAAATAAAGGCGTCTTGAACAATGTCACAGGCTTCTTCATAGCTCCCAATCATCCTGAAGGCAATATTTAACATTCTCTTTTCATGTTTTCTCACCAATTGCTCAAAGGCGCTCAAATCGCCTTTTTGGTATTGTGATACCAGTCTCAGATCTTCGTCTGTAGTTGTCTGGTCACTTTCCCTCATGTACTTAGACAGTCAATTTACATTATTTGTTCCTAATTTTTAAGATTATTGGTTTAAAGAATTAGAGACTGGCTCAAGGTTAGCATTAGTCTTTTTAAGCCTTTTCAACCTTGAGAAAAGCAGGATGGCTATCAAGAACCTATTTCTCCCCGGACTGATGGGGGATAGATTTAGGGTTTTGATTCAGGAGAAAAACCTGGACGATCGAGCTAGGGCTTTTTATCCTGAGTCACCACTAAAGTTAAGTTATCTAAAACCTTCGGACAGGCTTAGCGAATAATAAGAAGCTCGACCAAATTATACTAAAAGGAAGTTTCCTTTGCTTTATCCGCTGGCTCTTTTAAGGAGGTGTTTTGTTTGAGGAGCCATATGGCACTCTCCGCTATAGACCGGCGTAGTTCGGATGAAACGCCGACCAAAAGCCCGGCGGCGATCGTGGCTAACAGGGTTTCCATGGGATAATTTTGCAACCAGGTTGATAGTAGGTCGGCACTAGCGCTCTTCCGACTTATCGTGCGTGTCATCATAATTTTTACGCACAACACCAGGCACAGCGAGACGACTATAATTAGCAGTCCGCTGACTAAGGCGGCAGATGGCGGGCTCAGGATGGTGGCCAGATAAAGATAAAGAGACCAAATGAGAAATCCTAGTCCAACCAGTATCAAGGCAAAGACCAGAACTATAATCACAATAGCTACTCCCAGACTAACAAGCCTCACGTAGAGTACCCCTTTGAGTGAACTCATAAATAACTTAAACAAATCAATCGAGACTATTTACGCTCTAAAAGCTTGCCCAGGACAAACCCCAGTATGAAAGCGGCCAGTATTACTATGATTGGTCTTTCTTCTATCTTCTTTTCCACGGCCTCCCTGGTTCTTCTCCCCTGCTCCAGGAACTTCTCCTTGGCATCTATGGTTTCGGACCTTCCCACGTCCAATAGCTTATGAGCCAGGTCCGTTAAATCCGAGCCTAGCTTGGAGACGTCCTGTCTCAACATATTCAAATCTTCTCTTAGGTCGAGTTGCTCGCTCATTGTTTTTACCCCCTTAAAGTAATAAGAAAGAAGAAACAAACACCGTACTAATTAGAAATAACTTCTAATTAGTGGAACATCGTCCTGCTTCGTTTAATTTATCTATGAATATTATCTCATAAATGATGAAAGGCAGTCAAGTTAATTATGAACTGCGTCTTGATATCTACATGGTGTTACTTAATCAAGGTTGTTTACAAAATCTAATATGGTTAGAAGCTTCTCGTAAATGTGTCCTTAACATTATCTTAATAATTTCTTAACAATCGCCGTATAACATACAAAATCCTTCCAAGGGCCGCCGCTATATAGAAAATAAACAAGGAGATTGGGACATGGAAGACCTTTCACTAGACATATCCTCCATAGAAAGAGATATGGAAAGCTTGATTCTAGCCTCGAAAAGTTATGTGAACAAAAGAGCGGAAGAAGAAATTTTATACATGAGGAGCAACATATACAGCTTGAATCAAAAACTGGATAAAGCCATCCAGCGCTCTAAAGAGAGCGGAGATTCAAGAAACCTGGCTGTCCTAAAATCGCTCAAAAAAATCACGGCCAAGCTACAAGCCACCGTCCAGCTTCTCGAAGAAATAAAGAATTATAGACCCTGCTATCGGGAGCTCGACATTCCCAGCATGGTGGATATATTGCTCGACAACATCAAATCTCTCATTTATTACAATGAAAAATCGACCAGCATGGATAGGCTGGAATCGGATTTGAGAACCATTGAATTACTCGAGGAGCAGCATAAAAGGGTACTCCTGACGTTTTTGATGCAGGATTGGGATAATTTAAAAGAGGTCCTGAGCCTGATGAAGGTCGGCGAGATATATAAAAACATCGCCGAGGAGCTCTTCCATGTATTTTTACTGATTAACACGCTGGAGGAGCAGGCATGATGTACCTGATATCACACATAGAGGGGAGGACAAGGCTAAAATTCTCGGATTTACACGAAAAAAACTCTTTCATAAAAAATATGCAAAATATTTCTGGGTTGAAGGAGCTAGAGTCTAATGGTAATACCCTAACTGTTTTGGTCAAATACGCACCCGATTCCCCTTTTGGGTACATAATAGAAAACATGATATCTAAGGAGCCCGAACCTAAATTATCAAAGGATGATATTTCTTCTTATGTAGCTCCGCTTTTAACCGACCCTATAACAAAGGCTTTATGGCTCATGGGCGTACTCGGGACCAAGGTTGGGTTCTTACAATTCGGGATAAGCTCTATGATCGTGAATAAATACATAAAGGCAAAGTTTCGTTAATAAAAGAAGGAGGTGCTGGTATGAAGATTTTGGGACTCGAGGCAATAAGCGAAGCGGTGGGGGAATGCATAGCCTCAAGGTATTTCCTTGCCGGAATCGGAGCGGTGGCCGGAGTTATGTTGTTGAGCAAGCTTCTCAAGCAGAATAAGCCTATCTTGGTAGGAGTTACCAAGGAGGTAATATCCTTCAAGGACTGGCTGGGTACTTCCATAGCCGAGGGCCAGGAGTTTTGGCAGGATGTCACCGCTGAAGCAAAACACCTGTACAAACTCGATGTGGAGAAGAAGCTAGAGATTCTCCAAAAACAGCAGGAAGTGCTGCAAAAAATAAAGGCTGCATTATAAAGGGGGGAAAATTAAGATGAACATGTTAGGAAGAATATTTTGCTCTAATCCTTTTTCCTTTGTTTTGGGTTTTGGAGTAGGACTGGTCGGCTTTTATATAGTGCACAAGGTCGAGGAAGAGAGAAAACTGGAAAGCATGCAGAAGGAAATAGAGGCGGCGGTCAAGGCTATAGAAAGCAGAAAACTGGCTCTGGTAGAGACCGAAGAAGAGAAAAAAGGTAAAAAATAAGCAGGGCTAAAATGCCGATTCCTTACAGTATAAAGAGCTTATTACCGGGAAGGCTTCAGGTCAAAAGCCTTTTTTTAAAATACGTAGATGTCTCCGAGGACACGGTAAAAGCCTTTTTTCTGAAGAGAGAGGGAGTGGAGAGGGTTAAGGTCAACAAGAAAACGGGCAGCTTGACCCTGGAATTTGACAGTAAAAAATTTAAACTCGAACAATTCTTCGATGAGCTAAACAACGCATCACCCGAGCTTATAATGCAGGTATTGTCACTGGTGGAGAACGGGAACGGAAAAAGGGTAAAGGAAGAAGGAAGCGCCAAAGGCTGGTTTATCTCCAGCACACTCGGCCTCCTGCCTTTTCTTTTACGCATTCCGCTTCCATCTTTCTTTCTCCCCGGCTTGACGTTGCTATTGGCCACGCCCGTCTTCAAAAAGGCGATTAGCTCGATCAAGAATAAAAGAATAGACGTTCATCTCCTCGATTCCTCCGCACTGGCCCTGGCTACTTTGAGGGGAAGCTCGTTACCCTCTATGCTGATGGTATGGCTTCTATCCCTGGGGGACCTGATAGAAGAAAGAACCCAGGGGGCGGCGCGCAAAGAGATCGAGAAGCTGTTAAGCTACGAGGATGAAAAGGCCTGGCTGGTTAGGGAAGACGGCAATGCAGTGGAAGTGCCCATAGATGAGATAAAGAAGGGCGATAGGGTGGTGGCCTACACTGGGGAAAAAATCTCTATAGACGGGGAAGTGTATGATGGAGAGGCGCTTGTAAACCAGGCGTCCTTGACCGGAGAGTCTAACCCGGCACTAAAGACAAAGGGGGATAGGGTATACGCCGGGACTTTCATAGAGGACGGGAAGCTATACATCATCGCCGACAAATTAGGCGACGAAACGGCTATCGCCAAGATCGTGAGCATAATACAGGAAAGCATCAACGAACCTATAGAGACTCAAAAAACCGCAGAGGAGCTGGCCAATAAGTTCGTAATCCCCACAATCATAACCTCGGGCGGCCTTTATGCATTAACCCGGAACCTAAATAGAACCGTATCTATCCTGACGTTCGATTACCACACCGGAATCCATGTATCGACCCCGGCGGCGATAATGTCCCACATGGCCCTTGCCGCAAAAAGGGGAATACTATTTAAAAGCGGAAGACACCTGGAAATCCTCCATAACGTCGACACCATCGTGTTCGACAAAACCGGCACGCTCACCGTCGGGCTGCCGGAGATAACCGAAATAATACCCTACTCTGTTTCCGAGGAAGAGGCTTTGAGGTATGCAGCATCACTCGAGCAAAGACTCACCCACCCTGTTGCTAAATCTATAGTTCAGAGGGCTATTGGGCGCGGTCTTGAGCTTCTTCCCAGGAGGGAATCCAAGTATCACCGGGGGCTTGGCGTCGAAGCCCATCTTAACGGAAATAACTTCCTCATCGGCAGCACCAAGTTCATGGAAAAAGAGAAAATAAAGATTCAGGCAGAAATTGCCTCGGACGTGAACAAGCTTCACGAAAGGGGCGAATCGGTGCTCTACCTGGTAGAGGATGGAAGGATTATTGCCCTGATCGGATTTGCCGACCCGCTCCGCCCCGAATCTAAAAAGGTGGTCGAGACCCTCCATAAGCTGGGAAGGGAGGTTATTTTGTGCACCGGAGATAACGAAGGCGCCGCTGAAATAGTGGCCAGGAAATTGGGGATCCAAAAATATCATGCCCGAGCCTTTCCAGACGAAAAAGCCAGGATAATTAAGACTCTCAAGAAAGAAGGAAAAACCGTGGGATTCCTGGGAGACGGGGTTAACGATTCTCCCGCCTTATCGGTATCGGATATTGGAATCTCCATAAACAGCGGGGCGGATATAGCCATAGAAGTGGCGGATGTGGTCATAAACAACGATTTGCGCTACCTGATAGAGGCTATAAAGATATCGGACATTGCCCTTCGGACTATAAAACAGAACTACGGAATTAATAAGGTGGCAAACACTATCGGTATGATCGGAGCGGTCGGGGGCGTATTTAACCCGGTTGTGTCGACGGTAATCAATAATGGGGTAACCGTTTTGATGGGGGTGAACGCGATAAAACCGCTTTGGAATAACACCGGGGTGCATATAAAAGAAATATAGTAGACCAAAGAATCGGGGAGGTAATTATAATGCCTAGAAAATCTAAGAAGGACTCGGCTGGAGAAAATAAAGTACAGGAGCATCTTGATGAAATAAAGAAGGACCTCGAGGAGCTCCGGGCGAAATTGGGAATGGCTCGGAAAGGGGATTTTTCCAAGCTACCCATGGAGGCGGCAAAAAGAATAAGCGATACCTCTTCTGAGATCATAAAGGCCGCTTCCGATGTCGTGGAAAAGGCTCTAAAGGTGGCTCAATACACCGCGCTCGGGGCAGTCGAGGGTGCAAAAAAAGCATTAACAGAGGAAACTAAGCAGAAGAAAAAGTCTACCAATTAACATTCCGTATAAACTTGTGAATAATTAAAGCTTTCACCTAACATAAGAGTTGAGCAGCTCAGGACTTGTTTTTATAATCACCCTTTTCTATTTCTTTATAGAGCTCATAGGCGGGCTTTACTACAACAGCCTGGCCCTGGTCACCGACGCCGCCTTTATGGCCATCAACCTGGTAGGCCAGTTGATCGCCATATACGCTAAAAGACTGAGCCAGAGGCCTCCAGACAAGAACAAAACGTTCGGTTATGAGCGGGCCAAGGTTATTTCCGGTCTATTCAACGGAATCCTGGTCGGGTTCATGTTGTTTTATGTCCTGACCGATGCCTATCGTAGAATCACCCATCCGGAGGTTTTAGACGCCGATAAGGTTCTTATTATTGCATTGGTTGGACTCTTGGTAAACGGGTACGGGGTGTTCAAGCTCTACGAACATTCGAAGGATATCAGCGTAAGGGGCGCATTTTTATTCATCCTTAACGATGCACTGGGCTCGGTCGGAGTAATCGCATCTTGTCTCGTAATCAAGTTCACCGGTTTATACGTGGCAGACGCCGTAGCCAGCATAGTCATAGGGCTTCTGGTAGCCTACCCTACCTATTTTTTGCTGAAGGACAGCATCCATATATTGATGGAGGGCATTCCCACCGGTGTGGACGTGGAAAAGGTGGAGAAGTTTATATATGAAAACTTTGACCATGCCAAAAAGGTAAAGGAGTTACACCTCTGGACGCTCGTCCCTGAAAAGACCATAATGGCCGTTAAAATAAGGACGGACGGGAGGTTTTATGACCGGGAGAAAATAAAGTCGTTCAAGACAGTCTTAAAAGAGAAATTCGGCATCTATGATGTATATGTCGAGGTATATGAGGAGGATTAAATGATATTTGTCAGGACTAGAAGCGGGAGATATCTATCTTTAAGCCATATAATCGGTTTTGCCATAGAGGAGCAGAACACGGAGATGGAGGGGCAAAGGATGAGGGTATACAACATAATAGCATACTTACCCCAGCCGCTTTATCCGGCCATCCTATCGATTTGCTATGAAGAGGGGAGCGCGGAAAAAGAACTGGAAATGTTCATGGAAAGGCTTGTAAAACTGGAAAGAGGGATAATCGGGCTAGAAACTCAAGTATGATTTTATCTAGCTTCCCTAAAATTTAGTAATTTCTCAAGTGCTAAAGCTAAGTTCAAAGTATGTTTACAAAAATTTTTCTCAAGCCGTTCTCTATGACCCCGGCTATGACAAAGGATTTTATCAGGATTTGTTGATCCTTCTTCGAAAAGTGCACGTCGTGTTCCCTTTTTCTTCTTCTCTCCCTCTCTTCAAGGAACTTAGAGTATCTTTTCTTGGAGTCTACAATCCTCTTTTCTAAATCGGTGATACTTTTCATACCGTTTCCATTTCTCCTAATTGTGGTTTGTTATTGCTCATAATTAATAATGTATATTAGAGATGTTAAGAAAGTGTTAAGAAATTATTAAAATTGAAAGAATTGCGGAGAGTTCCAGCTAAATATGAAACTGAAGTATTATTTTTTGTCGACCTTTCTGTATCACCCAAGAAATTAGCTAAACCCTAACATCCCATTCATCCTGAATTAACTTTACGTCTTTACTATTCTTCTTACAGTTCATGTCCAAAGCCCAACTACGCGATTTAGTGGTTGGGAAATGGGAGGTAGTTATGATAGATAAAGCCGTTCAACTGGCCGGAAGGGAATGGGAAAATCTAAGGTTTTACCTGAAGATGTGCGGGGACATAGGAGATTTTGACTTCGATGACCTGAGAGACAGCAAATGGTTTAACGAGCGGAATTATCATGAAGGGTTTATTTCCAATATTATTAACATGCGGGAGAAGCTCCCGCAGTGTGAGTATGCAACGCCCGAAGCCATGAATGTTCTAACCGTGCTGGCCTCGAAAGCCGCGGAGAGGCTCGGCCTTGAAGAAGACCTGGCTTTGGCCTTCGGCATGGGCTTTGGGCTTGTCCAGACTGGTTTACTCTCTGGCTATACAGCGGAGCCCAGGCAAATCATCTTCCATAGGATGTTTTATCCATTTGGGGTGAATCCAGATTGGAATATCAACCCTAATTTAGTCAAGAAAAAACTGAAAATGGTGTACGAAAGATTCCGGAGTTGGCAGGATAATCCCGAGACCTACGGGCGCGACCTTAACCATTTCCACAATATGGAAGAGGCCTGGAAAGAGTGGGAAGTGTTAGTTCGGTAGCTTTATCCCCAATAAATAGTGGATTATAACGCCACCTCATCGTGAATGATGCCTCCGGTATCGGGGCAATCCCGAATGTTACATACAATCAAATGTTACTCAGCCGGTGTTGACTTTCACCTGGCAATGCGTCTCAATTGCCTTACATTCATCACTATAAGCTGGTATCGACTACGAAAACCTAATTTCTTGAATATGCTGGTGATGTGGGCTTTTACCGTTTTTTCTCTTATCGAGAGTCTGTAAGATATTTCTCTATTGGTTAAACCTTCCTCGATCAACTCTACCACTCTCTTTTCCATCCTGGTGATATTGTGTTTATCTTTCTTGTCGTGGATAGCAATCTCGGTTGATGCAATATTATTGGTACTTTTTATTATTTTTATGAGCTCTGAGGAATCAGTTTCCTTGTTTATGTATATTACGTTCGAGAGGCTAAATGACTGCGAAGGTTCATCGCCAAATAGAATAACCTTGGTCTCAAGACCCTTTTTGTTCATAAAATCTAGAAGCTTATTAATGTCCAAATTAGGCGTCCTGTTGTCGAGAAAAAGAAACTCGGGCTTCATTTTGTCGAGACTTCTTTTAACTTCCCTGGAGTTGAAAACCTCGGCTACCACTTCCAGATTGGTTCCGCTCTCGATGATTTTGCGCATTCCTTCCATTAATAACCTCGAGCCCGAAGCCAACACTATCCGTGAGACCTTATTCATACCATTCATCTGATTCACCCCTTAAAGCACCATATGGCCTGTATTTGATCGGTGCCTATTAATAGAATTCTTTTTCATGTTAATTTCTGATGAACAAGACAAGAATTTTCCGTTAACCAGTGTGCAGAATTTTATAAGACAAGATAGCGTCGCATACGAAATGCGAAACCCTATTACTTTTAATTTTTAAAGAATTAGATCGGCAATGCTCGTGCCATGCTAATTAATTAAAGGAAAGCTCTCTATTCAATAAAAATAGCCAGGTTTAGGCTTGCTAATCGAACAAATAATTACGGATGACCAAACCATTTTTGTGAGAAAGCAAACAGTTTTGTAAGAAGACGTGCAAACTTGCAACCTCGCCTTGTGAAAATTTACTTGTCCTCGAGTTTGTCAAAGGTATTTTGTCTTAACCCGACCTGAATCAGGATTTAATCGGATATTAATGCTTTTCCCTAATAATTATTTTGTTATTTTCCATTCTCCCTGTTTCTCTCCTTTAGAGGACGCATGGTGAGGGATGGTCGGACACGGCTATCCCTCCCATTTTTTGAGTCTAGCTGTGGGGAGTAAACGTAAGGTCAATTCGCCTTAACGCTATTTTTACCCTATTTTAATAGGGCATTAATAATTGGTTGATATGATTATTCGCACTGGTACCTGCGAGTACCTTTCCTTCCCTCCAACAGGTTCGGTGAAGGGAGTCATCCACAAGCACTCCCTTCACTTTTTTATGTTTTGATACTCCGCATTCGACCTGATGGAAAATGTCAATACAGTTAAATCTGAACAATCCTTGCAAATCATTTGATTCCTCGTATATCCGCTTATGTTGTTACCACTTAGTTCTTATATTTTATAAACTTTGGCGACATGCAAAGAAGGAGAATGATATTCATGGAAGATTCCACAAAGAAAACTTTTATCCAATAGGGTTTTTTGTTTATAATTAGCTCACTATGGCGGGCAAGATAGCGGTGGGCGTAGACATCGGCGGTACGAACATGAGGAGTGCTCTGGTAGATGAGAACGGGGAAATTATGGAACGCCGAAGCATCCCCTCCGGGGCGGGTAAAGGGATTGATTATGTTATGACGAATCTGGCCATGCTAATAGAAGAGACTATATCCGGTAAAAGTATAGCCGGGATAGGGATTGGCATTCCGGGAATAATCGATTCAGACAAGGGCATCTTGACCCAGGCTCCCAACATCTCAAACGTGGACGATTATCCGATTAGAGACGTGCTTGCCGAAAAGATGGGCGGCGGCATACCGGTATTCATAGAGAACGATGCTAACTGCGCTGCGGTCGGCGAATGGTGGGTAGGTGCAGGCAGGAGCGTAGACTCCCTCGTAATCATTACACTGGGAACCGGGGTAGGCGGGGGCATAATGCTGAAGGGGGAGCTATGGCCGGGAGCAGACGGGATGGCCGGGGAAATCGGGCATATCACTATTTTCCCCGACGGTGCAAAATGTAACTGCGGAAATTTTGGATGCCTTGAGAGCTATGCTTCAGCTAGCGCAATAAGACGCATGGTAAAAGAGGGTTTGAACGATAATAAGCTCGAGACTATCTTAAGAAAAAAATCTAGAGAGGTATCCGGGGAGAAGCTTCCTGAAATCGTGATGGAGGCGGCCGTAGAGGGCGATAAGTTTGCCCTGTGGATATGGGATGAGGTGGGGAAAGCGTTGGGAATAGGGATTGCAAACGTGGTAAACCTCCTCAACGTGGAGATGGTGGTTATAGGGGGCGGGCTTTCTAATGCCTGGGAGTTGTTCATAGATAGGTCTATGACCGAGGCCAGGAAAAGGGGGCTTCGTGCGCCAATGAGGCGAGTTGAGATTAAGAGGACGGTCTTGGGGGATGACGCTGGTATTATCGGCGCAGCGTACCTGGCTTTAAAGCATCAAAGCCCGCTTTGAACTTAGCCAAGCGGTATCAAGGTGGCGGAAAATGCAAGCTATTCTTGCTCTTGAGTAAAACTTAATTATGGACGTGTTTCTTTTATTCACGCTAGGTTAATGCATTTTGGAACCGACAATTTATATCTTCCCAAGAGCTCGACCGATCACCCGGGATAGCTCTACGAAATCGGTAGGCTTTTCTACACAGTCTAAAACCCCCATGGCTAAAAGCTCACTGGTCTTTTCCCCCTGGGGATAACCGGTCGATACCAGCACCCGGATGTTCGGGTTTATCTCCTTTAGTGCGAGAAACAATGCGGTGCCGTCCATTTCCGGCATGATCATATCGGTGATGACCAAGGCGATTTCGTCCCTGGCTAGCTCATAGAGCTTTAATGCCCGGCACCCGTCTATAGCTGTTAAAACCTGATACCCGAGGTCTTCGAGCATGGTTTTGGTGGTCTCCAGGACCATTTTTTCATCCTCCACCAGTAGTATTTTCTCTCCATTACCCCTGATTAGCTTATCTGCACCATACACCGGCGATAATTGAGCTATATCTTTTGCCTCCATAGCCGGAAGGTATATGCGGAATGTCGTTCCTTTTCCCACCCCGCTGATAACATCGATAAAACCCTCGTGCTGCCGGACTATTCCGTGAACCTGCGCCAGCCCCAGTCCGGCTCCCTTGCCTACTTCCTTGGTGGAGAAAAAAGGCTCGAAAATACGGGTTATATGCTCAGGCGCAATGCCCGTGCCGGTGTCTGACAGCGATAGAACGACCCACTGGCCCGGTTGCATCTCCGGAAACGGCTTGGTCATTTCCGGCCTGAGGAACAAACGGCCAAGCTCGACTCGTAGCTCACCCCCCAGAGGCATGGCATCGACGGCGTTCTGCACCAGGTTATTCAAAACCTGGTGCATCTTAGAGACATCGGCCAAGACCCAATATTTCCCGGGAGGGGAATCGAATATGACCCTTATGTGTCCGGGTAGGGTCCGGGTCCATTGTTTTGAGACCTCCCTCAGAAGAAGTGAAAGGTCAAGAGGCTGCCGTTCGGACACGGATTGACGGGTGAAGTCCAGGATTTGACGGACGAATTGGCTGGCACGATGC
>FWPU01010301.1_pt1 | contig 14013 bp, 16 predicted proteins | sample 2228361 | NCBI WGS metagenome assembly FWPU01 (sample SAMEA103939777, study PRJEB20133) | metagenome
CAACTCGCGAACTCAGCCTGTTTCAACTGGGCTTGCGTTGGCTCAAGCGGGCTTTGGCCGTCGCTATTCATTTGTTGCCCGATTTCAAGGCCCGCCTCTCCAATCTCAACCTGCGACCTGTCCTTTCTCCGTTAGCCCAAAATGGAAAAGTGTAAGGGTATCAGCAAACACATCATATCTCCGCTGGATCGCTGGCTCTATCGATTAACAGGCGGAAAAATACTTTCGACTGCCGCGCCGCTTGGCCCTGTTCTCCTACTCACCACAACAGGGCGGAAATCTGGCAAAGAAAGAACGACCCCGGTATTCTATCTACAAGACAAAGACCGCCTGATTGTTTGCAACGTCAATCCTGGCTTCGAAAAAACCAATCCGTGGGTGCTCAATTTGCGCGCCCACCCAAAAGCCTGCGTGCAAGTCGGCTCAGAGAGATACCGCTGCCAGGCTCGCCTGGCTACCCCGTCTGAAATCGAGCATTATTGGCCGTTGTTAGTACGAATGTGGCCGGCCTATCAAACGCACTTTGAACGCAGCGGCAAGCGAACAGTTTTTATTCTAGAAATGGAGAAACCATGAAACAACCCCTGACACTCTGGATTTTACTGCTCTGGCTGGTTTTCCTGGCCTTTGGCGGACTGTACGGCGGAATCGCCATGCTGCTCGACCCCTCCGGGGCTTCGATGGGCGTGGATGTCCTCCTGCCGCACTTGCCCGTGCCGGATTTCGTCTTGCCGGGACTTTTCCTCTTCTTCGTCATGGGACTTGCCCCGCTCGTCCTGACCTTTGGCCTGTTTGCCCGCCCGAACTGGCCTTGGGCTGAGGCACTCTCCCGATGGAGCGGCCACTACTGGGCTTGGACGGGGACTCTTGCCCTGGGCGTCGTCCTGCTCCTCTGGCTGGCAGTCCAGGCCGTCATGATTGGCTTTAGCGCCGCGATTCAATACGTCATGGTCGTCAATGGCCTGGCGCTGCTCGGTTTTGCGCTGTGGCCTTCGGTCAGGAACGCCTACCGGGAGGACAGCCGATGAAACCGACGGAATCCACCCCTCGCTGCTCTACTTGAACATTTTGCCTGCCTCAAACGCCCCTTCGCGGTATTCCCTTGGAGTCACCCCCGACCACTTCTTGAACGCCTTGCGAAAAACGCTCGATTCGGAGAATCCCAGGAGATAGGTGATTTGCTCGACCGAGTAGTTCTCGCGCTGGTCGTTGCGGTTCTGTGCGTCATCGCCCTGTTCTTCAGCAGGGCAATGATGAGCGCCGCGAAACTGGACTATGGCTTGATGTTGACCATTCACCGCGCTGCGCCGTGGCTGCTGGCGTTTTGCTGTGCGCTGGCGCTCTATTTCCTGACGAGAAAGCCATGAAGTACCGCAGTTTGATTGTCCGCAAACACGGCGGCCCGGAAGTGTTGCAAGTCGTCGAGAACGAACTGCGACCGCCCAGGAAAGGCGAGGCGCCTATCCGCGTCCTGGCGGCCTCCGTCTCACGCCCAGATGTGACCGTTCGACGCGGCGAAGCCTTGTATAGCGGCACCTTGTGAAAGCGGTCAATGGCCACAAAAAGACTTCCTGCTTCACTCGAAACGGCATTTCACTTCCCATTCGCTGCCTTGACGCCTTATCTGGCCCGAATCCGGCTAAGCCAATCGCCGACCAGTAGGAGGAGCAAACTGCCAAGTGTCCCCAGGCCAAGCTCGATGGGACCAAGAGGGAACACACGCCATCCGCGCCACAGGCTCAAGGACTGACCGACCGCAAAACCCAGCCATGCCAATAACAAGTAGAGGAATAACCGTCTTACCCCGCCCCCGCGCAACAGATGGTAGAACGCGCCATACGAACTGGCAATCAAAAAAGCAATGAGCAGCGCCGGCGTAGTCACGCGGCCAATTTTACCGCTCTTTTGCCTGCCGGCTGTCCTTTCCCTCACGCTTCGACAGGGTCTCGACAGGCTCGACCCAACGACTCGACCCGGCGGGTCTCGACACGCTCGACCTAGCAGCCTTCGGCGTGAGCCCTTCGACAAGCCTTCGGCGTGAGCGCTCAGGCGAACGCTCAGCACAATGCCCCCAGCCCCTCTCCTGCAAGGGGAGCGGCAGTGCAACTGCCGCCAGAACCGGGGGTGTATCACGGCGATTCCCAAAGAACCATTTCGCAAATGAGCGCAGAAAGCATAGACAAATCTGCGGAAATCTGCGCCATCTGTGGATTTCTCTAATCGCCACTGACGACTTGTGCGTGCATACCGCAGGGAGAGGGGAGACCAGAGACATCGGCGTATAATAGGGGGAAAGTTCCCCACAGTCGCCTTGGCGATTGGAAATGCGAGGCCCTATGCACAAGCGAATCATCTTTCCCTTCCTTGCCCTGTTGCTGACAGGGTGGGCTTGCAGCCTGACCGATTATCTACCAGAGCCGGCGCCCATCATCGAGCCATCACCCCTGCCCACGTTTGCTGTGCCTACCGAGACGCCTGTCCCCACAGAGACATCCCTGCCGACGGTGACCGCTACCCCAGAGCAGCCCATTGCCTGGCCTAAAGAACTGGGCGTCCATTGCCGCTATGGGCCAGGGAAAGAGTGGGAGGCGGTCAGCGCCGTGCCGGCTGGGACGACGGTCGAAATCGTCGGCCGGGTATCGGAGACAACCTGGTGGTATGTCGAAGACCCGCTCCATGAAGGCGGTTTTTGCTGGGTAGCGTTCGAGGTGATGGATACCGCCGGGAATATGACGGTCATTCCCATCGTCGAGCCGCCGGCTGCCCAGGTTACTCGCGTCGAAGTGAAGGCAAACGTCGCTTTTGCAGCCTGTGGCGGGCCAAACCCGATTACGTTCGATGCCTGGATCACCACCAACGGCCCGGCCACCGTGACCTATCATTGGGAGATGGGCGGCGACAAGCAGAACGTCACCGCCGATGAGACATTTACCTTCGCCGAAGCAGGTACGAAGAAGTTGACCGCCGACGCCTTCGACGCTGATTGCGGCAATTACTTCGTCATCCTGTCTGTCACCGGCCCAAACAAGATGACGGCCCGGCAGGACTTTTCGGTCAAAGCACCATAAGGTACGACATCGGGTACAATTCGGCTCATGGCCAAACGTCTTTCTGCCTTGTTACTCTTTTCAGGCGCACTAGCAGTCATTTTCCTATTGGCCTTGTTTGGGCCAGAGGAGCAATCTCTGGGCGCCAACGTGCGCATTGTGTATCTGCACGGCGCGTGGGTGCTGGCTGCGGAAGCCGCCTTTGCCGCGGCTGCATTGACCGGCTTGCTGGGGCTGGCCCTGCGCCGCGAACGGTTACACGCCTGGTCTGCGGCGCTGGGGCGGGCTGGTATCATCTTCTGGGTAACATACCTGCCACTCTCGCTGTGGGCCATGCAGGCCAACTGGAACGGCTTGTTCCTGGCCGAGCCACGCTTTCGCCTGGCGCTGACCTTTGCGGTGGTAGGCGCGTTGCTGCAAATTGGGCTGTGGCTGCTGGATCGAGGCTGGGTCACTTCGGCGGGCAACCTGGCCTTCTTCATCGTCCTTCGCGCCGTCTTTTCTACTGCCGCCAACGTGATGCACCCGCCGCCTTCGCCTATTTTCAATTCAGGCCTGTGGAATATCATCCTGTTCTTCCTTGCTTTGAATGCGCTGGCCTGGCTGGCGGCTTACTTCTTGGCGAGGGCCTTTCTGGCAAACTAAGCCGGCCGACCTATGCCGCTTCGCTTTCAACTCCTGGTCGTCATGGCGCTGCGCACCGTGCTCAACACGGCGCACCGCATGGTCTATCCCTTCCTGGCGATCTTTGCGCGCGGATTGGGCGTAGACATCACCGCCCTGTCGCTGGCGCTGACCGGGCGCTCGATGGCTGGGGCCTTCGTCCCCTTCGTTTCTTCTGTGGCCGACCAGCGCGGGCGGCGCTTCGGGATGCTGGCCGGAGCCGCTCTATTCACCCTGGGCGTGGGCCTGGCAGCAGTTTTCCCCTCTCTGTGGACGCTGACGGCGGCGCTGCTCCTGGCCATGTTGGGCAAATATTTTTTCGACCCAGCCATGCAAGCCTACTTTGGCGACCGCATCCCTTATCAGCGGCGCGGCCTGGCGCTGGCCATGACCGAGATGAGTTGGTCACTGGCTTTCATCCTCGGTGTGCCGGCCATGGGATACCTGATTGCGCATTATGGCTGGGCGGCGCCTTTTCCAACGTTGACTTTCTTGGGCCTGGGCATGTTCGTGGTCATCTGGTGGATGACGCCACACGACCCCAAGCACGCGCCGGCGAACAGTCCCTGGGCAAATTTTGGGGTTGTGCTGCGCAACATCCCGGCCCTGGCGGGCATCTCGGTGGCGCTGTGGGCTAGCGCCGCCAACGAACTGGTCAACCTGATTTTCAGTGTGTGGCTGGAGGATTCGTTTGGCCTGCAAATTGCTGCCTTGGCCGGCGCTTCGGCCATTATTGGCCTGTCGGAACTGAGCGGCGAGGGCCTGGTGGCGCTGCTCACCGACCGCCTGGGCAAACCGCGCGCGCTGGCCTTTGGGCTAACCGGCAACGCCCTGGCCTGTCTCTTGCTGCCCTTCATCGGGCGGACGGAGATCGGCGCCCTGGTGGGCCTGACATTGTTCTACATCACCTTCGAGTTCGTCATGGTCAGCCACATTCCGCTCATGACCGAAATTCTGCCGGCGGCGCGCGCTACCATGCTCTCTTTCAACCTGACCGGTCATTCCCTGGGGCGGGCGCTGGGCGCATTTCTGGCGGCCTTTGTCTATCGGCGATTCGGGTTTTTCACCGTTGCCCTGCTGGCGCTGGTGTTCAACCTTTTTGGGCTGCTGGCACTGCGCCGGTTGAAGCAGGAGGCTCGTTTGCAGGAGGCGTGAACGTGCCAGGCGTTTCCCTGACGCAACTGATTTTTTTGACCTTTGCGGCGCTTTTCTTGTTGGTCAGCGCGGTTTGGCTGCTCGTGCCTGCCTGGTATGGCGTCCCCTGGATACCGGCGCGGCGGGAACGTATCCGCAAGGCGCTGGCATTGGCAAATTTGAAACCCGACGAGACGTTCTACGACCTGGGGGCGGGCGATGGGCGCGCGCTGCAAATAGCCGCCGAGGAGTTCGGCGCACAGGCAGTGGGCATCGAGGTCGGCCCGGCCCAGTGCCTGTGGGGGTGGCTGAAATGCCGATTTAGCGGGAGCAGGCACAGGGTCAGGATGCGATGCGGGAATTTCTATCGCGCCGACCTGTCTGCGGCGCAGGTCGTCTTCGTCTATCTGACGTCGGCCCAGACCGCCCGTCTACGGGAAAAACTGGAACGGGAATTGCGTCCAGGCGCGCGCGTGGTCAGTTTGGCGGCAGATTTCCCCGCCTGGCAGCCGGCCGCGCTGGACCGTGAAAATCTCATCTTTTTGTATCAACGATAGGAGGATTATGTCGAACACAGCAGAGGTCATCATCATCGGCGCGGGCGTGCATGGCGCCAGTTTGGCTTTCCACCTGGCAGAACGCGGCGTGAAGGCGCTAGTGCTGGAAAAGAACGTGGTCGGCGCGGGCGCGACCGGACGTTCGAGCGGCCTGGTGCGGATGCACTACGACGTGCGTCAGGACTCGGAACTGGCCTGGGTCTCGTTTGGCTATTTTCGCAACTGGGCCGAACGGGTGGGCGGCGAATGCGGCTTCACCCGCACGGGGTTCATTCAAATTGTGGCGCGTGAGAATGAGGCCGCCTTGCGAGCCAATACGCTGATGCACCAGGACATCGGCATACCGGCATTTTTGATTTCGGCGGCGGATGTGAGACGGCTGGCGCCGGCCTTCGTGAGCGACGACTTCGACTTCGCTTCTTACGAACCCGAATCCGGTTACGCGGACCCCAGCGCTACGGCCGCCTCGTTCCTTTCCGCCGCCCGCGACAAGGGTGCGCGCTTGCTCCAGGATTGTGCCGTGACAGGGGTGATGGTGGAAGGCGGCCAGGTGAAGGGCGTGCAGACGAAGCAGGGTAATTTCTTTGCACCGGTGGTGGTCAACGCCGCCGGGCCCTGGGCCGATAAGGTCAACGCCATGGTCGGGCTAGACCTGCCTTTCACCACCTGGCGGCACGACACCATGTTCGTGGGGCGCCCCAAAGAGTTGGGGCCCAGCCATCCGGTGGTGATTGATTTCCCCAATGACATGTACTTTCGCCCGGAAACCGGCGGGTTGACGCTGGTAGGCCTGGAAGACGGCAATCCGCTGGGTGATTCGCCCGACGGCGATACCGACCATCCGCTGAAGGGCTTCGTGGAACGCGCCGTGGAACGCATTTGCCAGCGCATCCCGGCCATGCAGAGCAGTTATCTGCACACCGCGCACGGCGGCTACGATGGCCTGACGCCCGACCAGCATCCTTTACTGGGGCCGGCTGGGCCAGATGGTTTCTATTTGCAATGCGGCATGAGCGGCACCGGCTTCAAGATTGCCCCGGCGGTCGGATTATGTATGTCCGAGTTGATTCTGGATGGGGCGGCCAGGAGCGTGGACATTTCCATCTACCGCCCGCAGCGTTTTGCGGAAGGAAGAGAAATCAAGGGAAATTACCAAAGCATCTGGCATTAGTACCTTGTATCGCCGACCTGCTTGTGCCACGAAGTGGTATGGTCGGCCTTGCTAGGCAGAGCCTGGCGGTACAGCGTACCGCCGACCAATGTAAAAGCGCGCTACCCTTGTAAGCCCTTCAACGCTTCGATGACGCGCGCCAGTTCGGTTTTGGCTTCTGCCAGGCTCTGCTCCAACCCGGCCAATCCCTCGCTTTTCCCTTTGCGTTCCATTTCCGCTGCCAGCGCCGAAAGTCGGGTGGCGCCCAGCGTGGCGCTGTTCGATTTCAGAGTATGCGTGGCGCGGACGAAGGCTTCCTGCTCGCCGGCTTGCAACGCCTTTTCGGCGGTCTGTATCAGCTGCGGTCCTGCTTCCAGGAATGATTGAATGATTTCAGCGATGAAGGCATCGGCATCTTCCCCCATGAACTCACGATAAGAATTCAAGGCAGTTGGATCGAGTGTCATGGCGGCTCCTTTGGAATAGGATTTACCCCTCCGAAGTTGCAAGGGGCGGAGTTTCTTCTAGCGCGCGTTTCAATTCCTCCACGCGGATGGGTTTGCTGATGTAATCGTCCAGGCCAGAAGCAAGGTAGTGTTCGCGGTCGCCTTCCAAGGCGTTGGCGGTCATAGCCACCAGGCGTGGACGCTGCGAAGGTGGCCAGTGTTCTACAATGCGGCGGGCGGCCTCCTCGCCATCCATTTCGGGCATTTGCATATCTAGCAGCACCACGTCGTAGGGCTGGCGGCGCAGCGCCTCCAGCACTTCCAGCCCGTTGGCTACCACGTCGGGGCGGTAGCCCATGCGCTGCAAAAGACTGACGGCTACTTTTTGGTTGACCACGTTGTCTTCGGCTAACAAGATGCGCAGCGGATGGCGTTCGCCCAGGGTGTGGTCCAGGCTGGGCGCGGTCGGTTTTGCCGTTACGGCGCGCGGTCGATTCGTGAAGATCGAAACCAGCGTCTCGAAGAGATAAGAGGGCTTGATGGGCTTGGTCAAGAAGGCGGCAAAATGGGTTGCCTCTTCCTCGGTGGGACGGCTACCCAGCGAGGTGAGCATAATCAAGGGAAAGTCTTTGCCGTTCGGTAACTTACGAATCTCCCGCGCCAGGGCAAGCCCGTCCATCTCTGGCATTTGCATATCCAGGATAGCCGCCTCGAAGCGATTCTCTCGCTGCAAGGCTTCCAACGCCTCTTTCCCCGACGTCACGGCTTGCGGCTGCATTCCCCAGGACTGCACCTGACGAGAGATGATCAAGCGGTTGGTGGCGTTGTCGTCCACGATGAGAATAGGGCGGCCTTCGAGATCAGGCTGCGACCCGCGCGGATGCAGATGAGTGGTGGCTGGCGCGCTCTGAGCCCGGATGGTGAAGTGGAAAGTAGAACCCTTCCCTACTTCGCTCTCCACCCAGATGCGGCCTCCCATCATCTCTACCAGGCTGCGGCTGATAGATAGACCCAGGCCAGTGCCGCCAAAGCGACGTGTGGTAGAGGAATCCACTTGCGAAAAGGGCTGGAACAGGCGGTTCATTCGTTCGGGAGGGATGCCTATACCCGTATCGCGCACGGCAAAGTGCAGTTCGTGCTCATTTTCAGCCAGACTCTTGCAGGCAACCGAAAGCACCACCTCGCCCTTTTCTGTAAATTTCACTGCATTGCCAAGCAAATTGACCAGCACCTGCCGCAGACGTGTCACGTCGCCAATCAACTTGTTGGGCATATTTTCCTGGAGGATATAAGCCAGTTCGATACCCTTTTCCACCGCCCTGGGTGTCAACAGGTCCAAGGCCGACTCGACGCACGAGGTCAGATAGAACGGCTGCTGTTCGAGGGGCATTTTACCGGCTTCGATCTTGGAGAAATCCAGGATGTCATTGATGACCGACAGCAAGGCGTCTCCGCTGATGCGAATGGTCTCGACGAAATCGCGCTGTTCCCGGTCGAGCGGCGTGTCGAGCAGGAGCCCGGTCATGCCAATGACCGCGTTGAGCGGGGTGCGAATCTCATGGCTCATGTTGGCCAGAAATTCTGCCTTGGCTTGAGCGGCTGCTTCTGCCTGGCGACGCGCCTCCATCAGTTCGCTAATATCGTGATACAAAGCCAATATGCCAATGCGTTCACCTTCTGCCAGCACTGGCACGCCAAACAGTTCGACATCTACGAGTGAGCCGTCCTTGCGGCGTCGGCGCCCGATGCCGTGTACCCCTTGTCCGAGCATGACCTCCTGCGTGTATTGGATGGCCTGCGTTTGTTCGTCTGGCGGGGCAATCAGTGTATCCAGGTTTTGTCCCCGAATCTCGTCTTGTCGATAGCCAAACAGTTTCTCGAAGGCCGGGTTACAAGCCGTGACGCAGTGCTTTTGGTCGAGTGTGACGATGGCTACCGGACTGGTCTGTACCAATGTCTCGAAGTAGGTCTTCTGGCGCGCGGTTTCGACCTCTGCCTGCCGACGCTGGATGGCGTGGCCGACCTGACTGGCCACATGTTCCACCAGGGAGATTTCTTTCTCCGTAAAGGATTTCTTGGTTACCCAGTCCAATCCAATAGTTCCCAGCACGCGATTGTTGACCAAAATGGGCGCAATCAAGATGGAGGCTACGCCGCGCTGCTGCATGACCTCGCGCAGGGGAGCCATGCGTTCGTCTTGTTTTACATCAGGAATAGCCAGCGGCTTCTTGTGTTTCAGGATCCATGCCATCGAAGGATTACCCTCGACCGGTAAAACGATACCTTTGGCCAAAGGGCGGCCGGGGGCGCAATATTCGGCTACTACCAGCGACTGTTTCTGATCTTCGTCGAGCAAAGCAAAGGCGGCCTGTGGGACATCGAAGAATTGGGCCAGACGAGCGCATACCTCGTCCAATGTCTCCAGTGGGTCGTCGGCGGCGGTTGTGAGGGCAATCGTATCGCGCAACAAATTGGCTTCTTTGAGTTGGCGCAACAGGGCTTGTTTGGCCTCTCCAATGCGCTGAGCAGCCAGGCTTTCCAGGTTGGCGTGCATTTGCCACAAACGCTCCTCCCGTGAGCCGGCCAGGTAGGCGAGCAAGCCCAGGAAAAAGGGCGCTGTATCGATGATGCGAAGCAGGGCGTTGCTGCGTTGCAACAACAAAGCATTGGAAAATGTCAGTGCCATTCCCTCCTGCCACAGCCCCACGAAGGTAGCCACGATAGGAAAGCACAGCCCAAAGCCGGCGCCTAATACCGTATAGAGAAGAGCATACTTTCTTTGCGGTTCCTCGGGCATTTTCATCCTGTAGGTTGGGGGCTATTGTCTCTCTACGAAATTAATTTCGCAATTGCTTACCAGGCAGCCATTGGCTTGAAATCGAGCCTGGCGGTTTGTACGGTCGAGAAACGCGAAATAAATTTCGCATTATCGATCCAGACTCATTATACAGTTTTTTTGCCTGCCAGAATAACCATTCGATTGCAAAAAAGTGCCGACCATACCACTTCGGACCCTTTCATGGCACAGGTGACGCAAGTGGGTCGGCGGTACCTCGAAGATTTTGTATCGTGGTGTCACTGCGAGAAACTAAGCCCTGGCCTGATACCAGGACAGGCAGTCTCCCGGCCTGCGAGGGGATTGCTTCCCTTCGACTAGGGTCTCGACAGGGTCTCGATGAACTCGACCCAGCGGCTCGACCCGGCGGGTCAGGGCAGGCGCTTGGTCTCGATACGCCCCGAAGAACAGGGGCTACTCGACCTGCGCTTGGTCTCTATACGCCCCTCGGTCTCGATATGGATGAGAAGAACACTCATCCTATCCTTCGACTTGTTCAGGACATCGCTCGACCCGGCGGGTCGAGCCTGTCGAGACCCAGCGGGGCTACTCGACCTGCGCTCGCAATGACAGTCCAATTGGTCGCGGCTCGTCCTGCTATGTGTTGTATAATGATAGGGAGAATCGTCGTTTTGATAGCCCCTCGATGTTTGGCGTTCTACAGGAAGGTGGTCTATGTCTGTTGAAATCCTGGTAGTAGATGACAACGAAATGAATCGCAAGATGGTCTCGGCTATCTTGTCCAAAGAAGGCTATCAGGTCATCACAGCGCCAGATGCTGCCCAAGCCTTGCAGACTCTCGAAGCAGGCGCACCTGACCTGGCCATTCTGGACGTCATGATGCCCGACATGGACGGCTTCGAACTGTGCCGCCGCCTGCGTCACCGGCCAGATACGGCGGCCATCCCCATCATCATCCTCACGGCGCTGAGTGAACTGGACGAACGCTTGAAGGCCTTCGAGGCTGGGGCCGATGATTTCATGGCCAAGCCGTTCCAACCGCAGGAATTGGTGGCGCGCGTCAAGGTCCTCCTGCGTCGGGCTGCGCCTGTGGCTGCTATCCGCACGGAAATGCAAGCAGAAGTGATTGCCTTGTTCTCTCTGCGCGGCGGGGTAGGCGTCTCTACCCTGGCGGTCAACCTGGCCATAGGTTTGGCGCAAGTTTGGGCGCAGCCGGTGACCCTGGTGGATCTGTCGCTGGTCAACGGCGTAGGCGCGCTGATGCTCGACTTGCCGCTGCGCAACAGTTGGGCCGACCTGGCGAACATCAAAACCGAAGAAATCGACCAGGAGGTAGTTGGGCGGGTCTTACTGAAGCACGATTCGGGCGTAAGCGTATTGGCTGCCCCTCGACGCCCAGAAGAAGCCGAGCTGCTCAGCGGTGAACAAGTCGGACGGACGCTGGAAATCTTGGCGCACCAGTCACGTTACCTAGTCCTCGACCTGGCGCATGATTTCAGCGAAGTGACGCTGGCTGCTCTCGACAGGGCCGACCGCATTCTGTTGCTCCTTTCCCCAGAACTGGCAGCCGTGCGCTGCGCCAGCATTGCCCTGGATGCTTTTCGAAAGATAGATTACGACCCAGAGAAAATTCGTCTGGTACTGAATTGGAACTTCAAGGGCAAGGGGCTGCCGCGCCTGGAAATCGAGAAAACGTTGGGGCAAAAAATCGAGATAGTCTTTCCTTATGCCGAAGATGCGCTCGTGACTGCGCTGACGTTGGGTAAGCCGCCTACCTTTACCGCGCCAACCAGCCCGGTAGGGGCGCTGTTCGAGGACCTGGCCTATCATTGGAGCAAGGAAGAACACAAGAAGAATCCGCCCCAACCTCTGCCAGAGGGATATGTGCGCGTGCGTGAGCGTGCCAAAGCCAAACAGAAATGACAAGGAGGTATTGTCATGGAAACGAACAGACAGTTTTTAGGCCAACGTGGTCAGGGCCTGGGGGAATACGCCCTCTTGCTGGTTTTGGTGGCTCTGGGAGTATTCCTGCTTCTGCAATTGATGGGCATTTCGGTGCAAGAGGCCTATTGCAAGGTCGTGGAAGCCATCAACGGCAGCCCGGTGTGTATGCCGCAACAATACTGCGGCGACGATTTTGCCGGCAATCTGGATGCCTGGCATACTCTCCGCGGTCAGCCTGTCAGCCAGAATGGGCAGTTGTGCCTGCAAAAAGAGAGTCAAACCTTCAACACTTGCTCCATGGAACAAAAGCAAAGCGATTACGTCATTCGGATGGATGATGTCGTGTTGAATCAAGGCAACGGCTACGGCGTTTTCTTCCGCACCACCGACAACGGGCAAGGCCCCTCTGGATACATCTTCCAGTATGACCCCGGCATGAAATATCATGGGTATCCTCCTGATGGTGCCTTTCTCATCCGGCGTTGGGTCAATGGCCGCGAAATCTGGACGCCGCTGGCTATTGCCCCTATTCCTGGAGGGGTCTACAACACTCCCCATGATATCGAAATCACCATCCAGGGCAACACATTTACCGTCGAAGTAGATGGACAACAAGTCTTGCAGGCCACCGACAGCATTTACACCAGTGGCGGCGTCGGCTTGCGCACTTGGGACAATACGCAGGTCTGCTCGACAGAGTATACGCTCTGGCCAGCGCCTTGAACACGGAGGTTGTGATGCAACTCGAACAATCACCCGGCTTCGACCAATACAAAGATGGCCTGCCCGAACCGCCTCCCGATCCGGCTGTGCGGCGCAAGCGCTTTCGGCTACTGTTGCTGGTGTTCTTGCTGGTTGTATTGGCCTTGAGCGCGCTCAACTTCCTTGACTCTAGCAGCATGGCCATCCTCACCAGCAGCGGATCAGTGACCGGCGTGGTGGTAGGGCAGGATGGGCAGCCCTTCCAGGGACAGGTGTTCATCTTGGGAACGGAACTGTCGGCCGCCACAGACGCCAACGGCCGCTTCTTCCTCGACCAGGTGCCTGCCGGCGCCCAAATTCTCATCGTGGCCGACGATGCTCTCGGGCGCGAATTCCCGGTCGAGGTCATCGCTGGCGAGACAGTGGAAATGGGACAAATCCAATTCGTTCCTACCGCTACCCCCTGAAAAGAACATCCCGAAGGTTTTTCCGACCTTCGGGATGTTCTTTCAAAGCATTCCTTTGTACATTCCCCCATCCACATTCAACATCACGCCGGTGATGTAAGAGGCGGTTGGCGAGAGCAGAAAAGCCGCAGCGGCGCCGAACTCCTCTGGACGTCCCATCCTGCCCAGGGGACTCTCGGCCGACTGTTTGCGGATCTCTTCCTCGACTGTGGAATTGTTGGCTTTTGCGCGGGCGGACATCAACTCGGTGACGCGCTCCGTTTCCGTCCAGCCGGGCAGAATGGAGTTGAAGCGGATGCCCTCACGGCCTAATTCGATAGCCAGTGATTTGGTCAGCCCGACCGTGGCGGCTCGCACGCTGTTCGACAATACCAGGTTGGCAATCGGCTGCTTGACCGACATGGAGGTGACCGTTAGAACGCTGGGTGCTGCGGATTTTCGCAGGTAAGGCAGCGCCGCGCGAATCAAACGCACATGGCTCATAAAAGACAGTTCTACCGCTTTCTGCCATGTTGCCTCATCGAAAGACTCGAACGGTCCGGCCGGAGGCCCGCCGGCATTAGTCATCAACAAATCGAGGCCACCAAAGGCTTCTACCGTCTGTTCGATCAGCTGCTGCGGTACATCCGGCAGGCTGACGTCTCCTGCCAGGCCGATCACTTCGGCCCCTGTTTCGCGGCTGATTTTCTCTGCCGCCATTTTGGCGCTGTCCTGGCTGCGACTGTTGACCGCCAGCCGACAGCCCTCACGCGCGAGCGTTAGGGCGGCGGCAAACCCAAGTCCGCGCGAGGCGCCTGTCACCAGGGCAATTTTTCCGTTGAGTTTTAAGTCCATGAGATGCTCCTTTGACTGTAAAATCGTAACTACCTTCCTCGACCAAACCTTCGGGACGGTGTGTAACTGTAGGACAACTCTTATTGCACTTTAACAAATTATTCTGACAATATGCCGACATAGGGTAGCAGGTCAAGTGAACCGTTCTTGAATTGGTCAAGAAAATCTGAAACTTGCTTGCAGTAAAAAGAGAGGTGTCAAGCGCTGGAGTTGCAAGGCCTGGTTGACCAAGTCAAGCTTGTGAACGGGCCAGTTATCCTGCGCCACATAAA
>FWPU01010303.1_pt1 | contig 14010 bp, 13 predicted proteins | sample 2228361 | NCBI WGS metagenome assembly FWPU01 (sample SAMEA103939777, study PRJEB20133) | metagenome
ATACTCAACGCCTTTGGCCATCATGGGTTCTGAGATCCTGCTTATGTATCAAGGGTTTGGTGGGATCAAAACCGGGTCGGGGCGTGAAAGCATCATTGGGAAGAAATCCAGCCCGTCACGAGAAACTCCGGGTTTGCGCCCGCGCGCGCTTCCGCGGTAAGATTTGTCTATCTTGAAGGAGAAAAAAGACCCCCTTGGCCAGGATGTGCAGTTCGTGAAGGGCGTTGGCTCAAAAAGGGCCTCTGTCCTCACCAGGCTTGGAATAAGGAGCGTTGAAGACCTGCTCCTGCACATCCCGGTCCGTTATGTGGACAGGAGAGTCCTCAGGAAGATCAGGGAGGCCAGGGTCGGCGAGGAGGGGGTATTCCTGGCAAGGGTGGAGACATCCGGCGCCAGATACTGGGGGCGGTCCCGCGATGCGGTCGCGGTGGTCTCAGATGGCACGGGAGTTATGGAGCTGGTCTGGAAGAACGCGCCCTACATGGCGAAGAATATCAGGGTCGGGATGGCGCTCCTGTTCTGGGGAAAGGTCTACAGGGGCAGGGCCGGGACAATGACCGTGTTCCACCCGGAATACGAGTCCTTCTCAGGAGATGCTGGCGTGGAACGCTCGCTGGTCGCAGGCAGGATACTTCCGATATACCGCCTGACCGAGGGGCTCTCCGCGAGGCACCTTCGGCTCGCCATACAAAACGCGCTTGAGGGTTTCCGCGGGGAAATCAAGGACATAATCCCGGAGGGATTGCGAAACAGGAGACGGCTCATGCCCAGACGAGAGGCGCTTTCCCAGGTTCACTTTCCTGAGAACTTGGATAAGGCCGAAGCCGCCCGGCAGACCCTTGCATACGAGGAACTCCTTCTGTTTTTCCTCAGGTTCCTGGGTCAGGTCTCCGTTGAAAAGGAGCCAGGCCCACGCTTTTCTCCGCCGGGAGAGCTTTCCAGGAAATTCATAGAGAATCTCGGTTTCAGGCTTACCAGTGCTCAAGAAAGGGCTATCGCGGACATAGAGCGGGACCTGGTATCGGGCGCACCGATGCACAGGCTGTTGCAGGGTGATGTTGGATCGGGGAAAACCGTGGTTGCCGCGCACGCGACCCTCAGGGCGACCGAGTCCGGGTTCCAGGCCGCGGTGATGTCCCCAACGGAGCTCCTGGCCGAACAGACATACTCCGTGTTCGCGAACTACCTGGAACCGCTGGGGGTAAGCGTTGTTCTCCTGGAATCAAGCCTCACGAAGAAAAAGAGGGCGGAGAACCTTGCTTTGATAGAAAGGGGTCTGGCAAATGTTGTTGTCGGGACCCACGCCCTCATCACAGAGGATGTGAGATTCAAGCGCCTCGCCCTGGTAATCGTTGACGAACAACACAGGTTTGGGGTCGCGCAGAGGGCGCTTCTGGTGGAAAAGGGCAGGGCAAGCGGTGAATTCCCGCACTTCCTGGTCATGACAGCAACGCCAATACCCCGGACCCTTGCCCTTACGCTCTACGGTAACCTGGATGTATCAACCATGGACGAGAAACCGCCGGGCCGCGGCCCGGTTAAGACAAAGTGGGTAAAATCGGGCCAGCGAAAGGATGTCTACAAGTGGATTTTCGGGGAGGCCCTGGCTGGAAGGCAGGCCTATGTGGTTGCACCCCTGATAACCAAGAGCGACAAGCTGGAGGTAGCCGCGGCAGAGGAGCTATTCAGGGAGCTGAGCGATATGGCTCCCAGGGGGGTTGTCCTGGAGCTCATGCACGGGAAGATTCCCTCCGAACAGCGCAGGGCAATAATGGAGGCGTTCAGGCGCGGGAAAATCCACATACTTGTCTCAACAACGGTCATAGAGGTCGGGGTTGATGTGCCCAACGCGACCAGGATGGTTGTGGAGCACGCGGAGAGGTTCGGCCTGGCCCAACTGCACCAGCTACGGGGAAGGATAAACAGGAGCCGAGAGACAGCCTACTGCATCCTGTTGACGCCCTCGCACATTTCAGAGGACGCGGAGGCTCGCATGAGGATAATGTGCGAGACGGACGACGGGTTCAGGATAGCCGAGGAGGATCTGAGGCTCAGGGGGCCAGGGGAATTGATGGGGACGCGCCAGCACGGTGTCCCGGAGTTCAGGATAGCAAATCTCATAAAAGACATAAAGATAATATCAGCAGCCAAGGACGACGCGGGGAAATGGTTGAGGGAAGGAGATCCCCTTTCTGATCCTCAAGTGAAGGCCGCGCTTGAGAGAAGGGCGAGGGCAGAGGGAGAGTGGGTAGGCTGAGCCCCTTCGTTTCACCGAGAACTTTCAGGATCAAATTGAACCCCCCCGGCCTCCCGGATTAAAATCTCAGCCTACATGAGAAACAATAAGCGCGTTCCCGACCTGGCAATAGCCCTCAATACCTCGGACATGGCGAAGGCCCTGGCCTGGGCCGAGGAGCTCCTGTCCGTGCACGATCTCTTCAAGATAGGCTTGCCGCTATTCGTAAGGCACGGGCCGGACGCTGTTAAGGAATTCAGGGCTCGCGGGGCCAGGGTCTTCCTTGACCTGAAACTATGCGACATACCCTCGGTGGTCGCGGAGAGCGCTGGGGCCGCCGCGGATCTTGGCGTGGAACTGCTGACCATCCACGGGTGGGGCGGCCCGGACATGATAGCCGAGGCAAAAAGGGCCGTTGGCGAGAGAACGAGGCTCGTTGTGGTAACGGTGCTTACAAGCGTCAGCCCAGAGCAGATGGCAAGGCTGGGAACCAACCCAGGCCTGGCGGCCGGAGAAATGGCCGCGTGGGCAAGCGAGGCCGGCGCGTGGGGAATAGTCTGTTCTGGCCTTGAGGCCAGGGGAATAAAGAACGCCTTCCCCGGGCTGGGCATCGTCATACCAGGGATAAGGCTCCCGGGAGAGGATACAGGGGATCAGGCCCGGGTCGCAGGCCCGGAGGAGATCAGGGATGTGGCTGACTATGTGGTCGTTGGAAGGCCAATAACCCACAGCCCTGATCCAAGGGACGCCCTAAGAAAATACCTCTCTGCTCTGGGCCAGAAATAAATCTTCCGAAACCCACCAGAGCTCTGATAAAGCAGTCTGGCCCAGACCGAGCTTGACCAGTCCAGAAGATCAAGCCCCTGAGAGAAAAACCGCCGGCAGGATCATCACTACCCCCTGAGCGCCCTGACGAATTCCTTCCTGTTCTCGGCCGTGAAAAATGCGGATCCGACAGCGAGGAATTCCGCGCCGGCCTTGACGCAGAGGGGTCCGGTTTCAAGGTTTATTCCTCCGTCAACCGCTATCGTGAAATCAAGGGCCTCGGCGTCCCTCATCTTTCTCACGGCTTCTATCTTCGGGAGCATCTCTTTCATGAACTTTTGGCCAGCGAAACCGGGCTCAACCGTCATCACCATGACCATGTCCACGGCCTCAAGGTGCCTCTCTATGGCATCAGGGGGAGTATTCGGTTTCAGGACTAGGCCGGTTCGGAGCCCTCTTGATTCCGCGAGGAAAAGGGCCTCTTCAACGCCCTGCGATTCAATGTGAAAGTTGAGCCAACTGGCGCCGGCCTCAGCGAACGCCGCAACCAGGCTCACGGGATGAGTGACCATAAGGTGGGCCTCTATGGGGAGATCGGTTGACCTGGCAATCGCCGAGCAGAAAGCCGGGCCAAAGGTTATGTTGGGAACAAAGTGCCCGTCCATAACATCAAGGTGAATGAAATCAACCCCAGCCTCCTTGCACGCCCGAAGTTCCTCCGCAACCCGCGAGAGGTCGGCCGCGAGGATGGAAGGAGCTACAGCGATCATGCCAGATTATATAATGGGTCAACCCCCATTCACCACCACCTGACCCTGTATTTGACCAGGGTCCTATCCTTCCAGGTGGCCCGGCCGGTTATGGCGAATATCATGGAGCGCAGGGCTATCCAGAATATCAGGGCTATGGTGACGGGATACAGGATGGCGAAATAAACCGGGACACCGGAACGCCAGTGGCACATCCCCCAGAGCAAAACGGAAAAAACTACCGAGAGAAAATGAAAGCCGGTCGCGGAGCCAGGAGCAATAAAACCGAAAGCACCCCCCAGGAGGTAAAGGATGGGGACCCAGAAAACAAGGGCAAACCAGAAATACACCAGGAAGAAGGGGATTATGGCGTAATCAAAGGCCGCAAAGACATTCTTGGTGAAGCCCTCGTATGCCTCCCTGAAGTTCCAATACATCCTGCAGGAAACCCTGTCAGCGCCATCAGCCATGCGCCAGTTCATCCCGTTGGCCTTTATCAATCTTCCCAAAACGATATCATCAACAGCGTGTCCCCGGACAGCGGAATGGCCGCCTATCTTCTCGTAGGACTTCCTCCTGAAGAGCATGAACTGGCCTATGGTCAAAGAAAGGAGGGGAGCCCTCAGGGCGTGGCAGATACCAACGGGAAGAAGCGAAAAAACGGCCCACGGAACTATTGGCACGATTATCCTCTCGCCAAATGTCCTGGTTTCCTCCCTGGGTATCGCGGTGAGGAGATCGGCGTCTTCCGAGAACATCGCGCCAACCGCGTCGCGTAGCGCGTATGGGTGGTGCCGGGTGTCCGCGTCCGTGAAAAGAATGATCTCACCCTTGGCCGCGGTGGCGAGCTGGTGGCAGGCCCAGTGTTTGCCTATCCAGCCTTCCGGCAGGGGCTTGCCTTTTATTACCGTCAACCTGTCATCGCCCCGTGCGAGGTTCTGGAGAATCTCCCAGGTTCGGTCCGTGGACTCATCATCAAGAACGATGACATGGTAGTCCGGGTAGTCCTGCGCGAGGAGCGAGTGAACGCACTGGGCTATGTTCCTTTCCTCGTTCCTGGCCGGAAGGAGTATTGAAACGCTCGGAAAGCGAGGGGGTTCAGGATATGATGACAGCCTTCTCAGGAACCAGAGGTTGCTCAGGGCTATGAGGAGGAGAGCGCCGAGAAAAATCACGAGAACGACCTCCGGATGCCACCAAAAGGGCATGTTCAAGGCCTCCTCAGGAGCCTCTTCAGGCCCCTCGCAAAAACGGGCCTGAGCCTCATTGGTTCTCTGAGTTCAGCCAGGTGTTTCCAGACAACGACTGTCGCGTTCCCGGCCCAGACGGAAAGGGTGAACGGGTCAGCGTGCCTTATCAGGAGATAACCAAAAAGGCCCATGAAGCCGATGAAAACCGTCCAAGCGTTGTTTTTCTGCCAGAGGTGTATCGCGCCCATAGAAACGCCAAGGGCAAGCGGTCCCTCAAGCAGGGTGAAACCGGCCCAGGCGCCAAAGGTTGTCGCGACCGCCTTGCCGCCTTTCCAGCGCAGGAACGGGGAGAAAGCGTGGCCGAGAACGGGCGCGAGCGCGACGAGGACCAGGCCGACGCCGGAGACGCCGAACCAGAACCTGGCCAAAAAGACCGGCAGGAAGCCCTTTGAGAAATCAAGGAAAACCGCGAGTAGGCCCAAAGGCGTCCCCCCGCCCGCCCGCCAGACATTGGCCGCTCCAGGGTTTCTGTCACCGAAATCCCGGATGTCCTTTGAGAGGAACAGTTTTCCAACGATCACTGAAAAGGGGATTGATCCGAGGAGGAATCCCAGTCCTGCCCACAAAAGAGCGTTTAGCATCCCGCCATTACCGCCTTCATGGTATATTATGAAGGAAGCGGCTGGGGCCGATCAACCACGGCGCGTGAACACACAGGGGCTTTCGGTCCGCCAGAAAGAGAAAATGCCTTACGGATTAATGAGTTTCCTCCTGACGAGATCAAGCGCGGTCTTCGCGACGGAAAGCTTGACCTGGTCCCTTGTCCCGCGGAAACGAAAACCAGAGGCTTCAGCCCTTCCGTCAAACCAGAGGCCGATAAAGGTCTCGCCAGCGGGGTGGGGGCCATCAGGGCCAGGTCCCGCGACGCAGGTTGATGATATGGCAATGTCCGAGCCGAAAAGGCTTGCGGCACCAGCCGCCATGGCCATGGCCACCTCAGGGGAATAGACGCTGTGTGTTTCTATGACCTCAATGGGGACACCGAGAACCTGGTTCTTCGCTTTTGCCGTATAAGCAACAACGCCTCCCCGCATGTAATCCGAGGAACCGGGGACCTGGGTTATCAGGTGAGCGATGAGCCCGCCGGTGCAGCTCTCTGCCACAGAAACCGAGAGACTTTTTTCTCTGAGAAGCCGACCGAAAGCTGATTCAATTCCCTCATCCTGGAGGCTGTAGACAGCCGGGCCAATCTGGTCGCGCGCCATCTGAACGAGGCGAAGGGCCTCGGCTTCATCCCCGGCCTTTATCTTTATTATGACCTCAACGAGTCTGGGGTAATAGGCAATGCGGCCTGACAGATCTGGCAAGCGCTCAAGGCGTTCGGCTATCTCCGCCTCTTTCATGCCAGCTACCGCGAGGGTGGCCTGAAAGACCGGCTCCCTGGCGAGATCTCTGAGAACCTCAAGGGCAGGTGGCAGGATAGCAGAGGCCTCTGCTGGAACACCCGGCAGTGCGAGGATAAACCTCCCCTCCTCTCGCCAAAGGAGGCCCGGCGCGATGCCCACCGGATTGTCTATCGTGAGAAAGCCTTCTGGCACGAGCGCGTAGTTCCTGTGGATTTCCAGCTCCTCGTGGCCGAGCGCGGAAAGCCTCTCCTTTATTTTCTCATATAAAAATCCGTCAAAATGAAGTTCCGCGGACACTGCTTCTGCCAGAGCCGGCCTTGTTCTGTCGTCCGCGGTCGGGCCGAGGCCGCCGGATAGCACAACCCCGCCATCCTCTGAAAGGGCACGATTTATAGCTGTGGCTATCGCGTCCTGGTCATCCGGGATGATCTCGGCCTGGCAAACGGGAAGACCGATCTGCGCGAAACCCTGCGCCAGGAGGCTCAGGTTCGCGTCCCGGACGCGTCCGGAAAGGATCTCATCGCCCACGATTATGACGCGCACGGGAAAATTATAATGTCTGCCGGCTATTCGGTGCTTGCAGAAATAAAAACCTGTCGGTCAGCCAGGGCCGATGGCCTGTCCCCGGCCGTCAAAACCTGTCGCGCCCGGGAATCGTCCGGGTCGCTGACGGGGGCTATGCCCTGTCCGTCTACAGGTATGGGGCAGGCAACAACGATGCCATGATCCTGAGAACGGACGCGAGCGGGAACTATCCAGGCTGTGTCAACAACCACTCGCCAGCCACGAGCTCTCCAACACTGACCATCAACTCCCCAACAGGCCTCCTCGCTTGCTCGCCATTGGACTGGGCGCCGAGCTGGACCGTCACCTCCCCTACCCTGACCGTTGCCAATGTCTGCACGCCCATTGAGGCGGACGGACTGCCAGGGCCCACGATCATCTCATCTCCAGCGCTGGACGGCGCGCTGTTCTTCTGCGGGGAATCCGCCGAGATAAAAATCTACTCGGCAGACGGGAGACTGGCCTACCTGGGCCAGTTGCAAAAGGAACAAACCGGGTTCCGCTGGGGCGCGGGTTTATCTCTGGAGGGCCGTGAGAGACACGGGAAAGGTGGTGGTGAGGTCCGCGCGGGTCACTGGCTAGGGTTATCCGCGGCCAGATTCACCGGCTTTGACTCCAGTGTTGCAACAGATTGAGGCTGTCAAGAGATGCTTCTTAATGAACCATTAACCTTCTCCGGTTTATAATTTACCCGTGGTCAAGATGTCCATAAGGAACCTGTCCTTTTGGTATGGCAGGACACAGGCCCTCTTTGACATCTCAATGGACATAGAGGAAAAGCGTGTCACGGCCATAATCGGCCCATCTGGTTGCGGAAAGAGCACGCTCCTGAGAACGCTGAACCGCCTGCAGGAGCTCTTGCCGAAGACCAGGGTCGAAGGGCAGGTATTCCTTGATGACAGGGATATTTTCCAGGAAGACCCGGTTGAGATCAGGCGAAGAGTGGGCATGGTCTTCCAGAAGCCCAACCCGTTTCCGATGAGCATATTTGACAATGTTGCATACGGCCTCCGGGTCAACGGGATAAAAGGCAGGGCGGGAATAGAAGAAAGGGTTGAGAAGGCAATACGGGATGCGGCGTTATGGGATGAGGTTAAGGACATCCTGAAGCGGAACGCGCTGGAGCTCTCCGGCGGCCAACAGCAACGGCTTTGCATAGCCAGGGCGCTTGCCGTTGGGCCGGAGGTTCTCCTCTTTGACGAGCCAACATCCGCGCTTGATCCCATCGCTACAGGCAAGATAGAGGAGCTAATAAGGGAGCTCGCGAAACAAGTTACTATAGTCATAGTCACCCACAACATGCAACAGGCCGCGCGGGTGTCCCACAAGACCGCTTTCATGTATCTGGGAAAACTCGTTGAGTTCGGGGAGACGCCGGACATATTCACCGTGCCGAAAAACCGGCTCACCGAGGAGTATATAACCGGAAGGTTCGGATGATGGGTAACCTAATCCTAATGGATGATACCCGGCTCAGACGGGGCGTTCTGGAAAGCAGGGGCGTCGTCGCGAACCTCGTCGGGAGGTTCGGATGACGCAGGATCTGACCAGCAAGGAACAGACTCTTGAGAACCTGAAGAAGCTCATAACCGAGATGGCCATATCCGTCAGGGAGATGGTCGCGTTGGCAATAGGCGGTCTTCGCGAGAAAGACAGGTCAGCCCTGGAGAAAGTCCAGAGGCTTGAAAAAGAGGTCAACGCCCAGGAGGTCGTTATTGACAACGAGGCTGTCAAGTTCATGGCCCTTTTCCAGCCCAGCGCAGGAGACCTTCGGGCCGCGATGATGATCCTGCGCATGAACAGCAACCTTGAGCGCATGGGCGATCACGCTTACAACATCGCGCGCGAGGCCGAGTTTCTCATATCCCATCCGCAGATAAAACCCCTCCTGGACATTCCGAGAATGGCTGACATAGTCATGGGGATGATGGACGACACGATGACCGCCCTGCGAGAAAACGATCCGGAGATAGCGAGGGCAGTCTGCAAGAAGGATGACGAGGTTGACGCGCTCAGAGACCAGGTAATAAGGGAGCTCATCATCTACATGATGTCAGACCCGGAGACAATAGAGCGCGCGATGAAGCTCATCCAGGTCGCGCAGAACCTTGAGCGCATAGGCGATCTGGCCACGAACCTGGGCGAGGACATCGTCTACATGACCACGGGCAGAGTAATAAAACACCACATTGAGGAAGAGGAGAGGGAAAGGGGGAAAACGCCATAGCGGTTGAAAGTCGCGGGGAAAATAATCCGGAACAAAAAGAATTCTGGCTCCTGAAGGCTATCTGGCACCAGCGGGCAACTATGAGCTGAGTTTGGTAGCCCAATCCACGGCCTTGTCCACAGCCTCCTCGTCGTCCTTGGCGTCTATCATGGTCAGGGCCTTCATGGTCCAGGAGTGAAAAAAGAGCCACTTCTGGCGCTGGAACATCCTGACCCTGTATCTACCCTTACTGAAGCGTTCTATGATGAGCCTCTTTGAGCCGGCAAAGTCGTAAATGACCTTCCTGACATCATTGAGCGGCATACTGAAATTATAATGGACTGCCCTGTTAAAGAGCAAGCCTCCGCCCAAAAAACTTGCCAGTAATCCTGAATCAATCCTGTTTCTGGGGGACTTCCGCCGAACCGCTCAGAACCTCTGTTCCAATCTTAGGAAGAACCTGGCCGGCCTCTTTATGTCCATTACATCCTGAGCCACCCTTGCAGATACGCCGTAGACCGAGAAACCTGCGCCAAGGGAGAGCATAAGGGAATCCAGGGAAAAAGAACTCGTCCAGGCCCTACCCATGTCCGCGAACGCCATTATCCTCTTGAGGGGACCGGTGTGCCTGAGTTTCATCTGGTATTCAAGGTTCCAGAGCAGGGCGTGGTCGCCCTCCTGATATTTGTATGGGTAAGCGGGAATGGTTCCAACGCCGCCAAGACCGAAGACAAACGGGCGCGGGGCAATCCTGGCAGTGAAGGAGTAACCGAAACACAGCCTGCTTATGAGAATGTATGACCACCCCTCCCTGGAAAGCCTGACGGTGCCGACGAGCTGGTTCAGGCCAAACGAGTCCGGCAGGGAATAGGTGTATTCAAGCGACGAGGCAACGCCAGGGTTCCTGTAAGACGAGACGAGGTGAAGCGCGCGGAGCGCCCCCGAATCCACCGGCGGGTTCGGCCTGAAATCAGGGCCCATGAGGCCGAAATCAGTGACCTTTTCAACCGGAGTTATCTCGCTCATCTCATAGGTCAAGCTCACGCTCAGCCTTGGGCTGGGAAGAGCCCTTGCCCCCACCGAGATCCCGCGCCTGCCAAAGTAGTCCCTCGTGTCCTCGGTGAACAGGAACGCTGACAGCGCGTTCTCGTATTTGCCCACTGCCCAGAAGTCAAAGCTCGCGACCGTGTCGTATGCCCAGAGGTCAAGGTAGAAGTTCGGGTTGGCCGCGAACCTGGGCGAAACCCTTATGAACCAGAAAGGGGCCTTTCCCGCAAAGGCATAGGATAGCCCGCCAGCCGCGGTGTGCGCGTCCGCTCCGCCAAGGTTAAGTTCTATTCCCATGCCCAGCTCCGCGCCCTTTACCCTGTTGTAGTCAATCACCAGTATCGGCGACCAGACCCTGCCCCATTTCCAGAGCCAGCCCCCTTCCTCCTGCTCCACGAACCCTATTCTGCGAGCGGCTACCGAGAATCCCTCGCGCTGGAATGTGAAGTTGTCTCTCAGCGTTGTGTCTCCCAGCGCGAAGCTTATTGAGCCGGTGCCTGTTCTCAGGTCATAGCTGGCCCTTCCAGGCAAAGCGTCAATCGCCAGCCTCACAGGCCCCGTAAGGGTGTTGACCCAGAAAATCCCCTGGCCTGGAGCGAGTATGTCCACCCGGCCGGACGCGGTCTGAATGTTATACTCGGACGCGGTCCAGTCCTCGCCCACGACCGGCCCTTCCAGGGTAACATCCCCTGTCATGGAGGTGAAGGTGAGTCGGGTGGGGAACAGGCAGTTTATATACAGGTCGCCGGAAACGGTTACAACAGTAAGCGATGGAGGGAATGGCCCCTGAATCGCCCTTGATTTTACCGAGAGGCTCCCGGATTCTGAGGAGAAAACGATGGCCCATCCGGATGGCGCGTCTACTACCAGGTCGCCCTCCGCGACGATCTTCGCGGTATCTCCTGTCTCACCGTAGAGGTGCTTTCCCTGGACTACCAGGGAGGTGTCCGGCGTGAGCCTCAGCTCTATCCCCTGGTAATCGGAATTCACGACCAGGGTTCTGGCCAACAAAAACGCAACGAGCATGGCCACAATTTTAAGCCCGCGGGGAGGTGGGGTTCAACCAGGGGCGACTCGCGAGACCATATCTCGGATATTGTCAAAACAGTATCTCTTGTATCTCTCTCCCACTGTGGCCACATCATCAGTATTCATAAAAAGAAAGACCCGAACTGCCTTCCCATCCTTCTCAAACCTTTTCGGCGCGTCATTTTCTTCAAATATCTGACTATATCCATCCACTTTGAGCTCATACTCGGCTCGGCCAGTCCCCTTTGGGTCAACAAAGATTATGAAGTAGTCGTTGCCTTTACCCATCCAGAAAATGAAATCCGGGTGATAGGGAACAAAAGCGGTTCGTCCAGGATTGTAATAGGGAATGTAAATATCCTTGTCAAGGGACTCATCTATCTTGCTGAACATCCACCAATCAAAGTTCTGATTCAATGCTTCTTTCTCTCTGATCAGTTCATTCACGAACCTCACCTCGCTTGGAACCCTTATCACATGCTGAATGTAGTTCACCCTTTCGTCCTCTGAGAGGATGATCGGCACATAATAGTGTTGAGCCACATATCTGATCCTGAGGCCATCTAGGGTCTCCTCTTCGGGGACGTCTCGAACCTGCTCGGTGTATTCGTCCAGTATGATCTCATCGTTCCTAAGTTTCTCTTTGAGAATCTCAATCCTCCACGCAGGGTCCTCTTTCATTTTTTCAACTTTGGCTTTCAGGGTTTCGTATTTATCCACTGAAATCCTGATCTTCCTGAAGTGAACTATCTCCTTCTCAAGTTTCTTGAAACTCTCAAAATCCTCCGGCACTGCCTTGAAGTGAGCAACGGCCTTTTGAAGCAAGACCCTGGCAGGAGCACCACTGGCACTGCCGGATTCCCGGTTGAATCGCGAATCACCTTCTCCTAGAACCGAAGAAAGAATGCCCAGGTCTTTTGTTTCAAGGTCAAGGTAAAGCACCCTCACCCGATCATCTTCCAAGTAGTTATAAAGGCTTTTCAGGCGTTCAAAGTCGGCCTCCGAAACGCGAAACTTCGTTGCCCTTGACTCAAAATTCATTGGCAGGGTCTTGTATACCGGGATGAGCAATTCGTGTTTGTCGGCCTCGGGGTTTTGCTCAAGCGAGAGCTCATTAAACTCCGTTCTCTCCTTTTCAAGGGATCCGACTATGGTTTGAATTGCGCTTTTCTTTGTCCCGAAAACAAAAAGGGTTTCTAGTAAGTCGTTGTGGCCCCGGATGGTCTCAAACTTTTCACTGGAAAGTTTGCTCTCATTAAGAAGCGGCAGTGCCCTTTTTCTCTCGTCTCCAAAGGGCTGAATCCGAACGCCACGTCCCAAAGACTGAAGAACAAATTTTCGGGCTTCTTCCCCAACCCCTATATTTACATAGGTTATGAGATTTGGCCTGTTTGAATCCCAACCCTCGTAGAATTTCCTTGAACCCATAAGTATAGTCAGGTCTCTCCACCGGGGTTCATTAAGGCTTCTGAAAATGCTTTCCTTCTTATACCAGTCTCCTATTTCGTAACCACCTTCCTCTAATCTTTCCCTGTTTTCCCCGATATCCCCAATAACAATAAGCCCAAACGGCCTATCACTGGTTTTAAGCTTTAAAAGAAACTCTTGTCTGTTTTCGGGGATAAACAAAGCCTCAATAGCACCAGGGCTCTCGGCATTATAAACAAATCGGAGTATGTCCATGAGAGAAAGGGAACCAAGCTCATCCAATCTCAAGTTTATTGTCGCATGTTTGTCAAAAAAGGGCCCTTCCCCACTGAGGCTTCTTCCGAGCTCATCCCGCGCCTGGATGAACAGGGTTTCATCAACATTTCCCCTGCCTATCTTGGCCAGCTCAAGAAACAGCATCCACAGGTCAGCGTCTTCGGTAGTCACAGTATTGCAAAGGGCTACCAAAAGGGGATCGTGATAACCGGTGAGGGATAACCGGGCCTTCCGTATGTGCGCAAGGAGTATGAGCGTCTTGAGGACAATTTTCTGTTTGGCTCCGGCGTCAAATTCTTCCCGGTCCGCGAATGCTCTAAGCTCTTCTTGCGAGAGCAAAACATGCTTCCCGTAGCCTCTATTGTTAAACCTTTCAAGGTTGAAATTGTAAACCGTAGAGCAAATGTCTTCCCAATCAGTGAATGTAGCCGAGAAGTTAAACAGGAAGCCGTTCCTGGTAAGAATGCTGAAAAACACATGTCTCTTTGAGAATTCTTTGTAGCCCTTGTGGGCCTCGTCCAGAAGGATATACCACTGACCGTTATTGTCAAAGTTCCTGAAATCAAGGATGTTTTCACTGCCCGTGTCCCGGATAAGATCTCCTCTGTAATAAAAAACTGACATGAGCCTTTGCCCGAACATCCCTCCTGTGTCTCGCATTACCTCTTCGTGTTCCCGCAGATCTCTGAGCGCAATACCAAAATCCCTGCCAAAGGCGTTGAATTCATCCACATGGCTCTTGATCTGATCCAGGAGGTCATCGCGGGATGCGAGGATCAGGATTTGCCTTCTGGGTATGGCTCCAGTCTCCATGAGGAGTCTAAGTGCCTCAATGAGTTTAACCAGCACCAGGGTTTTACCTGAGCCAGTGGCCATCCAGAAACACATCCGGTTGATTATGCTCTTGAAGGAATACTCGCCAAAATACTCGCTCCTGAGCCTATCAACCCACTTCCTGCATGAAAATCAGCCAGGGGGGTCAGAGGCGAGGTTGGGGCCGGATTAGGGGGCTCTCCCGGGGGATATGAAGGGGTCAGAGACCCCCTAAAAGTCTCTGAGGTGTTCTCAGAATAGCATTTTTAGCGTTAAAGACAATACCTCCCCCTCTCCTTTG
>FWPU01010304.1_pt1 | contig 14007 bp, 17 predicted proteins | sample 2228361 | NCBI WGS metagenome assembly FWPU01 (sample SAMEA103939777, study PRJEB20133) | metagenome
ACCATGACCACGGTGCGCGCGAGCCAGAGGACCACGGCAGGGATTGCGACCTACGCCAATTCCATCACGCTGACGCCCGGCACGATCACGGTCGCGGTGAGCGGCAACCAGCTCACCGTGCATGCGCTGGTGCGTGACGGCGCGCTCGATCTCGAGGCCGGCGGTATGGACCGGCGCGTCAGCCAGTTCGAGGGCAGCGCATGATGTTCGCAGTCGCCGCCGCCGCCATCCTGGTCGCGCTGGCGCTGGCGATCACGCGCGCCATCCGCGGACCGACGGTGTTCGACCGCGTGCTTGCCGGAAACGCGGTCGGCACGCTCGCCATCCTCATGCTTGCGGTGTTCGGCTTTTTGACCGGGCGCCCAGCTTTCCTCGACATCGGGCTGACCTACGCCATGCTCAACCTCATCGGGACGCTCGCCGTGCTCAAATTCTTCCGGCACGGCGACCTCGCCTACGATCCGGACCAGGAGCCACGCGCATGACGCTCGCGATCGACGTTGCGAGCTGGGTGCTCGTGCTGCTCGGTTCATTCTTCGTGCTCACAGGAGCGGTCGGGCTTGTGCGCATGCCGGAAATCTTCACGCGCATGCACGCGGTGAGCGTGATCGATACGCTTGGCATCGGACTTTTGGCGCTCGGTATGGCGCTGCAGGCCGGCGTTAGCCTGGCCGCGCTCAAGCTCGTGTTTCTGGTCGCAGTCTATTTCTTCATCGGTCCGGTGGTGACGCACGCGCTGGCGCAGGCCTGCCTGCACGAGCGCATCGCGCCGCTGTTGACGGAGGACCGCCGCACCGCGCGCGCCGCCGAGATCGCCAAAGAAGGGGGGAGGTCATAGAAGCGCTCATCAACATGGTGCTGCTCACGATGCTCGCGGTCGTCACCGTGGCGATCGCGCGCCAGCGCAGCCTCTTCGGTGTCGTCATCCTCGCCAGCATCTACAGCTTCCTGATGGCGAGCGTGCTCCTGGTGCTCGATGCCGTCGACGTGGCGATGACCGAGGCGGCGGTCGGCGCCGGCGTGTCGACGGTGATCCTTCTGGCGACGCTGCATCTGATCAAGACGATTGAGATCCGGCAGACGCGTACGCGACTGCTGCCGCTGGCGGTGGCGGTCGTCACCGGCGGCATCCTGATCTGGGGCACACTCGCGCTGCCGCCGTTCGGCACGGCCGATGCTCCGATCCACAAGCACGTGGTGCCGCGCTATCTCGCCGAATCGATCAAGGAAACCAATGTCGCGAATGTCGTGTCCGCGGTGCTCGCCGACTACCGCGGCTACGATACGCTGGGGGAGACCACGGTGATCTTCACGGCCGGAATCGGCGTGATCCTGCTGCTGCGCGGGGCGCGGCGCCGGGGACGGCTGAGGGACGGAGGGCAAGCGCGATGAGCCTCGACCTCATTCTCCGCATCGGCACCAAGCTGATCCTGCCGTTTATTCTCTTGTTCGCGTTCTATGTGCAGTTCCACGGCGACTACGGACCGGGCGGCGGGTTTCAGGCCGGCGTGATTGCGGCCGGCAGCGTGATCCTGGTTGCCATCACCTTCGGACTCGAATCGGCGCGCCGGGTGGCGCCGCCCAGGATGGTGGACCGGATGGTTCCGCTCGGCATCCTGATCTTCGCCGGTACCGGCGTGGCCGGATTGCTACTGGGATATAACTACTTGGAATATACCGGCTTTGCGAGCAATCCGGCGTACGGCCACGAGTACGGAATCCTGGCGGTCGAGCTCGGCGTTCTGGTCACGGTGTCAGGCACCATGCTTGCGCTGTTCTACGCCTTCGTCGAACGGGGCCGCTGATGCCGGCCGTCGCAACACTCGTCGAGCACTACAACTACATCGCCACCATCTTCCTGATGATGGGCGGCCTGTACATCGTGGTCGCGCGCGGCAACATGATCAAAAAGCTGGTCGGGCTCTCCATCTTCCAGACCTCCGTCTATCTGCTCTACATCGAGCCGGGAAAGATTCTCGGCGGCACGGCGCCGATCCTCGATCCGGCGTTCACCGTCTATTCGAACCCTTTGCCGCACGTGCTCATCCTCACCGCGATTGTGGTCGGCGTCGCCACGCTGGCGCTCGGCCTTGCCCTCGTCGTGCGCATCAACGAGGCCTACGGCACGGTCGAGGAGGACGAGATTTTCGCGAGGGATGCCGACGAATGAGAGCCGTGTGGCCGCATCTTCCGGCCCTGCAGGTCGTGATCCCGCTGCTGGGCGCAGCGCTGGTCGCATTCATGCGGCGCGGCACCGGCGCCTTCGCGCTCGCGCTGATCGTCACCTGGATGATGCCGTTCATCTCAACCGCGCTGCTGTGGCAGGCGCTCGCGGGCGGTCCGATCTCATATCACCTCGGCGGCTGGGAGCCGCCGTGGGGCATCGAGTACCGCGTCGACGCACTGAACGGCTTCGTGCTCGTGCTGGTGTCGGCGGTGAGCGCCGTCATGATGCCCTACGCGCACCGCTCCGTCGCCCGCGAGGTGGAGGAGCATCGGCAGGCGTGGTTCTACTGCATGTACCTGCTCTGCCTGTGCGGGCTGCTCGGCATTGCGGTGACCGGCAATGCCTTCAACGCATTCGTATTCCTCGAAATCTCTTCGCTGTCGACGTATGTGATGATCGCGCTCAGCCAGGACCGTCGGGCGCTGTTGTCGGCGTTCCAGTACCTGATCATGGGCACGATCGGGGCGACGTTCTACGTCATCGGGGTCGGCCTGCTCTATGTGCTCACCGGCAGCCTCAACATGGTGGACATGGCGGGACGGCTTACCCCGGTGTGGGCGGAGAATGCCCGCGCGGTGGTCGCCGCGCTCGCCTTCATCACCGTCGGCGTGAGCCTGAAGCTTGCGCTGTTCCCGCTGCACGTGTGGCTGCCCAACGCCTATGCCTACGCGCCGTCGTGGGCCACCGCGTTTCTGTCGGCGACCGCGACCAAGGTGGCGATCTATCTTCTGGTGCGCTACGTCTTCTCGGTGTTCGGCGTCGCCATCGACGTCAATGCCCTGCCGATCGGCGAGATCATCATCGCGCTATCGCTGGCGGCGATGTTCATCGCCTCGTTGATCGCGGTGTTTGAGGTCAATCTCAAACGGATGCTGGCCTACTCGTCGGTGGGGCAGATCGGCTACATCACGCTCGGTCTCGGGCTGGCCAACCAGGCGGGCCTGACCGGCGGGCTCGTGCACGTGGTCAACCATGCGCTGATGAAGGCGGCGCTGTTTCTTGCGGCGGGCGCGGTATTCTATCGCATCGGCAGCGTCAAGCTCGAGCAGCTTGCGGGCATTGGGCGCAAGATGCCGATCACCATGGCGGCCTTCGCCGTCGCCGGTTTTGGGCTGGTGGGTACGCCGGGCACGGCCGGCTTCATCTCCAAATGGTACCTCGCGGTCGGGGCGCTGGAACGGGGCTGGTGGCCGCTGGTGTTCCTGATCGTCGGCAGCTCACTGATCGCATTGGTCTACGTCGGGCGCGTGCTCGAGGTCGCTTGGCTGCGCGAGGCGGGGCCGGAGCTCGCAAACGCGAGCGACCCGCCACTCGCCATGCTGTTGCCGCTGATCGCCGTCGCCGCGGCCACCGTCTATTTCGGCTTCGACACCGAATGGACTGCGGGAATCGCGGCGGCGGTTGCCAAAACCCTGCTCGGGGAGGTGCGATGAGTATTGCACCCGAAACCCTGGTGCTGGTGGCGCTCGCAGCGCCGTTCGTCGGCGCGCTGATCATTCCGCTGTTCCACCGACGGCCGAACCTGCGGGAAACCGTGACGATCGTGACCGCGAGCGTGCTAAGCGTCGCCGTGCTCGGCCTGCTCGGCCCGGTGCTCTCCGGCGCGCGGCCGAAACTGCAGGTCATCGAAGTTCTGCCCGGGTTGGCGCTGGCGTTCCAGGTCGAGCCGCTGGGAATGCTGTTTGCGCTCGTGGCGTCGCTGCTTTGGATCGTCAATTCGATCTACTCGATCGGATACATGCGCGCCAACGAGGAGCCGCGGCAGACCGGATTCTATGTCTGCTTCGCGGTTGCGCTCGGCAGCACCATGGGCATCGCATTCGCCAAGAACCTGTTCACGCTGTTTCTGTTCTACGAGGCGCTGACGATCTCAACGTACCCGTTGGTGGCACACCATCAGGACGCGGAGGCGGTGCGCGCCGGACGGCTCTATCTCCTGATGCTGTTGGGCGGCTCGCTGATCCTGTTCCTGCCGGCGATCGTTGCGACTTGGGTGCTGGCGGGCACGGTGGATTTCGTGCCGGGCGGCGTGCTCGGCGGCAAGGCGAGCGCGGCGATGGTCGCGTTGCTGCTCGGCCTCTATCTGTTCGGCGTCGGCAAGGCGGCGGTGATGCCGCTGCATTTCTGGTTGCCGGCCGCCATGGTGGCGCCGACCCCGGTGAGCGCGCTCCTGCACGCGGTCGCGGTGGTGAAGGCCGGCGTGTTCACCATTCTCAAGCTTGCCATCTTCATCTTCGGCATCGAGGCGCTGCGCAGCCTCGGGCAGTCAACCTGGCTCACCGTGATTGCAGGGGCGACGGTGCTGACGGCCTCAGCGGTGGCGCTGCGGCAGGACAACCTGAAGCGTCGGCTCGCCTATTCGACCGTCTCGCAGCTCTCCTACGTCATCCTCGGGGTGGCCATCCTCGCGCCGATTTCAGTGATCGGGGCGGCGATCCACCTCGTCGGCCACGCCTTGGGCAAGATCACGCTGTTCTTCGCCGCCGGCTCGATTCACACCGCGGCGCACCTGACCGAAGTCAGCCAACTCGACGGCATCGGTCGGCGCATGCCGTGGACCATGGGCGCCTTCACGGTCGGCGCGCTCGCCATGATCGGCGTCCCGCCCACCGCAGGCTTCCTCGGCAAGTGGTTCATGCTGAGCGGGGCGATGCAGACCGCCAACTGGACTGCGCTCACGATCATCGTGCTGAGTACGTTGCTCAACGCCGGCTATTTCCTGCCGATCGTGTACCGCGCCTTCTTCCGGGCGCCCCCGGCGCAGGCAGGCGGCCACGACGGCCATCACGGAGGCGAAGCGCCATGGCCGATCGTGGTCGCATTGACGGCAACAGCGATCGGAACCGTCGCGATCTTTCTGTCGCCGCAGGTCGTCTATGCGCTGGCGATCCTGATGGATGGGAGTTGACGCAATGGATCACTGGCTCGCGCGCCCTTCGACGATCGTCAAGCTGTGGATCGCGTTCGCGATTTTGCTCGTCGCGACCGTGCTGGCCGACCGCTTCGTCGAGCATCATCCGTATTTCGGGCTCGACGGCACGTTCGGCTTCGGCGCCTGGTTCGGTTTCCTCAGCTGCATTGGATTGATCCTCTTCGCCCGCGCGCTTGGCGCGTTCCTCAAGCGGCCGGACACTTACTATGATCGCTAGCCTTGCCAGCCTGCCGGCCGCGGTGCTGATCGTCGGCGGCCTGATCCTGCCGCTCCTCGGCGAGCGCCTGCGCGCTGTCGCCATTCTCACGCTGCCGCTCGTCACGCTCTATCTGGTCTGGACCGTGCCGGACGGGCTGTCGCTCACCGCACCGTTCCTCGGCTACGAGCTGCAACTCCTGAAGGGCGACGCCCTCTCGCGGCTGTTCGCCATTGTGTTCGCCCTGATGGCGTTCGCCGGCGGCCTGTTCGCGCTCAACCAGCGCAACGTGGTCGAACTTGCCGCGTCCTTCTGCTACGCGGGCAGCGCCATCGGCGTGACGTTCGCCGGCGATCTGATCACCGTGTTCATTTTTTGGGAGCTGATGGCCATCGGATCCACGCTCGTGATCTGGAGCGCGGGTGCCCCGGCGCGCGGCGCCGGGATGCGCTACGCGTCGATCCATCTCTTCGGCGGTGTGCTGCTGATGGCGGGTATCGCCGGCGAGATTGCGGCGACCGGCTCGCTTGCATTCGAGGCAATGGCGCTCGACAGCTTCCCGCGCTGGCTGATCCTCGCTGGCTTCCTGATCAATGCCGGCGCGCCGCCGCTATCGGCGTGGCTGCCGGACGCCTATCCGGAAAGCTCGTGGAGCGGGATGGTGTTTTTGTCCGCCTTCACCACGAAAGCTGCGGTCTACGTACTGCTGCGCGGTTTTCCGGGAACCGAGCTCCTGATCTATGTGGGATTGTTCATGGTGTTCTACGGGATCATCTACGCGATCCTCGAGAACGACATGCGCCGCATCCTGGCCTATTCGATCGTGAACCAGGTCGGGTTCATGGTGACCGGCGTCGGCATCGGAACCGAAATGGCGCTCAACGGCGCAGCCTCGCATGCCTTTACCCACATTATCTACAAGGCGCTGTTGCTGATGTCGGCGGGCTCGGTGCTTTACATGACCGGCCGGCGCAAGTGCACCGACCTCGGCGGCCTGTTCCGCACCATGCCGTTGACCGCGACGTGCGGGATCGTCGGCGCGCTGTCGATCTCCTCGTTCCCGCTCACCTCGGGCTTTGTGTCGAAGTCCATGATCTCGGAGGCGGCGGGCATGCAGCAGTTGGAGACGGTGTGGTACCTGTTGGCCGCCGCCTCGGCCGGCGTGTTCCTGCATGCGGGGATCAAGTTCCCGTGGTTCGTGTTCTTTCAGAACGACTCCGGGCTCAGACCAAACGAGCCGCCGTGGAACATGCGGGCGGCGATGCTCTTGTTTGCCATGCTGTGCCTCGGCATCGGCATTGCGCCCGGGCCGCTCTATGCGTTGCTGCCGTTTCCGGTCGACTTCGTTCCCTACATCGCGAGCCATGTGGTGTTCTATCTGCAGCTTCTGCTGTTCTCGGGTCTCGCGTTCTTTCTGATGCTGGGCTGGCTCAAACGCACGCTGACCATTACGCTCGACGTCGACTGGTTCTATCGGAAGCTTGGCTCGACGGCCGCGCAGAGGCTTGATCGCGCCGCAGACGCGGCGTGGAGAAGTCTCGTCGCCGCCCTCGGACGCGCAGCGCGCGGCGTCGCGCTCGGAGTCCGGCGCTACCACGGTCCGGAAAGCATTCTGGCGCGCACCTGGCCGACGGGGACCATGGCGTTCTGGAGCACCGTCATGCTGGCGGCGTATCTCATTCTTTCGTACCTGTGAGCGCAAGATGCGCCTCAAAGACAAGATCGCGATCGTCATCGGCGCGGGGCAAAGCCCGGGCAGCGGCATGGGCAACGGTCGCGCGACTTGCATCCGCTTCGGCCAGGAGGGCGCCAAGGTGCTGGCGGTGGACAATCGCATCGACTCCGCCGAGGAAACCGCGGCGATGGTGACAAAGGAGGGCGGGGAATGCGTTGCGTTCCAGGCGGACGTCACCAAGGAGCAGACACTCGCCGCCGCGATCAAGGAGGCCGAGCGGCGCTGGGGCCGCATCGATATCCTGCACTACAACGTGGGCATCAGCATTGCGGGCGGCGATGCGCCGCCGACCGAAATCACCGAGGAAGCCTTCGACCGCATCTGTGCGGTCAACCTGCGCGGCTGCGTGATGGCGGTCAAACACGTGCTGCCGATCATGCGCGCGCAGCGTTCGGGCGTCATCATCACCATCTCGTCGCTCGCGGCCTGGGAGCAATATCCGACCGTGGCGTACAAGGCCACCAAGGCGGCGATGATCGCTTTCACCCAGCAGGTTGCGATCCAGAATGCCGAATACGGCATTCGCGCCAACGTGATCCTGCCCGGGCTGATGGATACGCCGATGGCCGTCGACACGCGGGCGCGGGTGAGCGGCAAGCCGCGCGCGGAGATCGCCGCCATGCGCGACGCCCAGGTGCCGCTGCGCAAAAAGATGGGCACGCCGTGGGACGTGGCGAACGCGGCGCTGTTTCTTGCCTCGGACGAGGCGAATTTCATCACCGGCGTGGCGCTGCCGGTCGACGGCGGGTCGCTGGTGAAGATCGGGTAGTTCTGCCGGCTTTGGTTTCGGGCTGCACCTCATTGCGGGATCATCCGCGCAAGCGGATGATCCGATGCGCGCCTGACGTGGTTGGCGGCGTGGCCCTGCACAATCGACATGGCCGGGGCTCCCGAATGCCCCTTCGGCAGGGGGCGCAGGCCGGCAGCATTGGCCTCGGTGACCGGTTGCCGTCGTGTGCCGCCGGCACTATCTGGTAGAAGATGACCATGCCGGAAGCCGCCAGCGCGCGCCGCCGTCCCGTGCCGATCGTCCTCGGCGCGATCGGCGTTCTGTTGGTCGTGGTCGCGTTGCTGATGTGGGCGCACTACGGCACCGCCGTGTTCCTCGAAATCATCCGCGCCGGAATCGCCACCTGCTTTGGTTAGCGGGGGAAAGGATGGAGGCGCGCATCATTAGACTGCTGCTGATTCTCGGCTCGTTCCTCGCCGGGCTGGTGTTGGTTTCCACGCCTGTGCTGATCGTGGCCGGCCGCAATCCGGTGTCGGTGGTGATGCCTTCGGCGGCGATCGGCGGACCGTTCCAACTGGTCGATCACGACGGCAGAACGGTCACCGACCAGGATTTCAAAGGCAAGCCGTTTCTGGTGTTCTTCGGATTCACCCACTGCCCGGACCTCTGTCCGACCGCGCTGTTCGAGATGTCGGAGGTGCTGCGCAAGCTCGGGCCCGACGCCGAAAAAGTGCGCGCTCTGTTCATCACCGTCGATCCCGAGCGGGATACGCCCGCGGTGCTCAAGGACTATCTGTCGAGTTTCGAGCCGCAGATCCGCGGGCTCACTGGAGACGCAAGCGCGATCGCGGCGGTGCAGAAGACCTACCGCGTGTACGCCCGGAAAGTGCCGCTCGAACGCGGCGGCTACACTATGGATCACAGTGTGTTCGTGTATCTGATGGACAAGGACGGCCGCTTCGTCGGCACATTCAATCTCAAGCGCCGTCCCGAGGAGGCCGCGGCCGAACTGCGGAAATATCTCTGACGCCGACCAATCCAGCGGCGTCCGCCAGGCGCGAATTGCGGGCAAGCCCGTGCTCGGTTTTCTCCCAGCGATAGGGGTCGCACACAAGCTGGTGCAGCGCACGCCAGGCGGCGATCGACAAGAGCAGCCAATAGAGCGGCACAAGCAGCAGCGCCCAGGCGCAACGCAGCAAGCGCCGCCGCGCGAGGCCGGCAAGCGCGGTCAGGATCGATGCGAGATAGCCGCTGCCGAGCGCCAGGCCATGCACCGATGCAAAGAGGCTTCGAGCCGCCTCAGCGACACCCGCTGTTGCCATCTCGTACAGCAGCGCGGCGAGAAAAGACGGGTGCAGCAGCGCAGCAAAGACGCTGCCGCCGACCAACAGCTGAAATATCGCAAATCGCACGACGCCGAGGTCGTGCAGCAGCTTTCCGGGCGCGCGCATGTGCACGATCCAGGTCTGCAGCCAGCCTTTCATCCAACGGGTGCGTTGCCTGAGCCAGCGGGAAAAACACGCGGGCGCCTCTTCGTAGGTCGCCGAATCGATCACCGTGCTGCGGTGACCGAACCGCGCGAGCCGCATGCCGAGGTCGGCGTCCTCGGTCACGTTGTAGGGATCCCAGGCGCCTGCTTCGCGCAAGATGTCGGTGCGAAAATGATTGGACGAGCCGCCGAGCGGGAGCGGCCAGTTGCGGGCGGCGAGCGCCGGCAGGAACACGTCGAACAATCCCGCGTATTCCGCCGTGAACAGGCGTGCGAGCCAGCTGTCGTCGGTGTTGTCGATCGTCAAACGTGCCTGCACGCAGGCGAGCCGCTCGTCGCCCGCGGCGAAGGCATCGAGCGCACGCCGCAGTTGATCCGGCTCGGGCTTGTCCTCGGCGTCGTAGATGGCCACGAACGCGCCGCGCGCGAACGCGAGCGCGGCGTTGAGCGCCTTGGGCTTGGTGCGCGGACCGGCGGACGGAGCAACGTGTATCTCGAATGGTGCGCCAAGTCCTAGGGCGGCAAGGCGCGCGTGCGTCGCGCGGTCGTCCGACTCGAGCACGAAGATCACCTGAAGCTTTTCCTTAGGATAGTCCATGCGGCGAAGCGCGGCCACGAGATCGCGCACGGCGTTCGCTTCCTTGTAGAGCGCAACGATGATCGTGTAGACGGGCAGAGCGCGGTCCGACTGTCTCGCTCCCGTGTGAGCCGGAGGACGCTGCGCAAGGGCGGCGATCCGCAGGCCGGCCCAAGCGATGAAGAACGCGGCTGCCGCGAGGCCGAGCGGCGTTCGGCTCAAGGCGGCGCCCAAGGCGGCGGCAATGGCGATGAGGATGGTCATTGCGGCGGGGCGCGGCGTTGCGCCGGCGGCGGAGAATTTTGGGCGCGAGAGGCGCAAGCTGTGGACGGCGCGATGCGCGATTGCCGCCTGCGCATGGCGCATCACGAAATTGCGCATGCGCTCGGCCGTGGTGATGGCGATGCGGCCGGCAAAGCCCGAACCGGGCTGCAGTGCGTATTGCAACAGGCCGCGCGCGGCGTTGTTTTGCGGCGCCACCACATAGCGGACGCCGTTCGAATCCGCGATCTGCAATATTCCTTGCCGCGCCGCATCGATGAGCGCGTCGTCGGAATGCGGGCAGGCGCGGCGCGGCAATGCGTCCAAGGCTTCAAAGGGAATCCCGGATGCGGCCGAGAACGCCGCGACATAAGCCTCCTCGCTGACGACGTCGGCGGCAACCAGCGCCCGGTCGGCGCCAATGCCGGTCTCGGCGGCGCGGAGTTCGGCGGCGGCGAGCAGTCCGGGCGGCAGGCGGTCGCGCAGGCAGTCGAGCTCGGGACAGAGCGGCAAGGTCGGGCGGGGCCGTTCGCGCGCCGGTGCGGTGGCAGGTGGCGGCTGCGCCCGCAACGGATCCCCTTTCGCGCGGCTTGCCGCCGCATCGGCAAACCACCTCCGCACCGCCGCTGCCTCCCCCAAAATGACGGCGCTGTTTCGGCTCGCCGTTTCGTCTATAAGCGGCCCGGGAAGAACCCGGCCTCGGTGTGAAGTTTGATTACAGCAGCGCGATATCCCTTGCGACGTCTTTCGGCCGCGTGCCGCCGCGGGGTTGTGATTTGTGTGGGTATTTTGCTCGCGCTTGCGTGGGGGCGGCCTGAAGCCGCCGCGCAGCAGGCGCCGCCGCCCGCCGCTGCGCCGGTGCCGATCCCCGGATTCTGGGATCCGCGGCGGCGGCCGGAACTGCCCGACATGTCGCGCCTCACGGTGATCCGGTTTCTCACCGAGATCGACTACCCTCCGTTCAACTACGCGGAGCCCGACGGCAGCCACGCCGGGTTCAACATCGATCTGGCGCGGCTGATCTGCGAGGAGTTGAACGTCAAGTGCACGATCCAGATGCGGCGGTTCGACACCCTGCTCGATGCGCTCGCCGAGAACCGCGGTGATGCGGTGATCGCCTCGATTGCGGTGACGCCCGCCACGCGCGCGCGCGTCGACTTCACCGACCCGTATTACCGGACGCCGGCGCGCTTTGTGGTGCGGCGCGACGCAAAAATCGACGACGTGCGGCCGGAGGCGCTCGAGGGCAGGAAGGTCGCGGTGGTCGCCGGCACGGCGCACGAGGCCTATCTGAAGGCGCTGTTCCCGGGGGTTGAGCTGCGTCCGTATCCGACGGCGGAGGCGACGCGCGCAGCGCTGAAAGCGGGCGAGGTGGACTTCTTGTTCGGCGATGGCATCTCGCTGTCGTTCTGGCTCAACGGTACCGACTCGGCGGGCTGCTGCGCATTCGCCGGCGGGCCGTTCACCGAGAGCCGCTACTTCGGCGAAGGCGTGGGAATCGCGGTGCGGCGCGGCAACGACACTCTCCGGCTCGCCCTCAACTGGGCGCTGTTCAAAATCTGGGAGCGCGGCAAGTTCTCCGACCTGTGGCTGCGCTATTTCCCGATCAGCCCGTTCTGAGACCGGCGTGCAGCAGCAGGGCGCCGTGCGACTTACGGCTTCGGTGAGACGCGCGTGGCCACCGTCGGCTTGCTCACGTAGATCGCCATTTCCGACGTCCGGACTTCCGGAACCGTGATCGCAAGCGGGTGCGGCCAGTCCTTGAGCTTGCGCAGTTCGCCCACGGTTTTTGCCGACAAGCCGATGTCCGGATCGACTTCGACGCGTGTCTGATTGGGCAAGCCTGCGAGCACCATGTCGAGCGCGGCCATATTCTTGACCTTGTACCGCATCACAGCCTCCCTCGGCACAGCCCGCCGCCGGGGGACCGGGCGGGCGCAGGCGATTAAGTACCACAACCGTTTCGGCCAAGGGTCAGCAATGCTGTCCTCTGAGCGCGCGGCATTTCGCCAGTTCGCTCCGCGCCTCTTCTGCCCCTCCGGAGCGTGAGCCGAATTTGCCACCATCAACCTCTTCCCGTGCAAACTCCATTGGCCTCGCGGCGCGAGGCGCCCTGGCTGCGAGCCAAGCCCGCGGGCGCAGTACCTGCGCCGCTCTCGGTACGCCTCCGGAGAACGCCCTCGGACGGGCGGAACGGCGCCGATATGGAGGGGGAATTTGGCGGAATATGAACGTATTCCTAAGCAAGAACGGAAGGCCCCGCGCGATCTTATCGATGACGGGTTCATTTGGGGATGTTCAGCGAAATGAGGGTTGAGAACATTTCATGAACGGTTTATTAGACGATGCTTGGCGGTGAGAGTTCGAACAAAATGGGCCAATGGCGAATCGACCGATTGTCCCCGCCGACATCGATGCGCGTTATGAGGTGCACGAATGGCGCAACGGTTTGGCGATCCTCGCAACGGCGCATACCGAGGAATGGAACGACATATTGCAAGTATTGCGGAACTTCCGACTGCTTCGCAGCGATATCGTGAAGCCCGGCGGGCGAAAAAGCACAATCGCGGAGAAGCTGGACGGTCATTTTTTCCAGCTTGGCTGGAGAGAAAAGGGATTCAGAACCAAGATTGTGGTGGACGAGGCCGAATACGCTGCGCCGACCCACAAGGTCGATTGCTACAAGAATCGGGTGGCATTGGAAGTGGAATGGAACAACAAAGATCCGTTTTACGATCGCGATCTCAACAACTTTCGTCTGTTGTTCGAGCTGCGCGCCATCGACGTTGGCGTGATCATCACGCGCTGCGACGAATTGCAAGAGATATTCGACGATCTGGGAAGGGGAGCTAGCTATGGTTCCTCCACGACCCACATGGCAAAATTATTGCCGCGGATTGAAGGCGGTGGCGGCGGAGGCTGCCCAATTGTCGTTTTCGGAATACGAAAGGCGACTTATGTCGGAGATTAACGGGCATGCGCAGTTGCCGTCCGCAAAACGCGAAGCAGCTCCACTGCCCGGAAGCGCTGCGGCCGATCTCTTGCGATTTGCGCGCGGGCGGAAATTCGCCACGATCCTCGCCGATCCACCGTGGCAATTCACAAATAAGACCGGAAAGGTTGCGCCTGAGCACCGACGATTGTCGCGCTACCCGACAATGAAGCTTGAGGAGATCGTGGCGCTTCCGGTGACGGACGTTGCCGCGCCGGTGGCTCATCTTTATTTGTGGTGCCCGAATGCCCTCTTGCCCGAAGGGCTCGCCGTCATGAAGGCGTGGGGATTCGAATACAAGTCCAACCTTGTTTGGCACAAGATACGCAAAGATGGCGGTTCGGACGGGCGTGGCGTCGGCTTTTATTTCCGCAATGTCACGGAGCTGATCTTGTTTGGCGTTCGCGGCAAGAATGCGCGGACGCTTCCGCCCGGCCGCCGCCAAGTCAATTTTCTCGCTACCCGCAAGCGCGAACACTCCCGCAAGCCGGACGAGCAATACGCCATTATCGAAGCATGCAGCCCTGGCCCGTATCTCGAGCTCTTTGCGCGGGGGACGCGAAAGGGTTGGGCCATGTGGGGTGACCAAGCCGACGACGGGTATCGACCAACGTGGAAAACGTATTCAAATCATTCTGCGGCGAAACTGCTCGCGGCAGAGTAGCACCAACAGCACGAAGGGCCGATACCTATCTCGTCATTGCCGGGCTTGGGCAATCCATGCTGACCCTCGGAAGTCATGAAAGTTTCGAAGTTTTCCGTGCGGAAGCTCAGCATGGATGCGCGGGTCAAGCCCGCGCATGACGAGCGAATGGGTTGGTGTGTCCGGGACCGCCAAGGGGGAACACCGCTGGTCCGTAACCGCCAA
>FWPU01008974.1_pt1 | contig 14003 bp, 8 predicted proteins | sample 2228361 | NCBI WGS metagenome assembly FWPU01 (sample SAMEA103939777, study PRJEB20133) | metagenome
GGGCACGCCTCACGCGTAACCCTCAAGCGTCCTCACGGTCTTCAAATGATTGCAATACCTCCTCCAACATCAGCATGTCACCTTGCGTCAGGGCCACGGCCAGGTCTGCCAAAAATGGATACAGCGGTAAGCGCGCGTGCCGGTAAATTTTTTGACGAAGATCGGGAAGCCACTGAGTTATATGCTCGCTCAAAAAGTCCCGCTGTATCTGCAAAGCCCGGAGGAGAAATGACTGTTGTCCCGCCTGACGGAATTCCGACTCTTTACCGCAAAGATACGCCATAAATAGAAGCTCGAAACCGATATGGTCCGGCAACTCTTTCGGCTCTTCCGGTAATTCCGCGCATGCCAGCCGATAGTATCGCTGCACGCTCTCCGCAGACGGCCCAAGCAATAGCCCGGAAACCGCTTTGCCGTCAACGACTCGGGTATCCCGAAAAACACTCTCGTATGGGGTGACGTAACGTCCCAAAGGTACCTTAAAAAGATCCTGGAATTCTTGTTCCCACTCCGCTGTAGCGGTTTCATTCTCCCTCAAATATTCACGAAAAGCCTCATAAGCGTTGTGAACCCTCTCGCCGTACGCCTCCCGCACCAGAGAGGAAAAGGACTCTTCACAAAAAGCGTTTCGCCAGCTCGCCTCGGGCGGAAATAAGAACGCGCGCCCGAGCAGCGTATAGAGCCCCTGTCGTAACGGCCCTGCTTCCGCCAAAAATTCTTCGTAGTCTCGCGTCATGAGCATCCTATGTCCGCTCCGATTATCGTTGCAGCACAAAATCTACGTTCGGCTGTGTAAACTTCGGATCCACAAACCCCTCAGGATAATGGCGCGTTGTACCGTTGAAATCCGGCACAAATTGGATGGCGCCGGTAGGACATGCCGTAGCACAGGCAGGTTGCAGGCCGGCATCCAACCTATGCACACACATCGTGCACTTGCTTACTTTGTTGGTCACCGTATCTATCTTCGGGACGCCGTACGGGCATGCCGCGACACAATAGCGACAGCCTACGCACTTGTTTTGGTCAATCAACACCACCCCGTCGGATGCCCGCTTCGTTATCGCCCCTACCGGACAGGACTTCATGCACGCGGGCTCTTTGCAATGATTGCACGCTAAGGAGAGGAACTCGCGCTTTACATTGGGAAACTCGCCGAATTCACGTTCGATCACCCAACGCCAATCGGTCCGTAGCGGCGTCCGATTTTCCGCCTTGCACGCCACATAACAGGCGCGGCACCCGATACACCGGTTCATATCGAATTTCCAACCGACTTGCGACATGATTCCCACTCCTTATCCTCAGATTTTCTCCACTTCCACACAGGTATCGTAAAATGAAGCGCTTCCCCCAACCTTGTCCTGTAAGGTCACATTGCCCAGGTACGGGTCGGTGCGGAGCATCGGAGTCACCGTAATGCCCGCCGCACGCGTCACATCAAAAGCAGTCTGTAACCCATCTACGATGTGCGGACGTGACGACATCTCCCAATGCCCGAAATGGTGCGAAACCGCCACCACACCCGGCGTCAAACGCTGCGTGACCAACGCCAGACCGATTACGCCCTGCGGATAATTCGGCGTACGCAGACGCACAAAATCGCCCGTGTGGATATCCCGCGCGGCGGCATCCTGCGCACTGATCTCCACGAAATTCTCAGGTTGAATCGCTACCAACCATGGGTAACGAATGGTGTGCATTTGCGTGTGGTAACCTTTCTTGTAGGTCACCAACTGCAAGGGATATTCCGGAAGGGTGAGCGTAATCGGACGGTCCAGCACATCCGCAATCGGTTGCCACTTCGGTAACCCGTCAAAATACAGGCCCGTCATGGAGTCGTGGGTCTTCGCCATGTACTCATTGAAGAAGTAGAGCCGTTCCGTGTAGCGGTTCTTCAACCGGTCTCCTTCGTAACCATATACCGCATCCTCAAAGCGGCCTCCGCGTGCCAGTATGTCTTGCACCGAATAATTCGCGTCGTCTTTGGCGACATTTTCGATCCGCTGCCTCCAATATTCCCATGCGTTCCGGAACGGTATCGGCCAACCCATCGTCCGCGCCAAACCGATCAAGATATCCTCCAGCATCTTCGTATTCGGCAGCACCGGTGTGTAGTTCCCTTCGGCGTCTACGGTACCGACCACCGGCTGACGCACAGGGCTCGCCTTCGTAATAATCGTGGGGGGAAGAGAAACCACGGTCCACCGTTCAAAATACGTGGTATCGGGCAAAACATAGTCACACCAAGCCGTGGCCTCTCCCATGGCGATGTCTATGCCCACGATAAGCTCTATTTTCGATTCATCGCGCAAAACCCGCTCATACACGGCGCGTTGCGCCGGCGTAGAGTACGGTAGGCCGTTCCAATACAGGATCAGCGCTTTTATCGGATAGGGATATCCTTCTTCTATGCTCGGCATAATTTCCTGGTAGTTGTAGTGGAGTGCCAAAGGAAACCACGGGCGTTTGGCGGGGTACCCGTTGCGTCGAAATTCGCTGCTGTCCTCATACTTCACTTTCACCCGCGTCACGGGAATACCCCGAGGGGTTACCCCGCCCGGTACCGCATCCGGCGTAGGATACGGTGCACCCGTGTAGCCCCCCGCACGATAACCACCACCGCCGAAGGCCAGCCCACCTTTCCAATTAAAATTACCTACCAAGAGGTTCAAGGCGAGTATGCACCGCCCGGTGTACGTCCCATTGGTGTGCTGCACGGAGCCGCGATACATGCTCACCGCGCTCCGACGCCCGGCGGCAACGAGTTCCTGCGCCAACTGTACGATCGTCTCTACCGGCACCCCGCACGCCTCGGAGTATTCCTCCACCGTGTACTCGCGCACGCGTTCTAAATACAGTTCAAACGCCGTCTTAAACCGATGCCCGTTGCTCTCGAGCTCACCCGGCATTAACTCCGCGACATCAACGTCCGTATACTTGCGCGCTGTACCCCCGCTCCACACGACAAACTCTTGGTTTGTACCCCCTTCAATCCCCGCCTCATCGGCCCGTAGAAACGCGTACGGATGGCCGTCCACAATCCGCACCAGCAGTGTCGCATCCGTTACATTCAGTTCCCCCGTGGGATTAGCCGCCCCGTCATGCGGACGCTGCAAAAACGCCGTGTTGTACCAACCGTTGTCCACGATAACCCGAGCAACAGCGTTCGCCAACGCTGCATCGCGTCCCGGCCGTATCGGGATCCATTTCCCCTTTGACGCCATCACATTGCAAATCGGGTCTACTACGTAAACTTTACCGCCGCGCTCCACCATCTCGATGTATTTCCGCGCAATCGGCAGGAACGGAAAGTTCGCCTGACAATAGTCCGCTCCAAACACCAACAAGAAGTCCGTGTTGAGCAGGTCAGGCTTAGTGTGCTCTGAAGTCTTCCGGTTGAGCCCGTATCCCGTCATCAGCTCATGCGCTATGTGGTGGCTCGCTTCACAGATCGTGGTATGATCGTGTCGGAAATTAATTGTTCCGTAAACGTTTTTCCAGAACAGATCCGTAAAGGCGTTTTGCTGATTTCTTCCTCCGGAAAACGCCACCATGTTGGCAATCGGCCCTAACTCCGGGGCGTTGGGATCTATGAGCGTCTCAAAGTCTCGATACCGCTGCAACACTGCCCCAATCTCGCGAAACGCCTGCTCCCAGGAGATCGTTTGCCATTTACCGCTACCCCGCGGACCCACCCGCTTTAACGGTTCTTTCAACCGATAAGGATCGTACAGCGACTGCATCCCGGCAAGACCTTTGGCGCATAGCTTTGCCGGCTCTGCTTTAGCCGCATTTGGATCCGTATCAAACGGCAAATGATCGTCTCGGTTGTTCGGATGGAAGGGGTTTCCATCTATACGTTGTAAAATGCCGTCCACCACACGCACGCGAATGCCACAACGCGAATGACACCCTTGGCACACGCTGTAACGAATGGAAACGCGTGGATCGGTCTCCACCAGGACCGGGTCGCCGAACTGCTGAGCTGCGGCGCGGTTCTCCTTGAACAAAAAATTCCCCACGGTTACACCGGCCAGTAATGTCCCGGTGCCCTGTAAGAACGCCCGACGTGATACCTCAGAGCCGAGCCACTTCGGACCCTCAGGACCTTTCCTCGATTTACCCCTACGCCGTGTTCCTAAAACATATGTCTTCATAACCGGCCACTCCTCATGCTTCACTGATCCAAACGTTACCCCGTACGACACACACCCGGCGGCATTCGCTATTGGTCAGCCACATAGAACCGCAAACGCGCCGGCGCTTCAGACCCATGGCAAGCGGCCGTCGCACACCGGCCCCCGCTCGGCCCAAATTCCGCCGCCTTCAACATGGACGTGGTACGATTCAAAAAGTCCGCACCCTCCACATGACACTTACGACACCCGGCATTGCCCGGTCCAACAAAAGCCCCCATCATCCCCTCACGCATCGCGCTATGGAATGCGCGCAAATCTCCGTAGGCCGCATATTCCGGGTGGCGGGCACCATGACAGTCCATGCAATTTCCGTTAAATGAGGGGGAACGTGGATCGTGCACGGCCATCCAACCGAGGTCAACGTGCTGTTTCGGCACCTTGACCCGCGCCGATGTCGGCGGTTCCCCCTCACCCTCTTGTTCCCCCTCTCCCCCCGTCCGCGGGATGACATCTATCACCGCGAACGCCGTCCGACCACTGGCGAGACCGGAAACTACAATCGTCGCTTGACCCGGCTGCAGGGCGGTAACCACGCCCGACTGCGTAACCGAGGCCACCTCCGGCTTCGTCGAAGAGAACGAAAAGCCCGTTTCCCGCTGGTAGGTACTCCGTGCGGTTAACGCCGCCGTATCGCCCACGTAGAGGCGCGCATACGTCGGCGTCACCGTCACAATGGCTTCTTCGGGGCGTAACGTCGGGCAACCCATTACCAGCGCCGCAGTACCCAGCAACGCGCAAACATACCCAAGCACCTGCGTATACGTTTCTCTAGGCCGCTCGCGCCTTGGCGTTCGTCTCATCATCATCCCGTCCTTTCCTTCTTTTCGTGCTCGTCGTATAGAGTAGAGCACGCAAATACAGGGCCGAATACGCGAACTTAGCAACCTCAGACTACTCCCGTCCCGGGGCAAAAAACATCGGTAAACTTACGGATTTTTTGCCGAGTCCCTACGTAAAAATACTTACCCCCGCGGTGCTCCCGGGGAACCCTGTCGCAGGCGAAAGCGGGTGCGGTTCCCTAAGCGATACTCACCGGGAAGATGGTGAAACAAAACAGGTACACTGACGATGGCCCCGTTACCCTACAGCAATCCCCCGCTAAAACTTTGAAATCGTGAAGGTTCGCACCTATAATGTGTAACTTAAGCCCTTAATGGCTATAGACTAGGATTTCGTTTTTACAATCTCGGACGACTCTGCGGTGGTGTAAACGATGGCTCAGCGTATTCAAACGCGCACGATGTGCCGATGTATATACGCCCCACGTAGGGCAGGCAAACGTCGTGGCATTCTTTGGAGAGATACGGCGACATGCTGTGAGTGCAAAGCACAGCGCCGACTCGGGTGATTCCCGAATCTAAACTCCTGCCTTTCGCCCAGCGTTTACCCTCGCAGACGCTGGGCATTTTTGTTGACTCGCCCGCCGCCGAGCCCAACAAAAGGAGTTTCGCATATGACGACTACCGTTCTACTCGCCCTACTGGCGGGGATTTCCTCCGGATTCATTCTAGGCATCCTAGGACTCCTCGTATACGAGCGCGCACGCGGCAAAGGCGCGCTCACGCTCGCCCGCCGCGAAGCCGCCCAAATCCTCTCCGACGCCGAACGTGAAGCAGCCATCATCAAGCGCGATGCGGAAACCCGCGCGCGCGAGATCGAGGTGCAACTGCGCGACAAGCTCGAACGCGAAGCCCGCGAACAACGCAAGGAAATCGCCGCGCTCGAACGACGCCTCCAACAAAAAGAAGAAGCGTTGGACGCACGCGCCAGCGTCCTTGACAAAACCGCCGTCGAACTTACCGCACAAGAGCGCGAACTGAATCGTCGCGAAAAGGCCCTGGAACGTGAACAGGAGCGGCTCAACGCCCTGATTGCAGAACAAACCCAAAAATTGCAAGCCATCGCCGGCCTCACCGCGGAACAGGCCCGTAAAGAGCTGTACATTCAGCTGGAAAATGAGGTCAAGCGCGACTGCGCCCTGCAGCTAAAACGGGTTGAAGATGAGCTGCGCGAAGAGGCGGAACGCAAAGCCAAGTGGATCCTCAGCGAAGCCATACAGCGCTGTGCCGCGGATACCGTCGCAGAGAGTACCGTGTCCGTTATCCCTCTCCCCAATGACGAAATGAAAGGACGCATCATCGGCCGCGAGGGCCGGAATATCCGCGCCCTCGAAAGCGCCACCGGCATCAACGTCATCATTGACGATACACCGGAGGCCGTCGTCATCAGCGGGTTTGACCCCGTGCGGCGTGAAATCGCGCGCATCACCCTTGAACGCCTCATCCAAGACGGGCGCATTCATCCCGCGCGCATCGAAGAAATGGTCGAAAAGGTAACGGAAGAACTCAACCAGAAAATGAAACAACGCGGCGAAGAAGCCTGTTTGGAAGCCGACGTACACGGCCTCCACCCGGAACTCGTCAAATTGCTCGGCCGCCTGAGTTACCGCACCTCCTATGGACAAAACGTCCTTAAACACAGCCTTGAAGTCTGCCACATGGCCGGAATTATGGCGGCGGAACTCGGCACAAACATCGCCGAGGCCAAACGCGCTGCGCTCATTCATGACATCGGCAAAGCCCTTACCCACGAAGTCGAGGGATCCCACGCGATTATCGGGCATGACCTGGCGAAACGGTACGGAGAAAACGACATCGTCGCCAACGCCGTCGGCGCTCACCACAACGAAATGCCCATGCAAAGCATCACGGCGGTCTTAGTACAAGCCGCCGATACCTTAAGCGCCGCGCGTCCCGGCGCACGCAGCGAAAACATGCAGCACTACATTAAACGCCTGGAACAGCTGGAAGAAATTGCGGAAAGCTTCCGCGGCGTCGAACGCGCGTATGCCATCCAAGCCGGCCGGGAAATTCGCATCGTTGTTAATCCCGATAAAATCAGTGATGCCGAGGCCGCTATCCTTGCCCGGGATGTGGCACGCAAAGTGGAACAGGAACTGACCTACCCCGGCCAGATCCGCGTCATTGTCATACGGGAAACGCGCGCCATGGAACTCGCTCGGTAACCCGAAAAGCCGCGGCACCCGACCATTGCGCCCAGCAGCGTGAGACGAAGGAACGCTTAGAATGCTCGTTTTATTTATCGGTGACATCGTAGGCAGCCCGGGACGCCGCGCCGTACGGCGCTTCCTCCCGAAACTGCGCGAACGTCATCCCATTGACGTTGTAGTAGCCAACGCCGAAAACTCCGCCGGTGGTTTCGGCGCCACCCCCGAAATCCTCCACGAACTACGTACCGTCGGCGTTGATGTTGTTACCATGGGAAATCATACATGGCGCCAAAGCACCATTATCTCCGCCATGGAATCGAACTCCTGGGTAATCCGCCCCGCCAATTACGCCCATAACGTTCCCGGTCGAGGCTTTACCCTACACCAACGCGAAAACGGCGTAAGCCTGGGTGTCGTTAACGTGCTCGGCCGGGTGTTCATGGATCCGGTGGACTGCCCCTTCGCTGCGGTAGAGCGCGCCCTGGACGAACTGCGTAAAGATACCTCGTGCCTGCTCGTAGACATGCATGCCGAAGCCACCGCGGAAAAAATGGCTATGGGCTGGTTCCTTGACGGCCGCGCCAGCGCAGTGGTCGGTACCCACACCCATGTCATGACCGCCGACGAGCGCATCCTTCCGCAAGGCACCGCGTACATCACCGATGTCGGCATGTGCGGACCGATCAATTCCGTTATCGGTACCGAGGTCGGCGCCGTCTTATACCGCTTCACCACCGGCATGCCCAAACAATTTCGCATAGCACACGGGCCGGCCGTCTTCTCCGCCGTTCTAATCACCATAGACGAACATACCGGCAAAGCCACCCACATCGAACGCATCTCCTTGTGCGAAGAAGAACACACCCCGCCGAAGGGATGAATGCCCCGAACCCATTCCTTCGCTCACGCCGCCGTGTCGTAATCTCGACCTAAAAAAGCGTAAGATACACGAGCAAGCAGGGTCGGTCTGATGTACTTCAAGCAGATAGAATTGAATGGCTTTAAATCCTTTGCGGATTACACATGCATTCCGTTCGAGCCGGGCATCACTGCGGTCGTCGGCCCAAACGGTTGTGGAAAGAGCAACATACTCGATGCCCTTCGCTGGGCTTTAGGCGAACAAAGCGCCAAAACCCTTCGCGGTGGAAGCATGCAAGACGTCATATTTAACGGCACGGAACGCCGCCCACCCCTCGGCATGGCCGAGGTCACCCTCACTTTCGATAACAGCCAGGGGCGCCTCCCCATTGATTTCACAGACGTGCGCGTCACGCGCAGGGTCTACCGCAGCGGCGAAAGCGAGTACGAGATCAACGGCGCTCCGTGCCGCCTTCGCGACATCCAAGAACTCTTCATGGATACCGGCATCGGTACCGATGCGTACTCACTTATCGGCCAGGGAAAAATTGACATGATCCTCAGCTCACACCCCGAGGATCGTCGTTTTCTACTCGAAGAGGCCGCCGGCATCATAAAATACAAGACCCGCAAGCGCATCGCCATGCGCAAACTCGAATCCGCCCAGCAAAACCTTACGCGCCTCGCGGACATTATCGGCGAAGTAGAGCGCCAAATGCGCTCCCTAAAGCGTCAGGTCAATGCCGCATTACGCCATCGCGAACTTACGCAAAACCTGCGAACCCTCGAAATACGCAACGCATGGTTGCGCTACAGCGAGATTTCCCAACAACTGGAAGACATCCGCGCCGAGCATGCACGTCAGGCGGAAACCGCAACGCACGCCGAAGCCGCGGTATCGGAAAACGAGGTTCGGCTCCAGAGCCTACATGCGCAACGCGAAGAGTTGGAACGACGCCTAACCGCGCTCCGAGAACAAGCCCATACCGCGGAAAAAGACATGGCCCAATGCGAAAACGAAATACGGCTCCTGCTGCAAGAGCGCGGATTTCAGGCGCAACGCCGCGAAGAGCTCAGCGTAGAAATTCAAGAACTTGAAACCCAGCACAGCCAAATACAGGCCAAGCAGGAATCCCTCCGCTCGGAGATCGCCGCAGCAATAGAGGCGCAGCAGTCCGCCCAACAGACTGCGGACCAAGCTCAACAAGCCCACCAGGAAACGCAAAGCGCCTTAGAAAAAGTCGCGCAAGAGTTGGAGGCGCTGCGGGCGCAGTCCCTGGAAGCCATCACACGCCGTGGGAAGATACAAACCGAACTCGAAACGCTAAGCATCACGCTCGCCAATCTCGAAACGCAACAATCGGTGCTCCAAAAGCAACAGGAGGAAGAGGAACGTAAGCTCCAAGAATTACAGCAACTCTTGGAAACGGCCCAACAAGGCCTTGCGGCGGCGGAGCAGCACCTCGCCGAACTTGCCGCTGCGCGAAACAAAGCCCGGGCCCAAGTCCTCGCTGCGCAAGAAGAATACCGCACCTGCCGCGACGCCTGGCAAAATCTCCGCGAACAAAAGTCGCGGATTGAGGCACGGCTCACCTCGTTGCGAGAGCTTCGGGATAGTTACGAAGGGTATGCCGCCGGCGTACGGGCCATCATGCGCGCACGCACCCAACAACCGGGCTGGAAGGCCATACTCGGCCCCGTAGGCGACCTATTCTCCACCACCCGTGAGTACGAGCGCGCCATCGAAGCCGCGCTAGGCGGCAGCATCAATCATATCGTTACGGAGAGCGCCGAATACGCCCGACAGGCGGTCGAATTACTAAAGAAAAATGCGGCCGGAAAAGTAACGTTCTTGCCTCTGGATACCCTGCGCCCACGCTATAACGACGACACCGACAGCGTGTTGACGCACGCCGGTGTTGTCGGAAAAGCCAAGGACTACGTACGTTACACACCGCAGTTGGAACCCGTCGCCGTATACCTGTTTCATAATACCGTGATTGTCCGACGCCTGGAGGACGCCATCCAAATCGCGCATAAAAACGAGCGCTATCCCAAACTGGTCACCATAGACGGCGAATTAGTCACCCCCCAAGGAACCATCACAGGCGGGCGCCTCACGCACGAAAACCGCGGTATGCTCGGACGCACCACCGAAATTGAAGAACTCGAGCGACAGCTCGCCGAGAAAGACGTACACATCGCCGAAACCGAGCAAAGTCTCAGCCAATTACAGGAGCGTATCCAGCAAATCACGGAACAGATACACCAGATCGAACAAGCGGAACAAGCGGCACGCCAAACACGAACGCAGGCCGAAGCCGCTCTCCGACATACAGAACAGCAACGCATGGAAGCGGAAAGCCGACTCAAGCGCCTTTCCGCGCAAGCAGAGGACCTCGCCCAACGCCGAACCGATTACGAGCAGCGTCATCAGGCGGTTATGCAACACGTCCATACCATGGACTACGACGATGAAACGCTACAACGCGCCATCCTCGAAGCCCAAGAACAGACGGCGGCGTTGCGCGAAAAACTAAAGCTTTTGTCCGAAAACCTAACTACGGCGAAGGTCCGCCTTGCGGAAAAAGAGCAGGCACTGCAACGCCTGCGCATCGAAAGTGAACACCTGGCTGAGGAGGAAGAACGCATAATTCAAGCGATTCGTCTCCGCCGACATCAAAAGGACGCCCTCTCCACCGAAAACGACACGTTCGAACAACAGATGCAACAGCTACGCGCGCGTCTGATCACCCTCGGAACGGCACGGGAAAACGCCTCGGCCGCCGCCCAAACACTATCCGCCGAGCTCGAACGCACGGTGCAGGAAATTCACACACGCGAGCAAGAGCTGCGCACCCTCCGTGCGCAGGCGCAGGAATATACGAAGCGCTTGCACGCCCTCCAGCTGGACATTGCCCACCGGGAGGAACAAATAACCTATCTCCGGGAACGCATCGCCCAAGAATACAACGTCGCCTTGGAACAACTCGACGAAGCCGATATCGGTACCGATGCTCTCAGCGAAGACGAACGAGAAAAGCAGATACACGAAATTCGCCGCGAACTACAGCGCCTCGGCCCTGTCAATCTTATGGCAATCGAGGAATATGAGAATTTGGAAAAGCGGCACGCATTTTTGGTCTCGCAAGAACGCGACCTGCGCGATGCGATAGACACCTTGACGCGCATCACCGCAGAAATAGACGAGACCATCCGCGCTATGTTCCTCGACACCTTCCGCAAGGTCGCCGATAACTTCCGAGAATATTTCCGCCGCCTCTTCAATGGAGGCAAAGCTCGACTTTATCTCCTCGACGAAAACGACCCCTTGGAAAGCGGCATCGAAATCGAAGCCTGGCCCCCCGGCAAAAAACCGCAAAACCTCTCTCTCCTCTCCGGCGGAGAGCAGGCCCTTACCGCAATCGCCCTCCTCTTCGCCATCTTCCGCGCGAAGCCGAGCCCGTTCTGCGTCCTCGACGAGGTGGACGCTCCGCTGGATGACTCCAATATTCAGCGCTTCCTCAACATACTCGACGAATTTACCGACCAGAGCCAATTTATCATCATTACCCATAACCGCATCACCATGGAACACGCCGACGCCATATTCGGCGTCACCCAGCAGGAACGCGGTGTCTCCCAAATCGTCTCCGTCGCCCTACGCGAATATGAACCCGATGCCGCGGCTACCGCATGAACGTCTTGCACGTGTTCAGTAATCACAAGTGGACGGGCCCCGCTGAACCTGCCCTCTTGCTTTGCCGTTCACTGCTGAACCAAGGCATACATGTCACATTCGCCTGCTCCACCGTCGCCCCCACCATACATAACAGCGTTGCAGAAACCGCGGATACCTGGGGCATTCCGCGGGTCAGCGGCTTTCGCCTCGCTAAACATCGAAATCCCTGGCATAACCTATGGGATATTCGCAAACTGCGCCGCCTTGTGCGCGAGCAGCAATACGACCTTGTTCATTGCCACCTCGACAATGACCACCTGCTCGCGTGCTCGGCGGTTGCGGATGCCGGCGTGCCCATCGTACGCAGTTCCTATTACGGCGAAGGGTTTCCGCTAAAACCGCGGTACGCGACGTTGCTTTCCAAAACCTCGCTACTCCTCGAGCCGAGCGTGCGCGCACAAGAAAACGACGTAAGCCGTTTTCAGTTACCTCAGGAAAGAGTACACATCGTTCCACCGGCGGTAGATCTCCAACGCTTTGATCCAACCCGCATATCGCCCGCCCCGTCGCGCTTTTCAAAATACTCGCCCGGCACTATAGTGTTCGGCATCGTCGCACGGCTACAGCGACACCGGCGCTATGAAGACCTCTTCCGCGCTGTGCGCATCCTTGCGCAAAGAAACCACGCATTCCGACTGGTGGTGGTCGGGCGCGGCACGTACCAAGAACAGGTCGGCTTTACTCCGGTACGCGAATGGGGCTTACAGGATTACGTCCACTTCACTGGATACCTGAGAGGAGACGCCTACGTCGCCGCATTGCGTTCATTCGACGTAGGCCTCTTCTTGTACCCCGGTTCTGATGGAACCTGTCGCGCGGTGCGGGAAATGATGGCGCTGGGTATTCCCATGGTCGTTGCCGACCGTGGAATGCTGCCGGAGCTGGTCACCCACGGAAAAGAAGGCCTTGTTTTCGACAATTCCGTAGAGGCCCTCGTTAACGCCATGGAACGGATGATCCTAGACCCAGTCTTTCGCGCGGCCTGCGGGCATGCCGCACGCAAGAAGGCGGTCACATGCTTCGACCCTGTCAAGCAAGCCGCTCAGGTAATTCAACTTTACCGAAACCTCTTAAATCGGTAACGGAAGCGTCGGTTATTCCGCCAGTACCTTACCCGAAGTGAAAGACTTCCGGCACTATTTCTTTACCTCACGAAAAAAGCAGTCAAACGTCATTTTTGACAAATCCGTCAAAAAACCCTATACTAATGAGCCTAGGGGGTAGGAACCGCGTGCGGGGCGAAGGGGTAACCCAAAAGGATAATTTCGCCATGAAAGCAACGCGGTACGTCGGCACCCCATTTCATCACCACGTTATCAATTCGCCGCACGGTTTCCCCAGTCTAGGCTACCTCCCACCGAAGATCGCCTTGTATAGCCTAGCCTTCATGCTGATCGTCGTGACGATATGTGGTTGCGGTTCGCGATCGAGCCGCGAAGAAATACCCACCGTCCAAGAAAAAACCGCATCGGCGCCTTCCGCGCCCATGAGTGTGCCTCTCAGCGAGGCGGAACGGCTGGGAATCAACCCCACCGGTGGCCCGGGACGCCGAGCGATGCCCGCCAGTATGGCCGATGCCTCAGCGTCGGCCGATAACCTCTCCTACGAAACACCGCAGGGCTGGACTCCAAAACCGCCCTCGGGCATGCGCACACTCGATTTCGCCATTGAAGGAATGCCGGAAGTCGAATGTTACTTCAGTGTATTGCCCGGCGGGGGAGGCGGCCTCGTCCCAAACGTAAACCGTTGGCGGAAACAGATGGGACTCCCGCAACTTTCCGAAGGCGAAATTCAAGCGCTGCCTAAGAAGCCCTTGCTCGGGGATGAGGGCACATTTTTAGACGTCGAAGGTACCTTTACCGGTATGGGCACTACAGAACATCCCGGTTATCGCCTACTTGGTCTTATCCTGGTCCGCGACGGAATGGCGTACTTCGCAAAAATGACGGGACCCGCGGAACAAGTTGCTGCTCAAACGGATAATTTCCTCCGCTTTTGCGCCTCCCTCCAAATGCAAAATGCCGACACGGAGACTGCTCCCACCGCACCATCCGCCGATTCGGCATCCCAGAGGCCGCTACCGGAGGGGCATCCGCCCGTACCCGGTCGCGAAAATTTACCCGCGGATCATCCCCCTATTGGCAACAGCGACAATCTCCCTGCCGGTCACCCGGATGTGTCCGGCGTAATG
>FWPU01010310.1_pt1 | contig 13998 bp, 13 predicted proteins | sample 2228361 | NCBI WGS metagenome assembly FWPU01 (sample SAMEA103939777, study PRJEB20133) | metagenome
ATCTTCGCGATCGCGATGGACCGACGCGCGCACTCCGACGAACAGCGACTCCTTGCCCGCGAACATCAGCGCGTAGCCGACGGCCCAGTAGCCCAGAGCCGCCACGCAGAACACCAGCACGTTCTTGCCGAGAATGTTCGACGTGTTCTTCGACCGGCACAGCCCGGCCTCGAGGAAGGCAAAGCCGGCGTTCATGAAGAACACCAGCCCCGAGGCCACCAGTACCCAGAGCGTGTCCAACGCGACCTTGACGTCCATCGTTGACCTTCCTCCCCTCGCGGACGCCCCAGCGCCCGCCCTGAATGGGCGCGTGCAGAGCAAGGGCCGTGCCGCACTGCGTCCAGAGGGAAGACCCACGGAACCCGTCCAGCCGCTTCCGACAATTTCGTCGACTGATGCAGAGCGTCTGACAAAATTGTAGCTTCAGGGCGTCCGGCCTCGAGAGAGCCGCTCGCCCGCACGTCGCGGCCGCCGCGGAAGGAGCTGACCGACAATAATGTCGGTCGGCCGCCATCTGCCGACAATCTTGTCGCTTCGAACGCGGGCGCGGCCGGGCCGTGCTGCGCCTCCTCCCGCGAAAACCCTCTCGCTCACGCATCGCGTCACGCCGGGCACCGCTCTTGCTCGGAGGCGGCGCGGCGGCCTCGGCCGCCGGAGGGGGAAGGCATGGTGCGAAACGTCGCGTCGGGTCGTTGGTGGCTCGTCGTCGTGGGTTGCGGATCCGCGCGCGAGCAGCACCGGGCGGGTCTTCGATGCGGCGAACGCCACGTTCATGCTGGCGTACGCCGAGCTGGCGCTGAAGTTCGAGTCGGATCCGGTGGGCTTCCGTCTGGACGTGGGCCTGGGCCAGGTGGCGGACCTGACCAGCTACGACGCGGCCACTCCCGAGAGCCCCGGCGTCAGCCTCGTCTTCAAGCACGTTCAGCAGATGTACGGCTCGGTCACCCTGCCGTGGGGGCGCACCCGTTGGGCAAGACCGCCGAGGTGCGGGCCGAGCTGCGCCACGACTGGACGGGCAGCTCCCAGCCGCTCGAGCTGCGTCAGACCACCGCCCAGCTCGCGCTGCTGGCCTGGTTCTGACCTCGGCTTGTCGCTCGATGACCAGCGCGGTACGAATCGCGCCGGTGGACGCGGGCGAAATCCGGCGGCTGACGACGCTCGGCGAGGTGAGCCAGGCGCTGGCGAGCACCGTCGATTTGAAGGCGGCGCTCCAGCGGGTGCTCGAGGCGCTCGAGGCCCACCACGACGCGGTGTGCGGCGCCGTGATGCTGCTCGGCGAGGGCTCCTCCGAGGCATACATCGAGGCCTCCATCGGCCTCACCACCGAGGGGCAGCGGGCGCGCTACAAGCTGGGCGAGGGCATCACCGGCCGCGTCATCGAGAGCGGCGAGCCCATCGTGGTGCCCGAGGTGAGCAAGGAGCCGCTCTTCTTGAACCGGGCCGCCCGGCGCAAGCGTCGGCGGGCCGCGAGCGCTCGTTCATCTCGGTGCCCATCCTGCTCGACAAGAAGGCCGCCGGAGCCCTGGGCGTCGAGTTCCCCTGGCGCAAGGACCGCGACTACGACGGCACGGTGAAGTTCCTCAAGGTGGTGGCCTCGATGATCGGCCAGGCCCTGCGCTGGCACCGGCGCATCGAGTCCGAGCGGCAGCGGCTCGAGGACGAGAACGTGCACCTGCGCCGCGAGCTCAAGGAGCGCTACGACTTCTCCAACATCATCGGCAACAGCGGGCCGATGCGCCAGGCCTACGAGCAGATCGCCCAGGTGGCCCGCACCAACACCACGGTGCTCATCCGCGGCGAGTCGGGCACGGGCAAGGAGCTCATCGCCCACGCCATTCACTACAACTCCGAGCGGGCCAAGAAGCCGTTCGTCAAGGTGAGCGTGGCGGCGCTGCCCGAGACGCTCGTCGAGTCCGAGCTGTTCGGCTACGAGAAGGGCGCCTTCACCGGGGCCCAGGGCCGCAAGAAGGGCCGGTTCGAGCTGGCCGAGGGCGGCACGCTGTTTCTCGACGAGGTGGGCGAGCTGAACCCGTCGATGCAGGTGAAGCTGCTCAGGGTGCTGCAGCAGCGCGAGTTCGAGCGGCTGGGAGGCACCGAGACGCTGAAGGTCAACGTGCGGCTCATCGCCGCCACCAACCGCAACCTCGAGGAGGCCATCGCCCAGCGCTCCTTCCGCGAGGACCTCTATTACCGCCTCAACGTCTTCACCATCTACGTGCCGCCTCTGCGCGAGCGGAAGACGGACATCATGCTGCTCGCCGACTACTTTCTGGCCAAGTACGCGCGCGAGCACAGAAAGAGCATCAAGCGCATCAGCACGCCGGCCATCGACATGCTGATGAGCTATCACTGGCCGGGCAACGTGCGCGAGCTCGAGAACATCATCGAGCGCGCGGTGCTGGTCTGCGACGGCAACGTCATCCACGGCTACCACCTGCCGCCGACGCTGCAGACCGCCGAAGCCACCGGCACCGTCACCGCCACGTCTCTCAAGGACGCGGTCGCCAAGTTCGAGAAGGACCTCATCCTCGACGTGCTCAAGTCCACCCGCGGCAACCGGGCCCGCGCCGCGCGCATGCTCTCGAGCACCGAGCGGATCTTGAGCTACAAGGTCCGCAAGTACGGCATCGACTGCAGCCGCTTCAAGTCGTGACCAGAGTCTGAAGACGGGCCTGGTCCGCCGAGCGCAGGGCCCGTCGTTCAAGCGCCGCGCTCGCCCCGCGCGTCGGCGGCATTCGCTTCGGTCGCGCCGCCCTTTCCCACCCCGTCGTGTGCAGGGCGGACGGGAAGCGGTGGCTCCTCCGGCGGCTGCGGGCGAATCAGCGACGCCACGATGGAGAGGCCGAGCAACGCGGCCACCACGCCCAGCGAGAGCGCGATGGGCACCTTGTAGAAGTCGACGATGACCATCTTCGCGCCGACGAAGACCAACACCAGGCCCAGGCCGTACTTCAGGTAGTGGAACTTGCCCATCATGCCGGCCAGCACGAAGTACAGGGCGCGCAGGCCGAGGATGGCGAAGATGTTCGAGGTGAAGACGATGAACGGGTCCGTGGTGATGGCGAAGATGGCCGGAATGGAGTCGACCGCGAACACCAGGTCGGTGGCCTCGATGACCGCCAGCACCATGAGCAGCGGCGTGGCATGGCGCTTGCCGGCCTCCACCACGATGAAGCGCGGCCCCCGGTAGCCCGACACGGTGGGCACGAAACGCGAGAACAGCTTCAGCACCGGGTTCTTCTCGGGGTGCACCTCGCCCTCGCGCTGCACGAGGAGCTTCATCCCGGTGAACACCAAGAAAGCGCCGAAGATGTAGATGATCCAGTGGAAGTGCTGGAGCAGCGCCGCGCCGAGCACGATAAAAAAAACGCGCATCACCAGCGCCCCGAGGATGCCCCAGAAGAGCACCCGGTGCTGAAGCTCCTTCGGCACCGCGAAGTACGAGAACAGCACCAGAAAGACGAAGATGTTGTCGACCGAGAGCGCCTTCTCGATGAGGTAGCCGGTGAGGAACTCGAGCGCCTTCTGCGACCCGAACCAGAAGTAGACGCCGGCGTTGAAGGCCAGGGCCAGGGCGATCCACACGATGGTCCAGGCCACCGCCTCGCGAATGCGTACCTCGTGCGCCTTGCGGTGGAACACCGCCAGGTCGAGGAAGAGCATCGCCAGCACGAACACCACGAAGCCCGCCCACAAGAGCGGCGTTCCGACGCTTTGCAGTTCCATCAGTCGAACACGTCTTCCAAGAGCTCGTACCAGCGCTTCGGCCGCTTGTAGGGCCGCCCGTGCTCGTCGCGCCGCTCGACGTAACCTTCGCGGTACTCGCCGCGGGCGCCGGCCGGTGCCGGGCGGGGCTCGAAGGCCGAGGCCTGCTCGAGCTCACGGGCCGCCCGAGCGATCAGCTTCTCGAGCTCGCCGCGATCGAGCCACACGCCCCGGCAGGTGCGGCAGACGTCGACGACGACGCCGTCGCGCTCGCGCTCGTCGAGCGGGCCTTCACAACGCGGGCACTGCATCTCGGTGCTCCTCCACTCCCCGGTGGGCCCCGAATGCATAAGCGCGCGGCCACATTTCGAAAATAAGGAAATTTCTTCTCCATTCTTCGCTATTGTCGAAGGTGCATGGAGTGGCTCAACTACCACCACCTCCTCTATTTCTGGCTGGTGGCGCGCGAGGGCGGTCTTCAGAAGGCGAGCGAGCGGCTGCACCTGGCCCCCTCCACCGTGAGCGGGCAGATACGGGCGCTCGAGCAGTCGATCGGCGAAAAGCTGTTCGTGCGCAGCGGGCGCAAGCTGGTGCTGAGCGACGTGGTGCGCGTGGTGTTCCGCTACGCGGACGAGATCTTCACCACCGGCCGCGAGCTGAAGGACGTGCTGAAGGGCCGCCCGACCGCGCGGCCGCTGACCCTGGTGGTGGGCGTGGCCGACGTCGTGCCCAAGCTCATCGCGCAAAGGCTGCTCGAGCCGGCGATGCGGCTCGCCGAGCCGGTGCGGCTCATCTGCCGGGAGGACAAGCCCGATCGGCTGCTGGCGGACCTGGCGGTGCACGACCTCGACGTGGTGCTGGCCGACGGGCCGGCGCCGCCGTCGGTGCGGGTGAAGGCCTTCAGCCACCTGCTCGGCGAGTGCGGGGTGGTGTTCCTGGCCACCGAGAAGCTGGCCACATCGCACCGCCGGCGCTTCCCCCGGTCGCTGAACGATGCGCCGGTGCTGCTCCCCACCGAGAACACCACGCTCAGGCGCTCGCTCGACCAGTGGCTCGATGGACAGGGCATTCGCCCGCGCATCGTCGGCGAGTTCGAGGACAGCGCGCTGCTCACGGTGTTCGGCCAGGCCGGGCTGGGCATCTTCCCGGCGCACTCGGTCATCGCCGACGAGGTGTGCCGGCAGCACGACGTGCACCGGGTGGGCCGCGTCGACGAGGTGCGCGAGCGCTTCTACGCCCTGTCGGTCGAGCGGCGGCTCAAGCACCCGGCGGTGCTGGCCATCAGCGAGGAGGCCAGGCGCACGCTGTTCGGTTGAGAGGCGCCTTCAGCAGCCGCCCGTGACGGCGCGCGCGCTTTTGGCTAGAGGGTCGGCATGGCCAGGTTCCGCAAAGTCCTCGTCGCCAACCGGGGTGAGATTGCCGTGCGGGTGATGCGCACCTGCCGTGAGCTGGGCATCTCCACGGTGGCCGTCTTCTCGGAGGCCGACCGGTCGGCCCTGCACGTGCGCACGGCGGATCAGGCGTACTGCGTGGGGCCTCCGCCGTCGCGCGAGAGCTACCTCGACATCGACCGCATCATCGACGCGGCGAAGCGCTCGGGCGCCGACGCCATCCACCCCGGCTACGGCTTCCTCTCGGAGAACGCCGCCTTCGTGCGCGCGTGCGAGAGGGCGGGCATCGTCTTCATCGGCCCGCCGGCCAGCGCCATGGACGAGCTGGGCGAGAAGACGAGGGCGCGGCAGAACATGATGAAGGCCGACGTGCCGGTGGTGCCCGGCTCGGCCGCTCCGTTCGCGACGGTGGACGAGGCGAGGGCCTACGCCACGCGCATCGGCTTCCCCGTGATGCTGAAGGCGGCCGGCGGCGGCGGCGGCAAGGGCATGCGCAAGGTGGACCGGCTCGAGGACTTCGACTCGGCCTGGCGCGCCGCCGGGAGCGAAGCCAGATCGAGCTTCGGCAACGACGCGGTGTACCTCGAGAAGTACCTCGACCGGCCGCACCACGTGGAGATTCAAATCTTCGCGGATCAGGCCGGTACCACCATCCACCTGAACGAGCGCGAGTGCTCGGCGCAGCGCCGCCACCAGAAGGTGGTCGAGGAGACTCCCTCGCCCATTCTCACCCCCGAGCTCCGCGAGAAGATGGGCGAGGTGGCGGTGAAGGCCGCGAAGGCCGTCGGCTACGTCGGAGCAGGCACCGTCGAGTTTCTGGTCGACTCGAGCCGCAACTTCTACTTCCTCGAGATGAACACCCGGCTGCAGGTCGAGCACCCGGTCACCGAGTGGGTGACCGGAGTGGACCTCGTCGCGTGGCAGATCCGCGTGGCCGAGGGCGACAAGCTGCCGTTCGACGAGCCCCTCAAGCCGCGCGGGCACTCCATCGAGGTGCGCATCTACGCCGAAGACCCCGCGCGCAACTTCATGCCGTCGCCGGGGCGCATTCAGTACCTGCGCGTGCCGGGCGGGCCGAACGTGCGCGACGACTCGGGAGTGTTCCCCGGCTACACCGTGCCGAACTGGTACGACCCGATGATCTCCAAGCTGTCGGTCTGGGCGCAGAACCGGCCGGCGGCGATCGCGCGCATGAAGCGGGCGCTCGGCGAGTACGTGGTGAAAGGCATCACCACCAACATCCGCTACTTGAGGGCCATCATGGACCACCCCGAGTTCGCCTCCGGCGACTACGACACCGGCTTTCTGATGCGCGCGCATGCGCAACTGCTCGGGAGCGATGACCCGCGGCTTTCGGAGATCGCCGCCATCGCCTCGGCCGTGTGGGCGCACCAGCGGGACGAGAAGGCGAAGCATTCGCTGCACCAGAAGCAGAAGAACGAGGGCGGCGTGTCGGCGTGGCGGCTGGCCGGGCGGAGGTGGGCGTGATGGCACCGACGAACGGAAGCAGGCCGGCCGGCAAGGTCGGCCGCTACTTCGCCCAGGTGCAGGGCCGGCCCGAGCGCGAGCCCGTGGAGATCGAGCCGTTGGGCGGCGGCCGCTTCGCGGTGACGTACCTCGGCAAGCGGCACGAGGTGGACGCGCTGACGCTCGACCACGGAGCCGTCTCGATGCTGGTGGACGGCGAGTCGTTCTCCATCGAGTTCGAGGAGCTGGGCGACGACGTGGCGGTGCTGGTCCGCAACCAGGTGACGAAGGTCGACATCGCCGACGAGCGGCGGCTGAGGCTCCGCGCCGCGACGGCGGGCTTCACCGTCGAGGGGCGGCAGGTGGTGACCGCTCCGATGCCGGGCAAGGTGGTGAAGGTGCTGGTGAAGGCCGGTGACCAGGTGGCCGAGGGCCAGGGGCTCGTGGTGGTCGAGGCGATGAAGATGGAGAACGAGCTCAAATCGCCCAAGGCCGGCAAGGTGGTGGAGCTGCGGGCCAAGGAGGGCGCCGCCGTGGAGAAGGACGCTCCGCTCGTCGTCGTGGAGTAGCGGGCCCGCGCGCGTCGCCCTCACCGCGCCCGCTTCCGGGCCGCGGCAGGTCGAGCAGCCCGAGCTTGTAGACCAACCTGCGGCGCGAGATGCCGAGCCACTTCGCCGCGCGGGTCTGGTTCCCCCGCGCTGCTCCAGCGCCGTGACGATGCGCTCGCGCTCGTCGGGCCCGGGGCTCGTCGGCGGCTCGAGCAGACGGTGTCGTTCGCGCAGATCCACGCGCCGTTCTCGGGGGTGGTGGCCGAGCGCTTCTTCGACCGCGGCGCCCGGGTGGCGCGCTCGACGCCGGTGGTGCGCCTCATCGGCACACCGGGCCTGCCGACCGTCAGGAGCGCAGCCGCTCGGTAGCGCGCTCGCGGGGGATGAAGGTGACGAGCGGCTCGGACTTGCCCTTCACCGGTGCGGGCGGAGCGTCCGTCCAGAAGAAGGCGTCGCCGGCCAGCTCGCGCGTCTGCTTCGAGACGAGCAGCGGCACCCCGAGCGTCTTGGTCAGCCCCTCGATGCGCGAGGCGGTGTTCACCGTGTCGCCGATGGCGGTGTACTCGAGGCGCCGCTCCTTCGAGCCGATGTCGCCGACCACCGCCGGGCCCGAGTGCACGCCGATGCCGATGCGCAGCGGCGGCTCTCCGCGCGCGGCCCGCTCGCGGTTGATGCTCTCGAGCTCGGCGAGCATGTCGAGGGCGCAGCGCACCGCCCGCTCGGCGTGGCGGGGATCGTCGAACGGCGCGCCGAAGTACGCCATCAGCCCGTCGCCGATGAACTTGTCCAGCGTGCCCTGGTGACGGAACACCAGCTCGACCATGCGGGCGTGGTACTCGTTCAGCATCTCGACCACGTCCTGGGGCGGCATCCGCTCGGACAGGGCGGTGAAGTCGCGGATGTCGGAGAAGAGCACCGTCACCTCGCGCGACTCGGGAGCGGCCTCGCCCGTACCCAGCACGCGGAAGCGCTCGAGCACGGTGGGCGAGAAGTAGCGCCGCAGCCGCGCGCGGGCGACCTCCTCCTGGGCCACGCGCACCACCAGGTTGCGGATGCGCCACAGGACGAGCCCTGCGGCGGACGCCGTCAGCCCGAGCACCACCACCGCGGCGATGCGGCCGCCGAGCCCGATGTCGGCCTGGGCCTGCAGATGCCACTCGAGCGCCATCGCCACCAACGTCGTGACCAGCGGCACCCAGACGCGCAAGGACAAGGACGAGAGCACCACCAGCAGGCCGAAGACGCCCAGGGTGAAGCCGGCCACGCCGCCCGGAGACGGCGACAAAGGCAGCGCCGCCGACTGGAGCCAGTACACCGCCGGGCAGTCCATCGCCGCGAACGCCAGCGCCGTCCACGGGCGCGCCGACGCGGCCAAATGGTGCACCAACGTCACCGCCACCGCCGCCGCGAAGTAGCCGCCGAAGACGCCGAGGTTCACCCGCCAGTCGGACAGCCCGCGGGCCAGGCCCAGGTACGCGGAGAGGGCGAAGAGCGCGCCCACGCCAGAAAGCCGCACGTACGCGACCCAGCGGCCGAGCGAAACGCGCTCCTTCTCGAGGGCGGCGGTAGCGAGATCCACCGCGCCATTTGACGCGCCGTTCTCCACCGCCGCAAGAACGCCGTCGCCCCGTCATGGCACAACGAGCGGACTGACGCTATGTGAGCGGGCGTGGACGTGTCGGTCGTCACCATGCAGAAGGCGCGCGACGGCTCGCTGGGAGCGCTGCTCCCGGGCCCGGGCGAAGAGCCGCTTGCGTCCGACGAGGTGCTCGACCGCTTCGTGAGCTGGTGCGGCGACCAGGGGCTCTCCCTCTACGCCGCCCAGGAGGAGGCCATTCTCGAGCTGTACCAGGGCAAGCACGTGGTGCTGTCGACGCCGACCGGCTCGGGCAAGTCGCTGGTGGCGACGGCGCTGTTGTTCAAGGCCCGCGCCGAACGGAAGACCGCCTTCTACACCTGCCCCATCAAGGCGCTGGTGAACGAGAAGTTCTTCCAGCTCTGCGACGCGTTCGGCGCCGACTCGGTGGGCATGATGACCGGCGATGCGGCCATCAACCGGTCCGCGCCCATCGTCTGCTGCACGGCGGAGATTCTCGCCAACCTCTCGCTGCGCGAGCAGCGCCTGTTCGCCGACTACGTGGTGATGGACGAGTTCCACTACTACGGCGACAAGGAGCGCGGCGTGGCCTGGCAGCTGCCGCTGCTCGCGTTGCCCGAAACCACCTTCCTGCTCATGTCGGCCACCCTCGGCGACGTCACCGCCATCAAGCAGAGCCTGGAGAAGCTGTCGGGCCGACCGGTGGCCCACGTGGTCGGCCACGAGCGCCCCGTGCCGCTCGAGCTCGAGTATGTCGAGACGCCGCTCCACGAGACGGTGCAGCGGCTGCTCGAGCTCAAGAAGGCGCCGGTCTACCTGGTCAACTTCACGCAGCGCGCCGCCGCCGAGCAGGCGCAGAACCTCATGTCGGTCGACTTCTGCCCCAAGGAGCAGAAGGAGGCGATTCGCGAGGCGCTCTCGGGCGTGAAGTTCGACACGCCGTTCGGCAAGGACGTGCAGCGATTCTTGAAGCACGGCGTGGGGCTGCACCACGCGGGGCTGCTCCCCAAGTACCGGCTGCTCGTGGAGAAGCTGGCGCAAAAGGGGTTGCTCAAGGTGGTGAGCGGCACCGACACGCTGGGCGTCGGCGTCAACCTTCCCATCCGTACGGTGCTCTTCACCCGGCTGTGCAAGTTCGACGGCGAGAAGGTCGGCATCCTCTCGGTGCGCGAGTTCTGGCAGATCGCCGGCCGCGCCGGGCGCAAGGGCTTCGACGAGAAGGGCACGGTGGTGGTGCAGGCGCCCGAGCACGTCATCGAGAACAAGCGACTCGACGAGAAGAAGGCCGCCGGCAAGAAGGTGGTGAAGCACAAGCCGCCGACCAAGGGCTACGCGCACTGGGACAAGTCGACCTTCGACCGGCTCTTGCAGAAGCCGCCCGAGCCGCTCGAGTCGCGCTTCGCCGTCACGCACGGAATCCTGTTGAGCCTGCTCCAGGCCGGGCAAGAGACGAAAGAAGGCGGATACCGGCGGCTCGTCGAGCTCATCGACCGCTCGCACGAGAGCGGCTGGAACAAACGCCAGCTCAAGAAGCGCGCCGCGGTGCTGCTCAGGGCGCTGCGCGAATCAGGCATCGTCGAGCTCGAGCGGAGAACGCCCACCATGCCCGCGCACCTCAAGGTCTCGCCCGGGCTTCAGCGCGATTTCTCGCTGAACCACACGCTGTCCTTGTACCTGCTCGAGGCGCTGCCGCTGCTCGACCGGGCCTCGCCCACCTACCACCTCGAGGTGCTGACGCTCGTGGAGTCCATCCTCGAGGATCCGGACGTCGTCCTCTGGGCCCAGCTCGACCGGCTCAAGGAGCAGAAGGTCGCCGAGCTGAAGGCCCAGGGCGTCGAGTACGAGCAGCGCATGGAAGAGCTCGAGAAGCTGACCTGGCCCAAGCCGATGGCCGACTTCATCTACGGCACCTTCGACGAGTTCGCGAAGCAGCACCCGTGGGTCGGGCAGGAGAACATCCGCCCCAAGTCCATCGCGCGCGAGATGTTCGAGCGGTGCGCCACCTTCGGCGAGTACGTGCGCGACTACGGGCTGCAGCGGAGCGAGGGCGTGCTCTTGCGCTATTTGTCGGACGTCTACAAGACGCTGGCCCAGTCGGTGCCGGACGCGCTGAAGACGGACGAGGTGGAGGACGTCTCGGCGTTCTTCCACGCGATGGTGCGGCAGGTGGACTCGAGCCTGCTCGACGAGTGGGAGCGCATGCGGAAGGTCGAGGCCCAGCTCGAGCGGGCCGCGCCGGCCGAGCCCGCTCCCGAGCGTCCGAAGGACATCGCCGCCGACAAGAAGGCCTTCGCGGCGCGCGTGCGGAACGAGCTGCACCGGCTGCTCAAGGCGCTCTCGCGCAAAGACTACGAGGAGGCCGCGCAGCTGCTCCACCCGAACGGCGGCTGGACGCCCGAGCGGCTCGAGGCCGAGATGGCTCCGTTCTGGGCCGAGCACACCGCGATCGACGTCACGCCGCGTGCGCGCACGGTCAGGCACACGCACCTCGTCGAGGAGGAGATGCGGCTCTGGGTGGCGAGACAGACCGTGGTGGACGAGACCGGCGAGGGCGACTGGATGCTCGAGTGCGTGGTGGATCTGCGCCACCCCTCCGACGCCGACGCGCCGCTCATCGACTTGCGCCGCGTGGGGCAGTGACCGACCGCCGATTGCCGGGTCGGTGCACGCCCTCTAACATCGAGGCGATGCCGCCCATCGAGCCCCAAACCGACGTCGTCACGTGCGCGCAGACCTTCCTGGCGCGGGTGACCCGCGAGCTGGAGGATGCGGCACGTCGGGCGGACGATCTGAGGGGCAAGGCGAGCGAGGCCGCGCGCATCTTGCGGAGGTTCGGCGCCACGAACGTCTGGTTGTTCGGCTCCTTGGCGTGGGGCGAGCCTCACAGCGAGACCGACATCGACCTTCTCGTCGAGGGCATCGCGCCGCAAAGCTGGGGCGAGGCCGTTCGGGCAATCGAACGGCACCTGGCCGGTTCGCACGTCGACGCGGTGCGACTGGAGGATGCTCCGCCGTCGCTCGTCGAGCGCGTGCGCGCCGAGGGGACGCGCTTGTCATGAGCCCGACACCTCGCGCCTCGCTCGAGGCGGACCTCGATGCGCTCGAGGGCTTTCTCGCGTCGATGGCCGACCAGCTCGACGGCTGACGCCGTTGCCCTCACCCGCGAGGATTGCTCGCGCATGAGGTGTGGTAGCAACCGGCGCATGTCCGACTGGATGCGCGAGAAGAAGCGCTGGCTCGAGCAGGTGTACGAGAAGGCGCGCGAGCGCTCGCCCGAGCGCCTCGCGACGTTCAAGACGTCGAGCGACATCGAGGTGCCCCCGCTGCTCACGCCCGAGGCCGCTTCACCGGACCGCTACCTCGAGCGGCTCGGCTTCCCCGGCGAGTACCCCTTCACCCGGGGCGTTCAGCCCACCATGTACCGGGGCCGCTTCTGGACGATGCGGCAGTACGCCGGCTTCGCCACCGCCGAGGAGTCGAATCGCCGCTACCACTACCTGCTCCAGTCGGGGCAGACCGGTCTGTCGGTGGCGTTCGATTTGCCCACGCAGATGGGCCGCGACGCCGACCACCCGCGCGCCCAGGGCGAGGTGGGCAAGGTGGGCGTGTCGATCGGCTCGATCCGCGACATGGAGGTGCTGCTCCGGGGCATTCCGCTGGATCAGGTCTCGACGTCGATGACCATCAACGCCACCGCCCCCATCCTCTTCAGCCTCTACGCGGCCGTCGGCGAGAAGAACGGCGTCCCGCTCGAGAAGCTCTCGGGCACGGTGCAGAACGACATCCTCAAGGAGTACATCGCGCGCGGCACGTACGTGTACCCGCCCGAGCCGTCGCTGCGGCTGGTGACCGACCTGTTCGCCTTCTGCGCGAGACACGTGCCGAAGTGGAACCCCATCTCCATCAGCGGCTACCACATTCGCGAGGCGGGCTCGACGGCGGCGCAGGAGCTCGCCTTCACCCTGGCGGACGGCATCGCCTACGTCGACGCGGCGGTGAAGCGGGGCCTGCCCATCGACTCGTTCGCGGGGCGGCTGTCGTTCTTCTTCAACGTCCACAACAACTTCCTGGAGGAGATCGCCAAGTTCCGGGCCGCGCGGCGCATGTGGGCCCGCATCGTCAAGGAGCGCTTCGGCGCGAAGGATCCGCGCTCGATGATGCTGCGCTTCCACGCGCAGACCGCGGGCTCCACCCTCACCGCGCAGCAGCCGGACAACAACGTGGTGCGGGTGGCGCTCCAGGCGCTGGCGGCGGTGCTCGGAGGCTGCCAGTCGCTGCACACCAACTCGCGCGACGAGGCGCTCGCCCTGCCCAGCGAGGACGCGGCGCGGCTGGCCCTGCGCACGCAGCAGATCATCGCGTACGAGTCGGGCGTCGCGGACGTCATCGATCCGCTCGGCGGCAGCTACCACCTCGAGTACCTGACGGATCAGCTCGAGACGCGGGCCGAGGAGTACCTCCGGCGCATCGACGACATGGGGGGCATGGTGGCAGCCATTCAGGCCGGCTTCCCGCAGATGGAGATCCAGAACGCGGCTTACCAGGCCCAGCGCGACCTGGAGGAGGGCCGGACGGTGGTGGTCGGCGTCAACAAATTCAAGGTGGAGGAGCCGCCGCCCAGCGGGCTGCTCCGGGTGGACGAGTCCGTGGAGCGCTCCCAGCGCGAGCGGCTGGCGCGACTGCGTGTCGAGCGCGACAACGCCGCCACCCGCCGCACGCTCGACGCACTCAAGAAGGCCGCCGCGTCGCCGGCGGAAAACCTCGTCCCCTACATTCTCGACGCGGTGAAGGCCGAGGCCACGCTGGGGGAGATCTCCGACGCGATGCGCGACGTCTTCGGCGAGCACCGCGAGCACCTCGTCCTGTAGCGCTCCGCCAGGGGCGGCGGCGGTGGTACCGTCGCCCCCGCGGCCATGGACTCGTCCGAGCCCCTGCAGGTCTTCGTCCGCAACGACAAGGGAAAGGTCTGGGGGCCCATCACCCTGCAGACGGTGGAGCTGCTCATCGACAGCGGAGCACTCACCGGCCGGCTCCAGGTGTCGAAGGATGGAGTGAACTTCGCCTTCCCGGGGCGCTTCCCTTTCATCCGCAAGGCATTCCCGCGCGAGCTGTGGGGCGACGTCGTGGCCCCGGGTGACGACGACGACTTCGACCTCGGGCTGCCGGTGATTCCCGAGGTCGTCGCGCAGGAGGCCGCCGCCTCGCCGACGCCGGGAACCGTTTGCGCGACGCCGGCCTGCGGAACGGCTGGCGCGACGAGCCGCTCGACGTGTGGCCGCTGACCGGCGGC
>FWPU01009339.1_pt1 | contig 13997 bp, 11 predicted proteins | sample 2228361 | NCBI WGS metagenome assembly FWPU01 (sample SAMEA103939777, study PRJEB20133) | metagenome
CTCGCTTGTGATATTGCCGTGTACTGCGAAGACTTCGCGACCCTGCTCAAGGCCTGATCTGGCCGTAATTAGCGCCCCGCTCTTTTCGGGGGCTTCCACGACGATGGTGCCTCGGCTCAGCCCGCTGATGATTCTGTTTCTTCGAGGAAACGTCCACTTGTCGGGCTTGGTGTTGATCGAAAACTCGCTCATCACGCAGCCGCAGCTGGCGATTTGCTCCATTAATTTGCGGTTCTCTTGGGGGTAAATATCTTTGAAGCCGCTGCCCAGCACCGCAATCGTTCTTGCTCCTACCTCCAGAGCGCCTTTATGGGCAGCCGTGTCTATGCCCAAGGCCATGCCGCTTATGATCGTAAAGCCTCGCTCGCCCAGTTCTTTGGCGAGCTTTTCGGCCACTAATCTCCCGTAGTTGGTGGGGCGCCGGGTGCCTACAATCGAGATAGCGAGTTCATCTTTGTCTATATAGCTGCCTTTGAGATAAAGCACGGGGGGCGGGGCGTCGATGCTGCGCAGCGCCTTGGGATAAGCCTCGTCCATCAGAGTCATCACTTGAAGCCCCATTTTGTCGATTTCCTCGAGCTCTTTGTCCACATCCATGCGCGCTCGATGGGCACAGAAAGTCTCTGCACTCTCACTGAAGCCTGGGATTTCTCTCAGCTTTTCAAAAGGGGCATTCCAGATCTCTTCGGGGCTCGAGAAGTTGTCTAATAAAATGCGAAACTTCTTGGGCGTCAGATTGGGGATCATATTGAGCGCCACCCAGTAGCGTCTTTTCTCTGGCTCCTTCGACGCCATGATGATCTCCGAGTTCAGACCTGACACCCTTATATCAGCGATTATCTTCCTTTCGCGATCGAATCACTCTATCAATGATGCCGTACTCCAGCGCCTCTTCGGGGATCATGAAGAAATCCCGATCTGTGTCCTTCTCAATCTTTTCTAACGGCTGGCCGGTGTGCTGGGCTAATATTTTGTTCAAGCGATCTCGGGTCTTTAACAGTTCTTCCGTGTGGATCTTGACGTCGATGGCCTGGCCCTGGGCGCCGCCGAAGGGCTGGTGAATCAAAATGCGGGAATTGGGCAGCGCGAAGCGCTTGCCCTTGGTGCCTGCGGCTAGCAACAAGGCCCCGATGCTGCTGGCCTGCCCCACACAGATCGTCGAGATGTCGCAGCGCACATACTGCATGGTGTCATAGATGGCTAAACCGCTCGTCACCACGCCCCCTGGCGTGTTGATGTAAAGCTCAATATCACGTTCGGGGTCTTTGGATTCTAAAAATAATATCTGCGCGATGACGAGGTTAGCCACATAGTCGTCCACGGCTTCGCGTAAAAACACAATGCGATCTTCGAGCAATCTCGAATAGATGTCGTAAGTGCGCTCGATCTGGCCGGTTCGATCAATCACAAATGGGATTTGCTGCTTCATCGTGATCACCTCTTAATCACCGCTTTCTCAAAGATCAAATCTAGTGCACGTTTGTTTTCCAGCTCTTCTCTCAAAGATTCTAAACGCCTCTGCTGCTCCAATAATGCTCTGAACTTAAGCTCATTCATGCCCTGCCTCTCAGCCTCTTGCTTTAAGAAATCAGCAAACTCCTCATCGCTCAGCTTGATATTCTCTTTCTTCTTGATAGCATTGAGAATCAGATCGCGCCTGATCTGCCGCTCAATGCGCTTCTTGTGCTCGGCGATCTGCTCATCACTCAGATCAAGGCCCTGGCGCTTGAGGGCCTCTGCGTCCCGAATAACGAGCTCATCTACCATACGTGGTGGTACGGGCACGGGGTTCTTCTCTAAGATGGCATCTAAAAGCTTCACTTTCAGCTGCTGCTCACGCTCCTCTTCTGCCCTCTTCTCAAGGTCTGCTTTGAGGCCCCTATGCAGTTGCTCAACACTGTCATGCCCCAGTACTTTCGCTAGCTCTTGATCATCGGGGAGTTCCACGCTCTTAAGCGCCAAGATCTTCACGCGTTCCTTCTGCCCATCTTCTTCGATCTCGACTTCAGTCCCGACCCGTTTGCCGATGAGTTTTTCGCTTATGGAAGCTGCGGCCCTGCCGCCTTTGAGATCTAATCGTATTCGAACCTCTTCGTCGCGCCCTCGCACTCTTCTCAGTAGCACGGCCACATCACCAGCCTCCGCAATCTGGCTGTTCTTAGGCACCAATGTGCCGTGCTCCCAACGCAGAGATTCTAAAGCCGCTTCGATCTCCTTCTGGTCCACTGATTTTTGCGGGACGTCCTCTAGCTCAACGCCCAGATAATCTTTGACATCTATCTGTGGCAACACCTCTACCGATGCCTCGAACTTAAACGGCTTGCCACTTTCAAACTCGAGCACAGTCGTCTTGGGCATGGAGGCCGGAGTGAGTTTCAGCTCCTGCAACGCTTCGGGCAGATATTCTCTGATAAGCTCGTTTTGGGCGTCTTCGTATAGAAAATCTTTGCCGAAGCGGGCCTCTAAAAAGCTTCGAGGGGCCTTGCCCCGCCGAAAGCCTGGCAACTCTATTTCTTGTGCCACCTTGCGATAGAGGGCTTCTAACTTCTGAGTCACGGCGTCCTGAGAGATTTCGACCTTGACGAGAACCTCCGTCGGGCTCTTCACTTCCATACTAGTCTTCATCACTGAACTCCCCTTTTAGCTGCTCTCTGCTTGACCAAAAGCGTCAGCAGCCTATTGAGCGGCGTTGGGATTCCCAACTGCTCGGCCTCTTTTACGATCGCGCCGTTGATGTAATCGATCTCCGTCTGCTTGCCGCGCTGCACGTCTTGGAGCATCGAGGAGAGATTCTCTGCTGTTTTGTGACACACCTCTTCAGTGCGCCTAATTATTTCATCAGAAGCGAAGTGGAATCCCCTCTTTTTCGCGACGGTGACGGCTTCTTGTAAGACAGCACGCATGATTTCATTAAGGCTTTTATCTGAGATTAAGGCGCCGTTCTTGACGCCGAACAGCGCCGTGAGTGCATTGATGCCGGCGTTTATTAAAAGCTTCTGCCACACGGCCCTCTCTATATCATCTTCCCAGAAGGTCTCGATCCCGGCTTCATTGAGCATGTCAATGATGCTGCTCGCAACTTTGGGCGATGGTTCAAGCAGTCCAATGCGCGTTGGCCCTCGCCCGGCCCATTTAATTTGGCCGGGCCCAAGCAATGTAGCCCCTTGAGCCGTTGTCCCGCCCAACAATCGATTTTTATGAACATAGCGGGCCATTATGTCTAAATTGCCCAGGCCGTTCTGTACGCTCAACACAAGAGTCTTCGGGCCGACGATCGAGAGCGCCCCTTTAACGGCCTCCTCAGTGTCATATGCCTTCACGAAGATCCCCACAAGTTCTGCTTCCTTGATCTCAGCGATGTCACATGTCGCTTTCACGGCGATGCGCTTCTCTTCTCCGTTCTGCTCAATACACAAGCCTTCCTTTCTGATCTTGTCAATATGCTCCTTCAGGCGCGGATTGTAGAGCCAGACATCATGACCGCTTTGGGCCAAAAGTCCACCGAACAAGCTGCCTAAGGCTCCAGCACCGATGATCGCGATCTTCATAACTGCGTTTGCACGTTGACACGTTTTCACGTTCACACGTTAAAAATTCCCGTGTTAACTTGCAAACGTGCTAACTTGCCAACGATGCTTTCACTCTATTCAATACTTCCTCATTCATGGTGAAGCTGTGCTCTTCGATTGTGGGAAAACCTCCCGCTTTGACATCGCTCATAAAGGCGCGTGTGGCTTCTTCAATTGTCTTAGCGAGATCTGCATACTGCTTGGAGAATTTGGGCTTAAATCTAAATGAGAGCCCCAAAAGGTCGTGAACGACGAGCACTTGGCCGTCGCAGAATGGCCCGGCCCCAATGCCGATCGTCGGGATCTTGACAGATTCTGTGATGAGCTTAGCCAGCTGCCATGGAATAGACTCTAAAATGAGCGAGAAGGCACCCGCCTCTTCTAGAATGGCGGCATCTTTGAGGAGCTTTTTGGCCCGCTCTTCGTCTCGGCCCTGGACTTTAAGTCCGCCCAATTCCGAAGCCCTTTGGGGCGTCAGCCCAATGTGCCCCATCACCGGGATGCCCACTTTGATTAGAGCCTCCACAACGTCGGCCATCTCCTCCCCGCCCTCGATCTTTACGGCCTCTGCGCCGCCTTCTTTCATAAAACGCCCGGCATTGGTGATGGCCTGTTCTTTGGAAACATGAAAAGACATGAACGGCATGTCTCCCACTAAAAGCGCCCGCTCTACCGCCCGTGCTACGGCTTTAGTGTGGTGGATCATCTCGTCCATCGTCACGGGCATAGTATTTTTATAACCCAAAACTGTGTTGGCCAGCGAATCGCCGACTAAAATCACTTCGATGCCCGCACGATCGAGTAAAAGTGCCGTGGGGTAGTCGTAAGCCGTGAGCATACTGATCTTCTCTTTTGCTTCTTTCAGCTCTCTCAGACGCGGAACGGTGATCTTCTCGCTCGGCTTCATGGCAGAAAATCATACCAAGCCCCGCTCAGATTTGCAAAGCCGCTCCTTTGTGCGCTATAAATTTAAAGATGTACAAGGATCTAGACATAAAGATCATCGAGGCGCTACAGAGAGATGGCCGAGCGAGCCTAAGAAGACTGGCCCAGGAGTTCGGCGTGGCCACCACCACGATCAGTAATAGGCTTCACGAGCTGAAAAAGCAGGGCGTGATTAAGAATTTTAAACCCGTGCTCAATTATGCGAGGCTCGGCCTGGGCTTAACGGCTGTTATTCTCATCAAAGCCAAGGGCACCAAGATCCCTGAGGTGGTCAAAGAGCTGGCCAAAGATGAAAAGCTCACTCACGTCTACGAGATCACGGGTGAATTCGATATTTTAGTTATTGGCAAATTCCGCGATCAAGACGACATGAACCGTGAGATCAAGCGATTATTGAGTAATCCGTTAATCGAAGACACAAATACTTCGGTGGCATTGAGCGTGGCTAAAGAAGGGGAGGATGCGGGGCTGTTAGTCACATCGTCAAAAGTCTGAAAGTTGAAAAATCTTGACTTTTCGACTTTTGACTTTTAGACTCTAGAGAGTTAAGCTTAAGGGTGGTGAGAGGTCCATGGTAGAATTAAGGGACTTCAAGATATTTTCGGATCTGAGTACACGGGAGCTCGAGGAGCTCGAGAGATTAGTCCGCAAGATCAAGTACGGCCGCGGCGAGATCATCTTTCAAGAGGGCGCTCCCGCTTTCGGGTTCTATTTGATCTTCGAAGGCAGAGTCAAGTCCGTCAAGCGCACGCTGGGCGGCAAGAAACAAATATTAAAGATTACGTGCCCCGGCGAGATCATCGGCGAGACGACGCTTTTCGACAAAGGCGTTCATATCGCCTACGCCAAAACCATCGAAAAAGCCGTCGTGGGGTTCATCGAGCGCGGCGATTTCTTCGGCTTCTTGGCCAGAAATACCAAAGTGGTCTTTCGAATGTTCGAGAAGCTCTCAGAAGAGCTCAAAGCTTTTCAGTGCAAGCTCGCCGAGCGCTCATACAGCGGCAGCAAGGAGCGTCTCGCACGAATTATATTAGCCTTGGGCGAGAGCGGCGTGGAGCTCTCGCGCACAGAGCTGGCGGAGATGGCCGGGGTGTCTTCCAAGACGGCGATCAGAACCTTGGGCGAGCTGGAAGAACGCGGCATCATTGCGGTGGACGAACGCAAGGTCACGGTACTCGATCCTAAGAGCTTGCAGAATCTTGCTGAACCATTCCCATTCTCGCTCAATAAGAATCTCATCATTTAGACTGTTCGACTGTTCCAAAGACAAAGGCTCCTGATCAAGAGGACAGATGTCCTTTGCCGAAGCGCCCTTCGGGGCTAGACTGAAAAGAGTGAGGCTTCAAAAGCATGAGGCGATGCAGCGAAGAAGCCCGCTGCAAATGACGGCGATAGTAGCTGTCGGGTACCTGGTAGCACTGGGGTTTATTTATGTGCTCGATGGGCGGTCCCTGCTGTTGCTTCTGGGGCTTTTTGGATTGCCTGTGTTGGTGGGAGCCCGCTTGTTTGGCTTTGCTGGCGGTTTCGTCTGCAGCCTACTCTCAAGCGCGCTTTTAATACCGTTTGTGCCCCTCAATGCCATCTTTTGGCTGCCGTTAGCAGGCGCGCTGTACATTACAGCTGGAGCATTGGTAGGCGCTCTGAGCCGAGATAAGTCCACGGCTCGAAGGCGGTTTCATGACCCGCCCGGTGCGTTCTTACCTCGAGGCCCAAGGCTTGAGTGGCTCCCCGAAGCGTTTAGGCACTCGTCGAATATCGTACAGCTTATTGACCCCAACGGCAACATCTTCGAGCAGAACGAAAAATCTGAGGAGCTTTTGGGCGCCCCTAAAAAAATCATCGAGTTATTTCATCCCGATGATCGGGGGCGCTTTCAGGAGGAATTAGAGAGCGCCCGGACACGCGGTGAGGCAGGGCCCATTGAACTCAGAGTGATTTCACACAACAATCGGGCCGTTCCCGTAGAGGTCAGACTCCACCGGATCACTCCGGATCGCCTGCTTATGGAACTTAGTGATCTGACAGCGATTTGGGAGCTGGAGATGAAGCTGCGCGAGACCGAAGCGCGTTATCGCTATCTCATCGAAGACGCCATCGACACGCTCGATACTGGGATTATGCTCTTAGACAAAGAGAGGCGCGTGATCTGGGCCAACAAGACTTTGGGTCAGTTCTTTGGGATCGAGCGGGACGAGATGGTAGGCCACCCCGTCAAGAGCGTGCTCAAGAGGCTGAGGTTCACGCAGCCCACAGATTTTGACAGAATCGTCTCGTCGGCGGGCGATCGGTTGACGTTCAGCTTGAGGGACGGATTCGATGAGCGCATTTTGGAATTTAGAAGCATTCCCGTGGAGACGGCCAACTACAAAGGCGGCCGCATCGATCATTACATCGACATCACAGAGAAGAAGCGGCTAGAACTCTCGCTACATGAGAAGACGAAGCGGCTCGAATATTCAAACAAAAAGCTCGAAGAGTTCGCCCGTGTGGTCTCGCATGATCTTAAAGAGCCGCTGCGCACAATCGAAGTGTTCAGCCAATTCCTGCTCGAAGACTGGGGAAGCAAAATCGAAGGCAAAGGGGTCGAGTATCTGCAGGCGCTAAGACGCTCAGCCGCAAGGATGAAGCGCCTGATCGAAGATCTGCACAGGCTCTCGAGCATCGGCCTCAAAGCGGAGCCCATGGAAGAGATCAACATTTCAGAGGTTCTCGCCGAGGTACGCGAAGATATGAGTGCCTCGCTGACGAATGTGTCGGTGATCACCAAAGACGGCTTCCCCACGATCATGGGCAATCGCACTCGCCTCAAAGAGATTTTCAGCAACTTGATCTCGAATGCTATCAAATACAATGACAAGCCCCAAAAGATTGTAGAGATTGATTGGGAAGAGGACTCAGACCATTATAAATTTTTCGTGCGCGACAACGGGGTGGGCATTGAGGAGCGCTATTGGGAGCGGGTTTTTGAGGTCTTCGAGCGGCTGAACCCGCGACATGATCAAGAGGGCACCGGCGCGGGGCTGGCGATAGTCAAGCGCATTGTGGAAGAATATGGGGGCAGAATTTGGGTGACTTCTGTCATGGGCAGCGGGAGCACGTTTTGTTTCACGATTCCCAAGAGAGCCAAACGAATCATCGCAAGTCCAAAAGTTGAAAGTCTAAAAGCCAGTGGCTGAAGGGGGAACCATCATGAAACTGAAGAAACTCAAGGTGTTACTCGTCGAAGACAATCCCGACGATGTGTTGATCACAGAGCGGGCGCTGGAGAAGGGCGACGCCAAATGCGAGCTCTTTGTGGCGCGCGATGGAGAGGAGGCGCTCGATTTTCTGCGCAGAAAGGGCAAATTCAAGGACGCCCCTCGGCCCGATTTGATCTTGCTCGATCTGAATCTGCCCAAGATCAATGGTCTGGAAGTGCTGGCCGAGATCAAGAGGGACAATCAGCTCCGGCGCATCCCCGTCATTGTGCTCACGGTCTCCGACGCGGAAGAGGACATGGTGCGTGCCTATGATTCGGGGGCCTCGGGCTATATTACGAAACCCGCCAGCACCGTGGAGTTCATGAAGGTGTTGACGACGGTGCGCGACTACTGGGAGATCTCGGAGCTGCCGCCGGAATGACTTCCACTAAATTTTCACGTGGTTTGCATTCTCTTTCCACCTGAGAGATGTTATAATTTGCCTTGAGGGTTCGGGATTAGGCCGTTGCAGATGGTGGTGAGAGAGGGACACACGGCACCACCGCCTGCGACAAATTCAACCCAACAGGCTGACCCGAGTCCTTGGAGCCGGAAGGGTCTAGGGGGTATACTTCTGAGCGATGATCGCTCATAGGAGGGATCCAGTCCGCGACATGGTGTCAGCCAGAGCAGGGTTTACAACCCTACGGACCAGGGTTTTGCCGTGTCGTCCTGCCAACCTCCTTCGGCACGGATTTTTCCCCAGTCCGGATAAGGCCGGGGTTCGAGTCCCCAGTGTGCCCAAAGGCACCGCGGGCGAGGGAAACCTAGACCCCTTCTGTGGTTGCTAACCTCATTCCGGGAGGGCGGGTACCTCCCCGCCCTCCCAACCTGCCTCCTTAATTTACTTCATCCTAACAGAAATTTTTCGCATTGTCTGTGGTGTGGCTCACAGCTTAAGGCTTGCTATCGAGGGCATAGACTAGGCCAAAATTGTTCCCGAAGACGATCTCTGCCTCGCCATCGCCGTCGATATCTCCTAAAGAGGGGGAAGACACCACGACCTTATGGGCGCCTTCGGTGTCGAAGCTCCATTTTATTTTTCCCTTAGCTCCATCTAGGGCATAAAGCTTGCCGTCGTGGGAGCCGACTAAGACTTCTATTGCGCCGTCCCCGTCGATATCCCCCAGTGCGGGCGAGGATTCGACGAGGCTTTTGGCCTCAAAACGCCATTTAAGTTGGCCTCTCGCCCCGCTTATGGCATAGACGCGATGATCATTGGCCCCGATCACGACTTCGACGGCGCCGTCCTTGTCGATATCCCCCACGGCAGGGGATGAGATCAGGCGCTCCTCCTCTGACACGGGGAAGAACCATTTCTGTCTTCCACTTCTGCCTTCAAGCGCCACGACGCCCCGCTGGTTCACGCCTACGACGACGTCCATTGCTCCGTCGCCGTCGAGATCGGCCAGAGCGGGGGATGACTGTATAGCCCCCCCGGCCTCGAAGCGCCATCTCTCTTTACCCGTTTTGCCTTCTAGCGCATAGATTCTGTTGTCATAAGCGCCGATGACGACCTCCAAGGAGCCATTGTTATCGAGATCGCCCACCGCCGGTGATGAAAGTGTGCTAACTTCGGGCTGAAAACCCCACTTGCGCTGGCCGTTACGGCCAGACAGCGCATAGACCTTATCCGAGGCGATGATCACTTCGATCTCGCCGTCTTTGTCAATGTCCACTAAGGCCGGGGATGCCCATACCCGCTCCCACGTCAAGAAGCTCCATTTGAGAGCACCCGTGGTGCCCTCGAGCGCGTAGACGTTCTTGTCGTTCGAGCCCACGACAACATCTATTCTTCCGTCCTTGTCGATGTCGCCTAAGGCGGGCGAAGAGAAGACCCAGTCCCCGGTAGTGAACTTCCACTTGAGGGTTCCCGTAGAGCCATTGAGCGCATAGACGTTATTGTCGAAGGAGCCAATCACAATGTCGGCTTTGCCGTCTTTGTCGATGTCCCCGATGGCGGCGGAAGACTCGACTAAGTCATACGTGACAAACGTCCACTTGACGATGGGAGTTTTGATCCGCCCAGTCTGCTCTGTGAAGCCCGTGCGGCTGGGATTGCGCCGGAACATGGGCCAATCGAAATTAACAGTTTGCAAGTTCACAAGTTCGCAAGTTCGCAAGTTACACCCTTGTGAACCCACCGTGAAAGAAGCCAGTATGAGCATCAAAATCAGCAGCGCACCGAGCAAGAGTCTTCTCATAGTGATCCCCCCTCTAGCGAAGTTTAATATAGCCAATGCTCAGGTGTTTTGCAAAGGCTTACTTGCGCACGAAGGAGAGTTCGATTAAAATGAATCGGCAATGGCCCAAAGGATTGAAGTGGCTTTCCGCCCTCATTTTAACGATGCCTTGGGGGATTCTGTAAAAAAACGTATCCGTGAAGATTTGAATATTTGCGTTGATGCCGTGCGTACCGTCGACGTCTACACGATTGACGGCGAGCTCTCTGAAGAAGAATTAGACTTCCTGGGCCGTGAACTGTTTGCCGATCCCGTCACGCAGACTTATAGCTTCCAAGAGCCTCTGGCCAAAAAGCTCGATTGGGATTTTGCGATTGAGGTGGGCTACAAGCCCGGCGTCACGGATAGTGCCGGGCAGACGGCCCGCGATGCGATTCGCGAGCTCATAAAAAAAGACACAAGCGTTTATACGTCGCGGCAATATTTAATCAAGGGCGAGTTGTCTTTTGAAGAGGCCGAGCGCATCGCAAAAGAACTTTTAGCCAACGATCTTATTGAGCGCTTTTTCATCATCGAGCGAAAGCGTTGGGACGAGAAGATGCGCATCGAAGCTCCTGCCGTGCGCCTGAGCCACAAGCCCGCTGTTGCCGTCATCGACCTGGGCGTCAGCGATGAAGAGCTGTTAAAAATAAGCAAGGAGCGGCTGCTGGCGCTCAATCTCGAAGAGATGAAGGAGATTCGAAGTTACTTCCGCGATAAAGCTCATGAGCGCCGTAAATTCAATCTGCCCCCGGCTCCCACGGATGCGGAGCTGGAAGCGCTGGCTCAGAACTGGAGCGAGCACTGCAAGCACAAGATCTTCAAAGCATCTATCGAATATCATGAAGAGCCGGTAGGACCGGCAGCCTCAATTGAAAAGATAAACTCCGTCTTTCAAACGTTTATCAAGGGGGCGACGGAAAAAATAAAAATAAAGAAAGACTGGCTGGTCTCCGTCTTTGTGGACAACTCAGGCGTGATCAGGCTCGATGATGAGTACAATCTCGCGTTTAAAGTCGAGACGCACAATGCGCCCTCAGCGCTTGATCCCTACGGCGGGGCCTTGACGGGAATCGTGGGGGTAAATCGAGATCCTCTGGGCACGGGCTTGGGTGCTCGTCTGATCTTCAATACAGACGTCTTCTGCTTCGCTGATCCCAACTATAATGAAAGATTGCCCAAGGGGGTATTGCACCCCAAGCGCATCTTTGAGGGGGTTAGAAAGGGCGTGGAGCACGGGGGCAACAAGTCGGGTATCCCGACTGTGAATGGCACCATTCGATTTGATAATAGATACTTAGGCCGCCCATTGGTATATTGCGGAACTGCTGGAATTATGCCTGCCAGAGTGAATCAAAGAGCAACACATGAGAAGAAAGTGGAGTCTGGAGACTTGATCGTGATGGTGGGTGGTCGAATCGGCAAAGACGGCATCCACGGCGCAACGTTCAGCTCAGAGAAGCTCCACGAAGAGAGCCCCACTTCTGCCGTGCAGATCGGCGATCCCTTCACGCAGAAGAAGTTAGCCGACATGCTCTTGGAATCCAGAGATTTGGATTTATACAAAGCGGTTCACGACAACGGCGCCGGGGGGCTATCTTGTTCCGTGGGTGAGCTTTCTGAGATAAGCGACGGGTGCGAGCTTTATCTCGACAAAGCACCGCTCAAATATCAGGGGCTTGATCCCTGGGAGATTCTGCTTTCGGAATCTCAAGAGCGCATGACGTTAGCCGTGAGCCCTGAGAAAATTAATAGATTTTTGGAGCTGGCGAAGGCCCGCGACGTGGAGGCCACCGTCATCGGCAAATTCACCAATACGGGCAAGTTTCATGTCTTGTATGAGGGCCAGACGGTGGCCTATCTCGATGTGGCCTTTCTGCTCGAAGGCTACCCGAAGAAGCGTCTAAAAGCGATCTGGAGGCAGCCTCGCCATGAGGAGCCCAACTTCGCCCAGCCCAAAGATTTAAATGAAATTTTGCACAAGCTTTTGGGGCGCTTGAATATCTGCAGTAAGGAATATGTGATTCGCCGGTACGACCACGAGGTGCAAGGGGGCTCTATTATTAAGCCATTAGTGGGCGCCCAGAACGACGGGCCGAGCGATGCGGCCGTGATTTGGCCTATTGAACTGATGCGAAAGCATTCTAAGCGTGGTGTGGTCGTCTCTAACGGCATCAATCCCTTCTATGGTGACATCGACACGTACCACATGGCGGCTTGTGCCGTCGACGAAGCCATCAGAAATGCCGTCGCCGTGGGGGCTGATTTAAAACATCTGGCGCTTTTGGACAACTTCAGCTGGTCGAGCTCTGACGATCCATTCAGACTCGCCCAGCTCGTGCGGGCGTGCAAGGCGCTTTATGACTGTGCTATGGCCTTCGGCACACCCTTCATCTCGGGCAAGGACAGCATGTTTAATGATTTTGTGGGAGACCTCGGCGGCAAGCCCATAAAACTTTCAGTCCCGCCGACTCTGCTCATTTCGGCCATTGGTGTCATTGAGGACATCGAAAAGGCCGTGACGATGGATCTTAAAAGACCCGGCGATTTGATTTATCTCTTGGGCGTCACGAAAGAGGAGCTGGGCGGCTCGGAGTATTTTGCGCTCATGGGCGAGGAGCTGCGCGGCGAACGATTCATCGGGAATCGAGCACCCCAAGTCGATGCTGTCACGGCGAAACGCATCTATGAAGCGTTGCATCGGGCCATTATGGAAGATTTAGTTGAAAGCTGTCATGATTGTTCGGAGGGGGGCTTGGGCGTCGCAGCCGCGGAGATGGCCTTTGCCGGGGGAATCGGGGTAGAGCTGAACCTGAAAAAAGTTCACGGGGCGCAGCAGATTAAAAGAGATGATTTTGTGCTCTTCTCGGAGTCGGCCTCTCGACTTTTAGTCGAAGTGCGGCCGGGAAACCGTAAGCGATTCGAAGCGCTCTTTGAAGATTGTCCTTATGCTCTGATCGGCGAGACGATCTCAAATGAACAACTGATCGTCTACGGCTTAGACGGACAAAAGAGCATTGCGGAAGATCTAGAGCGGCTGAAGGCGAGCTGGAAGCGCACATTGGATTGGTGACGATGAAAGTCAAGGCATTAGTGCTCACCGGCTATGGGCTCAATACAGACTACGAGATGCAGTTGGCGTTTGAGCTGGCAGGAGCCCAGGCCGAGCGCGTGCACTTAAAAGACATCATTTCGGGCGCGGCACCGCCGCAGGGGCAATTAGAAGATTTTCAGATCTTGGCAATTCCCGGAGGCTTCGCGTTTGCCGACGACATCGGCGCCGGGAAAGTCTTAGCGACTAAACTCAAGGTGCATCTGCTCGACAAGCTGATTCGTTTCGTCGAAGACGGCAGATTAATTTTAGGCGTCTGCAACGGCTTTCAAGTGCTCATAAAATTGGGCCTGTTGCCCGCTTTAAATCATTACGGTGTTCAAGAAGCCACTCTGACTTTTAACGACTCCGGGCGCTTCGAGGATCGCTGGGTGTATCTTAAAACAGTTCAACAGTCGAACGGTCGAGCAGTCGAACAGTCAAAGTGTGTCTTCACGCGAGGTATAGAGAGCTTGTATCTTCCCGTGCGCCACGGAGAGGGCAAGTTCGTCCCCCGCGACGAACACGTATTAGAGCAACTTGAAAAGAACGGCCAGATCGTGCTCAAGTACGTTGACGAGTGTGGCCAAGAGGCGGGCTATCCTTGGAATCCCAACGGCTCTGTTAAGAATATTGCAGGCATTTGCGACCCGACGGGGCGAGTTTTTGGCCTCATGCCTCACCCCGAAGCGTTCTTGTTTAAAATGAACCACCCTCGCTGGACACGGGAAGAGCTGCCCGAAGAGGGCCAGGGGCTCAAGATCTTCAAGAATGCGGTGGAGTATGTCATGAGGGCATGAATGGCTAATGGCGTGCTCTTCGAAGTGACCTGTGGGTCGCGTAGGGTAAAGTGTGTAGATTGAGAGGAGCACCGACGGAGGGCGGAATACTCTCGGAGGTGCACGATGAAACGCCAAGAGCTGGAAGAGAT
>FWPU01010311.1_pt1 | contig 13996 bp, 11 predicted proteins | sample 2228361 | NCBI WGS metagenome assembly FWPU01 (sample SAMEA103939777, study PRJEB20133) | metagenome
CGCGCCCGTCTGCCGTGGAGGTGCGTCTTCGAAGCCGCGTTGCCGAATATTTCGTCGAAATAGGGCAACATGGCTGCGACTACGCGCGGATCGCAGCGAGTGGTGGCATGATTGTCCAGATAAATGGGAGGCGAAACGTACATTGGGCCAAACGCGAGAGGCGGATCGTTCGCGGCGGCTTCGCAGGGATGCCCGCTGCGTCGCGGACGCCCATTCAAAACAGATGCCCGAGCGCTAGTTGCGACCAGGTTTCGAATTCATCCCAATTGTTTCGCAATTCGTGCGGCGAGGCAAATCCGCAGTTCAGAATGTCGGCTTCGCGCGCCCGGACCCTGGGTTCTTCGAGCCGAGCCAAGCAGACGACGCCCAGGTGTACCCGACCCACGTCGGTCTCGTCATCGTTGATTAGACCGACCGGAGTCAATGTGAACCGAGTATCCACGGTTACCTCTTCGAAAAGCTCGCGTCGCAATCCTTCCTCGAAAGCGGCGTCCATGGTTGCCGTCGCGTCGCTCTGCGCGATGTGGCCGCCGACGCCGACACTCCGCTTGAGATGCAGTCGCGATTCGCCCTGCCCTTTACCGCGCGTGTAGTGGAATACCCGAACCGAGATGCCGTCGCAGTGCGTCAAAACGACGTAGGGAATCAGTTGCTTGAAGTTCGGATCGTGCTCCACTTCGCGCCGGGGGCGGAAAGAAAGGTGGCGGGGCTGCAACAGCAACGGGACGTAGCGGTCCACGTCGCGCGAGAAACCTTGGAAATGCCCCGCGTCACGGAACACTGCCGTGGGAATGACCAAGACGCGCTCTTCCGGAATCGGGCCCACGTTCAAACTCCTTGGGTGGCATGCCTTTTGTCCCATCGCGTGATGGGATCAAACCGCCGCTCTCTTCGGCAGTAAGGATTCGAAACCGATGCTCCGCCCCGACCGACTAGATGATGAGCATGGCATCACCGTAACTGTAAAAACGATATTCTTCGCGTACGGCCTCTTCATACGCCCGGCGGATCAGATCATCTCCCCCAAAGGTCCGGACCAGCACCAGCAAAGTGGTCTTGGGCAGGTGGAAATTGGTCATCATGGCGGAGACGGCGCGGAAGCGATACGGCGGTTTGATGAAGAGATCGGTCTCTCCGGAAAAAGGCCGCAATTCGCCCTCCGCCGCGGCCGTCTCCAAGAGGCGAACGACGGTGGTGCCGACCGCGATGATCCGGCGTCCCTGAGATTTAGCTTCGCGAAGGCGTGCCGCAGTAGCGGCCGTCACCCTCCCCCACTCGCTGTGCATCCGGTGCCGCTCGATTTGTTCGCGTTTGATTGGCTGAAACGTTCCCAACCCGACGTGCAGGGTCACGTATTCGATCGCGATGCCCTTGCGGCGCATCGCATCCAGCAGCTTCTTGGTGAAGTGCAGACCGGCGGTGGGAGCGGCGACCGCGCCCGGCACGCGCGCGAACACGGTTTGATAGTGCTGCCGATCCGTTTCGATCATTTCTCCTTCCCGAATGTACGGCGGGAGCGGCACGCGACCGACGCGATCCAGCACGGACAGGGCATCCTCGTCGGAATCCGGAATCACCAACCATTCCCCGGAACCCGCTTCCAGCCTGGCCACCAGCCGCAAAAGAATATCCTCTTCCCCTTGGGCGTTGATCAAGCGGATGGTCTCGCCGGGTTGGGGTTTTCCCCGGGTATGAGCCAGCACCCGCCATATTCCCGTGCCGTCGGATTCGAGAAACAGTCCTTCCCAACGCCCGCGGGTTTCCGTTCGGTAACCTACCAGCCGTGCGGGGATAACCCGGGTGTCGTTCAGCACTAAGATGTCGCTTGCGTCCAGCAATTCCGGCAGATCTCGCACGTGATGGTGTTCTATTTCTCCCGTCCACCGCCGAACCACCATCAATCGAGCGTCGGCGCGATTGGGAAGCGGATTCTGCGCGATAAGATGTTTGGGCAGCGGGTAATCGTAATCCGAGAGATTCGTCATGCAGTTCCGTCCATGGGACTTCGTGTCAAGCAAAGCGTCAAGACGCGGATCGGCGCGGCCAAGATTTCCGCCGGTCTGCTATGCCCCCCGACGTCCGAAAGCGACCTTGGGGAGCGTGCTCATGTCCTTGTCGCGCATCCGTTCCGTCCATTACTTCAAACCCCGATTCTACGGCCGACTTGGGTTGACGTCCATGAGTCAGCTCGGACTGGGGCTTTAGGATGATCGCGCTGGGAGCTGCGGATGAAAAACGAGGGAGAATCGCCCCATGGGGCCGGCCTCGGATGTCGGCCGCCATGAACCTTCCCGCCCACAGTTTGCGGCTTCGGCGAAGAACGCCTCTTGGTAACATGGGTCGCACGGCGACGGCATAATATATGGTCGCGGCGGCTGCTTCAGACCGCCGGTGGGATCTGGCATGGGATTACGAAGTCCTTGGAAGTGTGGAATGGGACGTGCCCCGATTCGCGTCACGCTGGGAATTACGGATCTCGACGTCGGCGGCGCCGAGAAGTGCCTGTCGGAAGTGGCGTGCCGCGTCGATCCGGCGCGTTTTCGGCTGTCGGTAGTCTCGTTGGCACCGCGACCGCGAAGAGACGATCGACTGCTCCGAAAGATCGCGGAATGCGGTATTCCCACCCTTTTCCTCGATTGCCGGACGCCCCGAGACTTGCCCAAGGCCTTGATCCATTGGTCGAGATGGATTCGGTATCAGCAGCCGGACGTCCTTCAGACGTTCTTGTTTCATGCGAATTTCCTGGGTCGCATTGCCGGTCGCTTGGCCGGTGTGCCGGCCGTGGTGTCCGCCGTCCGCGTGGCAGAGCGACGCGCCAAGTGGCATCTGTGGCTCGACGCGTTGACGTCGGGCTGGGTGGACCGCTATGTGTGCGTAAGTAATTCCGTCGCCAAGTTTTCCGTAAATCGAGGGCTGCTCTCGTCGAACAAGATCGTTGTGATTCCCAATGGCATCGACGTGGACTCGGATTGCCGAGGAGGCCGGATCGCGCGGCCTCCGGTCGACGCTCACGACGGAAGACCGGAAAACCTGCCCGAAACGGGGAGGCGAGTGACGTTCGTGGGCAGACTGGTGCCGCAAAAAGGGGTTGACGTGCTGTTAGAGAGCGCTGCGACGTGGCTGCCGTTATTTCCCGACACCATGCTTCATATCGTGGGCGATGGACCGCAGAAACCGCAGCTCGCGGACCTGGCGACTCGTCTGGGAATCCATCGTCGCGTTGTATGGCAGGGATATCGGCCGGATGTGGCGGCCATCTTGCAGACGGCAGACCTTTTCGTTTTACCGTCGCGTTGGGAGGGGATGCCCAACGCCCTCTTGGAGGCGATGGCCGCAGAGTGCCCTGTCGTGGCAAGTGACGTGGAAGGCGTTGCGGAGATACTGGGCGAGCAATGTCGCGAGCAATTGGTGCCGCCGGGGGACGCCGCGGCGCTGAGCCGTGCCATCGTGCGTATGCTCTCCAATCCCGGGCGTGCAGCCGAGTTGGGTGACCGCAATCGTCGGCACGTTGTGGCGCATTTCAGTTGGGATCGTGTGAAAAACCTTTACGAAGCCCTTTGGGAAGAGCTTTCACGGTCCAAGGGATAGCTCTTCGGTAGCGGGTAAGGTGTGTCGCACCGGGGAATTCTATTCTGGATGAGTCGGCTGCCATCTTGCGTATCCTGCGCCAATTACGCGTTTGATGGGCCGATGGGTCTGCATGGCTGAGCCGCTTTCTCCTTTCCGCCCGCAAGAATTCCGATTTGCGCCTTTTCTCGATACCATTGCTGGCTGCCGGAAAGAGACTTCCGTATGGCGTAAGAAACGGAAGTGGATTCGGTCCGCAATGCTGTCTTGACGGAATGTCGAAAGGGGATATCTTGGAATGCCGGTGGGGATTTGTGGAGAAAAGTGGGTGAGCCGTGGCGGTGCTGACTGGTCGATTTTTGCGGTCCTTGGACGCCAAGTTGCGGCTTGCCCTGCCCAAGCCCCACCGGGATGCCCTGGGGTGTCAGCCCGGGAACACGGTGTTCGTAACGCTAGGTTTGGACGGTTGCTTGGCCGTCTACGGTGCGGATGCATTTCACGGATTTGCGGCGAGGGTAAGGCATGCATCGCCCACCCAGGCCGATGTGCGGGCGTTTACCCGGCTCTTCTTCTCGCTCAGTGAGGAATGCGAGATTGATCGCCAAGGCCGTATCCGACTGCCCTCGGGCTTGCTGGAGGAAGTTGGAATGGAATCCGAAGTCGTTGTCATCGGCGCCATGGACCACCTCGAGATTTGGGGGAAACAACGCTGGGATCAGTATTGGCGGCGGAACCGGGCAGAGTACGAACGCGTGGCCGAGACCGCGGTGCGGGCCGACGAGGCGGTTTAGCGGTACGCGAGATGTGCAACAAGGCGAGGAAGTGGATGCTCTTAATGGGGGTTCGATTATAGACCTAAGAGGGGATTCATAAGTGGAATCGTTTGACTGTGTCGTCCCAAGTTGCGAAGATGATTATTGGCCTGACGATGGGAAGGGAGTTGTTGCTCACGGAGAAAACCGTCTTTCAAGGCTTTCCGCTTTGGACGAAACCGGGGTAACCATTCCGGCAACTCCAAGGGGTGATGGCTCGTGTACATAGTGCGACGTCCGTCCGTGCATGTCGCCTTGCGTGTGGATGCGAACGTCGATTAGCGGCCACCGATCGACGTTCCTTGCCGGTTGCCACGTACCGGTGCAATCCTCACCGACGGATCACAGGAAGTGGTCTCAGGCGGCACGCGAACCCCAACGGCGCATGGGTGCGCGGGGTTCAGAGACCCGCCCTCGTATGAACAACAGGATGTGTTCGAGGGTGGGTCTTTTTTTGTGTTCCGCACGATCGGCATCGCCTTGGAGCCGGGTATTGCCGGGTCGCAAGTCGGTATCGAAACAGGATTGGTCGCAAAAAACTCAGCAGGGATCCATGGAAAACGATGGTTCCGGCCCGCGCCCCGACGAAAGGACTTGCCACGTACCGGTCATGTTACGCGAAGTCTTGACTTGGTTGGCGCCGCAACCGGGTCAGGTCGTTGTGGATGGGACGCTGGGCGGCGGCGGACATACGGAGTCGCTCTTGCGCGCCGTCCTGCCGGGGGGCAAAGTTCTGGCGTTGGATCGGGATCCCATGGCGGTCGCGCGGGCAAAGGGCCGTTTTGCCGGTTTCCCGGTTCATCTTGTGCAGGCGAACTTTCGCGACTTACCGGAAGTGCTTGATGAGCTAGGGTGGGAGTGCGTCGACGGCATCGTTCTGGATTTGGGGCTCTCCAGCGATCAACTCGCGGATCGTGCAAGGGGGTTCAGCTTTTCGTCGGACGGTCCTCTCGATATGCGTTTCGATCCGAGCGGGGGGGAGCCGGCTTGGCGTCTTGTGAACCGTCTGAGCGAGCGAGCACTGGCCGACTTGATCCACAAGTTCGGTGAGGAACGCTTTGCACGCCGCATTGCCCGCGCGATCGCGGAGGAGCGCCGCTTTCGCCAAATCAAGACGGCAAGAGAGTTGGCGCAAATCATCCATCGCGTGGTACCGCGTTCGCGGTTTGGGGGCATCGATTCCGCCACGCGTACGTTTCAGGCATTGCGGATCGCCGTGAACGAGGAGTTGGACGCGCTGGAGTCGGCCTTGAGACGGATTCCCGAGGTCTTGCGTCCCGGCGGGCGAATCGTGGTAATCAGTTTCCACTCGCTCGAAGATCGCGTCGTCAAGGAGACGTTTCGCGACGATCCACGCTATTCCTCTCTCACGAAGAAACCCGTCACTCCCGGTGAAGAGGAAATGACCGTCAATCCCCGCAGTCGCAGCGCGAAACTCCGAGCCGCTGCGCGGACGTAGGGCGCCTGGTGGTTGGTTCGGCGCGTGGCCGGAGGCGTCGCGAGGCGTGTATTGCGAACGCCGGTCCGGGCGAAGGCGCGGGGGCCTGTCGCGCGGGCTGCCGCGGCGGCAATGCCGCGTACCGCACAACACCTTGTGGGAAAGCACGGGCGGCAGGTGTCGAATTCCGCGCCCTCCGCCGGGAAGGAATGTTCGTATTGACGAAACGGGGCCGGATCGCGACACTGACTGCGTTCGGTTGCGGTGCCGCCCCCCCGCGGTTGCCGCGGCGATAATCGGCGCGTGGGATACCGCCTCGATGGGCGGCAGAGAAAAAAGTCAGGGAGGATCAGATGAAACGAGTAGCGGCGGGTCGGACGGTCTGCGGCTTGTTTCTGCTTGGCTGCTGGGTGGTCTTGCCGGGCTGCGGCGGTACTCAAAATGCGGCAAAACCAGCCGCAGAGTCGGCACAGAAAGCCGGCACCGTCACGTCTTCGGAAAAAGACGCGGATGCAATCACCGACAATACCGCCGATCCCGTGGCGGCGACCAAAGTCTTCTTAGAAGCCGTGCGGACCGGGGATGACGAAAAAGTGGTGGCCATGTTCACCCAATTGGCCCGGCAACAGGCGGGCGAATTGAATCGCCAATTCGCGCCGGTGGGTAGCGACACGGCGAGCTACCGAGTTTCGGACAAGGTGGAGTACTTGGCGGAGGACGGAGCCCGCGTGATGAGCACCTGGACGGATATCGGGGCGGACGGCAAACCGCGTTCCGACGACATTATGTGGATGCTGCGGAAAGAGGACGGCGGTTGGCGTATTGCCGGCATGGCCGCTGTGATTTTCCCAGGCGAGCCTCCCCTCTTGCTGGACTTTGAAAATATGAAAGAGACCTTGCGCAAGGTCGAATTGTTAGCGGAGGAATTGGAACGTCGGCAAACCGGTGAGCCCGCCGCGGAGCCGGGAACGACGGTACCCCAAGGGGAGGCGGCACCGCGGGATGACGTTGCCCGCGACGCGCCGTCGCGACCGCAAGACATTCAATATACCCCTGCCGCGGCTTTGCCCGAGCGAGTGCCGACGGCCCCGACCATGCAGAAATAACCCCCCAGCGGCTCGCGTCCGTCGGGGGTGATTCCATCATGGTCGGACGTCCGCTCTCGCCGCGGTCCGCCGATGCCGCGATTTCGCAATGCCCCTCGTTGCACGCTCGGCTTGCAACGGGGGGTATCGGCTTTTATCATGGCGGCAAAGCGTAGGAGGGACGGGGTAACGCGGAAGCGGAGTGACGGAAGGGAGTATGCATGAACGGGCTGAATCGGCGCGATTGGCTGCGAGCGATCGGAGCACTGGGAGCGATGGGGGGAATGGGCGTGTTTCCCGCTGCCCGTTCCGAAAGTCCGCCGGCGGCGCCCGTCGGCGAATCATCGGGCTTCACCAGCAGCGTGATCGATCCCCGAAAGGTGCAGGACACGCGAGTCACAGCGCGGTTCGTCGACGGTCGCATCATTCAACCCCAACGGGAGCTGGAGTTGCTCTCGCGATGCCAGGTCTTGGTGGTCGGGGGTGGACCGGCGGGGGTCTCTGCCGCGATCGCCGCTCGGCGAGCCGGTGCCGACGTGACCCTCGTGGAACGCTATGGGCACTTCGGCGGCCTCTGGACGGGCGGTCTGGTGTTATTGGTGTTGGGGCATATCGTCTCCGGCGGCAGACAAGTCTGCATGGGCATCGGGGAAGAGATGATGCAGCGGTTGGAAAAGCTCCCCGGCGGTATCATCGATCGTCAACCGGGCCGCAACCCGACCGTGGACGCCGAGGCCCTCAAGTTCGTGATGGTGGAAATGATCGAAGAGGCGGGAGTGGACGTCTTTTTGCACGCTTGGGGCGTGGACGCCATTTTGGAGGAAAAGACCGTTCGCGGCGCGGTTTTCGAAAGCAAGTCCGGCCGGCAAGCGATTCTGGCCGACGTGGTGATTGACGCCACGGGCGATGGAGACATCTTCGCCGCCGCGGGAGCGGAGTTCGAGCACCGCTCGCACAATGTCGGCTTGGTATCCCGGGTGGGAAACTTGGATCGCGTCGATCTTTCTCGGACGAAAGAATCCGAAAGGCCGAAGCGCTTGGGAAATCCCACTCCGGTGTCCGGGGTGAATTGGATCAATCTGACCGGTCCCGAAGTGGACGGGCTGGATGTCCGGACACTGACCCGCATGGAGTTGTCGCACCGAAAGTTCATTTGGCGTAACATTCAGCGGGCGAGGCAGACGCCCGGATACGAGTCGATCTATTTGATGGAAACGGCCCCCCAGTTGGGCGTGCGCATCACTCGGGTGCTGAACGGGATGGCAACCGTGCGGTACGAGGATTTGCGATCCGGTCGGCGGTTCGATGATGTCGTGGCCGTCGGCGGATCGACCAACGGCCGGCATGGTGAGTGGCAAGTGCCGTACGGGGCCCTCGTGCCGAAAGGCGTCGAGAACGTATTGGCGGCCGGCCGCTGCATCAGCGCCGAAATGCAGATGGCGGATTTGGTTCGCCTGATTCCCAACTGTTTTGCCACCGGCCATGCGGCGGGAGTAGCGGCGGCGGTCGCGGTCCGGGAACGCTGTCCGGTTCGCGCCGTGCCGGTCCCCACGGTTCAAAAGATATTGCGAGAACAGGGCGCGTATCTTGGTTGAGCCGCAGTCTCCGGAGCATCGCGAAGGGTGGGCAGAGGCAGCCGAGGGCGCAAGCGACGGCTCTCCGGCGGAAACCGGCCCTACATCCGGCCGCGGACGCGAGATTGTCCGTTGGACCGTGCGGTTGGTCTTGCTGGCCGGGGCCGGCTTAGTTCTCTTGAGCGACGTGGCACGCGATAGCTTGTCGGCCGCGATTCCGGCGGGTTTCAGCCCTTATGCGGCCATTCACGGCATGGTCGCCGGCGGTACGCTAACGGCGTTCGGCTTGGCGGGCTTGGCCGCGGCGGCAGTGTCGGCTTTTCGCTTGCGATGGTTCTGCCGTTGGGTTTGCCCGCTCGGAACTTGTAACGAGTTCTCGAGCCGGTTGGGCAGACGCGCCGGGCTGCAAAGCCACGCCTTTCCTCGCCTCGGCCGATTTTTGGTTTTCCTGGCCCTCGGAGGTGCCCTCGTGGGCAGTCCGATCTTGCTTTGGCTGGATCCCCTTGCCTTATTCAGCGGACTGGGGCAGCGCTCCCCGGCGGTGCCCGCGCAGTGGGCCGTCGGGATTTCGGGCGCCGCGGTTGCCATGGCGATCAGCTTTTTTTTGCCGGGGCTGTGGTGCAATCGAGTCTGCCCGCTGGGCGGTCTACAGGAAATACTCTTCGCAGGTCGCCGCGGCTTGAATGACGGCATGGCCCGGCGGTTCGCGAAGTCCGTCGCGGGTGATGCTTCGGTAGCGGGCCCGGCTAGGCCGGCGGCATCGCCCACCGAGGCTGCGATCGTCGGTCGACGAACTGCCTTGGCATTGGCGGGTGGCTTTGTTTGGGCTTGGATGGGGCCCCGCATCGGCGCCGCGACCCAGCCGTTGCGGCCCCCCGGCGCTTTTTCCGACGATCGCAGGTTCCTCTCGCTTTGCGTGCGATGCGGCAATTGCGTGCGGGTGTGCCCCACCGGCATCGTGCGTCCGCAACTGTTTTCCGGACCGCCTACGACTTGGCTTGTCCCGCAGGTAACGTTTTCGGACAATTTCTGCCTGCCCACGTGCAACCGCTGCGGCGATGTCTGTCCGTCGGGCGCGCTGACCCCGTTTTCTTTGGAACAAAAGCAGGCGACCGTCATCGGAAAGGCCGTGCTGGAGAGCGACTTGTGCCTCCTCAGCGAAGATCGCGAGTGCGGCGTCTGCCGGAGTCACTGTCCGTACCACGCCATCCGCTTGGAATTCAACGAGGAAACCTATTCGGTTCTGCCCGTCGTGGACCTCGAACGCTGTCCCGGTTGCGGAGCCTGTGAGGCGATTTGCCCTACCACCCCGCGAAAGGCGATTCGAGTGGAACGGTTTTGAGCCAAAGGTCGGACCGACAGGATGGACGTTCTCCCGGCCCTTGCCCTGCTTAAATCGCGAGTTGTGCAAGGCTGCGGAGTGACGTTCAGCCCAAAAGCCCTTCGAGGGGCCCGGTGCTGTCGGCGAATTTGGTCTCTGCGATGCCGGCCAAGTTGAGGAGCGCCAAATAGAGATTCGCCAGCGGCGTCTCTTTGGGGTAGATCCGATGTCTCGCTCCGCGATGGCCCCCGCCTCTGCCCATCAACAGAATCGGCAAATCGTCGTGATTGTGTCGATTGCCGTCGCTGATGCCGCTGCCGTACACGATCAAGCAGTGGTCGAGCAGGCGACCGCCGCCTTCTTCCGTCGCGTAAAGTTTGTCGAGGAAATACCGCACGTGTTCAACGTGGAACGTGTCGATCTTCTCGAGCAGATCGAGCTTGGCCGGGTTCTTCTCGTGGTGCGAGAGGCTGTGATGTCCTTCCGCGGCACCGACTTCGGGGTAACTGCGAATGCTGCCCTCGTTGGCGAACATGCAGGTGATTACGCGAGTCGAGTCCGTTTGCAGGGCGAGAACCATCATATCCATCAGCAGTTTCAGGCGGTCGCTGAAGGCGCGGCGGCTGACTTCGGGAGGCGGTTCCAAGCCTGCGGCGAAAAGCCGATTCTCTTTCTCCACGCGCTCCAAGCGTTGCTCGACTTGACGGACGGCGTAAAAGTATTCGTCCAGCTTCCTCCGATCTCCGGGGCCAAGCTCTCGGCGGAGGGATGTAGCGTCGTCGGCCAGGAAGTCCAGGATGCTCTTGCGTTGCGCGACCAGCCGCTGATCCCCCGCCTCTCGGCTGCGGGCATCCCCGAAAAGTCGATTGAAGATAGCGCGAGGGTTGGTCTCCTTGGCCAGCGGTGAGGTGGGAGACCGCCAGGACAGAGTCGAGGAATAAACGCAACTATAACCGGAATCGCAGGCGCCGGCCTGGGCGCTCGGGTCGACGCCCAACTCGAGGGACGGGAACCGCGTTTCCTTGCCCAAGCTTTCCGCGGCCACTTGATCGACCGAGACGCCGTTGTGGATATCGGCGCCGCCCGTCTTCTTGGGATGAGCGCCCGTCAAGAACGCCGCCGCGGCTCGAGCGTGATCGCCCGGCCCGTCACCTAGCGGACGAGCCCCGTTCAGCGTCAACTCGCTCAGCACCGTCACGTATTCACGATACGGTTCCAGCGGCTTGAGGATGGGCGGCAACTCCGTAAGCGTCCCCTCGTGTCCGGGCCGCCAAGCCTGCATACGAACGCCGTTCGGCACGTATAGAAACAGCATTCGCAGTGGATCAGATTGAGGAGCCGCCGTAGCAGGCCGAGCCATGGCGCTCAACCACGGCAAGGCCGCCGCGGTTCCCAGACCTCGTAATACCGTACGACGCGAAATGCGGTGACCCGTCATGTTTACCTCCCCCAACGGTCAAGGTTCTCCGGAATGACACGCTCAGCCTCATAGGGGCGACATCGGTCGGTTACGCCTCACAGGCCGGTGATCGGTGGCCCGGCTTCCAAGTATCGAACCTCACCGGCCCGACATGGCCGCTCACTCGACGGACTCGGCCGCCCGTCCGCCGGTAACAGTTTTTTGAAAGGCATCGCTTTCCACAATCGCCACGATTACGTCTCGAATAGGGGCCTGCTCGGGATCGGATGACGCGACAAACTGCCGAATCCAACAATGATCGGAGTCCGCCGGTCCCCGACCCAAAGCGTAAATCATCAGCTTTTCCGTTAAGCAAGCGAGGAACTCCGCGCTCGAGGTACCGACGAGTAACCGTTTGAGATCGTCGGCATCTCGAAAGCTCCTCCCGTCGGGAAGCTCTCCGGACGCATCGATGGGTAAACCGCCCTCTTGATCCCGTCGTCTCCCCACGGCGTCGAAGTGCTCCAGGGCGAATCCGAGCGGATCCATGACCTGGTGGCAAACGGCGCAGTTCGGGTCTTGCCGATGCTTTTCCGTCCGTTCTCGCAGTGTGCCCGTCACGTTGGGTTCCGTGTCGTCTGGAAGCAGCGGGACTCCCGGAGGAGGATCGGCCGGAGGCGTGCCGAGGATCGTCTCCATGATCCACTTCCCGCGTTTGACCGGGGAAGTTCTGGTGGGCACGGACGTGACGGCCAGTACGCCCGCAAGCGTGATGACGCCCCCACGATGGGAATCCTTTAACGAGACGCGTTGAAATGTCTCGTCGAAATCCCCCGCTAGACCGTAATGTTCGGCAAGCCGGCGGTTGACGAATGTGAAGTCGGCATCCAACAAGCGGACGGCGGGCAGACGCTCGCGGAGGATCGTCTCGAACAGGAGGCCGGCCTCCCGCCGCATCGCCGACTTGAGCGAGTCGTCCACCCCCGGGAAACGAGCAGGATCGGGCTGGAAATGATCCAGGTTGCGAAGTTGCAGCCATTGTTCGGCGAAGTCATGCGCGAACGATCGGGCCTTGGGATCTGCAAGCATTCGATCGATTTGTCGACGCAAGTTCGCCCGGAGCCTGTTTTGCCCCGCCAATTCCATCAACTCTCCATCCGGCACGCTGTTCCAAAGAAAGTAGGAAAGCCTCGTAGCCAGCTCAAAGTCGTTCAAGGGGCGTACCGTATCAGCGGGAATGCCCTCCGGATCCGGCTCCACGCGAAAGAGGAAGTGCGGCGAGCTGAGGATGGCGACGATGCCGGTTCTGTAAGCACCTTCAGATGTTCCCAATTCTTTCTCGGCCTGTACTACCAGCCGGTTCAGCCTCGCCTTTTCGTCCGGACGCACGGGCCGGCGGAAGGCGCGGCTCATCAGATCAGCCAAGACGTCGGTTAAGGCATCACCGTTCAGAACGCCGTTTTTCACGGCCTCGGGCAGGGGGCAAGCAGCGGCTGCCTTTTCCGCGGCGCCGAGGAACTTCTCGAAGAGCAACGGCGGCATGGACAGGACGTCGCCTACGCTGTCGAACCCGTAGCCGACGTCATCCGGCGGCAAGAGATCGACGTCCAGCTCCACTCCAATCAAGTCCCGTACCGAGTTGACGTATTGTAGCCGATTGAGCCTCCTCGCCGTGACGCGCGCCGGCGGCTGCGGAGCGGAGCAGACGGCGGCGTCGATGGTCTCCGCCAACCATCGGGCGACTTCATCGCGTTCCTCCGGGGCGGGGCGAGGCATGTCCGGTGGAGGCATGCCGCCTGTCGCGATCATGGTTTGCACGCGGCGCCAGCGACGAGGGTCGCGGACGATATCATCTTGCGAGACCGCCGCTGCAAGGTCGTAGCCCGCTTCGGCACCTTCGCCGGAGTGGCAGTCGTAACAATGTCGCTCGAAAAACGGTTGGACGATTTCGACAAAAGCGGCAGGTGAGGGCGCATCCTTGGCCTCCCTCCGCAGCGAATCGACTTGGATCGTTGCCGCCGACGGTAATTCGTCGTCGGCCGTCGTTGCGGCGGCTACGGAGACGGCGATCACGCACGCCGATACCCATGCGACGGCGACCGGTGCTCGCAGGCGCTTGAACGTTGGGGATTCAGGTTCGCGGTCGAGATGGCTTTTGGGCCGGCGCTTCCCCATGATGCCTACCTGACTATAAAGTTGGGGGGATAGGATAGTCGTCGCCATGGCTCATCGATCGCCGATTCTCGGAGGCGGAATCCCGCGTGCAGCGGCGGAGAATCGATAGTCGGGAGGAACGTCGCGGCCGCGAGCAGTCGGCTTATCGGATGGTTGGATTTGTGATATTTTGGCCTGTGCATCCTGTGCGAAATGATTGTAGGTCCATCGACCGCATGGGGCAAGTGTTGGATTCGGTTTACGCGCATCAGCCACAAGGGGGGGTAATGGGACAGGGCATCCACGGCCCCGGCAACGCGTGCCATTGTGGCATTCAAGGGCTGGGATGCGGGCGGCGAGCGAGCGCCAAGTACTCTTCAGCCAGCAAAATCAACTCACCCAAAATGACGCACGTGGCGCCCCATATCTGATGACGCTGAAACGAAAAGCAGGGTGATTCGTACATCTCGCCGCGATGGCTTCGCGGCTGCGAACCGAAATTCCGCCGATCCATGAGATGCGCCAGTGGGATCTCCAAAAGGCATTCTACCTCGTGAGTGTTGATCGAGAAGTCCGGGGGTTGGAAGGCGACACCCAGCCAAGGATGGATGCGGTAGCCGCTGGAATGCACGTGAATGGGCGCTCT
>FWPU01006971.1_pt1 | contig 13994 bp, 11 predicted proteins | sample 2228361 | NCBI WGS metagenome assembly FWPU01 (sample SAMEA103939777, study PRJEB20133) | metagenome
CTATGAAAGCTAAACATAAACAGCAAAAAAACAAAACTTTTTTCATATATTTTTCAGTTCTTGTTCAAATTCTTCAATGGTTGGCAAGCTACTTTTCAAATTTTCGGGTAAATGCTCTACCAATTTCATTTCGCTTACTCCAATGGGTTTCTGAATATCTCTTAAAGCAAATTCAACTTCTATATTGTTTTTACTTTTGCATAGCAAAATGCCAATAGTAGGATTATCGCTCTCTTCTTTGAGAATAGAATCTATTGCAGATAGATAAAAATTCAACTTCCCCGCAAATTCGGGTGTAAATTTTGTATTTTTTAGCTCAATAACCACATAACATTTGAGCTTAATGTGATAAAAAAGCAAATCAATGTAGTAATCGTTATCTGCGATTTGGAAATGATATTGCTGTCCGACAAAAGCAAAGCCCTTACCAAGTTCCAACAAAAATCTACTGATGTGTTGAATAAGTTGCCTTTCTATGTCCTTTTCTTGATATTTTTCAGTAAGTGAAATAAAATCAAAGACATAGGGGTCTTTGATAGCCTGATGTGCCAAATCGGACATAGGCTCTGGCAAGGTTCTTTGAAAATTGTGAATGGCTTTCCCTTGCCTCTGAAAAAGTTTTGATTTGATTTGCAAATCTAACACCTCTCTACTCCAATTGTTTTCAATAGTCTTTTGAGCATAAAAAAGAGCCTCTTCCACTTCCGAAACCTGTGTAAAAATGAAAATATTATGCCCCCAAGGTATGCGAAAGATAACTTCTCGTATGGTATCTAGGGCTGTTATAGAAGTTAAAAATTGGTCAACAGTTTGTTGACCAATTCCTCTTATTGTTGCATTTGAGAATGCTTGAGTGTAAAATTCATAAAAACGCTTACAATATTTAAGATTTGTCTTTGAAAAACCTTTGAGATTCGGAAACTCTGCTTTTAAGTCTTTGGAAACAGATTCTATCAATTTACTTCCCCAAACATTTTCTTTTTCACTAATTGCCTTGCCAATTTCCCAATAAAATTCTATAAGAACACTATTTACTGCAATAGCCGCTTTGATTTGGGTAGAACGAATTTTAGCCTTCAATTCGTTAATCCATAACTTGTACTCATCAGGAAACATACTATTTCAGGGCTTCCAAGATTTTATGGCAAGATTATAATGATTGCTTAATCGCAGGTTTAGGCTAAGCAATAATATTTTTCGTGTTTTCTTATACTGTCGTCATCGCCGCAAGCAAATCGGCTTGGGTAATGATATGCACTTTGTTATCTTCATCGCGTACCAAAAGAGCCTTGTTTTCTTTATCAATCAGCGAAGCAAGTACATCAAGCGAATTATCCAAACCTACAAATTTGAAGGGTGGATTCATTACATCTCTCACAGGGGCGTCTTTTATTTCGGGCTTTTCAATGATTTGCTCTAAAATTTTAGAATCAACCAAACTGCCTACAATGTGTTCGCCTTCGGTAACAGGTACTTGCGAAATGCCTTCTTTGGTAAGAATACGAATGGCTTGGGCTACGGTTTGGTTTGCTTCAATGGTAAGCAGTTTGTCTTTACCATTGCGGCTTTTGATAATATCGCGAGCTGTGGCAAATTCAGCTTCCAAAAAGCCGTGATTTTTCATCCATTCGTCATTGTAAATTTTATTGAGGTATCTTGTGCCGTGGTCGGGTAAAATAATTACCATTACGTCATCATCTTTCAGATGCTCGCGAGCATATTCCAAAGCTCCATATACAGCCGCACCACAAGACCAGCCCACAAAAAGCCCCTCTTCACGAGCCAGACGGCGAGTCATCAGGGCGGCATCTTTGTCAGTAACCTTCACAAAGAGGTCTATCAAATCAAAATCAACATTTTTGGGTAAAATATCCTCCCCAATACCTTCGGTAAGATAAGGGTAAATTTCATTTTCATCAAAAATACCTGTTTCCTTGTATTTTTTGAAAACCGAGCCATACGTATCAATGCCCAAAGTAAAAACATTGGGCTTTCGCTCTTTCAAATATTTGGAAACCCCACAGATAGTTCCACCTGTGCCAACCCCTGCGGCGTAGTGTGTAATTTTACCTTCGGTTTGTTTCCAAATTTCGGGACCTGTGGTTTCGTAATGAGCGGCAGTATTGGAAAGGTTATCGTATTGGTTGGGATAAAAAGAGTTCGGAATTTCTTTGTTTAACCTTTTGGCTACTGAATAATAAGAACGAGGGTCATCGGGTTCTACATTCGTAGGACAAACCACTACTTCTGCTCCCAAAGCCTTCAAGATATTGATTTTCTCTTGCGACTGCTTATCCGACATTGTAAAAATACACTTGTAACCTTTGGCAATAGCCGTAAGAGCCAGCCCCATACCCGTATTTCCCGAAGTACCCTCAATAATAGTACCTCCGGGCTTCAAAATGCCTGCTTTTTCGGCATCTTCAATCATTTTTATACCTATGCGGTCTTTTACCGAATTGCCCGGATTGAAGTATTCTACTTTTACCAAAATTGTACCTTTGATGCCTTTGGTAACTTTATTGAGTTTCACAAGAGGCGTATTGCCAATAGCTTCTACAATGGAATTGTAATATTGCATAACAAAAAAATTTGCGTTGAAAAGAATTTAGGCAAATCTATAAAGAAAAACAAAATTTTCAAAATTTGCCTATGCTTACTTGTTTTGAATATCGCTAATGGCATTTTCGCATTGGGCGTACAAATCTTGCAAATCCTGAATGTAAGGGTGGTGCTTTTGCAAAAGAACTTGCTCGTATTGTTTTTGCAGAGTGCGAATACTACGTTGTAAAATCTTAAAAACACGAATAAGTTGCTCTTGGGTATAGATGCGGGAAATGCTTTCGTTGCGATATTGGTGATGAAAATCCGTACCTATTTCTAAAATTTCTTCTGTGATAACGTCCAAATGTTCTTTTTTGAGGGCAAAACTAATTACCTGCGAAATAGTATTGATAAGCCGAGCCGTAACGGCAAAATCATTTCTGCCGTAATGATAGATTTGGTCAAAGGCTTGATTGATGATGCGGTCAAAACTGGCTTCGTTGAGATATACATTGGCAGTTTTCCATTTGGTAAATCCTATGGAAGGCATACCCGCTTGTAAAATCTCTCTGACAATTTCGCCAAGATAATCTATGCAGTTGATAGCCGTAGTGGGGTCATTGACGGCAGGAGAAATGGCTTTCAATGCAATATCTACCATTTGCCTTACGCCAAAATGAATATCTTGATGATAACTTCGGAATTTGCCGATTTCAAACTGCTTTCCAACTTTTTTAAGAATACGGGCTTGATGAGTAGCTTTTTCATTCAGAGCAACATAAGCCAAAGGCGTATTTTTGGAAATATAACTGCCTACATCATTTACTTGCTCAATAAAATCAATTTCTGAGTGAGTGTTTGCAATTTTGATGAGCTTTTCAATATTTACAGAGCGTAAATAGCCAAAATTCTGACTTAAAACAGGTATTTTTTGGGGGTGCTGTGGTCTTTCGGTAATTTCTTCTTGAAAAACCCAATGTTTTTTGGCATTATATACTTCCGAAATGGTGTGTAAAGCGATTTTTCGGGTAATAGAAGCGGCATTGATGCTTTCGGCAATCGTTATGATAAAATGGGGAAGCAAACCTCCTATCAAAAAAATACAACCATAAATCGCTAAATTCAGAATAGGTTTCATTGAGCGAGGAACTTCGTTTTGCTCGGCAGGAATGGCATCAATGAGCCAAAATTTTAGCAATAAGCAAAAAACTACCCAACCCAAAAATACACCCAACGTTATCTGATTGTACAGATTGTGTGAAAGGAAATAGCGTAAAATACGCGGCGAAAATTGCGTAGAAGCTAATTGCAAAGCTACAATCGTGATAGAATATACCGTAGCCACAATGCTAGCAAGCAAACTGGAAAGCAAATTGATAGCGTCAATGTAGCCTGCCTTATCGGTCTTGATAAGAAAATTAGATTTGGTCGTAAAAGTAAGAATAATTACAAACAGCACTATACCGCCAATCACTACAAAGGAATGGCTCCGAAACAGACGCAGTGCGTCTTGTAATTCTTCTTTATACTTGACTTGCATAGTGCTACATTTTGAGGGCTACTATGCAAAGCTACAAATAATTTTCTGAACTTAAAGCCTGATTTTGTTCGGTACTGGGAAATAATTTTTTGGGGTATTCAAAAAATAGCAGTTTGCCCGTATTCTCTTCTATTTCTTGCCAAGAATTTACAGCAAAAGAAATGGCAACAATTCCTGCGGTGGGTATGTTTTCAATAGGATTTTCGGATAGAAGCAAATTGGCAAAATCATTAAGGCTCGGATTATGCCCTACAAGCATCAAAGAACTGATTTCGTTGGGGGTTTCTTGTACTATCCCAAACAAATCGGCAACATTGGCTTCGTAAATTTCTTTTTTGTACAAAATTTGTTGCTTGGGATAAGCAATTTCTTTGGCAACTTTTTTGGCAGTTTTGCGGGTTCTTTTTGCAGGACTGCATACGAGCATTTCAATCTCAATTTTTTGAGATTTGAGAAATTTACCCATAGCAGGGGCATCTTTCTTGCCTCGGCGGTTCAGGGGGCGTTCAAAATCCAAAAGTTCAGGATTTTTCCAACTGGATTTGGCGTGGCGAAGCAAATAAAGCGTTTTCATTGCAGGAAAGAGAAGTATTTTTCGTAATTTGCAAGCAAAATTACGTGAAGCCTTTGTAAATTCAAAGTTAAAAAAACAAAAAAATCGTTAGCTTATGAAAATGCCCAAAATACGCTCAACCACTGTGATTGCCGTTTTGCATAATGGAAAAGTAGCCATTGGTGCCGATGGACAAGCTACACTTGGCAATACCGTTGCCAAAAGCAATGTTCGTAAAATCCGAAAATTGAAAGATGGCAAAGCGATTGTAGGTTTTGCAGGCTCTACCGCCGATGCTTTTGCACTAATGGATAAATTTGAGGAGAAACTTTCGGCGTATGGAGGCATCGTAGAGCGTGCCGCTATTGAGCTTGCCAAAGAATGGCGTACCGACCGCTTTCTACGCCATCTGGAAGCGATGATGATTGTAGTAGCTAAAAATGAAATTTTTATCATTTCAGGAAGCGGAGATGTTATTAAGCCCGACAATGACGTGGTGGCAATTGGTTCAGGGGCAATGTATGCCCAAGCGGCGGCTTTGGCTCTGAAAAAGCACGCTTCTCACCTTTCTGCCAAACAAATGGTTGAGGAAGCCCTGCATATTGCCGCAGATATTTGCATTTACACCAACCATAACCTAATCATAGAAGAAATTGAGTAAGTCCAAGCATAGAAAGGGCTATGGAAGTCAAGCAGAAAAATACTTCGGAGCAAATTTTCTTACTGATGCCTTTTTTCTTCGGATTGGCATTGGGCATTGGCATTGCTTTGGGAGTGAGCATTATGTATGTACGCGAAGCAGGACTGGGCAGGCAAGCCCAACAAACCGCCGAAGTGCTTAAACTTATCAAAGAAAACTATGTAGAAGAAGTAAATTTAGACTCGCTTCATACGCTTGGCTTGCAGAGTTTGCTTTCCAATCTGGACCCACACAGCACTTTTATTCCTGCCGAAGAGGTTGCTCTCGCCCAAAGCCAACTGGAAACTGACTTTGAAGGCATCGGCATTGAATACGAATGGCTCAATGATACACTTTTTGTGAATTATCCTTTGCCACAAAGCCCTGCTGAAAAAGCGGGTATTCTTTCGGGAGATAAAATCCTTGCCATTGATGATGAAGCCATCGCCTACAACAACGGCGAAAGTATTACAGACATTTTCCAAAAATTGCGTGGAAAAAAAGGAACCAGCGTAAAACTGAAAATTTTGCGTGATTCGGAAATTAAAGAAATACTTGTAGAAAGAGATAAGATTGTCAGTAAATCGGTGGAAGGCTATTGGGCAAAGCCACATATTGCGTACATTCGCATTTTACGCTTTGCCGAAAAAACAGACCAAGAATTTTCTGATATTTTGCAAGAATTTATCCAAAAAGACACTCTGCGAGCTGTAATTGTAGATTTACGTGAAAATGGAGGAGGATATATGGATAAAGCTACCCGAATTGCAGATGAGTTTTTGGAGGCAGGTCTGCTGATTGTTTCTACCAAAGGCAAACAAAAACGCTATAACCAAGAATACAAAGCCACCGCAGGCGGACTTTACGAAAAAGGCAAAGTAGTCGTTTTGTTGGACGAAGGTTCTGCTTCTGCTTCCGAAATTTTGGCAGGAGCTTTACAAGATAACGACAAAGCCACTATTATTGGCAGAAAATCCTACGGAAAGGGCTTGGTACAAGTGCCTTTTGCCCTTTCCGATGGCTCAGAGCTTCGGCTTACGGTTTCAAAGTATTATACCCCTACGGGCAGATGCATACAACGCCCCTACCACAAAGGCAAAAAGTACAGCAAAAGCCTTGAAGAGCGTTACAAATCAGGTTTTTTGCTTAAAGATACCTTATCAGAAGTAAAAGAAACATTTTTTACCCCCAAAGGCAAAAAAGTTTTTGGCGGAGGCGGCATAGTGCCTGATGTAGCCTTGCCCCTGGATAGCACCAAATACGAAGAGAAAATCAAAGATTTTTTACAAAAAACCTCTCTGAAGTCTTGGATAGCTAAGTACGCTCATCAAAATCGTAAAATTTTACAAGAAAAAGGCTTTTCGGATTTCCTAACGCACTGGCAACTGCCCGAAGTCGTTCTTAACAAAGCCCTTGCAGGTTCAGACTTCAATGAAACTGAAAAAAAATTCATTAAAAAAGAGTTGAAAGCCTTTTTAGCTAAAATTGTTTGGGGAAAAACAGCTTATTTCCAAACGCTAAATGCTGACGATAAATTTATAGAAAAGGCTTTGGAAAATCTGCACTTACCCTAAACTTGGCAAATACTTTTCGCCATAACCTTTGCCAATTTTTTCCAAGTTGCGTATAGCAGAAGAACTGATATGTTCAAACTCGCGGTCGCAGTGGAAAAAGACTACTTTTAGGTCGGGCTTCATATCTTTCATAAAACTAATTTGGTTCATCTCGTAGGCAAGGTCATCACCATTGCGTAAGCCTCTGATAAGTGTAACTTCTGCCTCTTTTTCTTTGGAACTTAAATAATCGGTAAGCAAACCCACAAAGTTTTCCTTCTGCCGATAATACAAAACAGGGCTAATTTCATCATCTTGGGCAAATTCATTTTTTTCAGGATTTACCCCACGAGCTACTATCACTTTATCAAATACCCTTTCAGCCTTCTGCAAAATATTGTAATGCCCATTATGAAAAGGATTGAAAGAACCCGGATATATCCCTATTTTCGGCTTGTGTGTTTGTAGGTATTCTATCAAATACTGCAAATTTTGAGCATTTTGGGGGACTTTCTTTTTCAAATTTTCCAAAACATTTATGCGAGCAGGCTTGTAGAGGCTGTAATCAAAAACTTGGTATTCTTTGAAAATTTTTTGTTCCCACTCCAAAAGCTGAACAAAACTACTTTCGCTCACAATAGCTAAATCTATCTCACAAAAAAATGCTGAAAGCGTATGCGAAGGTGTGTGCGTGTGTGTATCTAAAATAGCTCTTGCAACAAGATTTTTGATTGCTTCATCTGCCTTGCAAAGTTGCCAAAAGAGTTCGGCAGATTTTTGCTCATTATCCTTGCGTATTGGCTGATACACAATATCGTGAAAAAATGCTATCAGATATAAAATTTCTTTTTCCACTTCGCTGAATGAGCTTTTTTGTATGCGTTCCAAAAGAAAAGCCAAATGCTCTTCGTTGTGATAAAAGCGATGTGGCTCTTGCCAAGCCTTTTGTACAAGCAAAAAATCGGTAATGCTGTATTTGGCAAAAAGAGCCTCAAAAGTTTCGTAATAGATAGCCATAGCAAGTATTTTAAGCATATTCACAAAGCAAAAATAAACTATTTGAGCATTTTACGTGTTTTGGGGTAAAAATTTTTTTTGTATTATTGCTTGAATTCTGCAAAGCAGGTTGATTAGGTGTGGAGTTTCATCACAAAATTTTTTAGCTATGAAGCGTTATGTATGGTTTTATTTTTTGCTCTTGTGGGTGGGTGAAGTTTCGGCTCGTAGGTTGGACACAAATTTTCTCAAAAAAAGAATTCCCGAAATGATGGATAGTGCAGGGGTGCCCGGGCTTTCTTTGGGGGTTGTAAAAAACGGAAAGGTAGTCTGGACAAAAAACTTTGGTAAAGCCAATCTCGCTACCAAAAAGCCCGTCAATGATAAAACTATTTTTGAAGCCGCTTCGCTCAGCAAGCCACTCTTTGGCTACATTTGTCTGCGTTTGGTAGATGAAAAGAAATTGGATTTAGATAAGCCTCTTGTAGAATATGTTTCTTTGGATAGCATAGAACGTTTTTTCTTGATGCATAAAGTTCAGGACAAGCGTTTTATGAAAATTACAGCTCGTATGTGCCTTTCTCATTCGGCGGGCTTCCCGAATGGGCGTGCAGGTGTAGTACCTATTGTTTTTGAGCCTACTACCGATATGCACTATTCGGGCATAGGGATTTCGTATTTGCAGTTTGTAGTAGAAAAAATTACAGGAAAAAATGTAGAAACGCTTGCCCAAGAATATGTTTTCAAGCCTTTGGAAATGAACAATAGCAGTTATGTGTGGCAAAGTTCCTTTGCCGATAGAGTAGCCAACGGACACGGCAGTTTGGGGCAAGCGGTAGGTTTTGGAATGTATGCTAGCCCTTCGGCATCTTATACTTTGCTCACCAATGCCGAAGATTACAGCAAATTTCTGGCTCATCTGCTCAATCAGGAAGGCTTAAAGCCCGAAACTTATCAGGAAATGTGGAAAGTACAAAGCACTGCCAAAACAAATTTTCTTGCCTCTATGAGCTGGGGATTGGGCTTCGGACTTTACGAAACCGATTTGGGGCGAGCTTTTTGGCATTGGGGCGATTTGGGAACTTCAAAGGCTTATGTAGTAGGCATACCCAGCGAAAAAGACGGCTTAGTGCTTTTTGCCAATAGTGCCAATGGTTTGAATATGGCTTATTCGCTTATCAATATGTGTATTGGTGGTGGTACGCATCAATTTTTTCACGTTCTCAACGTACCTCAATACGATGACCCTACCAATATTCTGATGCAACAATTTTCTAAAAACGGCTTGGACGGAATGCTTGCCAGCTACAACTACTTCAAAGTTCATCAGAAATACAAACTAAATCAAGCCCTGCTCGTAGCAGTTTCTCAAAAACTTCTCGCTTTGGGTAGGGTAAATGAAGCCCTCACGATTGCCAAAATCAATGTTTTAGAATTTCCTGAAAATAGTGCCGCTCATAATGTAATGGGTGATGCTTTCTTGCGTTTGGGAAAAACCCAAAATGCTATCGGCTGTTATAGAAGGGCTTACCAACTCAACCCCAATAATGCCTATGCACGTAAGCAACTCATTAGCTTAAAAGCCTTTTAACCAATTTTTGAATATTTTTGAAATGCAATTACTTAGCCCTACCCATTGGAAAGAATACGAACTGATTGATACAGGTAATTTTGAAAAGTTAGAACGCTTCGGCAAATACGTGGTAGCTCGCCCCGAGCCGCAAGCTGTTTGGGACAAAAGCCTCTCGGAAACAGAATGGCAAAAAATGGCTCACGCAACTTTCACAAGAGCTAAAAATACTGAAAAAAATAGCGAAAAAGGCGAATGGAAACTCAAAAATGGTGTGAAAGAGCCTTGGTGGATAGCATATACCTACAAAAATGTAAAGCTCAAAATGAAATTGGGTTTTACTTCTTTCAAGCACGTAGGCATTTTTCCCGAGCAAGCCGAAAACTGGAATTTTATCATTGATTTTTTTGAAAAAAAATCTTTGCCCAAGTCACAAGTTTTGAATCTTTTTGCCTATACAGGTGGGGCATCACTTGCCGCAAGAGCAATGGGAGCAGAGGTAACTCACGTAGATTCCGTGAAACAAGTCCTTACGTGGTCGCGTGAAAATATGGAAGCAAGCAATTTGAACAATATTCGTTGGATTTGTGAAGATGCTCTTCGTTTTGTTCGTCGAGAAGTGAAGCGTGGCAAAAAATACAACGGCATTATTTTAGACCCCCCTGCTTATGGGAGAGGTGCGGAAGGTGAAAAATGGGTTTTAGAAGATAACATCAACGAAATGCTCAAACTCTGCCGTGAGCTACTGGCAGAAAAAGATAGTTTTCTTATCCTGAACCTTTACTTAATGGGTTTTTCAGCTCTCATTGCCGAAACACTGATGCAAAGCATTTTTCAGCATACGTTTCTTTCTTACGAAATTGGCGAATTGTATTTGCAAGATTTACACGAAAAAAAATTGCCTCTTGGTGTTTTTTGGCGTGGGATAAGATAGCTTTTCGGCTACATTCAAAAAACAAAAAGCAAGTTAGTAAATCTTGCATTTTTTAGCTCTCTTTTGTAGGTTTGCGTTCTCTTAAAACGATACGAACTTGTTTGTAGAACCTCATCACAAAGCCACAGGCTGGATAGAAGTTATTTGTGGTTCAATGTTTTCAGGAAAAACGGAGGAGCTAATTCGCCGCCTAAACCGAGCTATTATTGCCAAGCAGAAAGTAGAAATTTTCAAGCCTGCCCTTGATGTACGCTATCACGAAAGTCAAGTAGTTTCGCACAATGCAACCGCTATTCGCTCTACACCTGTGCATACTGCCGAAGAGATTTTTTTGTACGTAGGCGAATGTGATGTTATTGGTATAGATGAGGTGCAGTTTTTTGATGCCCAAATTGTAGAAGTGTGTAATCGCTTAGCAAATGCAGGCAAGAGAGTAATTGTAGCAGGGCTAGATATGGACTACTTGGGCAGACCTTTTGGGGCTATGCCCACCCTAATGGCTATTGCAGAGTTTGTTACAAAAGTTCACGCAATATGCGTAAAATGTGGAGCAGTAGCTCATTATTCTTATCGTCTTGCTCAATCGGCAGAAAAAGTGCTTTTAGGTGAAAAAGATGTGTATGAGGCAAGATGTAGGAGATGTTTTACAGAAGGTATGCAGATTGAGAAAAATCATTGAGAAAATCTGCATTTGTCATTCTGTAATGTTGCTTTTCTATCTTACTTTTCCTACTTTCACCAAAAAATTATTTGATATATGCAGTGGCACATTCAGCCTTTGGAAGAGGTTTTTACCCAAACCCAAAGCCGCAAAGAGGGCTTAAAACACGAAGAAGCACAAGAAAAACTCGCTCAACACGGCAGAAACGAGCTTATCAGCAAGCCGCCGCGTCCTATCTGGCTAATGTTTTTAGGGCAATTCAAAGATGTAATGATTATTATTTTACTGCTTGCGGCAGTGATTTCAGGCTTAATTGGCGACCTGAAAGATACCCTACTGATTGCCCTGATTGTATTTCTGAATGCCGTGATTGGCTTTTTCCAAGAGTACCGAGCCGAAAAAGCTATGGAAGCCCTCAAAAAAATGGCTACTACCACCGCCAAAGTGCTTCGCAATGAAAAAATAGAGCATCTCAACTCTGCTGAAATCGTGCAAGGCGATATTGTTCATCTGGAAGCAGGTGATATGGTTCCTGCCGACTTGCGTTTGATAGAAACACATAATTTACGAATAGAAGAAGCCTCTCTCACAGGCGAATCGGAAGCCGTTGAAAAACATCATCAGGTTTTAGCAGAGCAAAATATTCCTCTCGGCGACAGGCTCAATATGGCTTACAAAAGTACGCTGGTTACTTATGGTAGAGGCATGGGCGTAGTAGTTGCTACGGGTATGAAAACCGAAATTGGCAATATCGCCCAAATGCTCCAAGAAAGCGAAACGCAAACCCCTCTGCAAAAACGCTTGGCAGAATTTGGCAAAAGGCTTTCCTTTGTAATTTTTGCTATTTGTGCCATTATTTATGTTGCAGGCTTTATTCGGGGCGAAGAGCCAACACAACTTTTGCTTACCGCTATTTCGGTAGCTGTTGCCGCTATTCCCGAAACTTTGCCCGCTGTAATTACGGTTTCGCTTGCTTTGGGTGCAAGCAAACTCGTAAAGCAAAATGCTCTTATTCGCAAATTGCCCGCTATTGAAACACTTGGCTCGGTTACCTATATCGGAAGCGACAAAACGGGTACGCTTACACAAAACAAAATGACCGTCCAAGAACATTGGCTCAACCCGCAACTCCCTCAAAGTGCCGAAAATCTGTTTTGGCAAGCAATGCTTTGCAATCAGGACACACAAAAGCAAGAAAATGGAGAAATAAAAGGTGATGCCACTGAAATTGCGGCTGTTTTATATGCCCAAAAGCAATCCCCACAGTGCCAAATTCTCTCTCGTACCGATGAAATCCCTTTCAGTTCGGAAAGGAAAATGATGAGTACCCTGCACGAAAAAGATGATAAAATTTTTGTTTTTAGCAAAGGTGCGTTAGAAGCCATAGCAGAAAAATGTACCAACTTGCCCCAAAAGGTGTGGGAAGTTGCAGAAGCTATGACCAAAAAAGGGCAACGTGTACTGGCTTATGCCTACAAAGTTTTGGAGAAAAATACCCATACTGAAAAAACAGCCATAGAACAAAATTTAGAATTTTTGGGACTTATCGCAATGATAGATCCCCCTCGCCCCGAAGTACGACAAGCCGTAGCCGAATGTATTACCGCAGGCATCATTCCTGTAATGATTACAGGCGACCACCCACTTACCGCCGAAGCCATTGCCAAAGATTTAGGAATTTTGCAAAGCGAAAAGCACGGCGTTATCACAGGCAAAGAAATGGCTTCTCTTTCGCCGGAGGAATTGGAGTTTCGTATAGATAAAATCCGAGTTTTTGCAAGGGTTTCACCTGAACAAAAATTACAAATTGTCAAGATTTTACAGCGTAAAGGGCATTTTGTAGCAATGACAGGCGACGGCGTAAATGACGCCCCAGCCCTCAAAAGAGCCGATATAGGAGTAGCTATGGGTATTTCGGGAACAGATGTTTCCAAAGAAGCCGCCGATATGATATTGCTTGATGATAATTTTGCCACCATTGTAAAGGCTGTACGCGAGGGCAGAAGAATTTTTGACAACATTCGCAAGTTTATCAAATACACAATGACAGGCAATGCTGGTAAAATTTGGGTAATTTTCCTGGCTCCTATTATTGGTTTGCCTGTACCCTTACTGCCTGCTCAAATTTTGTGGCTCAATTTGGTAACCGATGGCTTACCCGGACTCGCCCTTGCAGGCGAACCCGCCGAAAAAAGTGTAATGCAACGCCCACCTCGCCACCCACAAGAAAGCATCTTTGCTCACGGATTGGGTTGGCATATTCTTTGGGCTGGTCTGATGATTGGTGCTTTGGTGCTTGGCTTGCAGGCTTGGAGCTACGCCAGTGGTAGCTCGCATTGGCAGACAATCGTTTTTACAAGTCTTTGTTTTGCTCAGATTGGGCAAATTTTAGCAGTACGTAGCGAAAGACATTTGCTATTTAGTTTAGGATTTTTTACCAATTTGCCTTTACTTGGTACAGCGTTTCTGAACTTTGCTTTGCAAATGCTTCTGATTTACCATCCTTTTTTCCAAAAAATTTTTGTAACCCAGCCACTTACTTTCAGTGAGTTACTTTGGTGTATGGCGGTGGCAGTGGTTGTTTTCCACGTAATTGAATTAGAAAAAATCATCAGAAGAAAGTTGGAAAAGAAAAATACCTAAAATGCTTTCTTTTACAAAAAACTTCATCAAGTTGTAAGCATAATTGGCAAAACCAAAAGTGCTTTTCACAAAATAAGCCCTCAAAATAGCTTACAAATTATTTTATTTTGCATAAACTAAAATTTGAAGTTTATGCAAGCACTACATTTATTCCAAAAAGCCCTCCAATGCCCTATGCAAGGCACTTGGAAATCTTTTGTTTGGGGAATATCTTTCTTGATATTACTCTCTCATTGGGCAAAAGCTCAAGACGTATATGAACAATTTTCCGACAAAGGTGGATATGGTATCAAGAAGAACGGCAAAAAACACGTAAAGGCA
>FWPU01002342.1_pt1 | contig 13991 bp, 18 predicted proteins | sample 2228361 | NCBI WGS metagenome assembly FWPU01 (sample SAMEA103939777, study PRJEB20133) | metagenome
CAGGAATCCGTCCAACAGCATCAGAATTATGGCGGCGCCAGCAAAGAATTCAAACACGCTTTCTGCCCTCTTTCTTTATTGCCCGGGAAATGGCTGAAATCCTTTTCGAAATGTTTCCCTTCTCAAAAGCGGTTCCTATCTGAATGCCGTGCGCTCCTGCCCGAATTATGGCTCTTGCCTGCGCCTCGGAATGAACCCCCCCTCCATAAGAGTAAAAACACTCCTCCCCGCAGGCTTTGGCGATTGCTGAAACAATTTCAACAGGCGCCGGCTCAGGCGCTCCAGAGCCAGAGTCAGTGATTACAACGTGGGCACCCATGTACTTTGACGCAAGGCCACAGGCGTAGGCGAGGTCCGGCCTGCTGCGCGGAAGGAGGTTCGCGTTCCCAATCCACCCAACTGCCCTCCCTGGTTCGATGACAATGTATGACGTCGGTATCGCTTCTATCCCCATTCTTTCCACAACCGGAGCGGCTTGGATCTGGGCAGTGCTCAGCCAGTAGACGTCCCTTGAATTGAGCATGTACATCATGTACACCGCGTCAGCGTACCTGGTTAGGCCAGAAATGTTTCCGGGAAACAACACGATTGGAATATTCACCTTCTCCTTCATCGCCTTCACTGTCTCGTCAAGCACCTCGCCCTGCGCTCCAATGCTTCCGCCCACGAGTATCACGTCCGCTCCTGCCTCGGCGCTCGTCTCAGCCATCTTAGCGCCCTTTTCATAGCTCGTCTTGTCCGGGTCGATGAGGGAAAACAACATGGCCCCGTCCCTTTCAATAATTTCCTGATAATACTTCTCCACTCTGCCCGTTTTCTTTCCCACCATTCAATCACTATTACTGGAATGCCAAAAGCATTTTAATTGATTCCGCTTGGAACCCGTCACGAACCAAGAGGAGATTAGGAGAAAACAGGATTCCCGGCGCTTTTCAAGCGGCTTGCAAGCGCCTTGACTTTTTCCTCCAACTCCTTCACAGTGCCGTTGTTTTCGATGACGAAATCCGCTTCCTCCACAGCCTTGGCTATCGCTTGACTTTTTTCCCCCCCGGCCAACTGCTTCTCCTCAGCTGCCCTGAACTCCTTGATGGAAGCAAATTCCCCTCCCCTGGGCGTGCGCTTGAATCTTGAAAAACGCAGTGCAAAAGGCGCCTTTACCGCGGTTAGAAAAAAGTTTTTTCCAAAAAAATCCTTGAACACCGTCACTTCCGCAGGGCTCCTTATGCTGTCCGCGACCACCCATTCCAAGCCGCTCGCCCGCATTTTTTCAACCACCCTCTGCGCCCAAACCCCTGGCCCGAGCTTTTCCCTGAACTCGTTGGCTGTCCTCCGCAGGTTCTCAACAGTTGGTTCCAGACCCAGTTTTCCAGCCTCCTCGCGCACCTCGTCAGCCAAACTGAACGCGCGGGCCCCGAGGCGCTTTGAAAGCATTCTCGCCACAGTGGTTTTTCCAGCCCCAAACAAACCCGTTAGTCCAACGCACTTCAAAAAAAACCACCAGCCACACTCAGTGGGTCACTTGAATTCGGGCCTCCACCCCGCGCCCGAAACAGCAACTTCTTCCAAACTGCTTTTCTCCACCACTACTGCCACTCGTTTTCCTCCACTGTCCCGCGCGCAGAGAAAAAACACTTCGGCGACCTTCTCAGTGTTCTCGAGCAGTTTCCTTCTCACGTCGTCGCCAGCGATTCTTCCGTACTTGTTTTCAAAAAAAGCAATCGCCTGCTCCTTCGCCCGGTCCTGGGACCTGAAATAGGGGAGGATTGATTCATAGTATTCGGCGAGCCTCATGGACTCGACAAGGACTTTTCCCACGTACTTGGGTCCGAATTCCTTTACTCCGCCGAGGTCAGGGTGCCTGCTTTCGTCGATGAAAAAACCTTTTTCGGAAACTATTCTCTCGGCCTCCTTTTTTTCCATCACCCAAGCCAATGCTCCTCACCCGCAGGGAGCCAGCGCCCCCTGCAACCCCGGCAACCCACTACCCAATCCAACGCTCCTCACCTTTCTTTATCTTCCAAACCCGCCGCACATGCCTTTCTTCCCCGCTGAAACCAGTGAGCACCCACGTCTTCACGATTTCCTCGGCCTCCCTTCAATCCATGAACCTGCCTGGCAGGCACAAGACGTTGGAGTCATTGTGTTCCCTCGACAGCCTCGCTGCCTCGACAGAGGCGCACAGAGCCGCCCGGATTCCCTTCACCTTGTTCGCAACAATGCTCATACCAATGCCAGTGCCGCAAACAAGAATGCCTCTGTCGAATTTTTTTGAAGCAACTGCTTCAGCCACTCTGAATCCATAATCAGGATAGTCCACTGAATCACCCGAGTTTGTTCCGAAGTCCTTGAATTCAATGGCCATGGACTCCAGGGTCTTCTTCACCCGTTCTTTTAAAGCAAAACCCGCGTGGTCGCTTCCCAAAGCGATTTTCACAACAACCCGCCCAACACCTACGAAATCAGGCCGACCTCGTCGACCTGGACCTCGCTCACTCCGGGAATTTTTTTCACGACTTCCTCGAAATCAATTCCCTCCAAGTCATCGCACACGAAGGAGGCCCTGATTATCCTGATTCCATAGTGAAATTCTTCGATGCGCGCGGAATTACAGCCCTTTACTTTCCACACCGCATCCAGTACGTCATGCAGTTGAGCCCCCTCCTCTGGGTAAATCTTCATCACAGTCAATACCTTGGCCAAAAAAACCACCTTAAACAAAAAACGCGATGATTTTAAATAATCCAACCGCATTCTTGCTGCATGGTCAGGCTCGCGCTCGCCTCGCTCTTCACACTCGGTCTAATGGCTGCACTGCTTTTTTCCATCCTCCTCGCCGCAGGCTATGCCCTTGGATACGTTGATGCCTACGTCATGTTCGGCCTCACCGCCCTCGCCTTCTTCTTCTTCTGGCTCGTTGGTCCATTCATAAGTGACTTCATCTACCAGTGGTTTTACGGCCTACAGTGGATCGGGCTCGAAGGACTCGGGGAAAAAAGCGGGAAAACCGCCCAGACCATAAAGCGCTTGTGCGAAAAAAACCGCATCAAAACCCCGAAAATAGGCTTCATTCCCGACGACAACCCCCAGGCATTCACTTACGGCAGCGACCACTGGAACGCGCGCCTGGTCCTGACAAAGGGAATATTCACTTACCTCAACGACGACGAAGCAAGCGCGGTCGCAGCCCACGAAGTCGGACACATCGTGCACAAGGACTTCATTGTAATGACTGTCGCATCGTTTATTGTAACCATATTGTATGAGTTGTACCACGTTTTCCTGCGCAGCCGCAGGGAAGGAGACGGGGAGAGGAAAGGAAACGTCCTCATGATCGTCGGAGCAGTCTCCTTTGTTTTCTACGTCATCGCCTCATACCTCCTTCTCTTCCTCAGCCGCATCCGCGAATACTACGCCGACGAGTTCAGCGGAGAGGAAACGAGCGCCTCGGACCTCTCAAGGGCGCTGACGAAAATTGCTTACGGAATAATCGCCGCGCCTGACACAAGGAAGACAACTGTGCTCATGGAGAGCACGCGCCACCTGGGAATATTTGATTTCAAGATAGCCAAGCACTTCGGCCTCAACTACCTGCCCTTTCAAAAAACAGGCAGCCTCAAGGCAGTTGAAAACGCAATTGTTTATGACCTGAACAGCCCCTGGGCCTTCCTCATCGAACTCGGCTCCTCCCATCCCCTCACTGGAAAACGCTTGGCGAACCTCGCACGCCAGGCAGCCGACAGGAAGGAAAAGCCTTTCATTGACTTGAAAAAAATCGCTTCGGTCCCGGTTGACAAGAATCGATTGTGGAGAAATTTCATAGTGGACCTCGCTGCTTCAAAAGCAGGCTTGATTGGAGGCATTTTGTTCGGCCTCGCGGGCCTCCTGACCGGATATCTTTACTCAGTAGCAGCCGGAGTGCTTGGACTGGTTGGCGGCTTTTTAATAGGATTTGGAGCAGGCACGTTCGTGTACACGCTTTACAGGTATCCTGGCGGGGTTTTTGGAAAAACAACAATCGTAGAAAGAATAGCCGACATTTATGCTTCCCCGGTAAGAGGAACGCCAGTTGAGTTTGAGGGAAAAATAACTGGAAGAGGAGTTCCTGGCCTCATCTTTTCGGAGGACATGATGTTCGAGGACAAGACTGGCATCATCTACTTGGACTACCAGCACCTCATACCGGTTTTTGGAAACCTTTTCTTCGCCTGGACCAAGGTGGACAAACTCGTGGGCGCGAACGTGAAAGTGCTTGGCTGGCAGTTCAGGGGAATGGGGCAATGGATTGTCCTCGACAGGATAACGAATGAAGAAACCATTAAGAGCAGGCAGAGGCTCCACGGATTCATTGCAGCAGGGCTCTGGATTGCTTTCGGAATTATTGCCATCGCATTAACACTCAGACTCTGAAACAAATCCGCCTGATTGCAGAACTCTTGTACCTCAACGGCCTGTAAGGCTTTTTCATGCGCACAACAACCGTCTTCAAACCATTTTTTTCCAGCCGCTCCCTCAAGCACTCCTCGGCCTCCTTCTGGTCATACCCGAAAACAACCACGCCAGGCTTCACCCTGTCAACCACTCTGAACTGGTAAAAACTCTTGAGCCCGTCGCCCAGCACTGCTTCGTCAACAATTCTCAGGGACTTGACCATTTCAAGCCGCTCCCTTTCAGTGAAGTAAGCATCAATTCCCTTCAGTTTCTTCACCGCCTCGTCCCTCGCGACTACAACAACAAGCCGGTCGCCGAACCTCTTCGCGGCCTCCAAGTACTTGACGTGGCCCAAGTGAAGCAAGTCAAAGGTGCCGAAAGCAAGAACTGTCCTCACGCAAACCACGGAAAGAGCCGGTTCAAGGCCCAGTGAACCCGCATTCCGGGCAACGATACGGGTTTTCGTTCTCCCTGCAGAACCCGCACCTGACGATGACTCCCTTGTCGTCCCCTGGATTCGGGCAAGGGAACTCCGCGTAGTCCAAAACCATTCTCCCGCACGTTCCACAAGCCTTCAAACAAAACCACCTGAAAAAAACAGGAATTGATACTGGGTGGATGAGTGTTTTTATAACTTTTGAAAACCCACTTTATTTTGGGCTATAGTACAACCAGGATAGTACGCAGGCTTGCGGAGCCTGTAATCGGGGTTCGAATCCCCGTAGCCCCGCTTCGCACGCGGACAATACTCCACTGCCTCAATCCCACTCGCCGAATAACTGGCGCAATTCCCTCCAGAGCCCTCGCCCTGTGGCTTATTTTGTCTTTTACAGTCGGCCCGAGCTCGGCGAACGTTTTTTTGAAGCCAGCTGGGATGAAAAGCGGGTCGTACCCGAAGCCGGTTTTTCCTCTCTCAACAAAAGCAATTCTTCCCCTGCACTCGCCGCGCGAAAAAAATAACCGCCCCCCGGGAGTGGCGAAGGCTGACACGCACCTGAACACAGCGACTCGCCTCGCGGCAGGCACTCCAGCCATTTCCTTCAACAATTTATTTCTGTTCGCCGCGTCCCCGCGGCCTGCGTACCTGGAGGACTTTACTCCTGGCCTTCCTCCAAGCGCTTCCACAAACAACCCCGAGTCCTCTGCCAGCGCAGGCAGTCCAGCCAGCTTCGCTGCTCTAATGGCTTTTTTCGCCGCGTTCTCCTCCAGCGTCCGCCCAGTTTCCTCCACGGGCTCTGGCCTGAAGCGAGCCAGGGAAACAAATTTCATTCCAGGCAAGAGTTTTCCAAGGATTTTCTTGACCTCGCGCGCCTTTGCCTTGTTCCTCGTGGCCAAAACAATTTCTTTCATTTCCAATCATTTTCCGAGCCTTTTCTTCAACAGCCTCTGCACCTCGCCTGGCGCCGCCTTTCCCTTGGTCAACGCCATTATTTTTCCTGCAAGGAAGTGAAGCGCCTCGGCCCTGCCGCCCAAATAGTCCTTCACCGCCTTTTCGTTCTCCGCAACCACTTTTTCCACAATTCCTTCGAGTTCTCTTCCTGTCTTTACGCCCAACAGACCCATTTCCTCCGCGTGCTTCCGAATGTCTTCGACCACCCCCTTGTCCAAGAGAATGACGAGGAGTTGTTCTGCTACCTTTTCAGTGACCTCCCCTTCGGAAACCATTTTCAACAAGTCAATGACGTGTCTTGGTTTTATGCCTGAGTCCCTGAGCCGGACTCCATGGTAGTTCAACTGTTTTCTGAGCACTCCGCGCATGAATCCAGCAGCCTTTTTTGACTCAATTTTTTTCGCAACCTCCTCGAATGCGTCCGCGAACTCTGGCTCGAGGGAAAGCGCGTAAGCCTCCTGTTCTGTTATTCCATAGTGTTCCACGAACCGCTTTCTCTTTGCGCCTGGAAGTTCGGGAATGCTTTTCCTCGCTTCCTCAATCATTTTTTCAGAAATCATGACAGGCGGCACATCAGGGTCAGGGAAATACCTGTAATCGGAAACCGTTTCCTTGCGCCTCAGGCCAATCGTGGTCCCCTGCGCCTCGTTGAAGTGCCTGGTCTCTTGAGTGAATTCAATGCCTTTTTCCACAAGTGTTTTCTGCCTCGTCGCTTCGTAGGTGAGCGCGGTGAAAACTCCTTTGAACGAATTGATGTTCTTCACTTCAATCCTCGCGTGGCCCTCGTAGCTGATGTTCGCATCAACTCTTTCCGAACCAGGCTCTTCCCTAGCTGCATTCAAGTAATTCAGTATGCCTTGTAGTTCTTCGAGAAAATTCCTCGCCTGTTCAGGGGATTTGATGTCGGGCTCCGTGACAACCTCGATCAAGGGGATTCCGGAGCGATTGAAATCAACTCTCCCGGATTTCAAGTCATACCTTCCCGGGTCTTCTTCGACGTGCACTTCCCTTATCCTGACCCCGGCCAACTCGCCGTCGATGCCGATAGCCGTGCTGGTTCTTTGATAACCGGAAGGCAGGTCTGGGTAAAAGTAATTCTTTCGCTGAACGAACACCGGCCCGCCTTCCATCCTGCAGTTCAGCGCCACGGCGATCCTCAGCGCGTTCCACAGTGCTTCCTCGTTGATTCCCCACGGCTTGCTTCCTGGCTGGGAGGAACACACTGGGCAAACGAGCGAGTTCGGAGGAGCTTCCAAGTACTTTTCAGTCGGGCACGAGCAAAACAACTTGCTTTTGCTCCTCAACTGGAGGTGAATCTCCAAACCAATTACTAGCCGCATGAAGAAAAAAACCAAGAGCAGGTAATAAATCTATTGAAAGCCTATTGAATAAATGGCTGAAGCAACTCAACTGCTCTGCGGATGCTTTTGGCAATTTGTTTCTCGCTCTTTGCTCCAGAGCAAATGACTTTCCCGTTCTTGAACAACAAGAGCGTCGTGCCCAGTTCCTTCAACCTCATTATGGCTCCGGGAAACTGTTCGGGCTCGTACTCGACATTGTCCACTTCCATCGCGATACTGAACAAGTCGAGTTCCACATTAAGGTTAGCGCTCGCGACGATGTTTTCAACCCTGAAAGAGACATTAATGCGTTTTTTGGGCTTTTTTTTGGTCAACGGCCTCACCAATAAAAGGAAATGCGCCCCGTATTTAAATAGGTTTAATAAGGAAATAAAAAGGAAGAAATAAATACTTGGGCGCCCCAAAACCCAGTATCTTGTTCTAGGTGAAAAAATGAAGAGGTCAGCGGGCAGTTATTCGAAGCACTCGCGCCTCCTTTATTCAAGGGGCAGGGTTTCGGTAGCGAAGCTCCTCAGGGAATTCCCAGTTGGTTCAAGGGCAAGGATAAAGGTCAACCCGCGGTTCAGGGGCGCGCCGCACCTGAAGTTCAACAACAGGACCGGAGAAATCGTTGGAAAACGCGGAAACGCGTTCGCGATAAGAATTCGCGACGGCGGAAGGGAAAAAATTTTTTTCGCAAAAAACGTGCACCTGGAGCCCGTCTGAGGTGGGGAAATGAAGTTGCTTGAAGAAAGACCAGTTACGCTCATGGAAGTAAGGGAACTACTTGAGAAGAGAAAAAAAGAGGCGCCAAAGACGCGGAGGCTCGAGGAAAAAATAAAGGAAGCCATGCCGGCGCCAGTCCCGGCCATTCCCGCGGAAGGCGCGCCGGCCGAGGCAGCGAAGGTTGAAAAGCCCGTGGAAGAGAAAAAAGAGGAAGCCGGGGAACTGAGTTACGAGCAGCAAAACACCTTGGACTACGCCCAGAAATTCGGCAAACTCACTGCCAAGGAGGCCGAGGAGCTCGAAAAAAAACTCCGCGATGTTGGCGCACTGAATGAAAAGCAAATAATTTCCATAACAAACATTCTGCCGAAAAAAGAAGAGGAATTGAAAGCGATTCTGGCAAAGGACAAGATTGAGCTCGACGAAGAACAAATAAAGGCAGTCACGAAAATAGTCAAGGAGTACAGGAAGTAAAAGGAAGCAAAAAAACCCAGGGAGGAGTGAACGTGTTCAAGAGAGAAGAATACGGTTTAGTGCTTGATTTCCTTCCCCACGGGAAGGCGGGGGAGGCCCAGCGCGAGCCAGTGGCGCAAGTCGTTGGGGAATCGTATTTCACGCTCTTGGAAGTGGTCGCGAAGCCAGAGGCCCGAGTGAAGGCCGGTGAAAGAATATACCTTGGAAAAGGACCCAGAGATGTTGTCGACCACATAAAAGGAAGAATAGGTTACTCGGAGCTCACTTCAAGCGCCCAGAACGAGTTGCTTGAAACAGTGAGGAAAATAGTGAAGTCGAGGGAAACCGATTTCGTGAACTTCATCAACCGGGCGGGGCCAATAAACATAAGATGCCACTCGCTTGAACAGCTGCCAACAATAGGCAAAAAACACCTTCAAGAAATTCTTGGCGCGCGGGAAAAAAAGCCGTTCACGAGTTTTCAAGACATTCATGACAGGATACCGCACATGGGGAGTGTAGAAGACATTTTCGTGAACAGAATAATCGAAGAACTGAAAGAGATGTCAAAGTACTACTTGTTCGTAAAAATGCCTTCGCGCCACGAAGAAGAATTCCGGTAAGGCCAAAAAAGCCTGAACTGAAGGAAATGGAAATGAGGCAAGCCCTGAGCCAGCACTTCCTCACAGAACAATCCTTTCTCCGAGAAATCGCCGAAGCCATTCCAGGAAATAAAATCGTTCTCGAAATCGGCGCGGGCCGCGGCGAACTCACAGAACACCTGGCGCCCAGGGCGAAGAAAGTAATCGCGGTTGAAAAAGACCCCGGCCTGATGCCGGTGCTGGAAAAAAACACGGCCAAATTCAAGAACGTCGAAGCCGTGAACGCAGACGCCCTGAAAATGGATTTCAGGCCCTACAAATACTTTGCTGGCAACATTCCATATTCGATTTCCTCCCCATTACTTTTCAAAATCCTTGACTCGGGCTTCAAGGAAACAGTTTTACTCCTGCAAAAGGAGTTCGCCCAGCGCCTCGCCGCCCAACCAAGAACCGGTGACTGGTCAAGGCTTTCGGTGATGGCGCAGAACGCTGCAGAGATAAGAATAATTGATGAAGTGCCGAAGGAGTGTTTTAAGCCACAGCCAAAAGTTAATTCTCTTATCGTGCACTTAAAGTCAAAACCCAAGGGCCAGCGCCTGAAACTCGACCCCCTCCTCATCACTGCTTTATTCCAGCACAAGAACCAGAACGCCAAAAAAGCGCTGCTCCACGCACGCAAAGTCCTGGGACTTGAAAAACAAGAAATCTCTGCCATCGTCGAAAAAACGGGCCTTGCAAACAAGCGCGCGAGAGAAATGACGCAAAAAGAACTGGAGGCGCTATCGAAGGCTTTTTATTCGACCAAAACCCGAATAAGAAAAGGATGACATGAAATTAGTTCCATTCGTTATCCTCGTTACTCTGGCTGCGTTTGCAGCTGCTTTTTCTTGGACATACATTATGCCGGCGGAATCCTGCCCCGGACAATTCGAAATACCACCAGTTCTCCAAGTAATAAAGGCGACTGGCAAGAAAGAAATCATTGCTCAACCAGTTTATGGCACTTCTGCTACTTACGACGGCTTATGCGACAAAACAAAAAACTCGTTTCAGGGAATTGAACTTGTGCTAGAGTCGTGTCCACAGGCTTCGGGCGAAGTGACTTCTGTAACTGTAACAATTTATTCAAACAAAGAACCGGTGAAAAACATTTACCCCCGCGCAGCCAGCACATTTAACACCGGCGCTGGCTGGACAAGAGGCGGGGTAGAAACAAGTGAAGAAAAGAAAAAGGAAAGGGAACTGGCTGAGAAAGGCATTGTTCGCGAAAAAACAGTGGAAGAATATAGTGAGACATTTGTTTTCGGAGGCGCGCGAATCGTGAAGGAGGCGGGAACCGAGTGCCTTGCGCCGCTCGAGCCCGGAACCTATGATATAGAAATAGTTGCGAAAAAAACTTATTTGGGCGGGGGACTAGAGAAATACACTGCTACCGAAAGACAGGTGTTTTCCCTTCCGTTTTACGTAAGAGAAGACGGATCCGCATCAATTGGTTCCGGCACCTACGGCAAAAAACTAGCGTTATATGAATACACTTACCCGGACTTTAAGACGCGTTCCATTCAGTTCAGCGCCTTCTTGGTAAAAGACCAGGCCGAAACACTTATAACCATAAAAACGCCCACTGGCCGGTCGCTTGACATTTTTCCAGAAGCAGGGACAAACGTCATACTGCTCACGCTAACAGAAGCTGGAAAAACCCCTGAACAAATGCAATTGACTTCGGCAGGGCCGCTTTTCTCGACAAAAACGACTTTTCTAGACGGGGCCACGGTAAGCGCCAAAATGATCACATTCCTAAAAGACTCTGTCGGCAGCACAATCGGATCAGACCTGGAAATAACTCTTTCCCACCCCTGGCGGGAAAGGGCAATGGCTAGAGTGACGGGATTCTTCTTCAGAACCCAACCTGCGCAAGCCGAAGAACTCAACGCAAACAAAGAGAAAGGAAAGAACGACGCTGAAAAACCACTTCCACAAGTTAGTGTGGAAGAATACATTCAGGGCAGACCGAAGGCAGAGTGCAGAGCATGCCTAAGAAGTAATTGCTTTGGAAAAAGACAAATTGAAATTGGAACCATACAAAGGTGTGAAGCGCTTTATTGTACTGTACAGTGTGGGTGAGTGAGTGAAAAAAATCCTCGCCGTCCTTGCTGCAATTCTCTTGTTCGGTTGCGTCCAGCCCCTCCCACCCGGGGTCACGCCGACGCCGACTGCGGCACCACCTGGTTACGCTCCCACGCCAATTCCACCCGCGGCGGTATCAAATTTCTCCAGTGAACTGCGGGCGCTCGCTGAAGCTTCAAAGGACCTAAAAATAATGGATGGAGAAATGCTTGAAACATTTGAAAAAATAAACAACGCCAAAGCAAGCATCGCCGACTACGCCGCCCACCTCCAGTCACTCGATCCCTCCGCGAACGAAACTATTTTCCTCCAAAAGAACGTTGAAGCACTCCAGCACCTATTAACTTCAAACGAGTACTACCTTGGCGCGCTAAATACCGGCAGAATGAGAACAACCGAAAATTTCACGTGCAAAGAAATGGGGGCGTACAGCCTCACCCTAAACTTTTTGTCCAATGCAGTTGACCACGGCCTCCTCGCTGTTAACATTCTTCACTCGCTTGCAGGAGAATACCCGGTGCTGGCCTACGAGGCAGGCAGCCAAGTTGCAGGAGACCTGATAAAAGCATATTACGATGGAATGGCCGAATCAGTGAACGAGACAAGAGCATTCCTGAAAACCCAGTGCGGGTGACTACATGGAGCCCGCGAAAGCCGCGCTCAGAAAACTGCCCGTCCCTTTTTTTTCGCGAGAAAAACGCCTGAAGTACGCAAGCCTGCTTGAAAAGCACAAAGAGGCGATGGCTAGGACAGGAGAACTGCCGGGGGAAATAGTTTCAGAAGCAAGAAGAGATTTTGGAGAAAGAAGTTGGCGAGCTGGAAGGACTGGTTTCATTACCGGAGCGATCGTGGGCGGAACACTCATGGCGCCCGAACAAGTGATTGTCACAGGGGCAATGGGATATGGAATCGGAAAAGTCTTTGCTGCAATGGAAAGGAAAGCGAAACAAGCAATAGCAGTACTCACGCGGTTCCGAGAAAAAAGGAAAACAAAAAAATTTTCGCCACAACAAACATATGCCTACAATCTGCAAATCATTGAAAAAAGAATAAGGCAGTTAAGAAGCTGAACCAAACTTCACAAAACCACTTCATTGCTAAAAACACTCAACTTCCTTCCCTTTCCGTCAACCGCCTTTAATTCAGCGTGCCTGAGCCTCGCAACCCCGGCTGAATCAACGTTTTTCAAAACATATTCAAGCACCCATTTCCCTCCCTTCGCCAGCTCTTTCTTTTTCCACTTGAGCGCAGCGCCAGTCACCGTCTCCTTCCTCGTCATTCCCTCGGTGAAATCACCGACTTCAAGGCCTTCGGGAACCAAGTCAACCAACACCAGGTCCTTTAACGCCTTGCCGGCAAACACCTCGATTCTCACCCTCCCGCCCTTAACAAGACTCTTCCTCACCCTCACCCGATTCTTGAAAAACCAGTACGTCAGCGCGGCGCCTAATGCCGCAAAAAAAACCAAACCATACCACCATGGCTCCGCGCTGCCTATGAAAAGCCCGGTGCCCCCGCCGGCCTCGCCCGCCACTCCTTCCTCCCCACCCATCACGGTTTTTTCCGGCGCCTGAACCCTTGCTTTCCTCACCAGAATTGTTTTCGTCTCGTTCCCGAAACGCACCAACCAATTCCCCTCCTTGTCGAAATAAAAGCTCAGTGAACCGTCCAAACCAATTTCTCGCACAAAACGCGTCCCACCGGGGTCGAACAACTCAACGCTCCCGTTCGCCACTCCCACGCCTGACAAAAATCCAAGCACAATCAAGCCAGGCTCGGCCTCCGAAGGACCAAGAATGAGCACGGTCTCATTCACTTCCTCGACAGACTCGATAATGGTTTCATTCACTTCAGGCGAAGGAGAGGGAGTAACCGAAGGCGATGGAGATGGCGTTGGCGAGACCGACGGACTCGGAGAAGGAGTTGCATTACCACCTCCGCCCGAGCCACCACCCCCGCTTCCACCATTACCCCCACTAACAGCGCCGCCAACTTGTACCAAAACACTCCCGCCAGCATCAATCCGCGGCGCCACCACCCGGACGAAATCAAAAACCCCGTTCCCATCCAAGTCTTTTTTGCACACGCGCCACGCGGCGCCGTCAACGACAAACGAGGAAAAGGACGGGCTCGGGCCGTCGCAATTGATTTCTCCCAGCGCTGGCGTCACATCAACCCAGCTGCCATTGGAACCCATTACGCGCACAAACTCGGTGCCGGCAACCAAGTAATTCGCAATAGAAGTCGTGAAGGAAACGTTTTCCAACGCCCGCCCAGCGTCGCCGGCAACCGTGACACTCTTCACCCACCACCCGGCCTCGACAACCCCGGAGCCTTCGCTCGCAACAGGCGCGCTGGTAAAGAAACGAACAGAATAATTCGATGCACTCAAATTACAAGCCCAAGAAATCCAGTTGGCGCCGGAATCAAAAACAACCTCTGCGCCACTATCATTCAAAACCATTAACCCATTAACCCTGTCAGCAGGCAAGCCCGAGTAATTGCATGAACCGCTCCCAAACCCGTTCGCAGCCACCGCCCACTCAACAGGCATTCCAGCGACAGCGAAACCGTCTTGCGACGCGTTGGAAAACACGACGCCAAAATGCCTTATCGAAAAATTGTTTCCACTCGAATCAAACTGACCATAGTCACTCCCGTCAAAAGCCCGCACGCGCACCCTGTACCCATCGCCTTCAGGCAACGCGCTCGTGTTCCAAAACCACGACGTCACGCCGAGCCCAGTATCGGTTAAATTAAGCCACGACGCGCCGCCGTCACTCGAATAATCCAAGTCATACGACAAATTCGCCTGCGCGGTCTCATTATCAACCGCGGCAATCCACTGAACCACGGCGGCCTCATCAACCACTTCACCGCCGTTAGGAAAGACAAGAAGAGGAGAAGAAGGCGGAGTGTTTTCAT
>FWPU01010312.1_pt1 | contig 13990 bp, 14 predicted proteins | sample 2228361 | NCBI WGS metagenome assembly FWPU01 (sample SAMEA103939777, study PRJEB20133) | metagenome
AGGCACGTGACGCGCGCGTGCGCTGGCGCCTTGTCGGGCCGGCTCTACGCGGCACGGGCGCCGAGGCCGGGCCCTTCCCGGCAGAGGCCAATGACTTTGATATGGCCGTGCGCAAGTCGGCGCCCGCTTGACATGGGAGGCGGTCTGTGGTATGATTAACATAGCCAGGCGACGTGGCCAAGGGGTAAGGCAGGGGTCTGCAAAACCCCGATCACCGGTTCGAATCCGGTCGTCGCCTCTGGGGTTTTTTGGGAAACACCTCCTGTTTGTGCCGGGCCTCCGGGCCCGGCGTTCCTTTTGGCCGATTGGGGCGGTGGCTTGTTCTTCCTCGCCTTCTCGTATATGTGCACTGAGGGCCCAACCGGCGGAATTTTCAGACGTTTGTCCGGTGGGGGGCGAGGGGGCTGCCGTGCCGCGCACGCTGTTGGAGAGGTTGCGCCGGCTCATTGCCACCGAATTGACGGGGAATACCGTTGACTGTACTTGCGGGCCATCTGGCCCGGTCCAACCTATCGGGGCGCGCGCTCTTTTGCGGGCTAGTACCAGGCCAAATGGCGGCGTTGCCGGCGTCGTCCCTGCCCTTAAGATGAAAAGGTAGCACCGTTGGCCGAATCGAGAAAGGAAATTCCAGATGATCCGAGATTTCCGATTGCTGTGGCCGGCCGTGGGTGCGCTGTTGGGCACCTTGGGGTTGACCTTTCTCTACCTCGCCCTCATCACCCTGGCCGAGTCCTGGTCCCATGCCCTGGAGATCGCCCGTGGGGATGCCCCCTTTGTCGTCCCAATCCTCCTGGGCTTTGGGTTCCAGGTCGGCCTTTTTATCTATCTGAAGCGAGGGTTGCATCTGCCCCGAGGGCTCCGTGCAGCAGGCACGCTCACCGGCACCGCCGGGGGCACCTCGACCGTGGCGATGGTGGCCTGCTGTGCCCATCACGTCACCGATCTGTTGCCCCTGGTCGGCCTTTCGGCCGCGGCCGTTTTTTTGGCCGAGTACAAGGTCTGGTTTATGGCCTTTGGACTAGGGATGAACCTGATCGGCATCGTGGTCATGCTGCGTATGCTTTACCGCGAACGCCGGCGGGCTATCGCCGCTCTGGAAACCCGTCTGAAACGATATGCCTGAGAGGAGGAGGACCGGATGAGGCAATCGCTACCCGTCGTCGTCCTGCTGGGTGCCGCTCTGCTGGTGTTGGCCGCCTGTGGGGGAGGGCCGGCCACAGTCTCCGCAGTCCCTACCGCTCCACCCACGACCGAACCCTCCAATGCCGACGTGGCTCCCCCCCCGATGACCTTCTCCACCCAGTTCCACGAGGGCGGTCGGGTGTCGGTAGCCGTTACCCCGCTGGATCTGAGTGGGACGGCAGAGACATTCTCTTTCCAAATCTCTATGGACACCCATTCGGTTGACCTGGGCTACGACCTGAGCCAACTGGCCACTCTGCGGACGGACCAGGGGGCCGCGGTGCAGGCGATCCGCTGGGATGGCCCTGTGGGCGGGCATCACGTCAACGGTACACTCTACTTCCCCGCCGTAAATCTGGAAGAGGCGCAATGGGTTCAGGTCGTCATCCGTCAGGTTGCCGGTGTGCCGGAGCGTGTTTTTCACTGGAATCTGCCTTAGAGCCTATCCGAAAACCCGCCCGGACGGCCTTTCCAGGCCGGAGGGCGGGTCGGAAAGCCCGCCTTCCGGCGGTTTTCGGATAGGTAAGACCGGAATCTTTTACCAAGGAGGAACTGCGATGACAGAGAATCAGATTCGGCCTCAAGAACTAACAGTACCTGTCCAGCCTGTCCCGAAAGCACCACGGAAGCGCATCCGCAGTGGGTATATCTTGCTGGTGCTCGGTCTGTTCCTGACCTACGCCCTGGGCCTCGTTTCCCACCCGTTCCTCTTCGGGACCAGCGCCGAGACGGCCGCCGGCGGGGAGCAGGGAAACGGTTCCCCTGAGGCGACGGCGGACCAGACCTGCCCCTGGCCGGAAGTGGACCTGGAGGGGATGTCTGTGATGGAGGCGTATCAGGCGGTCCTGGACGAAATGAGCCTCTTGAACAGCCGGGTTGCAAGCGATGCCGAACTGGCCGGGCGGTTTTCCCGACTGGAGGAAGAGGTTCGGCAACTACGCCTGCTCAACCCCTATTACCGCTTCAAGGAGATCCGGGCGGAGGTCATTCCGACCGGGGTGCCGGGGGTCTATGGTCAGGAGTTGGGCGTTTCCTTCGACCAGGTGCAGCCGGCCATCAATGTGATGAGCAAATTCGACCCCACCTACGGGAAAGAGAAGATTGTGCTCCAGGGGGCCGACCTGGAGCGGTATGTGCGGGTGGGCATGGCGACAGCCTGTCTGTACTGTTGCCAGGCCCGCACTCTGGTCCAGCCGAACGGCACGGCGGCCTGCGGGTGTGACCATTCCCAGGCCATGCGCGGGCTGGCCGCCTACATCATCACCAACCACCCCGATGCCTACAGCGACGAGGAACTGGTAAACGAACTGAACCGCTGGCGCGCGGTTTATTTTCCCAAACAGACGCTGATGCAGTCGCTGAACGAGATGAAAGAGGCGGGCGCACCCGGCATCGAGGAGATTTTGCAAGAGTTTCCCGAGTTTATGCCCCAGATGGTCGGAGGGTGTTAGGACCCAGAAACGCTTTTTACCACTGAAATACCCGCCCTGAGTCTGGCAGATTCCACAGGGGGAAAAATCTTTGGTGCCCCGTCCCGGTGCCTCTGGGTGGGGAATCCCTTGACAAGATGGCCTCCCGGTGCACCACGAATTCCTTCCAGACGCATGCCTGTGTCCAGTACCCGCTACATGGCGGGGTAGAGAATGGGCCATGCTTCGCTGTCCCTCCTGTAAATATGTCCTTATCTTTTAAGGAGATTGGGTTGGAAATGGAGGACGGATGAGCGCTGACCCCAGGGCGACAGAGGTCACCCGGAGGCGATACGACCGCATCGCGACCCTTTACGACCGAATGGAATTTCTGACCGAGCGCATCTTCAGGCCGTTGCGGAAGAGGGTATGGTCTCTGCTGCCGCCCGGCCGGGTCCTAGAAGTCGGTGTGGGCAGCGGCAAGAATATGTCCTACTACCCTCCTGGGGCCATAGTAACGGCCGTGGACTTGAGAAGATGCTGGCGCAGGCCCGCCGGCGGGCGGAGCGGGAAAAGGTCTCCGTCGCCCTGGAGCCAGGGGATGCGCAGGCGTTGCGCTTCCCGACGGACAGTTTCGACTCCGCCGTGGCCACCTTTGTCTTTTGCTCGGTGCCGGACCCGGTGCTGGGGCTGAAAGAGGTCGGCCGGGTGGTCCGACCCGGCGGACAAATCGTGCTACTGGAGCACGTGCGGCTTGACCGACCGGTCATCGGCCGGCTGATGGACCTGTTGAACCCCCTCGTGGTGCGCATCACGGGGGCGAACATCAACCGGCGGACGGTGGAGAATGTCCGCCAGGCCGGGTTGGTCATCGAGCGGGTGGAAGACCTGACCCCGACGGGACTAATCAAACTGATTGTGGCGCGACCGGGCCCAGGAGGCCATTGAGCGAAGCGGGCAGGGCAGCCGGGAGGTGTGATGGCGATGATGGGGTTCAGTTTCTTCAGTTTGGTCCTGGTCTTGCTCTGGGGGCTTTTTCTGCTTGTCCTGATTGGGGGGGCGGTCCTGGTGTTGTGTGTGATGTCCAGGCCAGCTTCCCCCCGTGAGCCTCGCCGGCCAACTGCCCGGTAGGTGCTGGAGGAGCGGCTCGCCCGTGGTGAGGTGGATCGGGAGGAGTATGAAACCCTTCACCGTCGGAGCGAACAGTTCCCTTGATCCCGGCCAATAAACCCACCGGAATCTGGACAGCAAAACCGGCCGGGAGGTGATGGAACTGCTCTGCTGCGGGCTGGGGCGCGACCGGGGACGGGCCATCGTCATCGTGACCCACGGCCATCACCTGCGCGACAGCGCCGCCCGGGCGCTGTGGTTGGAGGACGGACGGCTAAACTCCGGGTACCTGTCGGGGACGGCCACCGCCCCCCGCCGTTTGGCGGGGGTAGGATGGGCCAACTTTCCCTGTCCCCCGCAGGGTTGTGGGGATATACTGGATCGTGAAGATTGGAGCATTCTGGTCAGCCGGCAGAGCCAGACGACCAGAGGCCGAGATGTGGAGGATGCCATGTCTAAGCGAACGGTAACGATGCCGGTGCAGGGGATGACCTGCGCCTCCTGTGCGGCCCACGTAGAACAGGCCTTGAAGGGTGTAGCCGGAGTGGCCGATGCCCATGTCAACCTGGCTACCGAAAAGGCGACGGTCCGTTTCCATGCTGACGCCGTCAGGATGGCAGACCTGGTCGCGGCGGTGCGCGAAACGGGGTACGAGATTCCTACGGAAACGGTTACTTTGCCCATCGGAGGAATGACCTGTGCCTCCTGTGCCGCCCATGTAGAAGGGGCGCTGAGCAAAGTGCCGGGGGTCCTCCAGGCCGGCGTTAACCTGGCTACAGAGAGGGCTACGGTGACCCTTGTTCCGGGTGTGGCCGGCCTGGTCGACCTGAAGGAGGCCGTGGCGGCAACCGGGTACCGCGTCCTGGAGCCTTCCCCGGAAGCAGCGCGTGCTGAAGAGGAAGACCAGGCCGAGCGCAAGATGCGTCAGGCCCGCTTCCGTATGCGGGTGGCCTGGGCCCTGACCGTCCCGATTATCCTGTGGATGTTTGCCGAGATGTTTTTCGGCATCGTCTGGCCCAGTAAGACGGTCTTTAACCTGGGGATGATCCTGCTCTCTCTGCCGGTCCTCTTTTGGGTGGGCCGCAACACCTACCGCAGTGGCCTGATCGCGGTACGTCACGGCCATGCGAATATGGATACCCTGATCGCCCTGGGCACCGGCGTCTCGCTGCTCACCGGGCCGGCCTCCTTCTTCTTTCCCGTAGCCAACTATGCGGGTGTGGCCGCCATGATTATGGCCTTTCACCTCACCGGCCGCTACGTTGAGGAAACGGCCAAGGGGCGGGCCTCCCAGGCCATCCGCAAACTGCTCGAACTGGGGGCCAAGACGGCGCGCCTTCTAAAAGATGGCCACGAGGTGGAGGTGCCCATCGAGCAGGTCCAGGTGGGGGATGTGATGGTCGTTCGGCCCGGCGAAAAGGTCCCCACCGATGGCGTCATCCTAGAGGGGGAAAGCGCCGTGGACGAATCGATGGCCACCGGTGAGTCCATGCCGGTTAACAAACGGCCCGGCGACGAGGCCATCGGGGCCACGGTGAACCAGGAAGGGCTGCTCAAGGTACGGGCCACCCGCGTGGGGAAGGATACCTTTCTGTCTCAGGTAATCAAGTTGGTGGAGGAGTGCCAGGGCTCCAAGGTGCCGATTCAGGAGTTCGCCGACCGGGTAACGGGGGTCTTTGTCCCGATCGTCATCGGAATCGCCGGGCTGGCCTTTCTCTCCTGGCTGCTCTTTCCTGCTGCCATGGGCACCCTGGTCAGGGCGGGGGACTTTTTTCCCTGGGTGGACCCGAACCTCGGTGTCATTACTCTGGCCATCGTTTCCACGGTGGCCGTTCTGGTGATCGCCTGCCCCTGTGCGCTCGGCCTGGCCACGCCTACCGCCCTGATGGTCGGCAGCGGTATGGGCGCAGAGCATGGGATTCTGATTCGCTCCGGTGAGGCGATTCAGACGATGAAGGATGTCCGCATCATCGTTTTTGACAAGACGGGGACGATCACCAAAGGCAAGCCCGAGGTGACCGATGTCGTGCCCGCGAACAGATTTGCTCCCCCACTGCTCCTGTACCTGGCCGCCTCGGCGGAGCGGGGTTCTGAGCACCCTCTGGGACGGGCGATTGTCCAGGAGGCCGAACGGAAGGGCCTGTCCCCGGCCGAGCCCCAGGAGTTTCTGGCCGTGCGGGGCAGAGGGGTGACCGCGACGGTGGACGGCCGGCGGGTGCTGGTGGGCTCTCGACGGTTCATGCGGGAGCATGGTCTGGACCCCGCACCACTCGAGGAAGCGATGCGCCGCCTGGAGGGCGAGGCCAAGACGGCCATGCTGGTCGCGGTGGAGGGGCAACTGGCCGGGGCCATTGCCGTGGCCGACACGCTGAAGGAGGATTCGGTCGCTGCCATCCGCGAACTGCACAGGATGGGACTGGAAACGGCCATGATCACCGGAGATAACCGGCGCACCGCCGAAGCGATCGCCCGCCGGGTGGGAATTGACCACGTGCTGGCCGAGGTGCTGCCCGACGGCAAGGTCGCCAAAGTGCAAAAGTTGCAGGAACGGTTCGGCCTGGTCGCCTTTGTCGGGGATGGCATCAACGATGCCCCGGCACTGACCCAGGCCAATGTGGGTATTGCCATCGGCACCGGCACCGATATCGCCATCGAGGCCAGCGACATCACCCTGGTCCGGGGACAATTGACCGGCGTGGTGGAGGCGATCAACCTGAGCCGGGCCACCTTCCGCAAGATCCGGCAGAACCTCTTCTGGGCCTTTTTTTACAACGTCGTGATGATTCCGCTGGCCATCGTCGGCTGGATGCACCCGGTGCTGGCCGAGATCGCTATGGCTACAAGTTCGGTCACCGTGGTGACGAACGCCAACACGTTGCGCCGGGTGGAGATTCGGCCGGCCTATGCCCAGAAGGAGCCCTCTCTGCCCAGGGGGGAAGCCCTCGGCAAGCCGGTGGAAACGACGGTCTAGTTCAGGTATAAGGACAGGCCCATGGCCACAACGGTTCAGGAACAGGTCCAGGTGGTCTACAATCGGGAGGCCCGCCGGTACGATTTCGTCTTTCACACATTGACCCTGGGGCTCGAGCCCCGCCTGCGGCGGCGGCTGGGGAAACGGTTGCGCCTGCAAGCGGATGATATCGTGTTGGACCTGGCCTGCGGCACCGGCCTCAACTTCCCCTTCATTGAGCAGGGCATCGGCCCCAACGGCCAGATTATCGCCGTGGACATCTCCTCGGAGATGCTCGCCCGGGCCCATGACCGGGTGGTCACCCACGGATGGAAGAACGTCACCCTGTTCCAAGCCGATGTGCTGGCCTTCCGGCCAACCGTCCCCGTGGACGTCGCCCTCTGTACCTTCGCCATCGGGCTGATGCCCGAGCCGACTGCCCTGGCCCAGGCCATGGTGACGATGGTTCGCCCCGGTGGGCAGGTGCTCATCAGCGACGGTCGCCTGATAGACCGCTGGTACCGATTCCCGCTGAACCCGCTACTGCACCGGCTGGGCCGGCCCTGGATACCGCCTTCCCTGGACAAAGGCTACTGGTCGGCCCGGCCGTGGGAGGCGCTGTCCGTCCTGCTCGATGAATTTCATTACGAAGAGTGGCTGGGGGGCTCGGTCTATGTGGCCTGGGGCCGGCGGGGAACCGGCCTGTCCGACCAGGCTTTTCCGGAGACAGGGCGATGAGACGCTTGTCCCGTGGTCGCCGGTTAGGGTTGGTGCTGCTGTGCTACTTGCTCCCATTGCTCGTCCTGGGGGTAGCCTTGCTCCTGGACGTGCCGATCCGCAATGCCCTGATTGCGGCCCTGGTCTTGCTGTGCCTGTCCGTCCATCTCTCGGTGGTGCTCTGGGCGTACCGAGGCAATTCCCTGCAGGACACCGTCGAGATGGCGAGAACCCTGGTGAAGCAAAAGTGGGCTCATCCTGCCACCGAGGAGGAGGGTGGGGCCGAGTAGAGGACCCTGGCAGAGGAGGCTCGATGCAGGTTGCTCGAAAGTGGACCGCCCGTGAGCGGGGAACGGTTGACCGTCTGGCCCAACACCTGGCGATCTACCCGCGTGAAACGGTCCTCCGATACTATTGTGCCCTGATGACCAGGCGGTTCGTGATTCTGGCCGGCCCGGCCGGGAGGGACAAGGTTTCTCTGGCCCGGGGGGTCGCCGAGGTGCTGGCGGGGCCGTCCGACTCACGGTGGTGTTTGCTCCGGGCCCATGCCTGGTGGACGACCCGGACGGGGAACGCCGCCCGCTTTGCCGATCTGCACGCCCGCTTCAGCACGTTGAAGGTACTTGCCTTTATCGAGGAGGCCGGGGCCGCCGAAGCGGCCCAACTTTCTTTCTTTCTCTGTCTGGAACAGATGAGCCCGGCCGAGGTGCTCTGTTACTTTGATGACCTGCCCCGGGGGATATTGTGGCAGCCCGATGGTTCGGTCAGTCGGGTTCGCCTGCCGGGGAACCTCTACGTCACCGGGACGATTGACCTGGGACAGAGAGAGCAGGTGTTCCTGCCCCGACAGAGGCCCGCTGTGGCGATTGTGGAGATAGGGCCGGCCGTCGCCGACCCGGCCAACAGAGCGGCCCATTGAGTCCCACCAGGGGGCGGGCAGCGGACAGGACAGGCATGGTTCCCCGGCCCGCCGGACCGGGGATACGAGGCAGCAGATGGAAAGGTATCGGCGAGAGAGGGGCGGGGCGCTGTTGCGGGCCGGCCGGGGATTCGACCGGTTGAAGCAGGGCCTGCGAACCCTCGTTCTGCGTCATTGGCTGGCCTGGGCGAACACGGCCTGGGGGGGGCTGGTGATCCTGCCCTGGCTGGCCCCGGTGCTGATGAAGGTGGGGGCGACCCGCCCGGCGCGGGGCATCTACCTGGCCTACGGGTTCCTCTGCCACCAGTTCGCCGACCGGTCGATCTTCCTGTTCGGTCCCCGGCCGGCCTATTCCTATACGGAGTTGTTGCCCTATGCTCCTAGAGCGGATACCTGGCTGGGTCTGCGGGCCTTTGTGGGCACGCCGGAACTGGGCTACAAGGTGGCTTGGTCCGACCGGATGATCTCCCTCTACGGCGGACTCTGGATCGGGGGACTGCTCTTCGCCCTGGTGCGCCGCCGGATCGGACCGCTGCGCTGGCCCGGATTTGCCCTGTTGGCCATCCCCATGGCCCTGGATGGGGGGACCCATCTGATCAGCGACCTGGCCGGGATCGGGCAGGGTTTTCGTTACGAGAACGCCTGGTTGGCCCAATTGACCGGAAACCTTTTCCCCTCCTCGTTTTATGGAGGCACCAACTGGGGCTCGTTCAACTCCTGGGCGCGACTGGTCACGGGGCTGCTCTTTGGTCTGGCGCTGGTCTGGTTCCTCTACCCGCACATGGATCAGGTCTTCCACGACCTGGCAACCTGCGGCCGGCCGGCCCCGGCGCAGGCCGTTGCAGGGTGTACTCCCATAGGAGAGGGGCATGCCCGCCATTCGGCGGGTAAAGAGTAGGCCAAATCTCCCTGGCCTTGTTCACACTGATTGGGGGAAAATATCTTCGGTCGGCGGCGGTCTGGAAAAGCCGGCCGGTCGAGAACGGCCAAGGTGGGGGTTCTCTGGTCCATGGCCGTACAACGAGCACGCACGGTTACGGCGGTGGTCACGGCGGCGATCCTCCTGGGAGTGGCCGTGACCCTCTCCCCGGCCCAGCCCCCCCCCGGAGGATGGAGGACTTTTGGCAAACTGTTCCGCCGTCAGCCCCGCCGCTACGGGAGGGTTCTGGTCCACCTAGGGGTTCTGCTGATGGTGATCGGCATTATCGGCTCGTCTTTTTATCAGGTCGAGGTAACCGCCCGCATGCCGCTGGGGACCTCACGCGCCCTGGGGCCATACACGCTGGAGTATGTGAACCTGGAGCAGGTGCCCGCCCACTCGCATCAAGAGGTCATCGCGACCCTGCGGGCATATCGCAACGGCCGGCCGGTGGGGGTGCTGAGCCCGGAGATAGACTTTTACCCCAACCGGCCCGACCCAATGACCGGGGTGGCGATCCGGACGACCCTGCGGGACGATCTGTACATTGCCCTGGCCGGCTGGAAAGAGGCGGGGCAGGTCGCGATCTTGCGGGTCGTCCTCAACCCCCTGGTGATCTGGATCTGGATCGGCAGCGGGGTCTTGGTAGCGGGCACCCTGGTAGCCGTGTGGCCGGACCCAATCAGGGCCCGTCGGAGACAGGTGGCCTCGTCTCACCCGGTGAGCGTCCCGTCACCCGTTTCGGCGAGCCCGGCCGGGCATTCCCTGTCCTCCCGCCGGACAGACCCCCCCAAGCCGGCCGGGCTGTGGGAGGTGCGCCCGTGGAGACTGCGGTTGGCATCGTGATGATGCTGGCTACGGTCGCTGCCGTAACCTACCCGCTCCTTCGAAGAAAAACGGCTTCCTCGCGGACCGGGGCAACCACCCCGGATGAACCATGGACCCGCTTGCTGACCGAACGGGACGCGCTCTATGCCGCGCTCAAAGAGATCGAGTTGGATCACGAGACCGGCAAACTCTCGGCAGCCGATTACCGGTCGCTGCGCCATCGCTACCAGGCTCAGGCGGTCGCCCTCCTGCAAGAACTGGATGCCTGCCGACAGGACGGGAGTGCGGAGGACGGGCCGGAAACGGTTGTACAGGAGTTGGGTGACCTTCTCCCGGTTCCTCCTGCGCCGAGATAGTCGCGTACTCCCCCCCATGGACGGCTCCCTACTCCTCCCGCACCCACCAGAAGGTGATTTCGGCTTTCCCGCGCCGGTCAAAGTACTCCACAACGACCTGGTGCTCTCCTTCCGTCAGGGTCACCCTGGCGGTAAACTCCTGCACTCCCCGCCCAAAGGTCCAGCCGTCCAGCACCAGCACGCCGTCCACATAGACGCGCACCCCGTCGTCCACGCGGGCGTAAAAGAGGTAGGTGCCGGCCGGAAACTCCTTCGTCCGGCTCCAGCGCACGGCAAAATTATCCTGCGGCAGGGCCGGGTCGGGGGCCTTTTCCCCCCAGTCAAAGACCGGCACGGCGTCGTTGCGCACCAGGGCCGGTTTGCCCTGGAGGAGGCGATTGTTGAAATACTCCGCCTTCCAGTCGGGGTAGGAGTCTTTTTCCGAGAGGGCCCACTCCAGGTGGATGCGGGCATCTCCTCCCGTCTTGAAATACTCCACCTTGATCGTGTGCTCCCCCCGTTCCACGGCCGCCAGGGCGCTGAACTCACGGTCGCTGCCCTGCCCGCGCACGTCCAGAACCACCGCCTCGTCCACCCAGACGACTACCTCGCCGTAGACGGTCAGGTCGAAGCGATAGACCCCTTCCTCCAGGTGGACCTGGCGGCTCCAGCGCACCGAAAACCGCTCCGGCGAGATGCCGGCCAGGGGGCTGCTGTCCCGCCAGTTGAAGTCAATCGCCGGGTCGTTGCGCACCAGGACGGGCCGGCCGTCCAGGCTGGCGTTGGCATAGTACTCGGCCTTCCAGTCGGGGTAGTAGGCCGGCCGGGTGATTCGCTCCCACCAGAAGCGCACCCGGGCGTGGCCCCCTGCCTCGTAATACTCCACGCGGAAGTGGTGGTAGCCGCCGGTGAGGACCCGTTCGACGGTGTAGGTAAGGCCGGGGACAGCGTGCCACTCGTCCAGGAGCGGTTCGCCGTCCAACCAGGCGCGGATGCCGTCGTCGCTGGTGGCGTAGAAGCGGTAGGCTCCACCGGCCAGGTAGTAGCGGCTCTCCCAGCGGGCCGAAAAGGCCTCCGCATCCAGGCCGGCCGCCGGGGCCGTGTAGCCCCAGTCAAAGTCAATCGCCGGGTCGTTGCGCACCAGGGTGGGGGTGCCCCCTGGCCGGCGGCCGGCGTAGTAGGTCCCTACCCAAGGGTCGGGAATCGGCTCCAGCACCGCCCCGACCGGGTGGGCGGCCCAGACGTGGGCCGGCAGCATTCCAAGAAGCAACGGCACCATCCAGACGATCAGCCAAACAATTCTCCTGTTCATCTTGCGACCCTCCTTCTTGTGTTCCCTGCACTCTTTTGTCCGTTTCATCGGTGTACCCTCCTTTCGATGAGCCGTTCTTTTTTCTGCCCCCATGTTGCCCGATTTCGGGCTTTCAGACCGGGCGGACGGCCGGTTGCCAGATAACGTTCACCCAACGTTTCCCCAACGGCAGTGTGGGAGTTTTTCTGCTGTTCGGTGACATTTTGGGTGAATGCATACGACTTTTGGACATCCCCGCCCTTTTGTGGTATCATTCCAAACAGACCTTTCCTTTTCCGGCGACCCGTTCCGATGAGAGGAGGTACCCGATGAAAAAGGTGACCCTCGGCGACCGCATCCGCTATGCCTTTGACAACACCCTTTCCCGCGGCCCGACCGCCCTGATCGGCTGGCTGGCGCTGATCTCGCTTGCCCTGGTAGTGCTGGCCTCCCTGATCATCTGGGCTGCCCGACTGGCCCCAGAGGACAGCCTGATGAACCTCCTCTGGGACAACCTGATGCAGACGCTGGACCCCAGCGGCATCGAGCACGATGCCGGCGACTGGCCCTTTCTCCTGACCATGCTGGGGGTGACGCTGGCGGGCATCTTGATCACCAGCACCCTGATCGGTATCCTCACGGCCGGCCTGGAGGAACGGCTGGACATGCTGCGCCAGGGCCGCTCCCGGGTCATCGAGGAGAACCACACCGTCATCCTGGGCTGGTCGGAGCGGGTCTTGACCATCCTCTCGGAACTGGTCCAGGCCGGCGCCAACCTGCGGCGGGCCTGCGTTGTCGTGATGGGACGCAGGGACAAGGTGGAGATGGAGAACGAGATTCGGGAAAAGGTCAGGCCGGCCGGTCGCACCCGCATCGTCTGCCGCACCGGGGACCCGATTGCCCTGAGCGACCTGGACATCCTCAGCCTGGAGCGGTCGAAGACGATTATCATCCTGCCACCGGAGGGAGAGGAGGACCCTGACGTGCGGGTGCTGAAAACGCTCCTGGCGGTGACCAACCATCCCGACCGCCGCCCTGGACCGTACCATATCGTTACCGAACTGCGCGCCCCGCGCAACATCGAGGTGGCCCGGTTGATTGCCGGGGAAGAGGTCGAACTGGTCCCGGTGGACAACCTGATTGCGCGGGTCATCGCCCAGACCTGTCGGCAGTCGGGCCTCTCGGCCGTCTATACCGAACTGCTCGATTTTGCCGGGGACGAGATCTATTTCAAGGAGGAACCGGCCCTAGTCGGCAAGACCTACGGCGAGGCGATTTCGGCCTATGAGGACTCGGCGGTGATCGGGTTGTGCTTCCGGGACAGGGGCACCCGGCTCAACCCGCCGATGGACACGCGCATCGGGCAAGGCGACCAGGTCATCGCCATCTCGGAGGACGACGACGCGGTGCGCCTCTCGGGGTTGGAGGGGATCCCGGTGGTGGAGGAGGCGATTCGGTTGGGCCGGCCGGCCGAATCCCGTCCAGAGCACACCCTCATCCTGGGCTGGAACCGCCGCGTTCCCATGATTGTGCGCGAACTGGACGCCTATGTCGCCCCCGGTTCCACCGTCACGGTCGTAGCCGACTGTCCTGGCGCGGAGGAGGCGATCGCCGCATGTCAGAACCTGCACAACGAGACCTGCCGCTTCCGGTGGGGAGACACGACCGACCGGCAGGTGCTGGAAGCGCTCTCCCCGCAGGAGTATGCCCATGTGATCGTCCTCTGCTACTCCGACCTGCTTTCGGTGCAGGAGGCCGATGCCCGCACCCTGATCACGTTGCTGCACCTGCGTGACATTGCCGAGCGGGTAGGCAAGCCATTCACGATCGTCAGCGAGATGCTGGATGTGCGCAACCGGGACCTGGCCGAGGCCGCCCGGGCCGACGACTTTATCGTCAGTGACCGGCTGGTGAGCCTGATGCTCGCGCAGGTTTCGGAGAACAAGGCCCTCAACGCCGTCCTTGGCGACATCTTTGACCCGGAAGGGTCGGAGATCTATCTGAAGCCGGTGGAAGAGTATGTGCAGATCGGCCGGCCGTTGAACTTTTACACCCTCCTGGAGGCGGCCCGGCGGCGTGGCGAAACGGCGATCGGCTACCGGTTGGCCGCGCATGCCCAGGACGCCGCACGTGCTTACGGTGTGGTGATCAACCCGGACAAGTCTAAGGAGGTCACCTTCTCGCCGGGGGACCGGGTCATTGTGCTGGCGGAGGGGTGAGGGGGGAAAAGTGGTCTTCCCCCACCCAAAGGGCGAGGTCGCAGGATTGCGCTATATCGGTGAGGGATGGTTCGGTCTCCCCCCACCCAAAGGGCGAGGTTGCAGTAGTGC
>FWPU01010313.1_pt1 | contig 13985 bp, 13 predicted proteins | sample 2228361 | NCBI WGS metagenome assembly FWPU01 (sample SAMEA103939777, study PRJEB20133) | metagenome
TCCGGGTGCCGGCGCTCAGCCAGATGGAGGCCGACCCGGCCCTCGCCTCCCGCCTCTGCTCGCCGACCAGCGTGGCCATGGTGCTCGAGTATCTCGGCGCCGGCGCCGACCCGGTGCGGCTGGCGGCCGAGGTCTTTCACCCGGCGCTCGACCTCTACGGCGTCTGGCCGGCGGCGATCGCCGCCGGCGCCCGGCGCGGCGTGGCCGGCTACCTGCTGCGCTTCCCCGACTGGGCCGCCGCGGCGTGGTGCCTGCGGCGCGGGCTGCCCATCGTCGCCTCGATCCGGTATGCCAGGGGCGAGCTGACGGGGGCGGCCGTGCCGGAGACGCGCGGCCACCTGATCGTGCTCACCGGCTATGCGGACGGCGAGGTGCTGGTGAACGACCCGGCGGCGCCGTCGGCCGCCGCGGTGCCGCGCCGGTACCGGCTGGCCGAGCTCGAGCGCGTGTGGCTCGCGCGCAGCGGCGTCGGCTACGTGTTCTTCCGGGCCTGACCGGCGAGCGCCACGCGCCGTGGTGGAGACGCCGGCGATCGAGCGCCGGGCGTGGTCGCGGCGGGGCGAAGCTCGGGCGCCCGTGCCCTGTCAGAGATGCGTCAGCCGCTCGCGCTCGGGGGGCGCCTCGCGGTGCAGCCGGCGCTCCAGCAGCTCGCGGGCGAGGCCGCGGCCGCCCAGGCCGAAGGCCAGCGCCAGCGCCAGCACGAGCCCGCCGAAGGTGATGCCGAAGGCGACCAGCACCATCTCCTTGCCGATTCCCAGCTGCGTGAGCGCGGTGGCCCCGGCGAAGAGCAGGACGGCCCAGTGGGCGGCGCGGGCCAGCAGCCGGGCCTCCGGCAGGCCGGCGTTGACGGCGGCGATGAGCAGTCCCTGGCTCAGGAAGTTGGCGACCAGCCAGCCCACGATGAGGATCAGGATGGCGGCGAAGAGCGTGGGGACGAACCCCAGGATCACCCCGGTGGCGCTGCCCCCGGCCGGCGTGCCGACCGCGTCGATGGCCAGGCCCGCGAAGACGATGAAGATGACCCAGAAGCAGATGAGGCCCAGCACCTCGGAGCCCGGGCGCAGCACGCCGCCGCGCCGCAGCGCGCCGGCCAGCCCCCAGCGCTCCATGCCCCGGTCGAGGCCGATGGCGCGGGCGGTGCGGCTGACGACCAGGCGGGCCAGCCAGCCCAGCACGGTGCCGATCGCGATGAGCGCGATCATGGCCAGGATCGCCGGCAGGATGGAGGCCAGACGGTCGCCCTGCTCGCTCAGCGCCTGCCAGACCCGCCGGCTCCAGCCCCCGTCCATGGAAGCCTCCCCCCAGACCATACACCCGGTACAATACCGGTCAATGCGCAATCATTGCTGGCTGCTGGGGCTGCCGGCGCTCCTCACGCTGGGCGCCTGCGCGCCCGCCCAGGAGCGCGAGTGGATGAAGATCGACCGGCCGTACACCACCGCCGAGTTCCGCAAGGACCACGAGGAGTGCAGCCGCGGCGGCAAGCTCGACGAGGCCTGCATGAAGCGCCGCGGCTGGGTCAGCGTCAATCCGGGCTCGCGCCCGGACAGGACGCCGCCCCAGCAGCCGTATCCGGGGTCGGGCCGGCCCATTCCCTAGGAGTCTGTCTGAGTAAGCATGTTTAACGCATGGATCGGCCAGGCGCCGTCGATAATGCGGCCATGGCCAAGACCTTTCGCCCGTTCGACCGCGACCAGATGCTGCTGATGCCGCCCTCGCTGCAGGACTGGGTCCCCGAAGGGCACCTGGCCCACTTCGTCGCCGAGGTCGTGGACAGTCTCGACCTCAGCGCGATCGAGGGGGCGTATACCGAGGAGCGGGGGTATCCGCCCTACGACCCGCGGATGATGGTCGCGGTGCTGCTCTACGCCTACTGCACGGGCGTGTATGCGTCGCGGCGGATCGCCGCGCAGCTGGCCGACAGCGTGGCCTTTCGCTTCCTGGCCGCCGGCAACCAGCCGGACTTTCGCACGATCTGCGCGTTTCGCCAGCGCCACGGGCCGGCGCTGGCCGCGCTGTTCGAACAGGTCCTGCGCCTGTGTCGGAAGGCCGGGCTGGTGAAGCTGGGCCGGGTGGCCCTCGACGGCACGAAGATCAAAGCCAACGCCTCGAAGCACAAGGCGATGAGCTACGGGCGGATGAAGCAGGAGGAGGCGCGGCTGCGGCAGGAGGTCGCCGACCTGCTGCGTCGGGCCGAGGTGGCCGACCGCGCGGACGATGCGCAGTACGGCGCGGACCGAGCGGGTGACGAGTTGCCGGCCGAGCTGGCGCGCCGGGAGAGCCGGCGGCGGAAGATTGCCGAGGCCAAGGCTGCCCTGGAAGCCGAGGCGCGGGCCGCGGCGGTCGCCAAGGGCCAGGATCCTGACGATGCGGAGCCGCCCGCCCGCGCGCAGCGGAACTTCACCGATCCGGAGTCGAAGATTCAGAAGACCCCGGATGGCTTCATCCAGGGCTACAACGCGCAGCTGGCGGTGGCCGACGGGCAGATCATCGTGGCCCAGCATGTCACGGCCGCGGCGACGGACGTGCAGGAGCTGCCGCGGCTGGTGCGGGCCCTCCTGCGGGGGCGGCGCCGGCCACGGGTGGTGGTCGCGGATGCCGGGTACTGGGCCGAAGCCAACGTGGCGCTGCTGGAGGCGCGGGGCATCGAGGCGTACATCGCGACGGCACGACACAAGCACACCGAGCCGCTGGGCCCCGCGCCGCGCGGCCGCCCGCCGACGGGCCTGACGGCTCGTGAACGCATGGCGCGGAAGCTGCGGACGGTAGTGGGGCGACGGGTGTATGCCATCCGGAAAACGCTGGCCGAGCCCGTGGTGGGCCAGATCAAGCATGCTCGGCGCTTCCGGCAATTCCTGCGGCGTGGCGTGCAGCGGGTGGGCGAGGAGTGGGCGCTCGTGTGTACGGCCCACAATCTGCTGAAGCTGCACGTGGCCCAGGGCCGGACATGATGCGCCGCGGGCGCGCGCCGTGCCTCGGCCAGGCCGCGGCAGGTCAACGAGGAGAGATCCCAGCATGACCGGGAGTTCGAACACACCAGAAATCGAGTCGCGGCCGGGTGCCATCCTCGTTTTCGCCCTTACCAGGACGGACTCCTAGCCGGTCCTTCCGCCCCGCCTCGGATCAGAGGCGTCCGCGCGGCGGGATGTTCGTGTAGACGACCGTGCCGTCCGCCTCCAGCCGCCGGTAGGTCCGCCGCGGCAGCGGCGCGGCGCCGGGGCCATTGAAGAGCTGCAGGACCCGGGCGACGTACTCCTGCGTCTCCGGGTAGGGCGGAATGCCCCGGTAGACCAGCACGGCCTGCTCCCCGGCGTTGTAGGCCGCCAGCGCCAGCGGCACGTCGAACGCGAAGCGCTCCATCAGCGCCCGGAGGTGACGGGCCCCGCCGTCGATGTTCTGGCGAGGATCGAACGCGTTGCGAACCCCGAGCATCGTGGCCGTCCCCGGCATCAGCTGCATGAGGCCCCGGGCGCCCTTCGGGGAGACGGCGCGGGGGTTGAACCCCGATTCCACGCGGATGACGGCCGAGAGCAGCGCCTCCGGCAGGTCGTAGCGCTCGGCGGCGAGACGGATCTCGGCCAGGTACGGCGTCAGGCTGCCGTCGGGAACGCGGAACCACCCGGCCGCCGTGCCGCTCCGGCCGATGCCCATCCGGTGATAGCGCGGATCGGTCGGCGTGTTGGTGAAGTGGACCGTGCCGTCGGGCCCCACGAGCCGGAAGGTCTCGGCGGCCGCCGGCAGCCCGGCGAGCACGACCGCCGCCGCCACGACGAACGCGGCGCACCACGGCATGCCAGGCATGTTAGCGGACGGCCCGGCCGGCCCTCAAGGGGCCGGATGTGCCTGATGCGCTTGACTTACGTGCCGGCGGCGACGGCCCTCGGCCGCGAACGGGCCGGGAACACGACCGCCAGGGCGTCCTCGATGGATTCCACCAGGTGGAAGGTGAGGGCGGCCCGTACATCCTCGGGGACGTCCTCGAGCAGGTTCTTCTCGTTCCGTCGCGGCAGGACGATCGTCCGCACGCCGGCCCGGTGCGCGGCCAGGACTTTCTCCTTGATGCCCCCGACCGGCAGCACCCGCCCGGACAGGCTGATCTCGCCCGTCATGGCCACCCCTGGCGCCACCGCCTCTCCCCGGAGCAGCGAGACCAGCGCCATCGTCATCGTGATGCCCGCCGAGGGGCCGTCCTTGGGAATGGCCCCCGCCGGCACGTGGATGTGGATGTCCGAGGTCTCCCAGAAATCACGCGGCAGCCCCAGGGCCTCGGTGTGCGAGCGGACCCAGGACAGCGCGGCCTGGGCCGACTCCTTCATCACGTCGCCGAGCTGCCCGGTCAGCGTCAGCGTCCCCTTGCCCTTCATCCGGGTGGCCTCGACGAAGAGCAGGTCGCCGCCGGCCGGCGTCCAGGCCAGTCCCGGAACCACCCCGGGGACCCGCGTCCGCTCCTCCAGCTCCTCGAACTCGAAGCGCGGCGCGCCCAGGAACCCCGTCACCACGTCGGGGGTCACGGTCACCGGCTCGGTCTGGCCCTCGGCCCGGCGCCGGGCCACCTTCCGGCAGATGCTCGCGATCTCCCGTTCCAGGTTCCGGACCCCGGCCTCCCGCGTGTAGCCGCGGGCCAGCAGCCGCAGCGACTCCGGGGTGAAGCCGATGTCCCGACCTGGCTCCAGGCCGTGCTCCCGCGCCTGGCGCGGGACCAGGTGCTTCTGCGCGATCTGGACCTTCTCCTCCTCCGTGTATCCGGCCAGGTGGATGACCTCCATCCGGTCTCGCAGCGGCGCCGGCACCGTGTCCATGACGTTGGCCGTCGTGATGAACAGCACGCGCGACAGGTCGAAGGCCACGTCCAGGTAGTGGTCGCGGAACGCCGCATTCTGCTCGGGATCGAGCACCTCCAGCAGCGCGGAGGCCGGATCCCCCCGGAAGTCCATGCCGAGCTTGTCGATCTCGTCGAGCATGAACACCGGATTCCTGGTGCCCGCCCGCCGCAGCCCCTGGATGATCTGTCCCGGCAGCGCCCCGATGTACGTGCGCCGGTGACCACGGATCTCCGCCTCGTCGCGCATGCCGCCCAGCGAGATGCGGTGGAACTTGCGCCCCAGCGCCCTGGCGATCGAGCGCCCCAGGGAGGTCTTGCCGACGCCGGGCGGACCGACAAAGCACAGGATCGGGTCCTTGCCCTCCGGCCGGATCTTCTTCACGGCCAGGTACTCCAGGATGCGGTCCTTGATCTTGGGCAGCCCCTCGTGGTCCTCGTCCAGGATCTCCCGGGCCCGGGCGATGTCGATCTCGTCGCGCGTCTCCTGCTGCCACGGCATGGCCAGCAGCCAGTCCAGGTAGGTCCGGGCGACCGTGTACTCGGCCGCCGCCGGCGGCATCTTGCTGAGCCGGTCCAGCTCCCGGAGGGCCTCCTTGCGAGCCTCGTCCGTCATGCCGGCCTGCTCGATGCGCGCCCGCAGCGCGTCGATCTCCTGGGTCCGCTCGTCGGTCTCGCCCAGCTCCTTCTGGATCGCCTTCAGCTGCTCGCGCAGCAGGTACTCCCGCTGCGTCTTGGACATCTCCGACTGCACCTCGGACTGGATCTTCGAGCCCAGCTCCAGGACCTCGGCCTCCTTGGCCAGCGCCGCTACCAGCTTCTGCAGGCGCGCCTTGACGTCCAGCGTCTCCAGCAGTTCCTGCTTGAGCGCCAGGGGCAGCGTCGGCAGGGAGCCGGCCACCAGGTCCGCCACCGCGGCCGGGGCCTCGGCGGCGGCCACCACGTTGCCCAGCTCGTCGGGCAGGGTCGGGGACAGGGAGACCACCTTCTGGAGAGCGACGGTGGCGCTGCGGACCAGGGCCTCGGTCTCGACGTCCTGCCCGGCCGGCGCCGTTTCCTCCAGCAGCTCGACGCGCGCCCGCAGGTAGGGCGTCTGCTCCACCAGCTCCACGATGCGAAGCCGCCCCAGCCCCTGGACCACGAGACGCAGGGTGCCGTCTGGCTGCTTCAGGACGCGGTGCACCATGCAGAGGGTTCCGACGGGGTGGAGCCCCTCGGCCCCCGGCGATTCCTCGCTGGGATCACGCTGCATGACGGTGGCCACCAGGCGGCCGCTCTGCGCCGCCTCCTCGATGAGGCGCACCGACGACGGACGCCCCGCCGCCAGCGGCGCCACGCCGTGGGGAAAGACCACCGCCGCGCGCAGGGGCAGCACGGGCAGGATGTCCGGCACCGGCCGGTCGATCAGCGCTCGCGGGTCAGGCGTGCTCAATGAATGGCGATCCTTTCTGGCAATGTCGCCGGCTCAGAACAGATCCACGGGCTGCAGGTGCCCCGCCGCCGCGCGCACGAGCGCTTCCCGGGGCTGGCGAGGCCCGGCGCTGCGCGGGCCGTCCTGGCCCTCCTCGCCGATGTAGGCGAGCAGGTCCTCGATCTGCTTCTGCATTTCCAGCATGCGTCGTCTCATCCTTAAGATGATCTCAATGCCCGCCAGATTCACGCCGAGATCGCGGGTCAGGTGCAGCAGGCGGGCCAGCTCCTCCACGTCCTCCTGCGAGTACAGACGCGTGCGCCCCTCGGTGCGGCTCGGCTTGAGCAGCCCCTTCTTCTCGTAGAAGCGCAGCGTCTGGGGGTGCACCTTGAGCATCTCGGCCACGACGCCGATCATGTACATGGGCCGGGCGCGATCGCTCATTCCGCGCCTCCCGCATACCGGCCGAGACCGGTCCGGGGCGCCAGCGGCGCCAGGCGGGCCAGCTCGCCCACCAGCTCATCGGTCCGGGGATCGAGCGCGGTCGGCATCTCCACGCGGATCGTGACGTGGAGATCGCCCAGTCCCTCGCCGCTCAGCTTCGGCAAGCCGTGCCCGCGCAGGCGGAACACCTGCCCCGGCGCGGTGCCCGGCGGCACGGTCAGGACCGCCTCGCCGTGCGGCGTCGGCACCTGGATGCGCGCCCCGCGCAGCGCCTCCCAGACGCTGATCGGCACCTCGCAGTGGACGCCCTCGCCCTGGCGCTTGAAGAACGGGTGGTCGCGGACGCGGGTGCTCACGAGCAGATCCCCGCGAGGCCCGCCGAACGGCGCCGCGCTGCCTTCCCCGGGGACGCGGATCTGGGTGCCGGAGTCGACGCCGGCCGGGATGCTGACGGCCACGCTGTCCACCGCCCGCCGGACGCCCCGGCCCTCACAGATCCGGCAGGTCCCGGCCCCGTCCCGGCCGGTGGCGCGGCAGGCCCCGCACGGCGAGAAGCGGGTGACGTCGAGGTCCAGCGACACCCCGCGGGCGGCGTCGGCGAAGGAGAGGTCCACCACCGCGTGGACGTCCTCACCGCGCCGATCCTCGGGCAGTGTCGTGCCCGGCAGGTGCGGCCCGTACCGGTCGTACAGGGCCCGGGCCGCCGGGTCGCTCAGGACCCGGTACGCCTCCGCGATTTCCTCGAAGAGCGTCCGGGCCTGAGCGTCCCAGAAGTTGACGTCGGGCGAGTACTGACGCGCCAGGCGCTGGTACGCCCGCCGGATCTCCCGGGGCCCCGCCGTGGCGGCGATGCCGAGCACGGCATAGTAATCGCGTCGCACGGCCCGCCTCGCTTACTTCTTGTCGCCCAGGTCCTCGAACTCCGCGTCCACGACCTCGCCCTCCTTGGGCGCGCCGGGCGCCGCCCCCCCCTCGGGCCGCGGCCCGGCCTGGGCCTGGGCCTGCGCCTCCCGGTACATGACCTCGGCCAGCTTGTGAGAGGCGCGGGTCAGCTCCTCCTGGGCCCGCTTGATGCGGTCCGTATCCTCGCTCTTGAGCGCCTCCCGGGCCTGGTTCAGGGCCTCCTCGATCGCCTTGCGGTCGGCCTCGCCCAGCTTGGCGCCGTGCTCGCGGAGCGTCCGCTCCGTCGAGTAGACGAGCGAGTCCGTCTGGTTGCGCAGCTCGATCTCCTGCTTGCGCCGGCTGTCCTCCGAGGCGTGAGCCTCGGCGTCCTTCACCATCCGCTCGATCTCCTCCTTGGTGAGACCGGAGGACGCGGTGATGGTGATGTTCTGCTGCTTGCCGGTGGCGGTGTCCCGCGCCGACACGTTGAGGATGCCGTTGGCGTCGATATCGAAGGTGACCTCGATCTGCGGCACCCCGCGCGGCGCGGGCGGGATGCCGACCAGGTGGAACCGCCCGAGCGTCCGGTTGTCGCGAGCCAGGGGCCGCTCACCCTGCAGCACGTGGACCTCCACCGACGTCTGGTTGTCGGCCGCCGTGGTGAAGACCTCGCTCTTCTTGGTCGGGATCGTGGTGTTGCGCTGGATCAGGGTCGTCATCACCCCGCCCAGCGTCTCGATGCCGAGCGACAGCGGCGTGACGTCGAGCAGGAGCAGGTCCTTGACCTCCCCGGTCAGCACCGCGGCCTGCAGGGCCGCGCCCACCGCCACGACCTCGTCCGGGTTCACGCCCTTGTGCGGCTCCTTCCCGAACAGCTGCTTGACGGTCTCCTGGACCTTCGGCATCCGCGTCTGGCCGCCGACCAGCACCACCTCGTCGATGTCCTTGGGCGTCTTGCCGGCGTCCTGGAGGGCCTGCCGGCAGGGCGCGATGGTGCGCTCGATCAGGTCGGCCACCAGGCTCTCCAGCTTGGCCCGCGTCAGCGTGGTGACCAGGTGCTTGGGCCCGCTGGCGTCCGCCGTGATGAACGGCAGGTTGATCTCGGTCTGCAGCGCCGTCGACAGCTCGATCTTGGCGCGCTCGGCGGCCTCCTTGAGGCGCTGCAGGGCCATGCGGTCCTTGCGCAGATCGATGCCGTGCTCCTTCTTGAACTCCTCCGCGATCCAGTCGATCACCCGCTGATCGAAGTCGTCACCGCCCAGGTGGGTGTCGCCGTTGGTGGCCTTGACCTCGAAGACGCCCTCCCCGATCTCCAGGATCGAGATGTCGAAGGTGCCGCCGCCGAGGTCGTAGACGGCGATGGTCTGGTCCTTCTTCTTGTCCAGCCCGTACGCGAGCGACGCCGCCGTGGGCTCGTTGATGATCCGCAGCACCTCGAGGCCGGCGATGCGTCCGGCGTCCTTGGTCGCCTGCCGCTGGGCGTCGTTGAAGTAGGCGGGCACGGTGATCACCGCCTGGCTCACCTTCTCGCCCAGGTAGGCCTCGGCGGCCTCCTTGAGCTTGCGCAGGATCATGGCGGAGATCTCCGGCGGAGCGTACTGCTTGCCCCGGATCTCGACCCGCGCGTCGCCGTTGGGCGCCTTCACGACCTTGTAGGGAACGAGCTTGATCTCGCTCAGGACCTCCTCGTAGCGGCGGCCCATGAACCGCTTGATGGAGAAGACCGTGTTCTCGGGATTCGTGATCGCCTGCCGCTTGGCCACCTGGCCGACGACGATCTCGCCGTCCTTGGTGAAGCCGACCACGGAGGGGGTGAGCCGGCTGCCCTCCTGGTTCGCGATCACGACCGGATTGCCGCCCTCCACCACCGCCACGACGGAGTTCGTCGTGCCGAGGTCGATACCGATTACCTTCGCCATGTCCTCTCTCCCTTGCCCCTGAGCCGGAGGGGGCCCCGAGGGGCCCCCTCCCCAGTCCTCGCTGCCACTGCCCTCCGCAGCGGGATCACAGGATGTCGATCTTGATCTCCTTCGCCTTGACCTCTTCCGCCTTCGGCAGCCGGACCTCCAGCACGCCGTCGCGGAAGGTGGCCTTCACCCTGTCGGCCTGCACCGGCATCGGCAGCGGGATGGCGCGCTCGAACTTCCCGTAGACGCGCTCGAGGCGGTGGTAGTTCTCGTCCTTGACGTCCTTGTCCCAGTGCCGCTCGCCCTTGACGGTCAGCACGTCGCCGGTGATGGTGACGCTGATCTCCTTCTCCCGGCAGCCGGGCAGGTCGAAGCTCACGTAGAGGTCGTCCTTGGTCTCCCACATGTCGGCCAGGGGAACCCACAGTCGCTCACCGGTCTGGACCGTGGCCGGACGACCGAAGAAGCTGTCGAACAGACGGTTCATCTCGTGCTGGATGTCGCTCAGCTCGCGGAACGGCTCCCAGCGCGAGGTCATCGAGAACGGCCGCCAACGCTCGATTGCCATGGTGAACGCCCTCCTTTTCTGCCGTCTGGCCGGACCTCCCTGCCGGCCCAAGATTGAGTCCATACGCTATATATCAGCTGCGTGTGGTCATGTCAAGGAGTACCCATGACAACGGGGACTGGCTGGCGATCGGCGCTTGACTTTCCTGGCGTTGCCCGGCGTGGATGCTAGGCTTCGCTGGTGCGTCTGGGCTGCAGCGGCTGCCTGCTCGTCGTCCTGCTGTCTGTCGGAGTGACAGCCGGGACAGCCTGGCTCGGCCGGGCCGTGGTGGCCAGGCCCGACATCCCGGACCCGACGTGGACGGCCAGCAACGCCGCCAGCGCCCAGCAAAAGCTGGCCCAGATCGCCAGGCCACGCCCCTCGGGCCCCCGGGAAGTCGTCATCTCGGAGGCGGAGGTCAACGCGCTCCTGAACCGGCACCTGGGCGAGCTGGCCGGTCTACCCCTGGCCGGCGTCTCGGTGCAGCTGCTGGGCGAGAACCGGGTCCAGCTCGCCGCCCGCGTGCCTGTCCTGGCGCTGGCCGCCGAGACGCCGCTGGCCGCCATTCTTGACGCCGTCCCGGGCGGCTGGGGCCGGCAGGCGGTCTGGTTGCGGCTCGGGGGCCGCCTGGCTGTCGAGGAGCGCCTGCCGCCGGGAACCCGCCGCGACATCCGCTTCGAGGTCGACGGCTTCGCGATCGGCCGGGTGCCGCTGCCCGGCTTCGTGCACCGGCTGGTGCTCAGCCCGAGGGCCCTGGGGCTCCTTCAGTCGCCCACGCCGGCGGGGCTGCAGTCCATCCAGGTCGAGTCCGGGCGTCTCGTCATCCAGCTGCGCGGCTAGCCTGCACGTACCGCATCTGCAGCTCGTAGATCACCCCGCCCAGCACCTCGCTCTCCTCCGCCGTGCGCCTGCCCTCTGTCCGCTCACGGAGGAGCGTCAGGGTGTCGATGATGTCCGCGGCGGACCGGAGGTCCTGCCGGGCTCGGCCGGTGGCCGGGTCCGGGACTCCCTCCAGCGCGGTCATCGCCAGGCTGGCCAGCATCATGAAGAGCCCGACCAGGCTCCGGTCCGGGGGCGCCGGGCGTCCCCCGGCGGGGCTGGCCGGGGGGCGGCGCTCGGTGGCCTGCCGGGGAGGCTCCGGTGCACGAGACGCCTCCGGAGAGGCGTCGTCGGTGCGGCGCCGCCGGTCCCGAACGGTGAAGCCCTGATCGGGTTCGGCCTCCCCCATCGCGGTCACCGTAGCATACGGAAAAACGCCTGCTGTATAATCACTTGACCCTCAGAGACGACCATGGCCGACTCCCCCGGTGTCCTGTTCGAGCGTCTCCTGGAGATCATGGCCCGGCTCCGCGGTCCGGACGGCTGCCCCTGGGACCGGGATCAGACGCCTGCCTCGCTGAAACCGTACCTCATCGAGGAAGCGTACGAGGTCCTGGAAGCCCTGGAGGGCGACGACGACCGGCACCTGCAGGAGGAGTTGGGCGACCTGCTGTTCCAGGTCGTCTTCCACTGCCAGATCGCGGCCGAACAGGGCCGGTTCGGGATGGCCGAGGTCCTGGCCCGCCTGGCCGAGAAGATGGTGAGCCGCCACCCCCACGTGTTCGGCGACGCGGCCGTCAGCTCGGCCGGCGAGGCCCTGGCGCAGTGGGAGCGACTCAAGCAGCGCGAGGCCGCGACGGCCGGCGAGCGTCGCTCGGTGGTCGACGGCGTCCCCCGCGCGCTGCCGGGGCTCCTGCGGGCGCAACGCATCCAGAGCAAGGCCTCGCGCGTGCGCTTCGACTGGCCCGACGCCGGCGCCGCCTGGCACAAGGTGGAGGAGGAGGTGCGGGAGACGGCCGCCGCCCTGGCCAGCGGCGACCGGACCCGGCTCCGGGAGGAACTCGGCGATCTGCTGTTCTCCCTCGTCAACGTGGCGCGCCTGGCCGACCTCGACGCCGAGGACGTCCTGCGCGGCAGCATCGAGAAGTTCCGGCGGCGGTTCACGCGGATGGAGGCCGACCTGGCCGCCCGGGGGAAGTCGGTGGCGGCGGTCACCCCCGAGGAGCTCGAGGACTCCTGGGAAGCGGTCAAGGCCCAGGAGCGCGGCCACCCATGAAGCTGAAGATCGGGCAGACCACGATCTCGATCGAGCGCGGCGACATCACCGACCGCGATGTGGACGCGGTGGTGAACGCCGCCAACACGACGCTGGCCATGGGCGCCGGGGTCGCCGCGGCGCTCAAGCGCAAGGGCGGCGTGATCCTCGAGGAGGAGGCCATGCGTCAGGGCCCCGTCGAGGTCGGCGAGGCCGTGCTCACGACGGGCGGCAATCTCCTGGCCACGCACGTCATCCACGGCGCCGTGATGGGGCCCGATCTGAAGACGGACCCCGAGAAGATCGCGCGGACGACCCGCGCCGTCCTGGCCCTGGCCGACAAGCACCGCATCACCTCCATCGCCCTGCCGGCCCTGGGAACGGGCGTCGGTCAGGTCCCGGCTCCGGCCTCCGCCGAGGCGATGCTGAGCGAGGTGGTCGCCCATCTCAAGCGCGGACAGTCGAGTCTCAAGCGCGTCGTCTTCGTGCTCTATCAGGACGACGCCTACCGTGCCTTTACCGAGACATTGAAGCGGCTGGGAGGCGTGCAGTAAAAGGGCCGTCATGGCCCGCCCCGGGCTGGGACAGCCCGCGAACCGTCGTCTCGGTGATCTCTTGCTGGCCGAAGGGCTGCTGACCTCCGAGCAGCTCCAGCAGGCCCTCAGCGAGCAGCAGCGGAGTCGAGAACGGCTCGGCTCCATCCTCGTCCGGCTGCGATTCCTCGACGAGGACCGCCTGATCGAGTTCCTCGCCCGGCAGTACGGCGTCCCGTCCGTGCGACTCGACGGGGTGGAGCTGGATCCCGACGTCCTCCGCCTGGTTCCCCCCGCGCTGGCCCGGAAGCACGAGGTCGTTCCCATCCGCAGGGTGGGCCAGACCCTGACCCTGGCCATGGCCGACCCGACCAACGTCTTCGCCCTGGACGAGATCGGATTCGTGACCGACCTGCAACCGCTGCCCGTCGTCGCCTCGCAGGCCGCCATCAGGCGCGCGCTCGCCCGGTGGACCGAGGGGCCGGCGGCTCGCGGGCCCGGCTCGCTGGTGGGGCTGGGCGAGGAGCTCGTGAGCAGCGCCGAGGCGTCCGAGCCGGAGACCGGCCTCGCGGCCGACGTCCTCGAGCTGCGAGAGTCGGCCGCCGAGGCGCCGGTGGTGAAGCTGGTGAACCGGGTGCTGGCGGAGGCCATCCGCCGCCGGGCCTCGGACATCCACTGGGAGCCGTACGAGGCGGCGTGCCGCGTCCGCCTCCGTGTCGACGGCGTGCTGCAGGAGCTCCTGTCGCTCCCCCGGAAGGCGGAGCCGGCCCTCGTCTCGCGCCTGAAGATCATGGCCAGCCTGGACATCGCCGAGCGGCGCCTGCCCCAGGACGGCCGCATCCGGCTGCGTCACGACCGGCGCATCGTGGATTTCCGGATCTCCACGCTGCCGACGATCTTCGGCGAGAAGGTCGTCCTGCGCATCCTGGACCAGGAAGCCCTGAAGCTCGACCTGGCCCAGCTCGGCTTCGAGCCCTGGGCGCTGGACGCCTTCCGGACGGCGATTCACCAGCCCCACGGGATGATCTTCATCACCGGGCCCACCGGCTCCGGAAAGACGACCACGCTCTACTCGGCCATCCACGCGATCAACCGCCCGGGTCTCAACATCATGACCGTCGAGGATCCGGTCGAGTACAACCTGCCGGGCGTCAACCAGGTGCAGGTCAACGAGCCCGTGGGCCGCACCTTCGCCGCCGCCCTGCGGGCCTTCCTGCGCCAGGACCCGGACGTCATCCTGGTCGGCGAGACCCGCGATCTGGAGACCGCCCAGATCGCCGTCCGCGCCGCTCTCACCGGCCACCTGGTGCTCTCGACCCTGCACACCAACGACTGCCCCTCCACGGTCGCCCGCCTGCTCGACATGGG
>FWPU01006703.1_pt1 | contig 13984 bp, 9 predicted proteins | sample 2228361 | NCBI WGS metagenome assembly FWPU01 (sample SAMEA103939777, study PRJEB20133) | metagenome
TCTGAAATACCGCTCGCTCGGCCTACTGTAGCAGTAGGCGTGCACGCTGGGCACTGCCCTGGGCCAATAGAAGCAGCGGCCATTGCGTGCGGCTGTCTCTTTCGAGTACAGGCTGTTGAAGCCCATCTTTAGCCCGCGACGCCTCAAGCTCCTCGCTCCGTCCCTGGAACAGCCGCCATCGAAATGCCGGCTCGCTCGCAACCGCCAGCCGCGCAACCTGCAGCGTTGGCCGGTTCGGTACGTATTCAAATTCCGGCGCAAGCCAGCGACAGCCGAGCCGCTCCAGAAACCGATAGATGGCAAACAGCGTGCCGCGCTCGCCGCCCCCACAGATGAAAACACCATCCGGCCCGGTGCGGATCAGCACTCGCTCTTCGTTCGTCGCAAGTTTGCCCGCCAATTGCTGCCTGGCCAGCTTCGTCGGCCCGACATGAACTTGCACGCGCTCGGGCGCAGCCGCGCCTCGCCCGCCCTTTTGCTGCAGAATGGGCACCTCAGCCCCGGTCATGAGCTTCAAGTACCGCTTAAGCTCACCGGCCGCGTGCCGCACCGTGGCGGAGGCCCGCTCGGGCACAACGATCACACAACGGGCACGGCCGTCTTTGACCAACGTGGCCTCAGGTTCGCCGCCGACGGGTGCCATCTGAAGGCTCACCAGCAAGAAGTGCGCAGTTTGTCCCCTGAGCCGATATACCCGCAGGACTACTACCCGTTCAGGCCCAGGCAGCGCGAATCTGCTGACCGCTTCCGTTTGCCCCGACAGCGGCAGCACGGGCGGCAGGGACACTTGCGCTGGCTCATCGCGGGACAGACAGCCTGCTACGCGACTCGGCTCAATCAAGCTCGGCGATCATCGTCGCCCCTGTCAAGCTGCTTTGCGTTTCGGCTCTGTCTTCTTGGCCGGCGCTTGTTTTGCCGCCGGCTTCTTCGCTACCACTGGCCTGAAACCTGCCTTGAGCAGGTCTGTGTAGCCGATGGGCAGTGGGCGAACATCGTAGCCGAACCGTTCCAGAATGGGGCTGGCGACGAGCACGCGGCGGCCGGAGCGGCAATGCAAGTAGATGATCTTTTCTTTGGGCAGCAGTTGCTCCAGCTGCTTGGCCGCCTCTGGCATGTGAGCCAGCTCCTTAAGCCGGCTGAGCGGCACCAGCTTCGCATCGGCCAAATGGCCTGCATCCCATTCGGCCCGTTCACGCACATCGACGAGCACTGCCAGAGCCGCTTTCATGAGCAGCTTCATATCGTTGAGCGTGTCGGCGGTATGCCCGCTGGCCGTACGACGTGGCTGCTTGCGGAAGGTGAGGAAGTAGGAGTTTATCAGCCCGCGTATTTGCTCCTCGCCCGTGCACGTGAACCCAGCCAGCTCCACCTCGCGCTTAACCTCCTCTTTGGCTGCACGCACGTGGTTCAGCACCCACTTCGGACTCTTCCCCTCTTGTCGGAGAAAATCGATGAGCACGACGCGGCCACCGGGCCGTAATGCACACCAGAGCGAGCGCATCACCTTGTAGGGATATTCGAAGTGATGGTACGTGTCGCAAATGAAGGCGAAGTCGACCGATCGCTCCGGCAGGCAGAGCGAAGAAGCGGTGCAAACCACGCCTTCAACATTCGTCAGCTTCACAGCTCTGCAGCGTATGTTCGACAAACTCCTTCGCTATGTCGACGGCAAAGACCTTACCGGTCGGGCCGACCTCTTCGGCGAACAGTCGTGTGAACAGGCCGGTGCCGGCACCGATATCAGCAACGTGCACGCCCGGTTCTATTCGGCAGGCATCAACGATCGCATGCCTGGCAGCGCAAATTTCACGCCCCTCGCTTTCGAATATCTGGACGAACCGCTTGACGTTCGGCTGGACGAACTCCCGATTGATGCCCGGCCGAACGCTTTGTTCTTGAGCGGCAAGGAGCGACTGTAAACCGATAGCGGCAGAAACTGCTACGATAAGCCCTAGCCGACTGGCCAACCGTGTCATGCCTGCTTCCTCCACTTCCTATCCCAGTGCTCGGGCCTCTCAAGGTGCTCGTCTGCCGTCGTAGCCCGCCCTCAGGCCCAACCGCGCGGCTCGCCCCCGGCCTGGCTCTGCGGCAAGCCGGCTTGCTTCCCTTGGTCTCGGAAGGGCCTAGGCGGTTAAACTGACCGGCGGCACTATAAGTCTGCGTGGTTCCGCGGGCAATCCGAAGTCCTGCTCGGATAACTCCAAGCGAGCCGATGTTCGTTGAGCTAGCAGCTTACTTCGGAGCGCGCTACCAACCCATTTCGCTTTGGAAGATAGTCCTGGCACGGAGCAGGTGTAGGCGTCGCATCAGCGCTGGGGCTCCGGGCCCGCTGTCTGCTTCGGTGAGCCTGCTTTGTGGTTGCGGCCGCCCTTAACACCGTTCGGTCGGTACGGGAAACTGCTGGCACAACTCACGTACCTGTCCCCGTACTCTTTCCTGCAGCGAGTGGTCGGCAGCACTGGCGAGCACCTGCGCGATCCAGCGTGCAATTTGGCGTGCCTCCTCCTCCTTCATGCCGCGTGTTGTAATGGCGGGCGTGCCGATACGGATGCCGGAGGGGTCGAGCGGCTTGCGCTTGTCGAACGGGATCATGTTCTTGTTGACCGTTATGCCGGCACGTTCGAGCGTTTCTTCGGCCACCTTGCCGGTCAGGCCGCGCGCGGTAACGTCAACGAGCATGAGGTGGTTGTCGGTACCGCCGGAGACCAGCCGGAAGCCCTGGCGCATCAGTTCCTCTGCCATGGCCTTGGCGTTGGCTACTATCTGCTGGGCGTATTGCTTGAACTCCGGCCGGAGCGCCTCGCCGAAGCAGACGGCCTTGGCCGCGATGACATGTTCCAGCGGGCCGCCCTGCGTGCAAGGGAAGACGGCTGAGTTGAGCCGTTTGGCCCAGCGTTCCTTGCAGAGCACGAAGCCGGCACGCGGGCCGCGCAGCGTCTTGTGAGTTGTGGAGGAGACGAAGTCGGCGAAGGGTACCGGGTTGGCATGCACGCCGCCGGCGACCAGGCCGGCGAAATGGGCCATATCTACCACCAGAATCGCCTCGACGTCGTTGGCTATCTCGCGGAACCGGGCGAAGTCCAGTTCGCGTGGGTAAGCGCTGTGCCCGGCCATGATCAGTTTCGGCCGATGCCCGTGTGCCAGCGAGGCGAGTGCATCGTAGTCGATCCGCTCGCTGTCCTCGCGCACGCCATAGGGAATAACCCGGTAGAGCTTGCCGGAGAAGTTAACGGGCGAGCCGTGCGTAAGGTGGCCGCCGTGTGCAAGGTCCATTGCCAGGATGGTGTCACCCGGCTCGAGGCAGGCGAAGTAGACAGCCATGTTCGCCTGGGCGCCTGAGTGCGGCTGCACGTTCGCCGCCTCGGCGCCGAAGAGCTGCTTGGCCCGGTCGATGGCCAACTGCTCGATCTGGTCGATGTACTCACAGCCACCGTAATAGCGCTTGCCGGGCAGCCCTTCCGCGTACTTGTTGGTAAGCACGCTGCCCATTGCCTCCAGCACGGCCGGGCTGGTGTAATTCTCCGAGGCGATCAGCTCCAGCACCTCGCTCTGCCGACGCTCCTCCGCCTTGATCAGCTCCCAGACACGCGGATCCTGCTGCTGCAAATGTTCCATCAACAGACCTCACTTGCTAAGGCGACAGAGAGCTCGCTTGGCCGCCGGCCGCGCCCAAACTTCTCAGGCATTGGCGAGCGTGCACGGGCCGGAGACAGGGCCAAACCCAACAGCGGCTGCGGACTACACTGGCTCGCTTAAGCGTTGCACCGACCGCGGACGATACGGCTACCGGCCAGCTAGTTGGATCGAATCCGTTCCTCCCTGCTCCTTTCCGTCCCCGCCGCTTTGTGCCGCAGATAAGCTTCGATGAACCTGTCCAGCTCACCGTCCAGCACTTCCTGCACTTTGCTCGTTTCCACCCCGGTGCGATGGTCCTTAACCATCTGATACGGCTGCAGGACGTAGGAGCGGATCTGGTTGCCGAAGGCGATCTGGCCTTTCTCATCGTAGAGCCGGCCCAGCTCCGCCTGCCGCTTCTGCTCTTCGAGTCTGAGCAGTTTGGCCTGGAGCATTTTCAGGGCGATCTTGCGGTTTCTGAGCTGGCTGCGCTCGTTCTGGCATTTGACGACAATACCGGTCGGCTTGTGCGTGATGCGAACTGCTGAGCTGGTCTTGTTCACATGCTGGCCGCCGGCACCGCTGGCACGCATCGTTTCGACGATCAGGTCCTCGTCGCGTATTTCGATGTTGATCTCATCATCGAGTTCGGGCACGACATCGACGGAGGCGAACGAGGTGTGGCGGCGTGCGGCGGCATCGAACGGGCTGATCCGGACCAGTCGGTGCACACCGCTCTCGCCCTGCAAGTAGCCGAAGGCGTACTCGCCGCGTGCCTGGATCGTCACCGATCGCAAACCTGCCTCCTCGCCGGGTACAAGGTCCACTATCTGGCTGGAATAAGCGTGCCGCTCCAGCCAGCGCTGGTACATGCGGAGCAGCATCTGCGCCCAGTCGCAGGCGTCCGTGCCGCCGGCACCGGCATGGATTGTAATGAAGCAGTTGGCGGCGTCGTACGGGCCGGACAGCAGCGAGCGCAGTTCCACTTCGTGCACCAGCTGCCGGACACGCGCCAACTCGGCGCGCAGCTCCTGCCCCGCCTGCTCGCTGCCCTCCTCGGCCAGCTCGGCCAGTGTCTCCAGGTCGTCCTGGGCCTGCTCGAGCAGTTCCAACGGGCGCAACACATCCGTTATCGCTTTGAGCTGTTGGATGGTACGCTGGGCGCCTTCCGGATCGTCCCAGAAATCCGGCCGACCCATTCGCTGCTCAAGCTGGGCCTTCTCCGCTTGCCGGCCAGCCAGGTCAAAGGGAGTCACGCAGGGCAACGATGCGTGCCTTCAAGTCCTGTAGCGCCCGTTTCAGTTCGGGTTCCATCTGCCAGCTCCTTCCTCCGCCATCGTGCGAACCGATAGCCGGCGGCCGACTCGTGCCCGCTCTGGCTCGACGGTACCGGGCACTTACCGCTCGGCCCTGGCCAAGCCTACCGCGCGCTCGTTGTTGCCCACCACCGGCTAGCTGCCGACATATCCGTAGCTACTCATGCATTATACTGGCCCGCGCCGTAGTCCGGCATAGTTGTTGAATTAATTCAGGTGTGGGCCCGTGGCAGCCGCAAGCTGCTCCAGGCACGTCAGTTATCGGGCCGCAACAGCTCTTTGGTCCGGGCCAGAGCGGGTCGGTACTCACGCACGGACGGTAGGCAAAAAGCTTTGCGAGCCGCTATCATACGAGACCGGCGGCTCATGAGGCTGGAGCAGATAACCCGCTTGCCGGCCGATCCGCAGGCAATGCGGGTCAGTAGTTTGCCGCGGTTTGAGGCGAACTGGTCATGGTGGCGAGGCCGGAGTATATCGATGAGATAGTAGAGCGGCTGCGGCGGGCCACGGAGCTGAACTGGCAGACTCCGGCCCGGCGAGGCAACGTCATTGTGCTCGACGAAAGCAACTGCGAGGAGTTGATGGTCACAGGCGACCTGCACGGCCATCGTGGTAACTACAACCGCATCCGGCGTATCGCCTCGCTGGATGAGCATCGAAAGCGACACCTGGTACTACAGGAAGTAGTGCATGGCGGCCCCACTTACGACGACGGCGGCTGCATGTCCCATATGCTGCTCGAAGAGGTTGCCAGGCTGAAGGCAGAATACCCGGAGCGGGTACATTTCTTGCTTTCGAACCATGAGCTATCGGAGGCGAGCGATTACCTGATCCGCAAGGGCTCCAGGTTCCTGAACGTGCAGTTTCGCCTTGGCATGGAGCGGATGTACGGGCCGGATACTGAGCGGGTACGCAAGGCGTACAGCGAATTCATTCTTTCCTGCCCGCTGGCGGTGCAGATGGCACAAGGGCTGTTCGTCTCACACAGCATCCCGGCCGATGCTGACCGGTTTGATCGTGGCGTCTTCTGGCGGCGGCTGACGAGAGTGGACATATCGCCGGGCGGCGGGGCATTCCGGCTCGTCTGGGATCGCGATTACAGTCAGCAGAAGGCGGCTGCTTTCGCTCAGATGGTCGCTGCCACCGCCATCGTGATAGGTCATGAGCCGTGAGAGGACAGCCAGGCCAGGCCAAATGAGCTGCAAGTCATCCTCGATTCCAGCCATGAGAAGGGTTGCTACGCGATCCTGCCATGCGATAAGCCATGGACGGGCGAGGAGGTGGCGAAGCGCGTTTGCCGGCTGTAGAGGTCGGGGCGGGCCAGATACCCGCTGAGCTGGCCGGCAGCCGGCTCACGGCCGCTCATACTGCACAGCGTAGCGAGGTGGCCGGAGCCCGCGCTTCTTCCTCTTCTTGTAGAGCGTTCCTGCCGGTTCCAGTTATAGGCTTCGAGGGCCTCGAGGATGATCTGCCGTTCCGGGTTGCGCATCGCCTGTTTCAGCGGGCTGCTGGGCTGCTGATGCCCGTCGCCTGGCCCGACAGCATGGTGGAGTGCAGCGGGCAAGTCGGCCGGTTGGATCAGTTCATGTTTGCCGAGCACAACGGCCCGCTCGATCACGTTCTCCAGCTCCCGTATGTTGCCCGGCCATTGATAGCCCATGAGCAGCTCCATTGCCTCCGGGCTGAAACCAGCTATCTTGCGGGTTGTCTCCTTCGCGTACTTCTCGAGGAAATGCTTGCAAAGCAGGGGAATATCACTTATGCGTTCGCGTAGCGGTGGGATGTGGATCGAGACCACGTTGATGCGGTAGTAAAGGTCCTGGCGGAACTTGCCCTCTGCGACGAGTTCGGCCAAGTTCTGGTTTGTGGCCAGAATAACGCGTGCATCGACCTTGATGGTTTCCGTGCCGCCGACCGGCTCGAACTCCATGTCCTGGAGCACGCGGAGCAGCTTCACTTGCAGGCTAGGCGATGCTGTGGCGATTTCGTCCAGGAAAATAGTGCCGCCGTTGGCGAGCTGGAACTTGCCGACTTTGTCCGCCATGGCCCCGGTGAAGCTGCCCGCCTTGTGGCCGAACAGCTCGCTTTCCAGCAGGGTATCGGGCAGTGCCCCGCAGGCCACTTCCACGAACGGGCCGTAACGTCGGCTGCTCCGCAGGTGTATCGCCCGGGCGGTCATTGTCTTGCCCGTGCCGCTCTCACCGGTGATCAGTACGATGGCACGCGTATCGGCAACGCTCTCAATGAGCTCATAGACCTGCACCATGCGATAATCGCGGCCTACCAGATTATCCAGCCCGTAGCGTTCGTCCAACTGCTGTTTCAGCTTCTCGTTTTCGACGGCGAGTCGCCGCTGGCCGAGTGCCCGATCGATCGACAATTTCAGCTCCTCGGCCAGGATTGGCTTCGTCAGATAGTCGTAAGCGCCGAACCGGATCGCCTCGACCGCGCTCTCGATCGTCCCGTAGCTTGTGACCAGGATAACGGGCGTTTGCCTCGAGTGCTCTTGCGTGTATTTGATCAGGGCGAAGCCATCGGCATCCGGCAGTGCCACCTCGGCGACGATCACATCCTGCGGCTGACGCTGCAGCGAAGCAACCGCCTCCTCGTACGATCGGCTCCTCGTCACGCGGTAGCCCGCTTCCTGAAGGTATTCGGCCATTGCGCCCAGAAGGATTTGATCCGGATCGACCAACAACACGCACGCTGCTGACATCTGAATTGCCCTCAAGAACAGATGTGTCGGCTCAAGCTATAAGGCCGCCAAGAGACAGCATAGCCAGAGGTGCGCGCAGGCGGCCTTTCCAGACCGCCAAGAAAGCGACCGACGAAGATGCCCAGCCACCTGTCTGGTCAAGTGATACTGTGACGGCTGCCTGGAAGAAACAGTGTCCGGCAACGTGTCGCCGAGCGAAACGCGAACTGAGCCAGAAATGTGTCTGAAAAACATCGCCATGCCCACGCCGCGAGAACATGGTTGGCTACGCCGTCAACATAGACCGGTGCAATTTATATACAACGCGTTGCTAGGCGGGTCAAAAAAGATCGGCAAGCAAAAATGTGGTGGGCGTACCGAGAGCAGCGGCTAATCCCATCACGATGGCTTGAGGGAGCGGCGCGCATATGGCTCGGCGCAGGCGAAGACGACCCGACGGACACCTGCTGACCAAGCTTAAGCGCGCGGGTGCGACCGCTCGTAGACCTGACGCATGCGCCCGGCCGTTACGTGCGTATAGACTTGAGTGGTAGAGAGGCTGGCGTGGCCGAGCAGCTCCTGCACGCAGCGTACGTCGGCACCTCGTTCCAGCATGTGTGTGGCGAACGAATGGCGGAGGGTATGCGGGCTTGCCTCGGCCGACACGCCTGCCTGCTTCAAGTACCTCTGAAGTATTCGGGCCACGCTACGCGCGCTGATACGCTGCCCGTTCTTGTTCAAGAAGACCGCCTCGAGCTCCATGCGGCCGTTGGCTGCAAGCTGGCCACGCAGCCTTAGCCAGTGCCGGAGCGCTTTGGCTGCATGCGAACCGAGCGGCACAATCCGCTCGCGACGACCTTTGCCTCGTACCGTTACGATGCGCTGCTCCAGGTCTAGGTGCCTGAGGTTCAACTCGACTAGCTCGCTAACACGCAGGCCGCATGAGTAGAGGGTTTCCAGGATAGCCCGGTCGCGTGCGCCAAGCGGGTCAGTCGGGTGCGGTGCGGCCAGCAGTCGCTCCGTCTGCTGGATCGTGAGGAACTTCGGCAGTTGGCGGCTGAGCTTCGGGCTACGCAGTGCGACGGCCGGGTTACGCTTCAAAAGCCCATGCCAGCAGAGGAATTTGAGAAATGAACGGAGACTGGCCAGTCGCCGGGCGATGCTGCGGCGCGATAGGCCACGCTGGTGCAAGGAGGCCAGGTACAAACGTAGCCGGGCGGTGGTCAATTCCGCCACCGAGAAACGGTCCGAATTGCTCAACTCGGCAAGGAACGTCACCAGCTCCTGGAGGTCACGGCGATAAGCGCGAAGCGTGTGGGCTGAGGCGCCGCGTTCGAGCCGCAGGTGCTCCAGGTAACCTTGGATCTGACCTGCAATATCCATATCCTTTCGCCCTCTTGCCTGCCCGGCCAGTGCGCTGGCTGTTTGCTTTATCGGCCGGCGTGACGGGCAGCTTTATGCCAGTGCTGCGAAGGCTGAGCAGGTCGGCTCAGAAAACGTGGTTCTGGAAGAGAGGGCGACGGCTCTTCCAGTTCGGTCCGTTGTATCGCGGTACCCGTTCAGAGAGCAGTGCAGACAAGGATCGTTTGGCAGCAAGAGCAAGGGACCAATGGCGCGAGCATGCGCGCAGGGCGGGCGCAAGTCTTAGACCGCTCCTGTGCTGTAGCCCATCATCGCGTGGCGATCAACGACGCTCTGGTTGCGGCCGAACGCTGCGTTGGGCAGATGCGGCTCGTCAAGGACAAGGGCGGTCGGCTACGGGCCAGCCAGGTTCAGCTTGGCAAGCCGGGGCTACACCAGTTGTGGCGGCAAGGCCGCGCTACGAGGACAACGGATACCACTGTCGATTCTGCGAAGTGCCTGCTTGGTAGGCAGTAGCGTGCGCATCGCTGGCCGGACGGCCGCGATCTTTCTCGCGGGCAGTGGCCAAGCTACGATCAAGGAGCAAAGGCCGGATGGGGCTAGAGCGAGCTGCAGCATTTCACGGCTGCCGCGGTGGTTGGGGCAGGGAATCGGGGTTAGCGCCCCGGCTGGTGCCGTCGGAGGCTGTGCCAACGGCCGGGTCTGTGTCAGTCAAGCGGAAGTGGTGCAACCGGTATTGCCAGAGCGGCAGTGTCGGATCGGCCGGCGCCAGGAACTTGATCGCCTCGCGGTACTCGCTGTTCACTTCGTCCATCTCCCTCAGCCAGCGCTGCCAATCGTACTTAGTGCCGTCCATGCCGATAGTGCCCATTTGGGAGCCCTGTAGCTGGAGCAACACCTTCATGCCTGCGTAGCTGTTGTTCATGCCCTTCCAGCGGAGCAGCGGTTTCAACAAGTCGGCGTTCAGCGGACTGGCCAGCGACAGCCAGGGTGCGGAGTCGAGGCCGAGGAAGATGCTATCGGCTGCGTTCACTTCGATGTGTGGCTGCCACGGTGCTGGTTCGCCCGCTTCGTAACGCATCAACTGCCCGGCACGAACCGTGGCATGCTGGATCACCACCTCGCTTCGCGTTCCGGCCGGCTCATTGTCGAACCCGCCGACACTTTCGACCAGCGCGGAGCGAACGGCGAGCAGGCTGTTCTCGATCCTGAGCCGAACGGCACATGCCGGCTGCATGCGAAGCAACTGATCCGGGCCGGTGACAAAGCAGTTTCGAATCGAGAGGCGTGCGCTGGCTGTATGGCTCTCTGAGACCACCTCATTTGACATGTCGTTGGCCGTACCGGTCAGCCGTACGAGCGATACGGGCAGCCCGCCCGGGTTGGCGACCACGGCGGTGCAGTTCTCGAACGCAAGGTCGGCGCGGCCCGCTGTGACCAGGCTCCAGCCGTCTGTGCTGACCGCTTGATCCGGACTGAGCCGGAAGTGCAAGCCGATCAGTTTCAGGCTGCCGTCACGCAGGTAGAACAAGCTCGGAGCTCGGCCTTCGAGCCGGAGGGAATCGGCGACCAGTTCAATAGCCGCGTCCACGTCCGCTGCTGCCCGCAAGGTCAACCGCCGGTCTCCGAGCACGATGGGCGGCTCGCGTAATGTGCCTGAGCCGACTATTTCGATCACCGTGCCGTCTGCGGCCTGCAGGCACGCTTCGGCCAGTCTCTGGGCTGCGTTGGGGTCGGCCGCGTTGAGGCGGAGGAGTTGCTGTTGCGGGCCTGATGCGGCTGGCATCGGTTTGGTTGCAGCCGGCTGCGTGCGTGGCAAAATCGGTTCCCTGCTCTTACTGGCGGGCTCTGTCGGCTCGGTGCTCGGAGCTGTGGTCGCAGTCTGTAGCTGCCGTTGGCCTCTGGTCGTCTCTTCTGCTGCTGGCGGCTCAGCGCGCTCAGCCTCGCGTGCCCCTTCGTGCCCTGCGGCTGCCCTATGGCCCTTGACATTGCCGGGCAACTCGGCCAGTTGCCCTGCCCGGCGCTGGCCCGCGTCCAGCACTGCTGCCAGGGTGCCGAACAGTTCGCCGGTCGATGGCCCATAGAGCGGTCCGAACCCCGCTAGCAGTCTGGCACCCGCCTGCGGCTCACCGCCTGACACTAGCTCGTCGCGAACTCGCAGGGCCTCAATCCAGCGCAGCTCAGCCGGGCCCGCTACTGCGGCTTCCGCCAACGGCATGCGGAACGGCATAGCAGTGGTAAGCTGCGAGTTCGGGTCCAGCTTGGAGCGCTGCCGCCAGCTCTCGAACGATACTGACACCGGCACTTGTTCGCCGCCGCTGGCGACGGCCAGGAACGTTGCGACGCGGTGATACAGCACCGGACCGACCTCCCGCCAGCGCAGTGAGCCGGCTTCCCCGGCCGCCGCTAGCGTGCCAGGTGACTGCGTCTGCCATGAGAATACGACGGCCCCAAGTTCGACTTGCACGTTGTGCCCGTCGATGTCGAACATGGGCCAGCGGCTGCCGAAAAGCGTGACGTGATCCAGTTGTAAGTGTATCGGTTTGGCCGCCAGGCTTCCCGGCCCGGTCGCGGGGAAGGTAACTCGATAGGGCAGGAAGATAGAGTCGGAGACGCGAACGGTACTGCCCGGCAGCATGACAATCGCCCGGTCGCCACCGGCGAAGAGGCAGCTAGTGACCGTCAAGTTCGACCCGGCTGCCGAAGCGGCTCCCGCCATTGGCACGAGCTCACTCGGGCCGAGCAGCACTATCGTCGCTGAACCGGCCGCGCCCGTCCTGTTCTCCGCCCCGGCCGCCAGACCGGTTTGGAGGAGCCGGCAGTCGCGCAGGACGAGGGAGGCATGGCTGAGCTGAAAGGCGGTCAATGTGCCTTGGGTTCCGTTCGCCGCCAGCTCGACATCAACGCCTTCGAGCGTAAGTGACGCGTTGCTCAAGCGTACGAGTATCCGATCGGCGGGCTGTGCTGCGCCCGGTTCGCCGCAAAGGCGCAGGCGAGGTCGCGAGCCGGGCCGGGCACGCACTGTCAGGCTCTTGTCACTGAGTTCCAGGCCAATGTGTTGATCGGCCGGTACCGTCCAACTAGCCTGGCTGACGGCCAGCTCGATAACAGCGCCGTCCGCCGCTCCCTCGATTGCTTTGGCCAGCTCATTCAGATCGCGCACGACGAGCGTCGCCGCAGGGCTGCCCACCGGTCCGGCAGACGCTTGTGCGGCCGGTTTGACCGACGGAGTGGGCACAGCCGGCGCGCCAGCGGGCTCGGCTTCTGGCGCCGAGCGGATCGTCGTTGGCTCGGGCTGTGGCAAAGTCGCTTTGCTTGCGTCCGTCGCTGGTCGGCCCGCAGGGTGATCTGCTGGCCTAGCGAGTTCGCCTGGTTCCGGGAAGGTGCCGGCGAGTCGATCTGCCAGCGCGGCCCCTTTCGGGGCGCCTTCAGGCTCAGTTCGCTGCTGGAATGGGCCCAGGTAGGGCCAGAGAGCAAGGGCAGCGACCAGAGCAAACAGGAGTACTGCTGCCGAACTCCAGATAATTACAGGCAGCCAGCGTAGCGGTCGGCGCTGCGGCTCGGCGATCCAGATCAGCCCTTCCGGGCTGGTACAGCGGAGCCCGAGGTCGGCAGCAACGGCGAGCAGTTCGCCCAGTAGTTCGTCCGGCGTCTGGTAGCGGTCTCCCGGGTTCTTGGCCAGCATGCGGTTGATAACAGCGGCGAGTCGGTCGGGCACGTCAGGGTTCAGTTCCTGGATGTTGCGGGGCGGCTTCTCGCGGTGGCTGAGCAGTTTCTGCAGTGCGGTGCCCGTCGGGTAAGGTGGCTGGCCGGCGAGCATGTGGTAGAGGGTACAGCCGAACGAGTAGATATCGCTGCGTACGTCCGCCTGCCGCGGTTCGGTCGCCTGCTCCGGCGAGATGTAATCGAATGTGCCGAGCGTCATGCCACTTTCGGTCAGCCCCGCCTCGCCACCGCGTTCGAACCGCCGCGCCAGCCCCATGTCGACCAGTTTCGCCCGACCGGTTGGCGTGATGATGATGTTCGACGGCTTGATGTCGCGGTGGACCACGCCACGAGCGGCTGCGTGCATGAGTGCGCCGGTGATCTGGATGGCGTAGTTGACCGACTCGGCTACAGAGAGGCGACCGTGTTGCTGGATCAGTGTGCGGACGTTGACGCCCTGGACGAACTCGAACGCGATGAGGTGCAGGCCACGCTCTTCGCCCACGTAGAAGACTCGTGCTATGTTCTCGTGTTCAAGCCGGGCGGCGGCGCGCGCTTCTTGGTGGAACCGGGCGACTATGGCCGGGTCACGTGCCTGCTCTTCCGGCAATATTTTCAGGGCCACGGGCCGATCGAGGCGTACGTCGGTGGCCCGGAACACCGCTCCCATGCCGCCAACCGCCACGTATTCCTCGATCCGATAATGGCCGAGCATTTCGCCCGCCACTTCGCGTCCTAGCGCGGAACGCACTCGCTCCCGTTGCTCCCCGTCGGGCGACTGCTTCGACAGCACGGTCCGCTCCAGTTCATCCTCGCAGCCGCTCCCGAGCGACTGGTCCGGCCGCTGCGACGCGGTCGAACCGTTCGGTACAGGTTCTGCGCCTGAATGAGAGCCAAACATCTGGTACCGATAGTCCTCCCCGATGCTTAATCGCCGCAGGCACGCGCCGCGCAGCCCAACAATCTGACGGCGGCCTCTACGCAGTCACAGCATAGCAGCGCGACCCAAGAACGCGTCTCCTTCCCGATGTCGCTGGCTACCCTGAGGCGTGAGACAGCCGCCCAGATAGTGCAGGGCCAAATGGCCGCCTTCTCACTGCAACTTTGCACAATGGGGCGGACGCCAGTCACCTGCGCTTAATTAGGCAGCAAGCTCCGACGCCTACTCTACGTTAGTGTCGCTCAGCAAGAGTGGATGCCTCTTGTACGAGCAATTCATCGGACCAGTGCAGACCTGCGCTCGCCGAGCTACCCAGCTCGCCCCAACGGCCCAGCGGAACTTCTAAAATGG
>FWPU01005202.1_pt1 | contig 13983 bp, 12 predicted proteins | sample 2228361 | NCBI WGS metagenome assembly FWPU01 (sample SAMEA103939777, study PRJEB20133) | metagenome
CAAAAGGCGGGGGCCGAGATCGTAAGCGCCCAAGAAGCCTGGGCCGCCGATCTGGTGGTCAAGGTCAAGGAGCCCATTGCCGAGGAGTACAAGTACCTGCGCCAGGGTCTGATCCTGTTCACCTACCTGCACCTGGCCGCCGATGAGCCGCTTACCAAAGCTTTGCTGGCTGGGGGTACGACCGCCATCGCCTACGAAACGGTGCAGCTCGAGGATGGCTCCCTGCCCCTGCTCACCCCCATGAGCGAGGTGGCCGGGCGCATGGCCCCGCAGGTGGGGGCAGCGGCCCTGGAGAAGCCCCACGGCGGGCGCGGGGTGCTGCTGGGGGGCGTGCCGGGGGTGGCCCCGGCCAGCGTGGTGATCATCGGTGGTGGCATTGTGGGCACCAACGCGGCCAAAATCGCCCTGGGCATGGGTGCTCAGGTGACCATTCTGGACGTGAGCAAAGCCCGCATGCAGTACCTCGACGACGTGTTTGGCGGTCGGGTGATCACCCTGGCTTCCACCGAGGCCAACGTGGCGGCCTCCATCCGCCACGCCGACCTGTTGATTGGGGCGGTGCTGATTCCGGGGGCTAAAGCGCCCAAGCTGGTTACCCGCGAGATGCTTTCCACCATGAAGGAAGGTGCGGTGATTGTGGACGTGGCCGTGGATCAGGGGGGCTGTGTCGAGACCATTCACCCCACCACCCACGCCGAGCCCACCTATGTAGTAGACGGAGTGGTGCACTACGGGGTGGCCAACATGCCGGGGGCAGTGCCGCGCACCTCCACCTTTGCCCTCACCAACCAGACCCTACCCTACCTGCTCAAGTTGGCTGAGAAGGGCCTGGACGCGCTGCAAGAGGATGCAGCCCTGTTGCAGGGTCTCAACACCCATCAAGGAAAACTGACCTGCCGGGGCGTGGCCGAGGCCTTTGGCCTGCCCTATGTCGAACCTAAAGCGGCTTTGTAGTGCCGTGCTCGAGGGAAAGCAGCAACTCGAGGAATTCCTCGTAGCAGCGCACCAGCACCTCTTCTGATACGGGCCGAATCTCGAGCCGCCCCATGTCCATGGGGATGACCCAGTTAAGGGCCTGGCTCACCTTCTTCTTGTCGCGGCTGAGGAAAGGGATAAGGTCGGCCCAGCGCAGGCGGGGGGGGGGCGGAGGGGTGAGCCACTGCAAGAGTTTTAGCACCTTGGGTACCAGATCCGCCCCGCCATGGGCCCGGCCCAGTAGGGCGGCGTAGAGCAGCCCGTAGGCCACCGCCACCCCGTGGGGTATGGCCCCATGGGTGGCGCCCTCGAGGGCATGGCCCAGGGTGTGCCCCAGGTTGAGCTTGCGGCGCTCGTTTTGCTCGGTGGGGTCGGCCTCCACCACCCTTACCTTGACCATCACGGCGCGGGCCAGGTAGGGCTCGAGGCCTTCCCAATCGGGTGAGACCGGTTCTACATTGACCAGCAGCTCGTCACCAGCGATAAGGCCGTGCTTGAAGGCTTCTACCAGCCCCTCCTTGAAGGTTTGGGGTGGAAGGGTGCGAAGGGTGTGTAGCTCGGCATATACCCCTGCCGGGGCATAAAAAGCGCCGACCAGATTTTTACCTTCGGGCAGGTTAATGCCGGTTTTGTTGCCCACCGAGGCGTCTACCATGGCCAGGGTAGTGGTGGGTAGGCTGATGTACTGTATTCCGCGCAGGTAGGTGGCGGCCACAAACCCGCCCAGGTCGGTAAGACAGCCTCCACCCACCACGTACAGCGTGGTGTTGCGTGGGAGGGCCTGCTGGGCCAGCCAGGACAGCACCCGGCCATAGCTATCGAGGCTCTTTGCGCCTTCGCCACCGGGCAGCCCTAGGCTTAGCGGAACATCCAGGCGGGCAGCTACTCGCTGGGCGTAATCCCGTACGGCCAGGTCGTAGAGGAGGGCCCGGGGGCCCGGGGCCTGGGGGAGCTCGAGGTCGAAGCCGACGTGAATCGGATAGGGAACAGGGTATCTAATCTGTAGTTTCTGCATACGCCCACAGTTGGTCGATAATTTCATCTACCACTTCGGCGACGGGCCGATTATCGGTAGAGACGTGAATTGTAGCCTGGCGATAGATGGCCTCCCGCTCGGCCAGTAGCTGCTGGATGCGTTTGAAGGGATCGGGGTTCTCGAGCATGGGGCGCTGTCCAGGGCGACGGCTGATGCGCTCGAAGATGGTGGCGGGGCTGGCCCATAGTGCCACCACCGGCCCCCGCTGCAACAGTTTTTGCCGATTCTCTGGGTTAACAAAAGTACCGCCCCCCAGCGAGAGCACCAAAAAATCTTTCTGGGTTAGCTCGTTTACCGCCTCGGTCTCGAGTTGCCGAAAAGTAGCCTCCCCCAGATGGCGGAAAATGTCGGCTACCGAAAGCCCCATCTCCCGCTCGATGTAGCGATCGAGGTCGATGAAGTGCAGCATCAGCTCGCGAGCCAGCTCCCGCCCAATGCGGCTTTTGCCCACGCCCATAAAGCCGGTGAGGGCTACCCAGGTAACGGGGCGCTCAATCTCGATCATAAAAGGGGGCTGTTCCCAGGATGCGCACTTGCTCGACAGCCGTCAAAACCTAGTATTCCAGCACCCGTTGCTTGTATCGCTCGACCCGCTCGACCAGCTCGTCCAGGGTGTCGCCGCCAAATTTCTCCAGGTAGGCCTGGGCCAGCACGATGCCCACCAGGGCCTCCAGAATTACGCTGGCCGCTGGTACCGCGGTCACGTCGGAGCGCTCCCGGGCGGCATCGGCGGGCTGGTGTGTCACCACATCAACCGTGGGTAGGGGCTTCATCAGGGTGGCAATGGGCTTAAGAGCGGCCCGCACCACCAGCTCTTCTCCAGTGGTCATGCCGGCTTCGGTGCCGCCGGAGCGGTTGCTCTGGCGGTAGTAGCCCCGGCCGGGCTCCCAGTAGATGGGGTCGTGCACCTGCGAGCCCGGCTTCATGGCGTTGCTAAAACCAGGGCCAATCTCCACCCCCTTAATGGCCGGAATGCTCATCACCATCTGGGCGATGCGCCCGTCGAGCTTGCGCTCCCAGTGCATCTGGGAGCCGAGCCCCATCACCAGCCCTTTGAAGCGGGCTTCGATGACGCCGCCCAGGGTATCGCCGGCGGCCTTGGCCTCGTCTATGCGGCGGATCACCTCGGCCTCGGCCTGGGGGTCGGTCATCCGCACCGGGCTGGTTTCGATGCGTTCCTTGAGGCTCCAGTCGAAGGGAACCTCGCTCCAGACCCCGGCCATCCCGTCCACGAACGAGGCGCTTTCCACCCCAAAAAACGAGAGCAGTTTATGAGCGATGGCCCCTATCGCTACCCGCATGGCGGTTTCGCGGGCCGAGGCGCGCTCGAGCACATCACGTAAGTCTTTATGCCCGTATTTGACACCCCCCGCAAGGTCGGCGTGACCAGGCCGGGCCGCCGTAAGGGCCTTTTTGCGCGGCTCGTTGCCGGGGGCCGGATCCATGATCTCGAGCCAGTTGCGGTAGTCGGTGTTTTTGATGACCAGCGTAACCGGGGCTCCGGTGGTGCGCCCGGCCCGCACACCACTTACGAACTCCACCGTATCGGTCTCGATGACCATCCGCCGCCCGCGCCCGTACCCACCCTGGCGTTTTTTGAGCCAGGGATTGATATCTTCAACGGTCAAAGGTAGCTGGCTGGGCAGGCCCTCCACGATGCCGGTAAGTTGTGGCCCGTGTGATTCTCCAGCGGTCAGAAAACGCATGAACAGAATCTAGCATAACCGCGGCCAAGTCCAAAACCAGGTCGCTGCTGCTAAGGGGCCTACAGAAAAAAGCCGGGCCAGCGCCCGGCCTTCATGTGGATACCACCTAACGTTGAGCGGTGTCCTTGACGATGTTGCCGGTGATAATCACGATCAGCTCGTCGTCCTTGATCGAGGAAGTGCGCTGCTTAAAGAGTTCACCCAGCAAGGGGATATCACCCAGCAGAGGCACTTTGGTCTCGGAGGTATCGGTGACTTTCTGAATCAGACCCCCCAGCACCACGGTCTGCCCGTCGCGGATGCGCAGTTTTGACAGGGTGGACTGCTGCGGAATGCGGATGCTGCCTGCCGGGCCATCGGCGGGGTCGCCGCCGGTCTGGGTGAAGACCTCGAGCAGGATGTTGCCATCCGTCGAGATTTGCGGACGCACCCGCACCAGCAGCCCGTAATCGAACTCGCGCACCGAGACCTGGTCGCCGATGGTAATAGGGATGAGCAGCCGGCCCCCTACCTTAATTTCCGCACCCTTGGCTCCGGTAGCCCGCAGATCGGAAGTATCGGCACCATAGTTGTCCTCTACCAGCACATTGGCATCACTCAGGCGGCGTGAAAGCTGCTGTTTTTCCAGCGCGTCCAGCACGGCCCGGATATTGAGTGAGGCCAGACTGCGGGTGGCATCGAAAATCAGGTTCAGACCGGTGGACAGGAAGCTGGCGATCAGGTTGCCCCCCGAAACGGTTTCCCACTTTATACCGAGGTTACGGATAACCTCGCCCGAGACTGCCTGCACCCGGATCTGGAGCTGCACTTGCTGCACAGGCCGATCCAGGGTGGGAATTAGGCGCTCGGCCAGGGCAATCTGGTCGGCGGAACCGGTGACGATGAGGGTGTTGGTACGGGGTTCGGCCACCACCGTCACCTGGGGCGTGGCCTGGGCCTGCGCCTGCGCGGGTGCTGCCTGGCCTTGCACCTGGGCCGCGATGGCCTTGCCCAGCACATCGGCCAGCTCGCTGGCCCGGGCGTGCGAGAGGGCAAACGACTTTTGTACAAGCGGAATGGTTGCAGCAGGAGCCTTGGGCACATCTATACGCTGCAGAAAGTTTAGGGCATCCGTTACCGAACGCGATGGGCCGCTAATAGAGAGCACGTTCTGCCCAGGCACAGCGCGTACAGTAACGCCAGGCACCTCCTGCTGAACAAAGGTGGCCAGGGCTGCAGGATCACCCGAGCGTACCTGATAAAACTCCCGTACTGTCGGCTCGCTGGGCTGGGCAGGCTGGGCGGCTTGACCGCGGGCCCGATCCACCACTTCCTTAGGCCCTACCACGATCACGTTGTTCTCGAGCAGCGCGTAGGTGATGCGGCCATCGCCGTAGGTGTTGATGAGTAGATCCCATACCTGCCGGAAGGGCTTGCGGTCGATATCTGCGCTAACGTTGACGTTGGGGATATCGCGAAGAATAGGGGAGAGCCCCACACTGCGGGCCAGCGCATCCAGAAGGGTGGGTAGGGGTAGGTTGGTGCCAATGTTGCTTACCGGTTGATCGAAGCGCGCATCCCTGGGCAAAGTACCCTGGGCCAGCGCCAGACTCAACACTACCAAAAGAGCAAACAAACGCTTCATATTCACCGCCTAGGGGTTATCCATTGTGAGGTTCAGGCTATCTGAACCTTGCACCAAGAGGGCTTCTTTCGCGCTCAGGCTTTTGAGCAGTACATCGCTACCGGGAAGGGTGCGGCCTACTGGCAGCACTGTAAAGCCGTCCTTGCTCTGGAAAATGGCTACGCTGGTTGGGCCCAGTACCACCCCCGAGAGCTTTAGGTTTTGTTCGCGCACAAATCGAGCCAGGGGGCTTTCCTGAACGGTTTCTTGCCCACGGGCCAGGTCACTTTTAGGCTCGAGCACCTGGGCCAGCCGGGCGTTGATTTCGGCCCGTGCGAACTCGAGGTTGCTAGGGGCCGTGGCAGCTGGCGCCACATCCAAAGCTGCCTCTTCCTTGATCGGACTGGCAGTGTCGCTTAGCTCACGCTCCAGGGGTGCGAGCCGGATGGGCAGGGTGCCCGACCCCAGGCTGACCGCACCGGGTAGGCTGGCGCGGGCCGTACCCTGGGCCAGGCGGGGCTGGGCAGTGGAAGTAGAAGGTGGGATTGGGGTAGGCCGGGTACCGGGCAGGCTGGGACGGGGTAGTGGGGTGGTGGGCTGCCGCACCTGTACCTGGGCGGTTTGGCGAGGGATAGGTTGGGCGGCCACCGGCGGTGTCGTGGTCGGACGGCTGGCAGCGGTTGGGGCCGGTTGAGCCACGGTGGGCGGGGCGGTTTCGATGATCAAGGGTACGAAGGGGTTGGGTGGCACCGTGACGCGAGGCTGGGCCGCCAACGTGCTGGTAGCTGCTTCACCCTGACTGGTGGGCTGTTCGTCGCGGGGGGCCTCGGTGACCAAGAAGGGTACGGGAAGCACCTCGAGCGGCCGGGCGGTGGTCAGGGGTGCCGTGGGCTCTACCGGCGCCGGTGTTGGGGCTGGCGCTGCTGGCTGCTGAGCTGTTTGGCTTGGGCGGAAGAAGCCAACATACCAGGCCGCGACCGCCCCTACTAGCAGAGTCGCGACCAGCGCCACTTTAGCCGACTGGGGCATGCGCTGGAGGAAATTCATGGCCGACCTCCAGGCTGATTGGGCTGGCCTTGCTGGGTTCCCTGGGCGGGCTGGCCCTGGCCGGTATAGGTGTACACCGTCATGGTTAGGCTGGTGTTGATGATGGGGTTGGTGGCCTGGGCCTCCGTAGCGGCAGGCCCGCTGCCACCAAGGGTAAGGTTGAGGCCCGAGACGGTGGCGAACCGCTGCAGCCCCTCGAGGTTCCGTAAAAACACATACAGCTCGGGGAAGGGCGACTCGACCTGCAAGGCCAGGTTGGTGGCCCGTACGTTGGCAACACCCTGACTATCGCCAGCACTGCGGCTTAGAGTTCGCAGTACTACCCCGCTTTCCCGAGCGGTTTGCGCCAGAGAACTCAGAACCCGGCCAAGCTGTTCGGTGGGAGGTAGCTCGCGCAAAAACTGTTGCCGCTCGGCATCCAGGCGGGCGATGGTCTCGCGCAACTGGGGCAGCGCACGCTGGGCTGCACGGCCACGATCGCGTTCGACGGTAAGACGGTCTACTTCGGCCTGTAGCTCCGGTATGCGCCCTTGGAGGGGCTGGGTTACCAGGAAGTACCACATCGCACCCAGCAACAAGGCCGCCGCTATGGCGACGATGGCCCACTCACGCTGGCCCATTCTAGCGAGAAGGGCTACCACTGTCCTCACCTCCCGTCGTGTTGCTGGCGGTTGCCGCGGCTTGGCCGACCAGGCCGATGGTGGCCCCGAAGGTGTAAAGCTGCCGGGTCTGATCAAGGCTGGCGTTCTGGAAGTTGATACCAAAGCGCGGCGAGTTTTCGAAGGCCTCGACGAAGCGAATCAGAGCGTTTTGCCCGATGGCTTCGCCTTGCAGGTTGAACTCTATGCTGACCGGCTTGCCATCGTAGAGGCCGTTTTGTACGTTGCTCTGAATCTCCTGGGGAGTAAGGCTTTTGGTGCCGATGCTGCGCAAGGCTACCCCAAACCGGCGGCCTTCCCGCGGGATCTGATTGATGACCTGGGCCAGGTTGTCTGACCAGGGCACAAAGCGCTCGCGCAGTTGGTTACGCACTGCGAGGAGCTGCTCGAGTTCGCGCTGCTGTTGGTTGAGGCGGTTTTGCTCGGCGATGAAGGGGCGTAGCACATCCACCTCTACTTGTAGCTGGTCACGCTGATTTTCCAGTGCCTGCACTCTCGAGAGAGTCGAGATGTGGAGAAAGGCCACCACTCCCAACGCGGCCAGCACCACTGCTGCAGCGGCTAGGCGCCACCAGCCAGGCTCGACCCGGCGGCGTAGATTTTTGGGCAGGAGGTTGAGTTTAATCAAGTGGATTCACCCCCCGTAGGGCCAGACCCACCGGTACCGTGAACTCTGGCGCCAGACCCCGCAGGTACTCTAGATCGAAGCGACTCTTGTCGATCTGGAGGCCCTGCCAAGGATCGGCGATTTCCAGCGGGATACCGAGCGTGTCAGATAAAAGCGGCACCAAGCTTCGCAGCTTACTGCCACCTCCGGCCACAAAACCCTGATCTACACCGAGGTCGCCTACTTGTACCCGGAAGAACTCCAGACTGCGACGCAACTCGGTGGTCAGCTCGACCAACACCGGCCGAATCGCGTCGTACATACGGGCTGGATTGAAACGCTCGCGCTCGGCGTCGAAGTCGAGCAGCAAGTCCTCGTCATCGGTGGGGATGGTGGCCAGGCCGTAGTTTTTCTTGGCCTCCTCGGCGGCCACCAGATCAAGGTTGAAGGCCTTTGAAATGGCGGCGGTGAAGTCCTTGCCAGAGAGGTTGATAACCCGGTTCAAGAGCAGCCGCTCGCCGCGGGTAAGCACCAGTGCCGAGGACTCCGCCCCAATCTCGAGGAAGAGGGAGATTGGTTCGCGGTCGGTAGCTACCAGCCGGGAGGCCAGGGTGCGCAGCCCAGCAAAAGGCTTTACGTCTATTACCAGCGGCTCCAGGCCAGCCGCTTTGAGGGCCTCTACCAAGCTGGCCACGGTTTCTTGCCGGGCAGCACCCACCACCACGTCCATCTGCTCACCGTCCGGTATGGACTCGAGGGTATCCAGGGGCGCATAGTCCAATACCACCTCGTCAATCGGGAAGGGAATGTAGCGCTCAGCCTCCCAGCGCACCGCTTCCTCCAATTGCTTGAGGGGCATTTTGGGTACCTGCAAGGTACGGGTAATGACCGCTAGGTTGCTGGCCGCTGTAACCACATAACGCTTGCGGGTACGCATTTCGGCCTGCATTTCCTTGATAACCTCGGCCAGGGCCCCCGGCTCGATGATCGAGCCCTCCTGAACAACCCCTGGCGGGGTAGGCCTGATACTCAGGCTTTTCAGGCTGGGGGGAGTTCCGGACAGCTCGACCATTTTGATATTGGCCGATCCGATCTCGAGGCCAAGCGCCTCGACCCTGGGCCTCAGCAACCCGCCAAAAAAATCACGCACGCTGCCCCCTTTCCCACATAAATCTAAGACTACGTGTCAGTATAGCACGGTAAATCTGCGCTGCAGCGGTCATACTGCCCACTCTAGCCTAGGCCTTAACCTCTGGGTGGTGTATTTGCACATCTGTTCTTAATAAATGCTACTTGATGGGGGGCGATACGAGGCCAGTGCCGGATTTGGACGAGTGCCTCGAGCGCTAATGAAGGGATTTCTCGAACGCCTGCCCGAAACGACAGAAGGCCCTACGGCAAGTGCGCTTTGAGCAGCACCTGGCGGGGTGCTTATCAAATAGCCCGGGCTACGGCTTCAGCAAACTGTAGGGTGGTGGCGCTGCCACCAAGGTCGGGCGTGCGGGGGCCTTCCTCGAGTACCTTGTCCACGGCGGCCTCTACTCGGCGGGCGATCTCGTGCTCGCCTAGGTGCTCCAGCATCATCACGCCTGAGAGGATGGTGGCTGCCGGGTTGGCAATGCCCTTCCCGGCGATATCCGGTGCGCTGCCGTGCACTGGCTCAAACACGGCGTGCCTGGTGCCGATGTTACCGCTGGCGGCAATGCCCAGGCCGCCCACCAGCCCAGCAGTAAGGTCGGAGATGATGTCGCCGAACAGGTTGGTGGTCACGATCACGTCGAAGCGCTCGGGGTTGCGCACGAGCTGCATGGCGCAGTTATCGATGATGATGTCCTGGGTTTTGACCTCGGGGAAACGAGCTGCCTCGGCCAGCACGGTGTTCATGAACAGGCCCTGGGTCATGGGCAGCACGTTGGCCTTGTGTGCTACGTGGAGCTGCTTGCGGGGGCGGCTGGCCGCCAGCCGGGCGGCATACTCGCCGATGCGGGCGCTGGCTTTGCGGGTAATGACCGTATCGGCAATGGCGATCTCGCCCTCGAGGTAGGTGCGTTCCTGCTCTACATAGAGCCCTTCGGTGTTCTCGCGCACCACGATCAGGTCAACCCCCGGCCTCGAGCCCGGTACGGGGTGGTGCTTGGCTGGACGCACGTTGGCAAACAGATCCAGCTTGCGCCGCATGTAGCGGATGGCCCCGAAGAAGCCCGGTACTTTTTTGGTGGGGCTGGTGGCCGCGCCGAAGAGGGTGGCGTCGGGCACCGAGGTGCCTATTCGCTCGAAGGTCTCCGAGCCGGCCTGGGCCTCGACGAACTCAAACTTGAGTCCGGTGGCCTCCAGTACCAGCCTGGCTGCGGGAATCACTTCGTGACCGATGCCGTCGCCTTCAATCAAACAAATCTTGTAGGTTTTGCTCACAGTATCACCCTGGCTATTTTACAGCCGCTCCCGAAAATAACCGATATCTGGGGTGGTTTGGCTTCGACAGGCTCAGCCGGTTCCCACGTCGGATTACACCGAGAAGCGCTGGTTGCAGGAAGCCCCCGTATATCTTTTCCTGAGATGCCTGCTCCAAAGGCCCTTGCTGGAACTGAAACCTGGTATCACCCAGCGAGAGCTCTTAGGCTATATGGCCGTGTAGCACTATGCTGACCGGAGCCAAGTGATAGGCATGAGGCTTATATTTTGGGGCGGTAGCATTGTCGAGCGCACTGGCCTCGAGCGCCCGCTGTACCAGGGCTTCGGTGGCTAAAGGGGTGAGTAACGTTCTTGAGACTTCGGCCTCGAGGTGGTTACCTATGCGCCAGGCCGGCTCTGCTGGGAGGGTGCGAAATTCGGGTGGAGCCCGATTATGCCCCGTGCAGTTGGGTTGAGCTCTGCAGGCGTGTGTCCCCCAGCAGGCTCAAAGGCTCCTGGGCCAGGGTGCGCAGGGCCTTGCGGCGACGGCTTTTGAGCTCCTTTAGCTCCAGGCGCTCGAGCTTGAGTCGGTTGAGAGCATAGTCCAGATAAATTGCCTGAGCTTCGGGGGCAGCTCCGCCCAGCACCTTGCGCCGGGATATAAAGCGTTCGGGCTCCAGGGCCTGCAACAGCTCGGGGTCGCCAAACCCCAGGTGGCTTTGCAGGTCGTCCAGGCCCAGCTCGGCCACGGTGCGGCCTTTGCTGCTCAGCTCGCGCAGCATGCCCTGTACCTTGGGGTAGGCCTCGGCCAGCGAAAGGCGTTTTCCGGCGACCAGTACATCCACCAGCTCGGAGGCCAGCACGCTGCGGTCGTGCAGGCCCTGGGCCAGCACCTCGGGCACAAAGCGGCTTTCCTGCAGGGCCACCCGCAAAAGCGCCACTGCCCCCTCGGCGGCGTAAAACAGGTTGTAGAGGGGCTCGAGCACCCCTGGCCCGTGGTCGTTGACGTCGCCAAAGGGGGTGCTGTAGTTGAGGTGGCCCAGGGTGGTGGGGCCGCCCATCAGCTCGGCCAGGAAACCCCGCACGTGCTCCAGCACCACCGGATTGACCTTCTGCGGCATGATCGAGGAGCCCTGGCTGATTTTTTCGGCGACCAGGAACCCCCCCTGCTCGGCCCAGAACAGGAGGTCGGCCACCAGGCGCGAGAGGCTGGTAGCCATGCCCGCCAGGGCATAGGCGATCTCGAGGGCCCAGTCACCGGCCGCGATGGCGTCGTAGGTGTGCTCGAGGGTGCCCCCAAACCCCAGCCACTGGGCTAAAGCCTTGCGGTCTACCGGGTAGGGGCTGCCGGCCAGGGTCGAGGCCCCCAGCGGGCACTTGTCGGTGGTCTGGAAGGCCGAACGCAGCCGCTGGTAGTCGCGCGAGAGCAGGTTTTCCACCCCGGTCAGGTAGTGTCCCAGGGTGGTGGGCTGGGCCGGGCGGTGGTGGGTATAGGCCGTGAGAAGGGTCTGGCGGTGGTTCTGGCCCAGGCCCAGCAGTTCCCGCCTTAAATCCGATAGCGATGTCAAGACCCGCAGTAGCCGCTCACAGGCATAGGCGCGAAATACCGTCAGATCCAGGTCGTTGCGGGAGAGGCCCCGCCGCAGCGCGCTGGCGACCTCATGGCCAAAGCGCTCGTGCAGGCTGAAATCTATGGTGAAGAAGAAGTCCTCGAGCTGCCCGCTAAACCCTGGAATGGGGTCTTTGCGCAACTGGCTGAGGGCCCAGGCGGCCTCCTTGGCCTCCACAATGCCGAGCTTGCCCAGGCCCAGGGCATAGGCCGTGAGGGCATCGAAAAAATAATCGCCCAGATGCTCTTTGGCAAAGCGAAAATGCCGTTGTAGCACCCAGCGGCGGTATAGATTATGCCAGCGCATAACGCTCACCCCAACCCAAGCCTACACCCTGGCCCGGCTTTGGGTTGTGCGCTTTGATACCGCTAGCATACCCTACACTGGTTCCGATGGCGCTTTTTGCAGCATAAATCGAGAGGAGGCGGGTGGTCGAGGCCAGGCTACGCATGGCGCATGGCAGTCGCAAGCGCATGGAGCTTGAGCTGCAAGCGCCTCGGCTACACCAGCCCTAATACCTCCACCATTGAGCGGCTCAACGCCACCACCCGGTGTATGGACTCCTTTTCTGTCTGCAAGACCATTGCCGCTCTCCGGCTATGGCGGTAGGCCTCGCCGAACACATTTGGGCGATCTGAGAAACCCTTCTCCATCTGGTTTTCCCCAAACCCTGTCAGAGATAACCTCACCTAAATGCTGACTAAAAAAATACTCGTCCAACCTGCCAAAAGCGTACCTTTGTGAAGAGCACCTCTCTTCAAGGTTATGCGCGGAAATATGGCCTCACGGATTGGTGTGTCGGTGTTTTGGTATAGTACCTGGTGTTGTTTGGTAGTTGGCAGGTAAGGACGCAGCATGGGTCGTAATAATGCTTTCTGGTTTGCTCTCCCAGCAGTTGTTACGCTGGGTCTGTTTTTGCTGTACCCGTTTTTAGATGTGCTGCGCTTTTCAACCTGGGACTGGTCGGGTTTATCCGAGCCCAGACCTATTGGCCTCGAGAACTACCACAACATTCTGCGCGACCCCGATTTTTACAAGAGCCTGCGCATCACCCTGATTTTTGGTGTCATGACCCTGCTGCCTTTTGTCCTGCTTTCGGTGCTGCTGGCTCTGGCTTTGGACGGCCAGCCCTATGAACGCCCCATCAAGGCCCTGCTCTTTTTGCCGGGGCTAGTTACGCTGGGGGGGGCCGCGGTGGCCTGGTACACCCTATTTTCACCTGAATATGGCGCGCTGGCCTCGCTGGTTCCGGTGCCGCGCTGGGATCAGAGCCCCTTCTGGGCTTTGGTACTGATAATGCTTTTTACTATCTGGCGACACATTGGCTATGGGGTACTGGTGGTCTCGGCGCGGCTAAAGGCCATTCCCAAGACCCTGCTCGAGGCTGCCGCCGTAGATGGGGCTACCCCGGCCCAGTCCTTCCGCTTCATTACCCTGCCCCTACTGCGCCCGGCCATTACTTTTCTGATGGTGATCGGTACCGTTCTAACCCTGCAGGGCTACACCGCGGTATTTTTGTTGACCCGTGGGGGCCCCTTTGGAGGTACCGAGGTACTCGGCTACTACCTCTACAAAACCGGCTTTGAAGCAGGGCGTCTGGGTTATGCGGCGGCCCTTACGGTGGTTATACTTCTTTGCCTTGGCCCAAGCCCGGCTCTTGCGGGAGGAAAGGTGATGGCTGGGCTTGTTCTCCACCTGGAGGTGTACCCATGCGCTGGCTAGGGCACATGCTGGTATGGACAGTGGCCTTTTTGGTGGCCCTGCCCTTTATCTGGATGGCCTATGCAGCTTTTATTCCGCCCGAGGCGGTATTTAGTGGCGAGATATTTGGGCGAATGGGGTTTAGTCTGGCCAACTTCGAAGTGCTGGGCCGGGAGGGCTTCTGGGAAGGTTTTTGGGGGCGTTTGCTGTTCTCGGTACTCCTGACCGGGAGTGTGACCCTGCTACAGCTCACCACCGGCTTTTTGGCCGCTTACGCCATCAAGGAGGGCGCTAAGATTCTGCCGTTCTTTCTGGTATTGCTGGCTATCCCGGTTGAACTGCTGCTGGTGCCCCTGTACGGAGTCCTGGCAGGACTGAAGTTGTTGGACACTATTTGGGCCTTGGTGCTGCCCTTTGCAGCCAGTCCCTTTATTGTGTACCTGCTGTTCCAGGGGATGCGCACCGTTCCGGAAGAGCTGCTCGAGGCTGCCCGGCTCGATGGGGCCGGCCACCGCGTTTTGCTCTCGCGTATCCTGCTCCCGCTTTTGCGCCCTCAACTAATAGCCGCGGGCGTACTGGCCTTCGCTGCCCACTGGAACCTGGTGCTCTATCCGCGAATTGTGGCTGGCAGTAAAGAACTAAAAACCG
>FWPU01010314.1_pt1 | contig 13983 bp, 8 predicted proteins | sample 2228361 | NCBI WGS metagenome assembly FWPU01 (sample SAMEA103939777, study PRJEB20133) | metagenome
GCCATTTTAAAATGAGCCTCCGCGAGCCGGAATTGCGCATAGGGGGCAAGGACATGGGTGCGGTGAAGGTCGAGGAAGTGCTGGTATTCGACTAATGCCTCCGCATACTCTTCTCTCTCGAAGAAGGCTTCCCCGCGCTTCATGATGACGTTCGGGTCGTAATTCTTTTCGATCGTATCACCGATGAAAATCTGCTCGTCGGTGCCGCTCAAGGTCTTGCCGCCGGTCTTTTTCGAGGAGCTGGAACAGCCGCCGGCGAGCAAGGCCGCGGATATCAACATCGCCGCGGCGAAGACGGTCGGCGGCCGCCAGCGAGCACATGTTCCGCGCATCAGAAGCACCGTGGAAGCACCGCAGTGAATAGTCGGTAAATTTCGGTTTTTTTAACAAAGACCCGGCTGAAATGCAACGGAAATGGCGGGCCGTGCAGTTGACCGGTGGAAAGGGGACCCCTATAATCCCGCCGGCGCACTCGGAGGGACCTCGATCCTTGCCCGCTTCGGAGATTCGGATGCCGATACTACGCAGTAGAATCGTCGGAACGGGTTCATACGTGCCCGAGCGGGTGGTCGGGAACAGCGAGGTCAGTCCTTCGCTGGCGAGAAATCCGGATCGGGTGTTCCGGCTGACCGGCATCAGAACGCGCCACTGGGCGCCGGACCGCCAGGCTTCATCCGATCTGGCCACGGAAGCGGCCCGCCACGCGCTCGACGCGGCGGGGAGGACACCGTCGTCGGTCGACGCCATTCTGGTGTCGACCACCTCGCCGGACACGGCCTTCCCGTCGACCGCCTGTTACGTGCAACGGGCGCTGGGCGCGCGAGCCGTTGCGGCGTTCGATCTGGCGGCCTCCTGCTCCGGGTTCCTGTACGGTCTCTCGATGGCCGACGCCATGATCAGGAGCGGCCAGGCAAGGTGTTGTCTGGTGATTGCCGCGGAAGTCAAGTCCCGGTTCCTGGACCGTCAAGACGACGCGACCGCCATGTTGTTCGGAGACGGAGCGGGCGCAGCGACCGTCGTGGGTGAGACGGTCGCCGACGGTCGAGGTCCCGGTATTTTGGGAGTCCGTCTCTACTCGGACGGTGCAAGGCACACGTTGATTCAGGTCACAGCCGGCGGCTCGCGGGTTCCCTTGAGTTCCGCTACGATCGGTCAGAACCAGCACGTGATTCGTATGCAGGGCGGGCCGTTGTTTCGGATCGCAGTGCGCCGCTTGGAAACGGCCGTCCGAGCGACCATGAAGGAATTCGGCATCGGCCTCTCCGAGGTCAAGCGGGTCGTGGTGCACCAGGCCAACGCGCGTATCCTCGCGGCGCTGCGGGATCGGCTGGGGCTCCCGCCGGAGGCGTTGTATTCCGTCATCGAGCGGTTCGGGAACGCCTCGTCCGCATCGCTCCCCATTGCGTTGGACCGGGCGGTGCGCGACGGGCATATCGCCGCTGGCGACCTGGTGTTGCTCGGCGCGTTCGGCGGCGGGCTGACCTGGGCGACGGCCTTGGCGCGCTGGTAATGATCAAGGCACAGTGCTGCATTCGGCGCGGGCGCGCGGGGTGTGAGTCGGAATGTTTAACTTGATTCCCCGGGAAGAAGCCTTCTTCGATCTGTTCCGCAACGCGGCGCACAACATGATCGAGGGCAGCCGTCTGCTCAAGGACATGATGGAGGATTTCACCAATCCGGTCGAGAAGGCGAGGCGCATCAAGCAGGTGGAGCACGACGGGGACACGATCACTCACGACATCGCGAGGAAGCTGAATCAGACCTTTATTACGCCGATCGATCGTGAGGACATTCATGACCTCGCCAGCGCGATCGACGATATTTTGGACGTCGTCGAGGCGATCGCGGATCGGTTCGTGCTCTACAAGGTGGAAAAGCCCACCGAAATGGCCATCAAGTTATCCAATATTCTCTATCAGGCCTCGGAGGCGGTGGGAGCCGCCGTGGATTTGCTGGGAAAGTCGCACACCGACATGAACGAAGTCAGCGTCAGGGTCAACAGCCTGGAGAACGAGGCGGACCGGATCTCGCGGGACGCGATTTCTCAGTTGTTCGACAAAGAGACGGACCCCATCGCCGTGATCAAGTGGAAAGAGATCTACGAGAATTTCGAAGCGGGCACCGACCGCTGCGAAGACGTGGCGAACATTCTGGAACGCATCGCGCTGAAGCACATCTAGATCGTGCAAGGGGCGCGAGGTGAGGGGCGATAGACCAGGAGATCAAAGATCATGAGACTGATTCTCTGGTCTATCCGTCTTGGCACCGGGTCCTCTCTGCCCTGTCTCGTCTCTTGCCCCGTGCCTCTCGCCTCTGGCCGCTCCAATCATGTTTGATCTGACCGGCATGCTGCTGCTCGTCGTGGTGTTGGCTCTGCTGTTCGATTTTTCGAACGGCTGGCATGACAGCGCGAACGCGATCGCCACCGTGGTGTCCACGCGGGTCGTCAGCCCGTTCGTCGCCGTGGTGGTGGCGGGAGCGCTGAACGTGGCGGGAGCGTTCATGTCGACGGCCGTCGCCAAGATGGTGGGGAAAGGCATCGTGGATCCGACCGCGGTCACCCAGGAAGTGGTTGCGGCGGCCCTGGCCGGGGCGATTCTCTGGAATCTCTTTACGCTGTTCTTGGGGCTCCCGACCAGTTCCTCCCATGCGCTGATCGGCGGCATGGTCGGCGCAGCGTGGATCCACAGCGGATGGACTGCGGTGAAATTGTCGGGGCTGCGCGCGGTGCTCGAAGCGATGGTGCTCTCGCCGTTCTTCGGCTTCGCGATCGGCCTGGGCTTGATGGTCCTTATCAGTTGGGTCTTTTTCCGTGTTCCGCGCAGCATCGCGACGCGGCTCTTCTCGAGGCTGCAACTCGTCTCCGCCAGTTTCATGGCCTTCAGCCACGGCGCCAACGACGCTCAGAAAGCCATGGGCATCATTACGCTGGCCTTGCTATCCGCGGGTCAGATTCCGACCGCGGAGGTGCCGGGCTGGGTGATCGGATCCTGCGCGATCGCCATGGGGTTAGGCACCGCGGTCGGCGGCTGGCGGATCGTTCGGACACTCGGTATGAGGATCGTCAAACTGGAGCCGGTGCACGGGTTCGCCGCCGAGACCGGCGCCGCGGCGGTCCTGATAGTCACGGCGCATATCGGATTGCCGGTCAGTACGACGCACACGATCACGTCGTCCGTCATGGGGGTGGGCGCCATTAAACGGCTGTCCGCCGTGCGCTGGGGTGTCACCGCCCGGATTCTGTTCGCCTGGCTGTTCACCCTGCCCGGCGCGGCCATCCTCTCTGCGGCGATCTACATCTTGGTGACGAAGGTCGGCTGAGTCTGAGCCGGCGCTTCCCTGGCGGCCGGCAGGCGGACCACAAAGCGGCTGCCCGTCGGTTCGTTTCCCTCGACCCACACCTGCCCTCCGTGTCCTTCCACGATGTGTTTCACGATGGCCAGGCCCAGGCCGGTTCCGCCGAGCTCCCGGGAGCGGGCTTTATCGACGCGGTAAAACCGTTCGAAGACGCGGGGCCGGTCGGCTTCGGGAATGCCGACGCCGGTGTCGGTGACGCTGAGCTCCACGATACCGGCGGGCGAGCCGTCCGCCGCCCGCGCACGAAGCGCACGGGCCGCGACGGCGATGGCGCCGTGAGGCGGCGTGTACTTGACGGCATTATCCAGCAGGTTGGTCAGCACTTGCACCAAGCGGTCTTCATCGCCGATGACCGGCGGCAGATCGTCGTCGATACGGGTCATCAGCGCGTGATGTTTCTTGTCCGCCATCGGTTTGATCAGCGCCACGGTCCGCTCAATGACGGAACCGAGGGCGACGGGCTCCCGCTTGAAGAGAACCAGGCCGGACTCGATCTGCGAGAGTTGCAGAAGATCTTCCAGGATGAGCTCCAGCCGGTGACTCTGTTTGAGGATGATGTCGAGGAACCGGACGAGCGTTTCAGGATCGTCCTTTCCCCCATCCAACAGGGCTTCGACATACCCCCTGATCGAGGTCAAAGGAGTGCGGAGTTCGTGAGAGACGTTAGCGACGAAGTCCTTCCTGACTTTTTCCAAACGGCGCACGGCTGTGACGTCGTGAAAGACCAGGACAGCGCAAGGTTCGTTTTCCCCCGCGCACGCCGTGACCGAGGCTTCGACGCGAAGCTGGTTTCCGCTCGGCGTGAGGGTGACCTCTCCTCCCAGGCTCGCTCGGCGTTCCAGCGCGCGAGCGGTCAATTCGTTGAGCTCATGGTGCCGGATGACTTCCCAATACGGGCGACCTTTGGTTTCGCCTGGACTAAGTGCGAACATTCGCTCGAGCGCGGGGTTCACTTGCAGGACGGTGCCTCGCCGATCCAGCACCATCACGCCTTCGACCATCGAGACCAGCACTGCGAGCAACTGCGCTCGGTCCTCGGACAATTCGTGAATCTTGGCTTCCAACTGGCTGGTCATGTCATTGAGGGCGCGAGCGAGCACCCCGATTTCGTCCCGAGAGGCGGCGTGGACGCGTTGACCCAGCACGCCGGCCGCCAGCCTTCTGGCGACCTCGGCCATGTCGGAGAGCGGGCGCGTCAGGCTCCGGGCGATGACCATACCCAACGCGACGGCGACCAAGAACGCCAATCCCAACGCCAGGGCGAGTTGCTGTTTCAGCTCACGCAGTTGTGCTTCGATCTGAGTCATCGGCAGACCCAACCGGACGATCGCCGAGCGGTTCTCCGGCTGGTCGACAGGGCGCATGCGCTGCGCGAGATAGAAGGTCCGCTGCCCGGTGGTATCGCTGACCCGTATGGTCGTCCCTTCCCCGGACGCCCACGCCTGCACGACCTCCGGGCGCGCGGCGTGGTTGTCCATTCGCGGCACAGCCCGGTCTTCGGTGGCGCTGTCGGCGAGAACGGTGCCGTCGGCGTCGATCACGGTGACGCGCGCAAGGGCACGGCGGCCGATTTCCTTGGCGAGAGCTTGCAGCTCGGGACCGGGCCTGCGCAAATTTTCCTTCTGCAGGAGCGGCTGCAACGTCAACGCGGCGAGCGTGGTCTGAGCGTGGAGGGTGTCTTTCAGGCGGGTCAACTCGATCGTTTCGATCGAGCGGATGGACAACCACCCCGCCACGGCGAGCCCCAGCATGACCGCGAACAGGGTGCCGAGCGTGACTTTCCAACGGATTGAGAGGCTCATAGGGACGGTGAGGAGTGAGGGGTGAAGGGTAAGGGTGAGGGGTAAAAGATGGCAGCCGGAAGATCGGGACGCATCCAATTGCCCGACTCGTTACGCATCACGTTTCACGCTTCAGGTTCTTTGAGCTTGTACCCGAGCGACTTGACGGAGACGATGGCCTCGTTCAACAGTGGGATCTTTTGTTTCAATCGACGGATATGTACGTCGACCGTGCGCGTGGTGCCGTAATAGTCGTACCCCCAGACGGCGTTCAGCAGCACGTCGCGGGTCAACACGCGGCCGGAGTTCCGCAGCAGATGCTCGAGCAAGCCGAACTCCTTGGCGGTCAGCGGCACCTCGCGATGGTTGACCGTGACTTCGTGCTTGGCGAGGTCCATGACGAGGTCGCCGTACAGATACCGAGGCGGCCCCTCTTCCTGGCTGCGTTCCACGCGGCGCAAGAGTGCTTTGACCCGCGCGACCAACGCCTTGGGGCTGAACGGCTTGGTGACATAGTCGTCCGCGCCGAGTTCGAGTCCCACCACGGTATCGGCCTCTTCAGCCTTGGCCGTCAGCATGATGATCGGGAGGAGGGCCGTCTCTCGAGCCGACCGGATTTTCTTGCAGACCTCCAAGCCGTCCAGCTCGGGCAGCATCAGATCCAGGATCATCAGGTCGGGTCGCTCGCTCTTGACCAGCCGGAGCCCTTCCGTGCCGGTCATCGCGGCGACCGTGCGGTAGCCCTCTTTTTCGAGATAGAGCTGGACCAGCTGGAGGATATCTTTCTCATCCTCCACGATAAGAATTTTCTTGCTCGAGGGAGGCGTGCTCACCTGAATCACAGCCTAATGAGAAGGCCTGGAGGTGTCAAGGCCTCACGGCGCGGTTCCGCCCGCTCGGCGCTCGGATCGACGAGCTTGCGGCCTGTCGCCCGCGTGCAGGGGACTGAAGGCACCGGGCCGACGTTCGCGCTGACAGCCGCGGTCAGCGGTCAAATGTGTTGACGGCGAGGCGGGGTCTGACGTAAGGTGTCGCCTTGGTGACCGGCTTCCAGGCCGGCGAGGTCGCAACGTTCTTTAGCGCACATGCGGAGCTGGTACTGCATATGAAGATCTATCTCGCCAATCCCCGCGGGTTCTGCGCCGGCGTCGACCGGGCGATCGACATCGTCGATCTGTCTCTTAAGAAGTACGGAGCGCCCATATACGTGCGGCACGAGATCGTGCACAGCCGCCACGTGGTCAATTCGCTCCGGCAAAAGGGGGCTGTCTTCGTGGAAGAGCTGAGCGAAGTCCCGGAAGGGTCGGTGGTGATCTTCAGCGCTCACGGCGTGGCCAAGGAAGTGTGGAAGGAAGCCAACAGCCGCCGGCTCAAGGTGATCGATGCGACCTGTCCCTTGGTGATCAAAGTCCACAACGAGGTGAACCGGGATTATGCTCAAGGCTACGAGTTGATCCTGATCGGCCACGCTGGCCACCCAGAGGTCATCGGAACGCTCGGGCAGATTCCGGACAAGTTTCATCTGGTCTCGTCGGTGGAAGATGTCGAGAAGCTCCAGGTCGAAAATACACACCATCTGTCCTACGTCACGCAGACCACTCTCAGCGTGGACGAATGCCGTGATATCGTCGAGGCGCTGCATCGTCGGTTCCCCAATATCAAGGGGCCCCATCAAGAGGACATCTGTTACGCCACGCAAAACCGGCAGAACGCCGTCAAGGAACTGGCCAAACTGGTGGACGTGATCCTGGTCATCGGATCGCCCAACAGCTCGAACTCCAACCGGCTGCGCGAACTGGGCGAGCACTGCGGGATTCCTTCCTATCTGATCGACTCGGCCGATGACATCGATCCGGAATGGCTCAAAGACGCCGAGGCGGTCGGCATCACGGCCGGCGCTTCAGCGCCGGAAGTCTTGGTGACCGAAGTCGTGGCCTATTTGAAGAACTACGGTCCCGCCGAGGTCGAGGACTTGACGGTGATCGAAGAGGATGTGGAATTTCTCCTACCCAAAGAACTGGTGAGCGTCCATTCGATCTCCCGGTGCTCGAACGGCAGCTGACCGGTTCGGGTTCCCTGGCCCTCGATCTTTGCCCGTCCACTACAAATAGTGGCGGACTTTCTCTCCATCCACCCCATACGGTATTTCTCCTTTGATTTCCACCTATGGCTGTGTTACAAGGGCCGAAACTCGCGGCTGACCGGGGTCGCCGACAACCGGAGTGGTAGGGAGGTCTGCGGATGTACCTGAAGTCCTTGGAGATGGTCGGGTTTAAGTCGTTTGCCGAGGCCAAGATTCAATTTCCCAGCGGGATCACCGCCGTCGTCGGTCCCAATGGGGCCGGGAAAAGCAACGTGGTCGACGCCATCTTGTGGGTGTTGGGCGAGCAGAGCACCAAGACGCTCCGAAGCGAGCGGATGGAAGACGTCATCTTCAACGGGACCGAACTCCGGAAGCCGCTGGGGATGGCGGAAGTATCGCTGGTCATCGGCGGGCTCGGCGGCCTGACGCCGGATGTGGTCGCCAGCCTGCCGGGCCGGCTGCATGAGTACCAAGAGCTGATGATCACCAGGCGACTCTATCGGAACGGCGAGAGCGAATATTTGATCAACAAGACGCCCTGTCGGCTCAAGGACATTCGGAGTCTTCTCCTGGACACCCGAGCCGGGTCAAAGGGGCATACGGTGATCGAACAGGGCCGGATCGATCAGATCTTGAACGCCTCGCCGCAGGATCGGCGCGAATTGATCGAGGAAACGGCTGGCATCGTCCGCTACAAAAAACAGAAAGCCGAGGCGCTCCGCAAGCTCGAGACGACCCAGCAGAACCTGCTGCGGGTGCGGGACATCATCGCGGAGGTGAAAAAACAGCTTAATTCCCTCGAACGGCAGGCGAGACAGGCGCGGTCCTATCAAGCGCTCCAGCAAGAAGCGCGGGAATTGGAAATTCGACTCCTCGCCGACGAATACCGGACTCTGCGAGCTGGCCTGAACGTGATCGAGGAGGAGGTCGGCGGTCTGGAAGTCAGGGAGTCGGCGCAGACGGCCGAGCAAGCCCGGCTGAGCACCGAGTTGGAAACGGTCAAGCTCGGCGTGTTGGAGAGCGGAGAGGCGATCAATCGTCTCCGGGAAGCGTTGGGGCAGACGGAGCAGCAACAGGCGCGGGCGCTGGCGGCGGCGGAAGTGGAACGGAACCGGATCGGGCTATACGAACAGCAACAAGCCCAGGCCGCTCAAGAGCTACAGCGGCTGGCCGAGGAGCAACATCGCGCTTCGGCGGAAGCGGATCGGTTGCGCCTCACGCTTTCCGAATGCGATGCGGAAATAGCCGAGCGGACGGGCCGGCTTGCTGAGTTGGAAGCCACCGCGCAGCAGGCGTCGGAGCAGCGATCGACGGTCGAATCGGAAGAAGAGCGGTTGCGGCAAGATATTTTGCAATTGACGGTCCGTGTGACCGGCGGGGAGCATGCGCTGACGCAGTTGGCGGAGCGGGAACGCGAGACGGTTCGGCGCGCGGAACGGCTGACCGGCGAGCAGGTCGAGATCGATCGCGAGAGGACCGCGCTGCTGGAGAAAGCCCGAGGACTGCAGGCGCAAGGGCGAGAGAACGAAGACCGGCGGCTGGAGTTCCAACGCGCCCGCCAGAAAGCCGCCGCGGAAGCCGAGCGGGTGACGACGGAGCTGGCGGAGACGGAACAACTTCTCAGCCGGCGGCTGGAGGAGTTCACGGCGACCGATTCCCGGTTGCGGACCCTGGAAGGCGTCGTGCGAGAGGAGATGGGCTACGGACGGCAGGGAGAGGAAGGCACCGCGCTCAGGACTTGCGAGGGCGTGCGAGAGGCGATCGTCGAATGGCTGGCGGTGCCCCAGGGACTCGATCGAGCGATCGAGGCGGTGCTGGGCGAGCGGGTGCGAGGCTGGCTCGTCGACCATCCGTCCGTTGCGTGCCGGGCCGTGGAGTTTCTCCGCCAAAAGGACCTCGGGCGTGGCGCGTTTATTCCGCGGCAGCCGCGCTGGTCGGCGGACCGGGTTCACCCCTGGTGGCCGGCCCTGGCCGGAGAGCCGGGCGTGATGGGGCGGGCGCTCGACCTGGTCCAGGTGCCGGCCGATTCCGCCGCGATCTGCGCGTGCCTGCTCGACGGCGTCGTCATCGTCGACACGTTGGAGACGGCGGTCCGGGTATGGGAATGTCACCGGTGGGCCGCTCCCGACGGGCCGGTGTTGGTCACCTTGGCCGGAGAGATCATGGATGCGGCCGGTGTGATCGCGGGCGGAGGAGCCGGTTCGGATACGGGCTTGTTGCAGCGCCGGCGGGAAGTCCGGCAGCTCGCGGCCCGGCGCGAAGAATTGGTCGGCGCCGTCGAGGCGATCCGTCGCCGGCGAGAGGATCTCGCCGCACGGCTGGCGGCGTTGCGCGACGAGGAGCAGCGTCTGGCCGCCGCGTTGCGCGAAGCGGATATGCTGGCGCTCTCGCTGGTCAAAGACGAAGCGGGTCTGCAACAAAGCTTCGCCGAGCTCGATCGGCGCGCCGAAGCGATTGCGGCCGAGCTCGAGCGCGGGCGAGAGGAACGCCAGGGCATCGAGGCCGAGATCCGGTCGGCGCGCGAACGCCTAGCGCGCGACGTTCAGGACAAGGTGGAACAGGAGGCGGCGCTGGCCGGACTGAAAGCGAGGCTTGAAGAAATCGAGGAAGAGAGCCTGGCGTTGCAACACCGGCTCACCGATGCACGGTTGGCGGTGGAAGGATTGCGCGCACGCCGAGCCCATACGGAAACCGATTTGGCCCGGCTTCTGGATCGGCAGGAGGCGGCGAAACGTCACCGGTCGGCGCTCGATGAACAGGTCGCGGCGTTGGAGGCGTCGCTGCAACAGAGCCGGCGGGAGTGCGAACGGCAGGACGCATTGTGCCAGGAACTGGGGCGGGCTGTGAGCCGGATCAAGGCCGAGTTGATCGCGGCGCAGGAGCGTCAGGCCGAGGAGATGGGCGCGGCCCGGCGCCTCGAACAGGCGTTGGCCGAGGTCCGGCAGGCGCTCGCGTCCATCCGGGAATTGCGGATGACGGCGGAGGTCAGGCGCGCCGAACTGAAAACGCAGCTTGCAGCCGTGGAGAGCACCCTGATCGGCACCTATCAGCTCGCGCCAGCGTCGGTGCTCGAGCGCCGGGAAGCGGGAGGCGACGAATCCGGGTCCGTTCCCACGGCAGGCGAACCTCCTGCGGCCACGGCTGAAGAACGGCGGCAGCAATTGCAGAAAATCCGCGATCGCCTGGATCGGATGGGGCCCATCAATCTGGCCGCCATCGAGGAGCACCGGGAGTTGGAGGAGCGCTATCGTTTCCTCACGGAGCAGGAACAGGATCTGTCCAACTCCATCGGCTCGCTCAAGGAGATCATCCACCGGATCAATCGCACGACGAAAGACATGTTCCTGGCTACGTTCAATGAGCTGCAGGAGAAGTTCGGCGAGGTCTTCGCGCAGTTCTTCCCCGGGGGCCGCGCGGAGTTGGTCCTGGTGGACGAATCGCCGCCGGAAGGGGGCGAGCCGGGGGCGAGTCAGGAGCCCGGCGTGGACATCGTTGCGCAGCCGCCGGGGAAACGACTGAAGAGCATCGCGATGCTGTCTGGCGGAGAGAAGACGTTGACGGCCATGGCGTTGCTGTTCGCAAGTTTCCTCATCCGGCCGACGCCGTTCTGCATTCTGGACGAGATCGACGCGCCGTTGGACGAAGAAAACATCGGACGCTTCACGGTCGTACTGGAGGAATTGGCTCGGACCGCCCAGTTCATCGTGATCACGCACAATAAACGCACGATGTCGGTGGCCGATTCCCTGTTCGGCGTGACCATGGAAGAGCCGGGCGTCTCCAAGCTGGTTTCCGTCCGCCTGGCCGATCTGCAGCCGGCTTGAACGTCGTCCACCGAGAGAGGCGGAAAAAGCTCGTAGTTCAGGGCAGTTCCGAGCCCCTTCGCTTGACTTCGCATAGGTTGTTTGTTATAAGCCGCTGGATGACAGGTGCGCCGACCTGTCCGGCTTCTTCTGCCGCTGCTTGGTAGGTTGATCCTGTAGTTCGCTTTCTTCCTGCCATCTCCGTCGTTCCAAGGACAGTATGGGACTGATTCGGGCATTACTCAATCGCCTCTCTGACAGCTTGTTCGCCGCCGTACCTGGGAGGCTCAAAATGGCGGGCGATCGTTCCAGAGGACCGGCGCTCCGGCTGGTCTCCGACAAGTCCGGCGCAACCTCGACCGATGCGCCGATGCGCCGTCCATCCGGCCAGACATTCAGCCAACTCGACTCGATCGACGAAGCGATCCGCCGCAGTCAAGCCTGGTTCCTCGCCCGCCAGCATGCCGCCGACGGCTTCTGGGTGGCGGAGCTCGAAGCCGACACCACGCTCACCTCGGAATACATCATGTTGCGGCGCTTCCTGGGCGTTGTGGACCCGGAACGCGAACGCAAGGCCGTGCGGTACTTGAAAGCCGCCCAATTGCCCGGCGGCGGCTGGCCGATCTACTACGGCGGCCCGCCCGACATCAGCGCCTCCGTCAAGGCCTACTTTGCGCTGAAATTATGCGGTGTGCCCGCCAATGACCCGTGCCTGATCCGCGCGCGCGCATGCATTCTCGCCCACGGGGGCGTCGTCGCGGCCAACGTGTTCACGAAAATCGCCCTCGCGCTCTTCGATCAATACGATTGGCGGGGCATTCCGAGCATGCCGCCGGAGATCATGCTGCTCCCCAAGCGGTTCTACTTCAGTATCTACGCGATTTCATATTGGTCGCGCGCCGTGTTGATTCCGCTGCTGATTGTGTTCGCACACCGACCGGTGTGCCGGATTCCCGCCGAGCAGGGTCTCGACGAGTTGTATACGACGCCGCGCCATCTCGTCGACTATCGGGACGTCCCCCCGCTTAAGAAAGATGCGGCCTGGTTCACCTGGCGGAATGTCTTCATCACGCTGGACGCCGTGCTGAAGCTCTATGATCGCCTGCCGATCGCATGGTTGCGTCAGAAGGCGTTGCAAAAAGCAGCCGACTGGATGCTGACCCATATCCAGGGCAGCGGCGGGCTCGGCGCGATCTACCCGGCCATGGCCAACTCCGTCGTGGCGCTGCACTGCCTGGGGCGCGACGTTGGCGATCCTCTGGTGGTCAAGGCCCTGCGGGAAATTGAAGAGCTCGAAGTCTACGACACCGTGAGCGAGAACGGGGAGCGGGTCGAAGCGTTGCATCTGCAGCCCTGTTTCTCACCGGTGTGGGATACCTCGCTGTTGATGAACGCCTTGATCGAGGCCGGGCTGCCGCAGGACCATCCGTCCTTGCAGAAGGCCGCCGCCTGGCTGATGGCCCGCCAGACCATGATGGCGGGAGACTGGCAGGTTTCCTCGCCTCAGGCCGAACCGGGCGGCTGGTATTTTCAATTTGAGAACGAGTGGTATCCCGACGTGGATGATTCCGCCGTGGTGATCATGGCGCTCTCCAAACTGCGTATGGCGGACGAAGCGAGGCAGAGGGAGTCGATTCGTCGCGGCTACCGCTGGGTCATGGCCATGCAGGGCTCCGACGGGGGATGGGGGGCCTACGACAAGGACAACAACCGCATCGTGTTCAACTACATTCCATTCGCCGATCACCGGGCGCTGCTCGATCCCAGCACGGCGGATCTGGCGGGCCGCTGCCTGGAAATGCTGGGCACGCTCGGCTATGACAGGAGCCACCCGGCGGCGGCGCCGGCCTTGGAGTTCTTGAGGCGGGAACAGGAGCCGGACGGCAGTTGGTACGGCCGGTGGGGCGTCAACTATATCTACGGCACGTGGTCCGTGCTGGCCGGTTTACGGGCGATCGGAGAGGACCTCACGGCGTCCTACATCCGCCGCGCAGTGGCCTGGTTGGAATCGAAACAGAACCCGGACGGCGGATGGGGTGAATCCTGCCTCTCCTATGCCGATCCCACGTACAGTGGGAAGGGGGACAGCACGCCGTCGCAGACCGCCTGGGCGCTGATGGCGTTGATGGCCGCCGGCGCAACCGATTCATTCAGTGTGGTGCGGGGAATCAACTACCTCATTCGGCAGCAGCTCAAAGACGGTTCATGGGAGGAGATCCGCCACACGGGCACCGGATTCCCTCGCGTGTTCTATCTCCGTTACCACTGGTACTGCCAGTATTTCCCGTTCTGGGCCCTTGCCATGTACCGGAATCTCAGAACCCGCGGTCGCACAAGGGCCGACGAATTGCGCCAACACGCTCGCGAGACAGGGCGCTTCCGGTTTGAATAGTCCGGATCCCCGGGAGGCCGATTGAAGCAGGTCGGCGTGTTCGTCGCAACCCGGTGGGAGTTTAATGCGGTTCGGGAGGCCGTCGCCGTTGATAAGCAGGAGCGAACGGGAGCCTTCCACGGTGTCGTGGGACGACGAGGCGGTGTTCGGGTACGACTCATCCAAACGGGCGTGGGGATCGATCAAGCCGGCGCCGCCAGTCGGGAGGCGCTGGCGGCGTATCCGTTCGAGTTGGTCATCTCCGCCGGGTTCGCTTGCGCCTTGTCCTCCGCGCGGGTCGGTGACCTGTTGATCGGGACCGACGTGATCCTGCACGGTGGAGCCCGGTCTTCCCCTCTTTCCTCCTCAGCCTTCGTCTGTTCGAACGACTACCGTGACACGGCCTTGCAAGCGGCGCGGGAGGTGGCGCCGGCGTCTCGCTCGGGGCGATTTGTCACCGTGTCCCGCGTGTTGTGGCGCGCCGAACACAAGCGGGAGGTCGCGGCGGCCACCGGCGGGATCGCGGCGGATATGGAAAGTGCGGCGATCGCCGAGTCGGCTCACTTGCGGCGGGTGCCCTCCGTGATC
>FWPU01010317.1_pt1 | contig 13974 bp, 8 predicted proteins | sample 2228361 | NCBI WGS metagenome assembly FWPU01 (sample SAMEA103939777, study PRJEB20133) | metagenome
ATATCGCTCTGGGGGCTTCGTTCTCGGGCCTTCCGGCCGCGTCCAGATGCTGGCGCAGAATGCGGACCGCGGCCGCCTGGTCGCCGGGCTGCGCGATGCGGGCGGCGTGGGCGCGCAGGGCGCCGGCGTCGGCCTCGCCGGCCCGGTCGGCGGCCGCCCGCACCAGGGCCGCCCCCTCCAGCAGCTCGCTGGCCACGTCCTGGCCGGCCTCCACGCGCTTGTCCAGGTCGGCCAGCCAGGTGCGGAACGGGTCGGGCAGCGCCTCGATGGTGAAGACCCAGCGGTCGTTGACGTCCGCGGTGAAGGCCCCGGTCCACCGGTCGTTGTCGAAGAGCTGCATGGGCGTCTCCCGCCAGGCCGCCTCCCGGGCCCGGCGGTACTTGAGGAAGGCCACCACCACGTCGTGGCCCTCCTTGAAGATGTCGGCCCACACGTCCACCACCGCACCCACCTCGCGCTTGACGGCGTACCGGCCGCCGTCCACGGTGGGCCACACGTTCTCGATGACGACCGTGCGCTTGAGGTCGTTGCCCACTAGCGCCACCTCTCCACCAGGTAGGGTTTCTGCCGCTCGAAGGCCACCGCCACCGCCTCCAGGTGGGCCTCCGTCGCCGCCGCGTCGCGCGTCAGGGTGGCGTTGACGAAGGCCGCGGTGCGGCCCAGGTACAGGGGCACCAGCGAGCGCAGCAGGTGGTCGCGGTGGACGACCGCGTACCGGTAGCCGAGGGCGAAGTCGTAGACGACGCGGGCCCACAGGTCGTCGGGGAAGGCGAAGCGGGCCGGCTCGCCCGCGTCCAGCCCGAACACCTCCTGCACCGTCTCGGGAGCCAGCACCAGCTCCCAGATCGAGATCAGGTCGCGCAGGCCCAGGCGGAAGGCGCCGACCATGCGCTCCACGTCCACCGCCACCGGCTCGGCCCCCGGCACGGCCGGCTCGCCCACCGCCGGCACCGGCTCGCTGCCCCGCACCTGCCGCCACAGCTCGTCGTGCCGGTCCATCAGGCTGAAGACCCCGCCCAGCGTCTGGACCACCATGGCCGGCAGGTCCGCCGTCCGGGTGCGGGACTCCACGCGCCGGCGGCCGAGCCACGCCTCCCAGACCGCGAAGCCGTCGGCGATGGCGGTGCCCACCACCCACAGGTCGGGGAGCTCGCGGCCGCCCCAGTTCCACTTCGGGTGCACCAGCAGGTGCTCCACCAGCCGCCCGGACAGCGCGGCGGCGCCGCCCAGCGGCTGGTGCAGGCGCCGGCCGTACAGGGCCCGCACCAGGGGCGCCAGGATCAGGTTGGTGATGGTGCCGTCGTAGCGGTGGCGGGCATAGGCGGGCATGACCAGGTCGGCCTTGTCCTCGAGGACCGGCCCCAGGAGCCGGCCGATCCACTCCTCGGTGATCGAGGTCACGTCGGGCTCCAGCAGGAGGGTGGCGCGGGCGCCCAGCCGGCTGGCCACGGTCAGCCCCGTGCGCAGGGCCGCGCCCCGCCCCGGCACTCCGTGGAAGGGCACGTTGGCGCGCTCGCTCAGCGGGGCGGGATAGGCGGCCAGCACCACCGGCAGGCCGGTCCCGGCCAGGAGCGCCGGCGTGCCGTCGCCGGAGCCGGCGTCCACGTTGGCCAGCGCCGCCCGCAGGCCGGGGCCGTGCTTCTCCAGCCCGGCCCGGGCCACCTGGGCCACGGTGACCGCGGTGGCGGCGTTGTTGTAGGTGGGCAGCAGCACGACGACGTCCCGCGGACGGAGCGCGGCCAGCTGCGCGTCGAGGGACTCGCCGCCGGCGGCGACGGCCGGAGCGACCGCGTCGGTCATCCGGTCAGGTGGATGAGCAGCGCCAGCGCGTCGGTCAGGTGGCGCGTGACGAGGAAGCTGCGGCGGACGTGCTCGCGCCCGGCCGCCCCCATCCGCGCGATCAGCTCGGGGTTGTTGAGCAGGTGGCGGATGCGGAAGGCCGCGCCTTCCACGGACTGCACGGTGTAGCCGGTGACGTCGTTGATGACCTGCTGGGTCAGCCCGCCCGCCACGCCGGCGATGACCGGCTTGCCCTTCCACATGGCCTCGGCCGGGCCCAGCCCGAAGGCCTCCCGGACGGACTTCTGGAGCACGATGGTGGCCACCCGCTGCAGGGCGTTGATCTGCAGGTGGGCCTCGGGCGGCAGCTCCAGCACCAGGATGTCCGGGTCGTGGTGGGCCGCCTCCCGCAGATCGGCCAGCACCTCCAGGCTCTCGCGGTCGTCCCCGGCGGTGCCGGCCAGCACCACCCGGATGTCGTAGTGCTTCTTGACCAGGCGGTAGGCGTTGACCACGCCGAGCGGGTCGTGGGCGCGGTTGAAGGCGCCGATCTGGAGCAGCAGCGGCTTGTCCTGGGCCACCCGGAGCGAGCCCAGGATGGTGGCCACCTCCCGCGGGCTCAGCTCGCGGTTCTTCTCCGAGAGCGGGTCGATGGCGGGATGGATCACGTAGAGGGGAATGCCCAGCCGCCGGGCGAAGGCCGGCAGCGAGAACACCGCCGCGTCGTACTGGCCGGCGAACTGGCGGAAGTAGGCCCACAGCCGGCGCTGCGGCCGGGAGGCGTCGAAGTGACACCGCCACACCCAGCGGCCCTCCACGCGGTGGGCCACCAGCGGCGCCGGCTGCACGTCGTGGCAGATCACCACGTCGGCGGCCAGATCGAGCTTCTTGGCGTTGATGCGCGTCATCTCCACGAAGTGGGCCAGCGCCTCGTCGGTCACCACGCGCTCGGCCCCCTCCAGCGCCGCCCGCAGCGCGGCGGTGGTGGCGTAGAAGGCGGGGTCCCCGCCCACGATCTCCCACCGCAGGTCGAGGCCGGCCTGGTTGAGGAGCGGCACGCCGGTGGAGAGCAGCTCGGCGGCGCCGCCGCCGAAGCGGCCGCCGGTGACGTTGAGGACGCGCCGGCCCCGCACGCGCTCGGCCAGGCGCAGGATGATGTCCACGGCGCCGGGCGGCGCCACCTGCCGGTAGTCCTCCAGCCGGATCACGACCCGCTCACGCCGCTCCGCTCTCGAGGACCCCGTCCACGAGGCTCAGCACCCGCGCCCGGACGCGCTCCAGGCTGGTCATGAAGGTGTCGATGCGCTCGATGCGGTCGGCCAGCTCCGTGAGGCCCAGGCTGCCGCGCATCCACTCCGCGAAGTCGCCCGAGCGCCGGCCCAGCCGGGCCCGCGCCTCCACCATGTGGAAGTAGATGGCGCTGGCGTCCACGGAGGCCAGGCCGTCGCGGAACTCGGCCAGCGTGGTGGCCCGCAGCCCCAGCTCCACCTGCACGATGTGCGACTGCTGGAAGTGGAAGATGCCGGAGGGCTCGGCCCGCGGCACGGTCGTGAGGTGCCGCAGGTGGTCGTGGACGATCGTGACCAGCTCCTCGCGCAGCTGCTCCAGGTCCGAGAACTCGAACGGATCCACCACCGCCAGCCGCTCGGCCAGGGCCTGGTCGCGCAGCTCCACGGCCGCCCAGCGGGCGAAGTCGTTGCCGTAGGCGGTCGTCACCGGCCGGTGGCGCAGGAAGTAGCCGTGGGTGTGGTAGAAGATCGAGCCCCCCGGCACCTCCTCCAGCCGGTCCAGCAGCTCGCGCTCGTCGAGCGCCTGCCGGTCCAGCGCCTGCCTGAGCTCCACGCACCCGATGAAGACGAAGGCCGGGGTGGTCGCCATCACTCCTCCCGCACGAGCAACCCTACCGGGAAGTATCCCAGGAGATGGCCCAGCGGAGCCAGACCGTTCTCCACCGCCAGGCGCTCGCCCGTCAGCGGGTTGACGAACCGCCGGCCCAGCGGGGCGGGCACGGCGACGGCCGTGGTCCCCCAGTACTCGGCCCCCAGCGGCGGCTCCTGGCCCCGGCGGGCCAGCAGGCGCGGCACGACCACCAGCGCCGCCTCGGCCCCGGCCACCCGGGCGAAGGCGCACACGTGCTCGGCCAGCTCGCCCTGGGCCTCCAGCGGCCGGTAGTCGCCGCGCTGGAAGAGGGCGGCGTGGGCCCGGCGGCAGGCCAGGGCCTGGCGGATCAGGAAGAGCTTCACCCGGCCATCCTCCCACGACTTCAGCAGATCCCGGACCAGGCCGAGGCGGTCCTCGCGGCCCTCGATCTCGGCCACCAGCGCGTCGAGCATCCGGCGCCGGAGGGCGAAGTCCACCGGCCGCCGGTTGTCGGGATCGACCAGGCTCAGATCCCACAGCTCGGTGCCCTGGTAGAAGTCGGGGACCCCCGGCGCCGTGATCTTGATCAGCACCTGGGCCAGCGAGTTCAGCGCCCCGAACCAGGCGATGCGGCCCTGGAAGGCCGTGAAGTCGGCCAGGAACTCGCCCGACCGCTGCGGGTCCACCAGGGCCTCGACGAACGCCACCAGGGCCTCCTCGTAGCGCGGGTTGGCGTTGATCCAGCTGGAGTGGACCTTGGCCTCCCGCACCGCCTTGATGAGGTAGTCGCGCAGCCGGTCGGCGCCGATGGGCCAGGCGCCCACCAGGGTCTGGTAGATCAGGTACTCGACGTCGGGACCCGGCACCGGCCGGCCGTCCACGGCGCTCCGGTGCCGCCGGTTGAGCCGCTGCCAGCGGAAGACGCGCTCGCGCCACTCGGCGGGGATCTCGCTCAGCACGTTGATGCGGGCCCGCACGTCCTCGCTGCGCTTGGTGTCGTGGGTCGAGGTGGCCGACAGCCCGTGGGGGTGCTCCCGCTGGCGGGCGGCCATGGCGGCGTGGAACTCGGCCAGGGAGGTGCCGAAGCGGGCGGGGTCGCCGCCGACCTCGTTGAGCGAGACCAGGCGGAGGTACCGGTAGAGCGCGGTGTCCTCGTACCCCTTGGCGGTGACCGGGCCCGTCAGCTGCTGGAAGCGCAGGACCCAGTCCAGGCGCTCGCGGCGCTGGGCCTCGTCGGCCCAGGCCGGGAAGCGCAGCAGCAGGAGGTCCTGGATCCAGTCGTAGACGCTGACGTCGGTGGCCCGCGCCCGCCGCCTGGCCTGGGCCACCGCCCGGCTGAGGTACTCCTGGTCGCGCTCGGTCGGCCGCAGCGAGGCCGCGTCGCCGGCGAGCGCCCGGCGCTCGCGGTCCGGCGCGTCGCCCACGTAGGTGCGGTAGACCGGGAAGCAGGCGATGATCTCCCGCACGGCGCGGCGCAGGCTGCCCAGCGTGAAGTCCCGGCTGGAGCGGTGCTTCTCGGAGATGATGTTCAGGCGGTGCCCGAGCATGGCGATCTCCGAGGCCATGGAGGTCTCCATCATCAGGCGCTTGGACTCGTAGACGATCTCCGAGAACACGGGGGCGGCCCGGATCACCCGCCGGTACGTCTCGTCCACCGCCCGGGCCCGGCTGCGGTCCACGAAGATGCCGTTGAGCAGGTTCAGGAACTCGTAGCCGGTGGTGCCGGCCACCGCCCACGACCCGGGCAGCGGCTCGCCGGCGGCCAGGATCTTCTCGGCCACGATGTAGAAGGCCTGCGGTCCCGGCTGGCGCTCGGGGACGGCGTCGAAGCCCTCCAGGGCGGCCCGGTCGCGCCAGTCAGAGAGGGGAGCCTGGTCGGCGCCGACCAGGCGGCGGGCGACCTCCAGGAAGCAGGCGCGCTGCAGGCGGTGGAAGTACTCGGCCGGGCTGTAGAGGCCGTCGGGGTGATCCACGCGCAGCCCGGTGACGATGCCCTCCCGGACCAGGCGGAGGACCAGCCGATGGGTCTCCGCGAACACCCGGGGATCCTCCATGCGGATGGCCGCCAGCTCGTTGATGTCGAAGAAGCGGCGGTAGTTGATCTCCTCGCCCGCCACCCGCCAGAAGGCCAGCCGGTACACCTGGTCCCGCAGCAGCCCGTCCAGGAGGTCGAAGCTGGCCGGGTCGCCCGGCGTGCCGTTGAAGCGGCGCACGTTGTCCTCGATGAAGTCGCGGATGTCGCCGGAGGCGGCCAGCAGCTCCCGGAGCTTCTGGGCGGCGATCTCCTTCTCGCGGTGGCGGGCGGCCAGCCGCTCGGGGTCGGTCTCCGTCCGGTGGGGCAGGGTGAGGAAGAGGTCGTGGACCTGCTTGAGCGCCAGCAGCGCCGGGTGCGCGCTGCCCAGCGCGCGCTCCAGCTCGGGCAGGCGGTGGCGGAACAGCTGCACGTAGGTGCGGGGCGCCACCGGCAGGACGGTGTCGTAGTACCGGATGACGAGGGCGCCCTCCCGCAGCTCCAGGCGCAGCTGCCCGCTGTCGAGCACGGCGCCGTAGTGATCGCCCAGGATCGGCAGCAGCACCTTGTTGGCCAGCTCGGCCTTGACGGGCGCCCAGTCGATGTCGAAGAAGGGCGCGTAGGTGGAGGAGGCGCCGTGCTCCAGCACGTCCGACCACCAGGCGTTGCGGTTGCGGGCGATGCCCATGTGGTTGGGCACGATGTCGATGAGCAGCCCCAGCTCGTGCCGCCGGAGGGCGTCGGCGAACCGGGCGAAGGCCGGCTCGCCGCCCAGGGCGCTCCGGAAGCGGTTGTGATCGGAGACGTCGTAGCCGTGGGCGCTGCCGGACGCGTTCTCGAAGAACGGCGAGGTGTAGACGTCGCTGATGCCGAGCGCCCGCAGGTACGGCAGCAGGGCGGCGGCGTCGTCGAAGGTGAGGCTGTCGCCCAGCTGCAGCCGGTAGGTGGCCAGGGGAATCCGGGCCAGGCCGTGGCGGTCCTGGCCGAGCCGCTCCAGGACCTCGTCCAGCGTCACCGCCGCTCGCCGTCCCGGGCGAAGCCCAGCGCGTCGGCCAGCGGGCGCAGCAGGTCCCGGGCCTCGGGCCGCTCCTGCCAGAGCGCGAAGAACTCGTTCTGGGTGCGCCAGAGGCCGAAGGGCGCGCCCAGCCGCTGGAGGCCGGTGATGAACCGGGTGGCCTCGGCGGCCGCCTCGGCGGTCAGCACCAGGCGCAGGGCGGCCAGCCGCTCGCTCACCGCCGCCCGCAGCGCCGGCTTGGCCGCGCGCAGGTCGAGGGCGAGCCCCAGGTCGGCCGCCTCGGCCGCCAGCTCGAAGACCCGCTCGGGGATCTCGCCGCCCACCGCGCGGTGCAGCCCGCGCACGATCTCCTCCTCCAGCACGTGCTTGGCCGTGATGCGGAAGACCTCCGGGATGGGTGCCTCGGCCTGGCGCAGGTAGCGCATCAGCTTGCGGCTCTCCTCCCAGATCCGGTGGTAGGTCTGCTCGTGGGGCTCCAGCACGCTGGCGATGACCAGGCCCAGCACCCGCCGGCGCTCCTCGAGGAACAGGTGCTGGAGCCCGAACAGGTCCCGCGGGAAGTAGTCGTCCAGGCCGCGCACCATGTCGGCCATGCTGTGCTGGGCGTAGCGGCCCAGCAGGTCGGCCTTCATGGCGTCGTAGGCGGCCTGGTCCTCCCAGGCCCGGATGCCGCAGGAGAAGTCGTGGCCGCCGAAGTGCAGCAGCGTGTACATGGCCTCCCGCGCATCGCCGGTCATCTCGGACACCACGCGCACGTGGGCCACCCGCATGGCGGTGCCGTGGTAGGCGTCGCGCGCCTCGTCCAGGCGCTGGACCCGCCAGGCGTACACGCGGGCGTCGTCCGGGTGGTCGTCGAACAGCCCGGTGATGGCGTAGTGGGCGATGACCCGCCGCCAGTCCACCACCGCCGGCCGGATGAGGCGCCGGTAGACCTCGCCCCCGTGGCCGAGCTCGGGCACGTTGCTGGGGGCCGCCTCCAGGCGGCGCACCAGGTCGCCCTCCAGCGTCCCGCCGCCCAGGTCCCGGAGGTACTGCATGGCCATGGCCGCGTACTTCAGCACCTGGACGGGCTCCAGGGCCGACAGCTCGTCGAAGAACCAGCCGCAGGAGGTGTACATGAGCATGCGGTGCCGCTGCATCTCCAGCAGCCGGCGCACCTCCACCTGGGCCCCGGCGTCCAGCGCCGTGCGCTGGTGCCGGCCCAGCCAGTCCGCCACCCGCTCCGGCCGCCGGTCCAGGACGACCTCGATGTAGTCGTCGCGGGCGGCCCAGGGGTCCTTGAGGTAGGCCGAGGCCCGCGCCTCGTAGAAGAGGTCGATCTGGTCGCGCAGCCAGTCGAGCGTCTCGCGCAGGGGCGCCCGCCACCGCTGGTGCCAGTCGCCCCGCATCCGGCACCCGCAGTCGGCGCGCCAGCGCTCCACGCCGTGCGCGCAGCTCCACGAGGTCCGCTCGTGGATCTGCACCTCGTGGGCGGGCGGATGGGCGGCCAGGAAGGCGGCGTAGTTGGTCAGGACCGCGAAGCCCTCGCGCTCGATCTGCTGGACGGCGGCGGCCAGGGCCATGTCGCCGAAGCGCTTGTGGTGGCCGTAGGACTCGCCGTCGGTGGCGCAGTGGACCAGCTGGGCGCCGTTGCGGCCCTCGGCGAATCCCTTGCGGAGCCGGGCGACCAGGTTCTCGCCGCGGTCCAGGGCGTTCTCGAAGGCGATGGCCCGCGAGATGGGGCCGTCGTAGAAGAAGAGGGTGAGGCTCAGGCCGCGGGGGCCGCGCCAGAGGTAGGGGCGGCTGGGGTCGATCCGGTCGTTGACCTCCTCCCACGCCTCGCTGCCGATCTCGCGCGCGCGCCAGGCCTGGTGCGGGGCCAGGATGGTGAAGCGGACCCCGGCCTCGGCCAGCACTTCCAGGGACTCCTCGTCCACCGCCGTCTCGGGCAGCCACAGGCCCTCGGCCGGCCGGCCGAAGCGGTGCGCGAAGTCGGCCAGCCCCCACCGCACCTGGGTGAGCTTGTCGCGCCGGACGGCCAGGGGCAGGATCATGTGGTTGTAGACCTGGGCCAGGGCGTTGCCGTGGCCGTCGCGCGCGGCGCGGCTGGCCCGGTCGGCGGCGACGATGGCCTCGTGCACGTCCGGCGCGTGGCGCGCCAGCCAGGCCATGAGCGTGGGCCCCACGTTGAACGAGATCTTCTCGAAGTTGTTGACGATGTCCAGGATGCGGTTGCCGGCCCCGACCCGGCGGGCGGCCGTGTTGGGCGCGTAGCACTCCGCCGTCACTCGCTCGTTCCAGTCGTGGTAGGGGGCCGCCGAGTCCTGCACCTCCACCGCCTCCAGCCAGGGGTTCTCCCGCGGCGGCTGGTAGAAGTGCCCGTGGATGACGATGGCGCGGTCGGGCATCAGAGCTCGTCCCGGCCGAGGAGGAACTCGCGCCGGCCCCCGCGGGGCAGCACCACGATGCCCGAGGCGTCCACGTGCCACTGGCGGGCGTCGGCGGCCGGGTCGACGCCGATCTCGGCGTCGGCCGGGATCATGTTGAAGCGGTCCACGATGGCCCGGCGGAGGCGGGCGCCCTTGCCGACGGTCGTGTGGTCCATGATGATGGAGTCCTCGATCAGGGCCCCCTCGTTCACCCAGACGCCCCGGCCGAGGATCGAGTTGCGGATGGTGGCCCGCTTGACGAGCGAGCCCTCCGCCACGTGGGCGTTGTCCACGTCGCAGCCCAGGAAGCGGGCGGGGGGGCCGGGGTGCTGGCCGCTCCGGATGGGCCACTCCCGGTTGTCCAGGTCGAAGCGGGGCGCCTCGCCCAGCAGGTCCATGTGGGCCTGCCAGTAGGTCTCGATGGTCCCCACGTCCCGCCAGTAGGCCGGCTCCTCGTAGGGCTTCACCCCCGGCACCTCGTTGCGCTGGAAGTCGTAGGCGTAGACGCGGCCGGTGGGGACCAGCTCGGGGATGATTGAGCGGCCGAAGTCGTGCTCGGTGGAGCGGCGGGCGTCGGCCACCAGCGCGTCGATCAGGATCCGGCGGTCGAAGAGGTAGTTGCCCATGGAGACCAGGGCCCGGTCGCGCTGGCCCGGCATGACCTTGGGCCGGGCCGGCTTCTCGGCCCACTCGACGACCCGCCCGTTGCGGTCCACGGCCAGCACGCCGAAGGCGCTGGCCTCCCGGACCGGCACCGGCCGGGCGGCCACGGTGACCTCGGCGCCGGACTCCCGGTGGAAGGCCAGCATCTGGGTCACGTCCATGCGGTAGACGTGGTCGGCGCCGAAGATGGCCACCACGTCGGGATGGAAGTCGTCGATGAGGTTCAGGTTCTGCAGGACGGCGTCGGCGGTGCCGCGGTACCAGGCGGCGCCGGTCCGCATCTGGGGCGGGACGACGGTGATGAAGTACTCGGGCAGGATCCCGCTGGTGCGCCAGGCCTGCCGCAGGTGCTCGATGAGCGACTGCGACTTGTACTGCACCAGGACGTAGAGCGAGAGCAGGCCCGAGTTGGCGAAGTTGGAGAGCACGAAGTCGATGATGCGGTAGCGGCCCCCGAAGGGCACGGCCGGCTTGGAGCGGTCGCGGGTCAGCGGGTGCAGGCGCTCGCCGCGGCCGCCGGCCATGATCATCGCCAGGACCCGGGCGCGGCGCGCCATCACGCGGCGGGGGCGTGGGCCCAGCTGGGGTCGAGGTCGGGGAAGCAGAAGTCCTCGCGTTCCAGCCGGCGCAGCGTGTCGGCGGCCTCCACGGTGAGCGGCGAGCCGCCGGCCAGGGTGCGGGCGATCTCGGCCAGGCGCTTGAACTCGGCGTAGTGCTCGGCCACCCGGCGCTCGGCGTAGTCGCGGGCGGCCCAGGTGGTGATCAGGAACTGCCAGTCGGAGGCCTGCAGCAGCAGCAGCTCGCGCGAGGCCTGCACGATCACGCGGCGGAGGTCGCCGCCGGCCCCGTCGGCCAGGCGCAGCAGCTCGACCCACTCGGCCTCGGCGCTGTAGACGCGGTCCCAGGTCCACTCGGTGTCGGGGTTCAGCCACACGCGATGGTCGCCGCCCTCGCCCCAGGAGCCTTCCGGCAGGCTCACCGTGGCCCGGGGCGGGGCGACCTCCAGGGCGCCGGCCAGCGTCGTCGGCGTCACCTGGGCCGCCTCGAACAGGCGGGCCACCTGCTCCAGCCAGCCCGGGCCCTCGAACCACCAGTGGCCGAACAGCTCGGCGTCGTAGGGCGACACCACGACCGTCCCCGGCCCGGCGCCGGCGGCCGTCTCCCGGACCAGCTCCACGAAGTGCGCCGCGTGCGCCCCGACCTGCCGCCGGGCCGCCTCCGGGTCGTAGGGCTGCTTGCTCCCGAGGTCGTTGCCGGCGTCCGTGATGCGCCAGAACCGCAGGCCGCCCGGGAAGTGCTTCTTGTGGAACTCGAGGTAGGCGAAGTCGCCGGGGTAGCCGTGCTCCCGGCTCCACACCTGCAGGGTCGTGCGCGGATCGCGGAAGAAGGCGATGGCGCGGCCGGCGCCGCCGCGGGAGGCGACCCGGTAGGGATGGTAGGGCGAGCGGCGCGGCGAGCGGACCTCGGGCGTCGCGGCCGTGGGGGCGGTCTCGGCCCGGGGGACGTAGTCGCGGTAGAGGAAGATGGGCGTGGCGGCCGCGATCAGGTGAGAATCGGCGATGAAGTACTCGAGGCCGTGGTCGGCCAGCATCTCCTCCAGGCCCGGCCGCAGGCGGCGATGCCGGCCCCGCTCCCGCCCGGTGGGCGGCGTCCACTCGTAGCGCGGCCGGTAGGCGCACTCGGGGAGCCAGATGCCGCGCGGCGCCACCCCGAAGTGGCGCCGGTGGGTCTCGACCGCCGTGCGGAGCTGCAGGTGAATGGACTCGTCGCGGGAGAGCAGGGGCAGGTAGCCGTGAGTGGCCGCGCAGGTGAGGATCTCCACGTGGCCCTGGCGCTGCAGCTCGGCGAAGGTGCCCGGGATGTCGCCGCCGACCCGGCGGTGCAGCTCCCACATCCGCTCGTAGAATTCCTCCCAGAAGTGGGTGAGCTTGACGATCTCCGGCCGGCCCTCGCGGTCGAAGTGCTCGCGGCTGTCCGTGCAGGCCCGCTGCACGTTCTCGCGGTAGAAGGCCAGCTCCTTCTGGAACTCCGGCGAGGCCAGCTGCTCGGCCAGCACCGGGGAGATGTTGATGCTCCACCGGGGCGAGATGCCGTCGGCCACCAGCCGGTGCGCCGCCTCCAGCAGCGGCAGGTAGCACTCGAAGGCGGCCTCGCACAGCCAGTCGCTGCCGTGCGGCCACCGGCCGTGGTTGACCACCATCGGAAGATGAGTATGCAGCACCAGGGAGAACGGATATCCCATCAGCGCGCGCCCTTCATGACGATCGAGCCAGACGCCAGCCGGAACAGGGCCAGAAGTGACAACATTGGACCGTAATCGCTCACTGGGCGCAAGCCTTGTCGACGGCGGCGCGCGGTTCGCCGTGTGGGCGCCGCGCTGCCGCACCGTGGACCTGGTCCTCGAGGGCCGGGCCCCGATGCCCCTCGCCCGCGGCGAGGGGGACGTCTTCGAGCTGACCGTGCCGCGGGTGGCGCCGGGCGCCCGCTACCAGTTCCGGCTGGACGGCCAGCGGTACCGGCCCGACCCGGTCTCGCGCTGGCAGCCCGAGGGGGTCCACGGCCCGTCGGTCGTGGTGGACCCGGCCGCCTTCGCGTGGACCGATGCCGGCTTCCGCGGCCACGCCCTGGCCGACCTCGTGTTCTACGAGCTGCACGTCGGCACCTTCACCACCGCGGGGACCTTCGAGGCCGCCATCGCCCGGCTGGACGCGCTGGCCGACCTCGGGGTGACCGCCGTCGAGCTGATGCCGGTGGCCGAGTTCCCCGGCTCCCGGAACTGGGGCTACGACGGCGTCCACCTCTACGCGCCCCAGTCCACCTACGGCGGGCCCCGGGGGCTCCGGCGGCTGGTGGACGCCTGCCACGCCCGGGGCCTCAGCGTGATCCTCGACGTCGTGTACAACCACCTGGGGCCCGAGGGCAACTACCTGGGCGAGTTCGGCCCCTACTTCACCGACCGCTACAAGACCCCCTGGGGGCAGGCGATCAACTTCGACGGGCCCGACGCCGCCGGGGTGCGGCGCCACTTCGTGGAGAACGCCCGCATGTGGGTCCGCGAGTACCACGTGGACGGCCTGCGGCTGGACGCCATCCACGCCATCTTCGACACCAGCCCGGTCCACATCCTGACGGAGGTCGCGGAGGCGGCGCGGAAGGAGGGGGCCGCCCTCGGGCGCCCGGTGCACGTCATCGCCGAGTCGCACGACAACGACCGCCGGCTGGTCCTGCCCCCGGCCCAGGACGGCATCGGGCTGGACGCCGTGTGGTCCGACGACTTCCACCACAGCGTCCACGTCCGCCTCACGGGGGAGCGCGCCGGCTACTACGTGGACTTCGCCGATCCGGGGCTGCTGCCCCGGGCGCTGGCCGAGGGCTTCGCCTTCCAGGGCCAGCCCTCCGAGTACTTCGGGGCACCCCGGGGGACCCCCTCGGCCGACCTGCCGGGCGAGCGCTTCGTGGTCTTCATCCAGAATCACGACCAGGTCGGCAACCGCGCCCAGGGCGACCGGCTGGGGGCCCTGGTGCCGCTCGAGGCGCTGAAGCTGGCGGCCGGGCTCATGTTCGTGGCGCCCGCCCTGCCGCTCATGTTCATGGGCGAGGAGTACGGGGAGACGTCGCCCTTCCAGTACTTCACGTCGTTCCTGGACCGGGACCTGGCCGAGGCCGTCCGCCGCGGCCGCACCCTCGAGTTCGCGCGCTTCGCCTGGCAGGGCCAGGTGCCCGACCCCGGCGACCCGGCCACGTTCGTGCGCTCGCGCGTCAACCCTTCCCTGGCCGGCGCCCCGCGGCACCGGGAGCTCCACCAGTACTACCGGCGCTGGCTGGCCCTGCGGCGCGAGCATCCGGCGCTGGGAGCGCGGGGCAAGGCGCGGACGCGGGCCGCGCTGGACCCCGAGGGCGCCGTGCTGACCGTCACCCGCGAGGCCGAGTCCGGCCCGGGCGTGCGGCTGGTGGCGAACCTGACCCCGGCGCCGCGAGCCTGGCGCGAGGAGATCCCGGAGGCCGCCATCCTGCTCGACAGCGCGGATGCCCGGTTCGCCGGTCCCGGGCGCGTGCCGCGGCTGGCGCCCTACCAGCTCTTGCTGTACGAGGTCGGTGGCTGAATAATCGCCCACCGTGCCTGCCGGCCCCGCGCTCCGTGACGACCTCGACCTGCTGCTGGCGCTCGACCCCGGCGGCCGCGGCCTCGCGCGCTTCCTGACGCCCGGGGCCGCGGCGGCGGCCGCTCGCGCCCTCCG
>FWPU01010318.1_pt1 | contig 13974 bp, 10 predicted proteins | sample 2228361 | NCBI WGS metagenome assembly FWPU01 (sample SAMEA103939777, study PRJEB20133) | metagenome
TGCTCAAGCATCGCGTCCCTTTCAACCCCTCACGGCTTCTCGTCGCCGGGGCGACGATCAGGGCTTGACAACGTCATGGGATGTCTCCTCCGGTTAGTCGGCGGCTTGCGCGACGTGAAAATTCATTTCAGGCTGCGCGCGAGCCTGGCTTCGAGCGTCTCTTTGATCAGCGCGCCCGTCTCGATGAGGTGGGCGCGGCTCATGGCGTCGAGCGCTGCCCCGCCGTCGCGCAGGACGGCTTCTATCCGCCCGCCCAATTCTATCAGGTCGGCGCGCGCCAGAGTCCGGGCGTCCTCAGGGGTTTTCGGCGCCGGCTCCAGGACCAGGGCCACCAATTTCTTCAAATGCTCCCGCTGGAGGTTCCGGCGAAAGCTATTGATGGCCGCGCCGCCCGGCTTCCCATCAAGCTCTGACCACACCGCGGTCCTGATGCCCGCGAACATATCGGCCATGGCAAAGCGCTCGCTCGGGTCCTCGAACTTCACCTCGAGGTCGAGCAGGCGATTGAGCGTCACCTGGTTGTAGAGCCTGTCGAGGAGGGCGCGCTGTATGGCCAGCACCTGGGAGTGGATGGGATAATCGACGCGTTCCATCTGGAACAGCTCGGCCCAATTCAGGCCCTGGAAGCGCTCGACGGCCAACCGATTGAGCAGGCGCGGCGGAATGGCGAAAGCCTCCGGCCCGAAAACGTTCGCCTTCAGGAACTCGAGGGCGCGGCGCTGTTCCGACGCAGGCACCGGCAGATAGGGCGGCCGGCCGTTCGGGTCGCCGTAATGGTCGCGGTGGTGGTAGATCCCGCCGATGTATTTGGAGGCGTTGAGAGCCGCAGTAGCGTACTGGTTCCAGGAACGATTGAATGCCCGCCGCAGCACCTGATAGCCTTTTCCCGGCTTGAGGAGCTTTTGCTCCATGTTGCTCCAAAGCTCACGCGCCAACTTCACCCGCTTTTCGAAAAAGCCGAGCGGGTCGCCGCTGAGGTCCCACTGGTTCGAGCGGGGGTCGATGGCGCGCGGCGAAAGCCCCAGCGCGTCCTCGTCCGTGGCGTAGGCCAGCAGCGGGTCCGCGCCTCTCGCAGCGATCGCCTGAAGCTCGCTCAGCTCCTCTTCCGCGCTCCGCGTGTTTTCCATCGGCTTGTATGCGTATTCGACCGCCCAGTAGTCGTAACTTCCCAGCGTGGTCATGAAGAAGTCGCCCTGTTCTTCCTCGCCCCGCACTGCGATGTTCGGCGGGTTGTAGTCCATGACCGAACCGCTCAAGCCAACCTCTGATGTACGCCTGGCATCGTGCAGCCGGTCGAGCTGGTTGACCGTGCTGGCGCGGAAGTTGTGGCGCAGCCCGAGGGTATGGCCGACCTCGTGCGCCACGACCCCGATGATGAGCTGGCGCATGAAGCGCTCTTCCATCTCCGGGGTCAGGTCGCCGCGCGCCTGAAGCAGCTCGTAGCCGAAGGCCGCCTGCTGCGCCAGGCCGGCCGAAAAATCGCAGGCGAAGCGGGGGCCGAGATGCGGCCAGAGCCCCGGCGCCGGCTCGACCAGAGGCTCGATTACCTCCTCGAACTCGCGCCGCCTCACGCGAAAGATCCCCTCGCTGATCCCGATATCGGCATCGATTATCTGCCCGGTGATCGGGTTGACGTGCGACGGGCCTATGGCAAAGCTAGCATCGTATGCAACAAACCACCTTATGGTGTTGTACCGGACATCTGACGGATCCCAGTCGGCGTCGTCGGGCTGCTGTCTCGCCTCCATGGCGTCTTTAAAGCCGATGCGCTCGAAGGCCTTGTTCCATACCAGCACCCCTTCCTTTATCGCATCGCGGTATTTCAGGGGTATGGAGTTTTCCAACCAGAAAACTATCGGCTGCTTGGGAGGCGATAGCTTCGCCTTCGGATCAGCCTTCTCCAGGTGCCACCGGGTTATGTAGCGCACGTAGGGGCTCTCGCGCTCGTCGCTGGTGAAATCCTGGTGCACCGCGAGAAAATGGCCGATGCGGTCGTCGCCCAGACGCGGCCGGTAGCCGGTCTCGGGCAGCTCGACCAGGCTGTAGCGGTAGGAGAGCTGGAGGCTGCGCGGGTCGGGCAGGGCAACCGAGCGTTCCCTGATCTTATCGCTGCGAAAATGGGCTAAGGCTTCCAGCTCGACGTTCAAGGGAAACGATCTCAGCAAGCCGAAACCGCCGTTCTCCTTGTCGAAGCGGAAGGGAGTTTTGTAGGTATTCTCCAGCCGCTGCGCCATGTTATGTAAGTCGGATGAAAGGAGAATCTCCCCGAGGTCCACCAGGATGCCCCCGGTATCGGGATGGGGCTTGCTCGCCACCTTTCCGGAAGCGAAGATCGAGTCCGAAAACGATTTTTCCACGGCGCGCCTGACCGGCGAATCGCTGGAAGCGCGGAACCTGACGTTTCGCCTCACCAGCTGCACCCGTTTGCCAATGCGGCGCCAGTTGAACACGAACTCGTCCATCATCATCGCCCCGTAGAGCCCCCTCTCGCCCACGCCGCGCTCGACCTTTGCCGAGAAGAGATAGTCCTTGTCGAACTGTCCGGGCTTCAGCTCGATCAAGACTTTGTTCTCATCCGCCTTGCGATAGAGAGTGAAGAGGCCCTCGAGCTTTTCCATATCCTTGATCACCTCATCGAAAGGCTTCTCCTCCTCCCTCTCTCTTTTCTCCTCTCTCCTCTCCATGCCGCTCCACTCCTGTGCCGCCGCGGCGGGCAGCAAGACAACGATAAAAATAAGCAACAAGACTTTCGGTGCCCTCATGATTTCCTCCTCTTTAACCAAAAGGCCTTCATTTCGTTAATCGCGAGCGGAATTTTATTTCGCGTTACGACTCGCGGCTGGCGCCCAACGAACTGCGCCTCCAGTACAGATACGCCGGCACGCCGAGCAGGATCAAAAACAATCCCACGACGGAATCGCGCGGGTCCGAGATCAAGATGTTCGCCGTGAAGGCCGCGGCGACCAGAACGAATACCAATGCCGTCCAGGGATAACCGTGCATCCGGTATGGGCGCTCGAGGGCCGGCAGCTTGCGGCGCAGCAGCAGGACGGCGGCCACGACCATGCCGTAGAATATCCACTCGGAAAAGATCACATATGTGTAAAGCTGATCATAAGTGCCCAGCAGGGTGAGCAGGCAGGCCCAGCCTGCCTGTGCCATTATCGACAAGGCCGGGGTGTGGTAGCGCGCGTGTACTCCGGCAATCCGCTTGAAGAACAGGCCGTCATCGGCCATGGCATAGAAGATGCGCGCGCCGGAAAGTATCGACCCGTTGAGCGCTGCGAAGGTTGAGAGCAAAACGGCCAGAGCGAAAAAAGACCCTCCGGCCGGGCCGAGAAAGCTCTGCGCGGCATCGGCGGCTACCCGTTCCGAGGTTTTGATCCGATCCAGAGGTAGAAGATATATATAGGAAATGTTAGCTAGAAGGTAGATCGCAGCGACGAGCAGGGTGCCCAGGATCAGGGCGCGCGGTATATTGCGCTTCGGATCGCGCACCTCGCCCGCCACCATGTTCAAATTATTCCAGCCGTCGTAGGCCCAGAGGGCCGAGACCATGGCCAGGCCGAAAGAACTAAGAAAGCCTTCGCGCCGGCTCTCCGGAAATAGCGGCAGGAAGTGCTCTGTACTCCCCCGCCCCAGGGCCAGGCCGAGCAGGGCTAGCAGGGCGATGATCAATACCTTGAGTACGGTTGAAAAGCCCTGGACCTTTCCACCGACCTTGACGCCGAGCACATTAACCGCCGACAGGAGCAGGATCATCCCGACGGCCACCGCCTGCGTCGCTCCCAGCTTGAGGGTGTAATCGAGCTCGAACAGATCGAGGGGTACCGTGTAGAAGACCGCGCGCAGATCGAAGAAGTATCCCAGGTAGACGGCAAACGCAGTAGCCAGAGCGGCAATCGATCCGGTTTTCGCCGCGAAAAAGTAGGTCCAGCCATAGAGGAAACCCCAGAGCGGCCCGTAGCTCTCTTTCAGGTAGACGTACTCGCCGCCAGCGCGCGGCAGCGCCGCGCCCAGCTCGGAGAAGGCCAGGGCTCCGATCAAGGCGAGCGCGCCGGCGATGATCCAGACCAGAAAGACCCAACCGACGGTCTCGACCTCGGCGGCGATTTTATTGGGAACGATGAATATGCCGGTCCCGATGACCGTGCCGACCGCGACCGATGCCGCTTCTAGAAGGCCCAGCTCCCGCGCCAGCGTGGCGCGCGCCTCCGGTTTTTCCCGCCCCTTCATCGTCTAGAATGCAGGGGCGCACGGCTGTGCGCCCCTGCGCTATCGGCCAAAGCTTGCCTCGATACGACCACCCGCAAATCCCGAGCCGGTCGCGGGGATTTCTAAGGCTAACACAAACTCATGCCGCACGCACAGCGAAAGAGGAGATCTCGGGCCGCACCAGTCGCGCGAAATCTTCGTAGCTCATCTTGATCGATTCCGTGTGACTGCCAGCGTTGAAATAGATCTCTTTATCGCGGGTCAGGGCCTCATCGACGTAGACCGCCAGGCCGTAGAGGTTGCCGAAAGGCGGCATAGCGCCGACATCGGAATCCGGGAAGAGTTGGGCGAACTCCTCTTCGCGTGCCAGCTCGACACGTTCGGCTCCCGCGGCGGCACGCAGGCGCTGAAAATCGATGTTGTAGGGCGCCGGCAACACGGCCATGGCCAGGCGGCCATCGAGCTTGACTATCACCGTTTTGGCCAATAGCTGTCCGGGCACATGCTGCGCTGCCGCAGTCTCCTGCGCCGTGAAAGCCGGCGGATGGCTGCAGCACTCGAAGCGCACTCCGTTTTCTTCCAAAAAACTGCGGATGCGGGGGGAGATAGCCATAGCGTCCTCCGTTCGGGCAGTAGGGTAATTAAATTATCTCTCTGTTACCGCGTGCGGGTCAACGTTCAGATGCTTCGCCGCAGAGCGCGCGGAGTCTCTGTGGGCTCCCCGGTGAAAAATAGAAAAAAAGGGGCTGCAAACGCAGCCCCTTGGAACCGGGTTAAAGGAGGGCAAAACCCGGTTCCATGCAACGCACCCAACTGACAAAGATGCTCTGGATAAAGGAAAGTATCAGCCTAAAGCTGGCTGTAATCGGCGACCACGGACTTGTCTCCCAGGATGATGCCGCTCGAGAGCCGCGCCGACTCCCCCACGTAGCAGCCCCTGCCGACGATGCACCCTTCGAGCACGGCGTTGCGTTCGATCCTGCTGGCGGGCCAGATGACCGAGTTCCTGATCACGGCCCCTTCTTCCACGCGACAGCTCTGTCCGAGCACGGACAGCTCTATGGTCGCGCGCTGCTTGATCATGCAATCATCATCGATGAGCGACCTGTCATCGACGAAGGCGCCGGGGAATTCCGCTCGCCGGTAAACTTTATACTGCCGCGCCAGGTCGGGTATCCTGAACCTGCCGGCCATGATGTCGTAATGCGCCTCCAGGTATTTGGCCGGCGTGCCGATATCGAGCCAGTAGCTGGAAGATACGTAGGCGTAAAAGCTCTCCTTCTCGGCCAGGATTGCGGGAAAGAAGCCGCGCTCGAAGGAATACTCCTCGTTGGGCGGTATATATTTCAGCAGGCCCGGCTCCAGCACGTAGATCCCGGCGTTGATGGTATCTCCGGTGATCTCGTCTTCTTTGGGCTTCTCGATGAAGCGGCGCACCCGCCCGTCGGAATGGGTCTCGACCAGGCCGTAGGCCATGGGGTTGAGCACGCGCGTCAGCACGATGGTGGCCGCGGCCTGACGCTTCCTGTGCTCGAAGAGCACGCTACGGAGGTCTATATCCGTCAGGATGTCGCCGTTGAAGACCACCGTGGTATCGTCTATCAGGTTCTCGGCCACCTTGAAGGCGCCGGCGGTGCCGAGCGGTATCTCCTCGACGGTGTAGCGGATGGTGAGCCCGTACTGTGAGCCGTCTCCGAAAATGTCTCTTATCTTGCGCGGCTGATATGAGAGGCTCAGGACCACCTCCGTGATCCCGGCCTTTTTAACCAGGTCGAGTTGGTAAAACAGGAAGGGGATGTTGGCGATCGGAACGGTCGGCTTGGGCGTATTGAGGGTGAGCGGTCGAAGCCTGGTCCCCTTCCCGCCCGCTAGAATCAAAGCCTTGATCATGTAAAAAGTCTATCATCGCGCATGTCCGCCGGGCAACTTATTCTAGCGCCATACCGGTGTGGCAATGCGGGGCTGTCGCTGGCACAAGCAACCATACACGGCTTGCCCCGCCCAGGTTGAGTTGGACACTGAGCGCTCGAGGGCCTGTCCATTGGTAAATAGGCTAAGTGGTATTGATATGATCCAAACGCTATTTGTGATAGCAAACGTGGGGCGCAGCCGCCCAAGCTGTTGGATCAGGTCCGCCTGGCCATGAGGAAACGAGCCGGTGCTTCGAGGCAGGGCCAAGCTCTCTCGGCCTTGCTATTCCTCCACCGCCATGCGCTCGGCCGTGAGGTTGGCGATGATTCCATCTTGCGAAAGGCGTTCGAGCAGGCGGTTGAGAAGTCAGGGCTGATGAAAGGGGCAACATGCTGCACACTCGGTCGTTCGTTTGCCGCGCGCCTGATAGAAGCCGGCGGACACACGCACCGCGCAAGAGCTTCTCGGCCACAAGGAGGTGCGGATCAAGATGATCCACACGCACGTGTTGAACCGGGGTATCGAGGTGTCAGAAGCCATGCGTTTGCGTGTCGGACGGGAACCAGATAAAATGACAAGGGGATTTCGAGACCTAGCGAAGGCGATGAAAGCGGAGGACTTAACGACCAACCCGCGGGGGCGTCTTATTGAACCCTAAATCCAATCTGAGATCGATATCGGTTGCTTGCATCGTTACCGCTGTATAGCAAGCTAAGTTGAAGAAAATCTCGATGAAACTTATAATTTACATTTGTAATTTAGATCGAGGTAAAGGTGTTGCGCTTTCACACCGCGGGCGAATCGCACGGCCGCTGTCTGGTCGCTATCGTCGAGGGGCTGCCAGCCGGGATGAAGGTCGATTTCGATTTCATCGACCGCGAGCTTAAGCGGCGGCAGCTCGGCTACGGGCGCGGCGGTCGCATGAAGATAGAGGACGACCATGCGGAGGTCCTGGCCGGCGTGCGCCACGGCTACACCATCGGCTCGCCCATCGCCCTGCTCATCGAGAACAAAGACTGGGCGAACTGGTGCGAGGCGATGTCGGTCGCACCTGTGGACGAAGCTGTCAACAAGCGCAGCCTGGTCCGGCCGCGGCCCGGGCACGCCGATTTAGCCGGCGCCCTGAAGTACAATCAGCGCGACATACGCAATATTCTGGAGCGGGCCAGCGCGCGCGAGACCGCGGCGCGCGTCGCGGTCGGCGCCCTGCTCAAGCTGTTCCTCAAGAATTTCGGCCTCGAGGTCGCCAGCCACGTCCTGGCCATCGGCCGGGTCTCGGTCTCGGAAGAATATCTGGATCTGCCGCTTTCGCGGGTCCTGGCCCTGGCCGACAGCGCCGAGCTGCGCTGCGCCGACCCGCAGGCCGAGCTTGCCATGAAGGCCGAAATCGACGAGGCGAAGGCCTCGGGCGATTCGGTCGGCGGGGTGTTCGAGGTGATCGCGGGCGGGGTGCCGCCCGGCCTCGGCTCGCACATCCACTGGGACACCAAGATCGACGGCCTGCTCGCCCAGGCCATTATGTCTATTCCTGCAGTAAAGGCGGTCGAGTTGGGATGCGGCGTCCGCGCCGCTCGGCAGCGCGGCTCAGAGGTGCACGACGAGATCTTCTACGATCGGGAGGCGCGCCGCTTCACCCGCCGCACCAACAACGCCGGCGGCCTGGAGGGCGGCATAACCAACGGCATGGAGGTGCGGGTGCGCGGCTACGTCAAGCCGCTCTCGACGCTGCGCCGCCCGCTTCGGTCGGTGGATATAGATAGCAAGGAGCCTTCGCCCGCTGCCTTCGAGCGCTCCGACGTCTGCATGGTCCCGGCAGCCGGCGTGGTCGGCGAGGCCATGGTGGCCATCACGCTCGGCCGCACTTTCCTCGAGAAGTTCGGCGGCGATTCTATGGAGGAGATCGCAAGGAACTTCGAAAACTACAAGGCGATGCTCGCCGATTTTTAACTGGTGTATTTATGCTGCTCCCCATACTCAAATACGGCGCGCCCGAGTTGCGCCGCGTCAGCGCTCCCGTGACCGACATCGACGACTCGATCCGCAAGCTGGCCGAGGACATGGTCGAGACCATGTATGCCGCTCCCGGCATAGGACTGGCGGCCCCGCAGGTCGGCGTTAACCTGCGCTTGATCACCGTCGATCTGTCGGTGGGCCGCAAGCAGGGGCAGCTCATTATCCTGGCCAACCCGGAGATCGTCTCGGCCGAGGGGGAACAGCAAGAGGAGGAGGCCTGCTTGAGCATCCCCGACCTCTCGGCGCCGGTGGTGCGACCGCGCAGGGTCCTGGTCAGGGGCCTTACGCTCGAGGGAAAAGAAGTGGAGATGGAGGGCGAAGACCTGCTGGCCCGCTGCTTCAGCCACGAGATTGACCATATCAACGGCCTCTTCTACATAGATCGCCTCAGCCCGCTTAAACGAAACCTGGCCAAACGCAAGCTGCGTAAGTATGTGCGCGAACGGAAATGAGGGTTATTTTCTTCGGAAGCCCGAGCTTCGCCATCCCCTCCTTCAGGAAGCTGCGCCAAGAGGGGCACGAGATAATAGCGGCCTTCACTCAGCCCGATAAGCCGGCCGGGCGCGGCCTGCGCACTCAATCGCCGCCCATCAAGATCGAAGCCGAGAGGGCCGGGGTCCCCGTGCATCAGCCCGAGAAAATAGATACAGAGGAGGTTAAGAAAAAGATCTTCGATCTCGCCCCCGATGCCATCGTGGTTGCCGCCTACGGCAAGATCCTGCCGAAGTGGCTGGTCGAGCACCCGCCCCGCGGCTCCATTAACGTCCACGCCTCCCTCCTGCCAAAATATCGCGGCGCTGCCCCTATTAACTGGGCGATCATCAACGGCGAGACCTGTACCGGCATCACGATCATGCGCATGGACGAGGGTATGGACACGGGCGATATTATCCTTCAACGCTCGGTATCGATCGGGCCCGATGAGACTGCCGGTGAACTCGAACAACGACTGGCCGAACTGGGCGCGGAACTACTCGCCGAGGCGCTGCGGTTGATAGAAAAAAGCGAGGCGGAGTTTCGCAAGCAGGACCATGCGCAGGCCACCTATGCGCCGAGATTGAAGCCAGAAAATGGCCGGATCGACTGGGCAAAGAGCGCCCGCGACCTTCACAATCTGATAAGGGGGCTTAACCCTTCGCCCGGAGCCTTTGCCTTTTTGCGCGGCAAACGGGTCGCGCTCTGGCGGAGCAGGCCGCTCGAAGATGGGCCGTCGCGCGGCCCCCGCGCGGGCGAGATCATCCGTGCCGGCTCAGATGGTATCCTGGTTGCCTGCGGGCAAGATACCCTCCTGAATCTGCTCGAACTGCAGATGGAAGGGCGCAGGCGGCTGCCGGCCGGCGACTTCGCTAACGGACTGAGATTGCGAAAAGGGGAGCGCTTCGACTGAGATGGCTTCCCCCGCCCGCCAAGCCGCCTATGCGATCCTGCGACGCATCGAAGAGCGCCGAAGCTTTTCCTCCTACCTGCTGGCATCGCCGCGCTTGAACCAGCTCTCCGAACTAGACCGGCGACTGACCACGGAACTCGTTCTCGGCACGCTGCGCTGGCAGAAGCGGCTCGACTGGTTGATCGAGCGCGCCGCGCGGCGCAGACTATCTGAAATAGATGGACGGGTCTTGACCGTTCTCAGGCTGGCCGTCTACCAACTGAGGTTTTTAGCAAAAATTCCCGCGCACGCGGCGATAAACGAAGCGGTCGAGCTGGCCAAGGAGCGGGGTCTAGCCAAGGCAGCCGGCTTCGTCAACGCCGTGCTCAGGCGGCTGGCGCGCGAGCCGGGCCTGGAGCGCGAAATCGCTGCCATACCGGACCGCGCCGAGCGGCTGGCAGTGCTCACCTCGCATCCCGATTGGTTGATGGCCCGCTGGCTGGCCCGCTACGGCGAGGAGCGGGCGCGCCGCGCCGCCCTGGCCAATAATCACCCGGTGCCGGTCGCCGTCAGGACCAACCTGGATAAGACGACGACAAAAGATTTAAAAGAGCGGCTCGAGGCGCTCGGCGCCACGGCGCGCGAGTCGCGCTATCTGCCCGACTGCCTCCTGTTGGACAGCCTCCCCGACCCGTCGCTCGAAGAGCAGGGCTATTTCCACATACAGGACGAGGCCTCGCAGATGGTCCCATTTTTATTCGGAGAGCTAAGGGGCAAGCGCGTCGCCGACCTGTGCGCGGCGCCCGGCGGCAAGACCATCATCCTCTCGCAGCTGGTCGGGCCGGATGGCCGGGTGGTCGCGCTCGACCTACACAGGCAGCGGCAGTTGCTGGTCAAGCGCCGGCTGCAAAAGCTCGCCCCTCGCCCGGCGGGCGCGACTGTTCTGCTTATAATAGCAGATGCTGAGAAGACACTGCCATTGCGCGTCGCCTTCGATGCCGTTCTGGTCGATGCCCCCTGCTCCGGCCTCGGCACCCTGCGCCGGAACCCTGAGATAAAATGGCGGGTCAAAAAGCAGGACCTCGCCGCGCTGAGATCGCGCCAGCTCGCCATCTTGCGCCGGGCGGCGGAGGCAGTTGTGGAGGGGGGCAGGCTGCTCTACTCCACCTGCTCGACCGAGCCCGAGGAGAACCAGGAGGTGGCGCGCGCCTTTCTGGAAGAACACGGTAACTTCAAGCTGATAAGGCCCGCTCTCCTCCCGGGCTGGGAAAGATTCATCGATGGCGAGAACTTTTTCAGCACGTTCCCTTCCGATCCCGAACTCGACGGCTTCTTCGCCGCGCTCTTCGTAAAGGGATGAGATCATTCCGTTCGCAGAAAAGGGTTAAAGCCCTCGCTACGAACGATTCCAGGATAGGTCCCCAGCTTTCCTGAAATGTTCCGCGATGCGGCGGGCCGTCTCCTCGCCGACATATGGTCGCAGCTCCTCGACCGAGGCCCGTTTGATCTCATCCAGGCTGCCGAAATTGCGCAGCAGCTTCTCCTTTCGTTTCGGCCCGACGCCCGGTATCTCATCGAGCGCCGAGGCGAAGTCGCGCATCTCGCGCCGCTTGCGATGGTAGGAGAGGGCGAAGCGGTGCGCCTCGTCGCGGACTCGCTGAATCAGCCGCAGCAGCGGCGAAGTTTTATCGAGCCGCACCGGCCGGTCGCGGCCGCGCAGGTAGATAAGCTCCTCGCGCTTAGCGATGGCCGCGAGCGGCAGATTGCCGAGGCCCAATTCGTCAAGGGCGCGCGCCGCCGCGCCGAGTTGTCCGACGCCGCCGTCGATCAGCACCAGGTCCGGCAGCCTTTTGCCCTCGTCGAGCAGGCGGCGGTAGCGGCGGCTCACCACCTCGTGGATCGAAGCGAAGTCGTCGGCCCCACGCACCGTCTTGATCGCGAACCTGCGGTACTCGCTCTTGTTCATTTCGCCGTCGTCGCAGACCACGACCGAGCCGACCGAATCGCTCCCCTGGATGTTGGAGATATCGAAGCATTCGATGCGCCGGGGCAGCCGGTCGAGCATGAGCGCCTTTTTCAGCCCCTCCAGCAGCTTCTCCCCTTCGGGGCCGCCGGCCTTGAAGCGCGCCTGGAAGGCGATCGCCGCGTTCCTCTCGACCAGAGAGAGAAGCTCGCGCTTCTCTCCCACCTCGGGCTTAAAGATGCGCACCGGCTCGCCGCGCTTCTCGCTGAGCCAGGCCTCGAGCAGCTCGCGCTCATCGACCTCCACCGGCACCACGATCTCGGCGGGGACGAATGAGTCCTGGTGATAATATTGCTGGAGCATGGCGCGCATGAACTCGCTCGGATCGAAAGCCGAGAGGTCCTCCCAGAAAAATTCGCGCCGCCCGACGACCTTGCCGGCGCGCATGGTGAAGACCTCGAGGGCGAGCAGCTCCCCCTCGCGCTTGTAGCCGAAGATGTCGGCGTCGCCCATCGAGTGAAGGATCATCTTTTGCTTTTCGCCCACGGCGCGGATGCGGGCGATCGAGTCGCGGTAGTAGGCGGCCAGCTCGAAGTTCTGCCGCTCCGCCGCCTCGGCCATCTTACGCTCCAGGCTCTCGACCAGGGTTGCGACCCGCCCCTCCAGAAATAATTTCACCTCTTGTACGGCGCGATCGTATTGCTCCTTGGTACAGAGGCCGGCGACGCACGGCCCCAGGCAGCGCTTGATGTAATAGTCCAGACAAGGGCGCTCCAGTTTCCCGTCGATGTGGATATCGCAGTTGCGTATAAGGAAATATTTCTCGATCAGCTTCAGCATCTCGCGCGCCAGGCTGGCGGGCAGGAAGGGGCCGAAATAGAGGGCGCCGTCGCGCTCCACCTTTCGCACGATGAAGGCGCGCGGATAGGGCTCGTTTACCGTGAGCTTGATGTAGGGAAAATTCTTGTCGTCGCGGAGCAGGACGTTGTACGAGGGCTTGTTCTCTTTTATTAAATTGCTCTCAAGTATCAGGGCTTCCAGCTCGCTGTCGGTAACGATGTATTCGAGGTCGGCGATCTCCCGCACCAGCTTCTCGGTCTTGTAATCGCGGGCGCGCGACTCCTGAAAATAGGACCTGACGCGGTGGCGCAGCGATTTCGCCTTCCCGATGTAGATGGTGCGCCCCTGCGCGTTCTTGAAGAGATAGACTCCCGGCTGGAGCGGCAGGTTTTCCAGCTTATCTCGAAGGGCCATCGCTAAAATCCGATCAGGGTGTTGCTTATATATTTTAGCAGGCTGAAAGAGTAGAAGCCAACAAACAAGACTTATGGCGCTCTCGAGGCCACCCTACATGAGTAGGAAGCCGCGTGGAACCGTGCAGGCAGCGCGGCTTCTGCGCTAAAAAATATTAACGCCTGATCCTGAGCTTGGCGATTTCCCTCCAGACAGCCGGGTCCTCCTGTCCAATGCGCCAGGCGGAAAAGCCCGGCAGCCGGTACTCCGCGAGCAGTTGCATCTTATGGGCGAAGCTCCGGGCATCTTCGTACCAGAGGATATGTGCTTTCCCATCCTCATTGAACTCGAGCCAGGGGGACCTGTGGGCATCGTCCCAGCGCTCGGCCAGGCTCAGCCTGGATATCAGCTCTTTCACCTCGCGATATCCTCCCGACCTGGCGCCGTCTACCGACCATCTGGTGTGATAGAGCGGCACCCCGAGCGAAAGCTTAGCGCGCGGGATTTCGGTGAGCGAATATTCGATGATCTGTTTGACCCACTCGTACCCGGCGATCGGTCCGGCGCTGCCGGCCCGCGAGTGCTGCGGGTAGGCCATGATGGTAACGAAGTCGGCATACTCGCCCAGGGCGTGGTAATCGTAGACCCCCGACCAGTTCTCCCAACCCGCCTGCGGGTGGTCTTCGGCGCGCGGCGACCAGCGCCCCACCACCGCCACGCTCAGTTTAAAGCCGCGCGGCCGCAGCTCTCGCGCTGCCTCTTTGAAAAACTCCGTGTATTTTTCCCGATACGACTGCTTGATGTTTTCGTAGTCGAACTGGACCCCGTAGTAATTGTTTTTGCGGCAATAAAAGAGCAGATACTTGATAGCGCGCGCGCGCTTGGCCGGATCGTCCAGCACCTGGTGCATTGTCTCCTGATCGAAGCCGCGGTTCACCACCAGCGGCATCACCGCCACACGGTGCTCGCGCGCTATCTTCAGCATCTCCGGGTCCAGCTCCTCGAAGACATAGCCGTCTTTATCCATGCGATAGATCTGCGGAGCTATGATCGATATGTTGCGGGCATTTTGCCGGAAGGACTCCAGCGCCTCGGGCCGATTCACATAGTACATCAATACCGTCACCGGCCGCCGCTCGGCCGCAACTGCCGCCGGCAGCATGAGAAAAAACAGCAGTGGAACTGGACTTTGGCCAAAAAAGAGTTGGCAGGGGGCCTGGATTTTCCTTACGATAGAGTCGCAAAAGCGAGATTGACTCTTTCGAAGGAGGTA
>FWPU01010319.1_pt1 | contig 13973 bp, 10 predicted proteins | sample 2228361 | NCBI WGS metagenome assembly FWPU01 (sample SAMEA103939777, study PRJEB20133) | metagenome
TTTTCGACGTGATTGTGTTCTCTTTTGTTTAGACATACACTAAAATTACACGGTTATGCCTTTTTTGTCAAACCTTTTATGCACCAAAGCCTTGAGGTTACTTATTCCTATCCACCAAACTATCGCCAATACCCCAGCCGCTACCCCAATCAGATTCAGGCTCTTCTGTAAGACTCTCCTTACCACAAAGTTCACGACTTGTGGCGAATCGCCTACTGACGGACTTTGAACCTCAGTTGGCTGAGTGGGCATTGACAAGTTTGCTCTCGCTTGCGCCTCAAGCAACATTTCTTCAATGTTCTGTGCCTGTTCTTCATCAGCATAGTCAAGTGCCTCTTGGAAACACTGAATAGCCATCTGATACTCACCTTTCTCCATTGCTTTTATCCCTGCATCCACAAGCCGCAGCCGTTCCACCGTATTCCAGTCCTCTGCCAACTGCTTCTGCAACTCGTCTGATTGAGCGTACAGTTGTGCCTCTCGAATCAACCCGCTTGCCATCTCATAGTCTTGGCGGTCATTAGCGTATGTAATTGACTCACTGCGCAAATGTTGAGCAATATTGTCGCGAGCGGTATTGAGGTCACTGGAGATTTGTTGCTTCAACACCGAACCAGCCGACGCAAAGTTGAAGGCATCCGAAAGGAGGCGTTCGGCTTCGTAATGATCCTTCGCCTTGTTATTAAGGTCAATAGCAAGGCTTCGGAGAAGGTCAGCAACTTTGTCAGCGCAGTACGTATCGTCAGGATAAAAGTCTCTGACTAACTCCAGCAGGGGATATGCGATTTCCTGTAACTGAGCAACGGATCTTGTCAGGTCATCGTCACTCAGGTGACGGATTTCGTCTGCTTTGTCACAGGCTTGCTGCACGCGACGCCTGAAGCCTTCCAAAACCTTCCTGTCCGCTTCCTCAATCGCCTCACGCGGAAAGCCTGCGTTGCGAATCAGGGCGACGTGCCGCGCCGCGCTGTCCAACCTGTCCTCGTCCAGATAGCGCATAGCAAGGTCGGCGTTGATGTTGAGGATTTCAGAAGGCAAGTCATCCCATAAACGCTTCGTCTCGTCGGTCATGCGTTGCAGGTTCTCCAACTCGCGGGCGCGGCGCACCGTGCCGTCCCAGAAGCGGCTGGAACGCCAGACCATGCACCAGTAACCCAACGCCTTCTGCCAGACCTCCCAATGCTGGTTATCAAGCAGCGGCTCTTGTTGGCGAAGTTCGGGCGTCGCCTCACGTGCGAGGACAGTCAGATGGTAGAGAACTGCGAGATTGTGAGTTGCAGGAGTTGTGACGTTGGCATCATCAGCGGCGAGGGCATTTGCGAAGACGTGAGCGGCAGCCTCCCAACTGTGCGGACTCAGCCATTGCCGCGCCTGTTTGCCCACTTCGTCGTCAAGGTGAAACCAAAAAAGTTCCTCACGGATGCGCCGCAATGGAGCGCCCAGCCGCTGCGCCGCGTCGCGGACTTCTTGAACCGTCCGCTGCTGTGGGGCAAAGGCAGGCAACTCATCACGCCCCGATGGGTCGCGCCCCATCTCCAAATAGCGCACAATCTCTTGCTCACGCCGAATCACTTCGCGTCCCGATGCGGTTACAGACAAACCCAATATGCGAAAAGCGTTCTTCTCGTATCGGTTCACGGCAACACCTCAGCAGATGTGCAACGAAACTCAGCGCGTCGCTATTGTCATTGCGAGGAGAGGAGCGATGGTCGTTCCGATAAGTCGGAACGCGCAACCTCCTCCGAAGGGGATTGCTTCGCTGTGCTCGCAATGACGGCACTTGCTACTGCTACGTTCGTTCGACGCTGCTCGCAGGATTCTTTCCTCACGTCAAAGTTCGTATCATTATCACGGAACGGGAACTTCCAATTGCTTGCAGATGCGCGCTGCTGTGTAGTCTGGGATTTCACGATGGCGCGGAATGGACGTGCGCTGACCGTTGGCAGGGTTCTCCCAGATTGAGTGCGACCCGCCTTCGCGCACGAATCGGCAGCCGCGTTGTCGCAGGTGTTGAAGCAAATCTCGCCGTTTCATGGAATTGCGGGTCGCGGCACGAGAGCGACACGCGATGCGGCTGTCAGCAGCAGGTGGATAGGTTCCTCCAAGTCCGAGTCAGGGTCGGTGCATGTCGGGTCGGGTTGGGGCAATGGTTCGCCTAACAACAGGTTGGTTTCAGCCATGTCCACCAACGCGCTGGCGAGCGTAGCGCGGGCATTGTCGAGGTCTTCGCCGAACGAGATAACGCCGGGAAAGTCCAGCACTTCGGCGTGGACGCCGCCTTCCACGAACTTATACATGGCTTTGTAGGTTAGCATACGAGGCACACCTTTCGTTGTTGGTTGCAGGGGCTATTATAGCACATCCCGTTCAAGAACAAAAATGAGCGAGTCGCAAAAAACGCGACTCGCTCAGATGACGTAGCGCCGATATCCCGTCGGCATAATGATGCAGGCTGGAAGCCTGCGCTACGTTTTAATGCATGAACAAAAACTCCTTTGTGTTCAGCAGCGCCCAGCACACGTCCTCAACGCCCGCGCGGCGGGAGGGGCTGGCAGCGATCTGCTGTTGAGCGCGTTTAAGTTCTTCTTCCGTCGGGAAGCGATTGACCGTCCAGAGGTAGAGTTCTTCGACGATTTCGCGGTCGGATTTGCCGGACTGGGTGAGTTGGTTGACGCGCCCGGCGTCGGCTGAGATTTTGGCGTTGATGGCGGGGCTGTTCATAATATGCAACGCCTGCGCGATGTTGGGCGAGGCGGTGCGCTCGCACTCGCAACTGATGGTGCGAGCGGGACGCCCGAAAACGTCGAGGAAGTAAGAACCCACTTTGTTGTCCGGGAGTTGAATCGCACGGGTTCCCATGGGCAAGCCGGGGAATTTCTCCGGCTGTCCGGTGGCTTGACCGATGGCGTCCAACAACTGCTCCGCCGACAAACGACGGGCGATGTAGTGGGAGAAGTTCTTCTCGTCCTTCTCGTTCCAGCGGTTCGGCTTGAAGGTCAGTTGATAGGTGCGCGAGTTGGCGATGAGGCGAATGAGGGCGCGCACGTCGAAGTTATGGTCGACGAAATACTGCGTCAGCGCGTTCATCAGGGCTTCGTTCGTGGGAGGATTCGTCGCCCGCACGTCATCAACAGGTTCGATGATGCCGCGCCCCATCAGGTGACGCCAGACGCGGTTGGCGGTGCAGGTCGGGAAGAATGGGTTGTTGGGCGACGTGACCCACTCCGCTAACTTCACGCGGCGGTCTTCTTCGGGGTTGTCAATCAGCATCACCTCGCCGTCGAGGGGTTTGGGCTTCATCACGCGCCCGGTCTTCGGATGCTGCACTTCGCCGTCACGCTTGACCGTGATGACAAAATCGTCTCGCTGATATTCGTTTTGCTCTGGGTTCTTTGCGCCGACGCGGGCGAAGAAGGACGCGAAGTTGTAATACTCATTCTGCGTCCACTTCTCAAACGGGTGGTTGTGACACCTTGCGCAACCAACGCGGATGCCCAGCAGCGCCTGCGCAGTGGCTTCGCCGATGTCGCGTGCGTCTTGAGTGAAGCGGTAGTAGTTCGCCGCGCCGTTGTCGAAGCAGGAACCCTGCGCCACCAGCATCTGCCGCACCATCTCGCTGAACGGCGCGTTCTTCGCCACGTTCTCGCGGATCCAGCGGTTAAAGGTGAACATGCCCTTGGGCGTCAGCACGTCACGGTTGACGCGAAACAGGTCGCTCCACTTGAGCGTCCAGAAGTCCACGTAAAGTTGCCAGTAATCGCGCTCGCCGCTCTTGAACGCATCGCCGCCGATATACGCCGCATAGTCGTCGTTGAGTCCCAACAGCGCGTCAATCAGTCGGCTCCGTTTCTGCGGATCTTTGTCTTTGAGAAACTGGCGGATTTCATCGGGCGTGGGCGGCGTGCCGATGATGTCGAGGAACACGCGGCGGAGGAACTCTTCGTCGCTGGAAAGTTCGGATGGCTTGATGCCCAACTTCGCCCACTTCTTCGCGGACAACTCGTCAATGAAATTGACGGTCGGATATTTTTCCATCTTCGGCACGGGAAACTCGTAGGGAACATAAATGCGCGCCACGCCGACCGCGCCCATGTAACGCACCATGATGACGGTTTCGCCCCGCCCGACCGCGCGCACCAGACCGCCTCTCTGCCCGCCGCTGTATCCGACGCCGCCGGTCACGGTGGCGACGCTTTCTTCGCTGGAGTTGAATCGCGCCTTCTGCGTCACGTCTTCACTCTTGCCGTTGTTGTAGATGGCGCGGACGATGATTTGCTGTTCTTCGCCGGGACCTTTCAGCACGCGCTCGTTCGGTATGACTTCCAATCGAACGGCTTCAGGGTCGAATTCCGTCGGCGGCTGGACGCCCTGTTCAATCCACTGCTTAATAACGTTGTATTCCCACGAGTCCACGTCAAAGCGCAGCCCGCCGCCGTGTGGCACCGCCATCACCGCTTTCTTCAGCAGCAGGCTGTTCGCCGGGTCGTGGCGCAGCACGCGGCGGCTTTCGCTCTGACGGATGAGAGCGCGGTAGTCCAAATCGGTGTCGTACGCCAGCAGCGACAGTTTGAACCCGCCCTTGCCATACTGCGCGCCGTGACACGCGCCCATGTTGCAGCCCGCTTTCGACAGCAAAGGTTCGACTTCGGTGGTGAAATTGATGGGGACATTCGCCTTTGCGCCTTTCACCTTCACGGGAATTTGCGATTTGAAGTTTTGATACTTGATGATGAGCATGGTCGTGCCATCGCCCACGGGCGTCACAACGCCATGGCTGCGAACCGCCGCAATCTTCGGATCGGCGACGAGGTAAGTCACGTTCTTATCGCGCGTCACATCCCGCAGGCTGGTATCCGACAGGGCTGCCGTCACAATGACCGGCTGCTGTGCGCGTGGACCTTCCAGCGAAAGTGACTTTGGCTCGACGCTGATGCCCAACACGCGCGGCACGGCGGGCGTCTGCGCCACCTTCGCTTTTGCCGCGGGTTTGGGCGGTTCCGCGAACGCCAGCCCGCTGAGAAAAGCAAGGCATGAGAAAATGACTGTAACGAAAAGAAACGGCTTCTGACGCATGGATTCAATCCTCCGCAGGAAATGTCTCTCACGTTCCAACCACACGGGATTTCCCGCTGGTCTGGCGGATTAGACAGAAAGGCTAAGAGGAAAGTTTCAGGCTAAGGTAACAATTGACGTTCCGCGTCTGCCGACGGGATGTCGACACTACGTGCAAGGGAATTCCCCCCGATTTTTTTCCAATCTGACGGTCTGTCAGGGTGAGAGAAAGCACCTTGAAAGACGCTCAGGGCGAAGTGCGCTACACGCTGACGCACTCCTTCGGTCATCGTGGGGAAGAAGGTCGCGTGACGACACAGAATGGCGCGGCGACAATTTCACTGAAGGGACGAAAGCCGGGCTGGTATGAGTTGCGCTGTCAGGACAGCGCGGGCGTGGCGACGGCTGCGGTCGGCGTCGTGATGGATCGCGGCAGCGCGCCATTGCCGCGAGAGGGGCGCGTGTGCGGTGACGCGGCGAGCGCGTGGCTGTTGCACAGAGAGGAACATCGCAAGCCGTTCGCGCAGACGCGACTCGCGGGCATCCCGTGGGTGCGCGAGCGGCTGTCATGGGGCGAGGTCGAAAAAGAGCCGGGCAAGTTTGACTGGGGCAGGTATCAAACCACCGCCGACACGCTGAAGGCGGAAGGCGTTCACGTCTATCAGATGTGGCACGACTTTTCGGTGAGCCTGCTTTCAGCAGGCTTTTTTTCAGCCGCCTTAGACGCCGAATTCGATTCGGCGGAATTCGATTCGGCGGACCTTTTTCCAGCGGGGCGCAGGACGTCAAATTTGCCTCCTGCCTCCTGCCCCACCTCCGTCGGAGCAGCGCCTCCTGACGAGGGTTGCAAGTGTTACGTAATGCACCCGCGTGCAGTTCGGCTCGCTGCGACCGGACTTAGCGCCGTATCCGTCGTTTGTCGCGCTGTCGGCGGCTGCGAATTTTTTGGGGTTATCAGAATACGTCGGCGAATACAAAGCCGATGACATCATCGCCCACCTGTTTTCGACGCCGCACGGCAAAGTGTTGGTGATGTGGGCGGACAAGGAAACGGAGTTGACTCTGCCCACCGAACAACGCACCGTGCAAGTGGCTAACATCTTCGGCGATATGCGTGATGTGCCCGTCGAAAACGGAACGGTGCGCGTGAAAGTCGGGCAAGAGGCGGTTTATCTCGTCAACGTCGGCAAGGCGATTGAGTCAAAGGTTGCGAAAGTCCATCACGTTCCCGGCAAACTGCCGAAGAACGAACCGTCGCGGATTGTGATTGTCGGGCATACCGACCTGCCGATTTACCAGGAGCGCGATTGCTACACGATTGGCGCGCCGCTCAAACCATTCACTTACACGGTGGACGTTTACAGTGCGGATGATTCTCACTGAAGCCAGCGGTGCGCAGTATCTCATAGGCACGCGCATTGATGGCGACAAACGCCGCGTCGTGTTCCTCTTCCGCGACATGAAGTGGAGCAGTTTCTCACCTTCCGACCCCAACCACCGCCTCGACCTGAAGCAAATCACCGCCGTCAAATTAGGCTGCAACACGCGGCGTAACTGGATGTGGTTTGAAGCGGGGAACTTTGAGTTGGTGAAATTTGCCGACGCAAAGTAGCGGCTACGGGAATTCACCCAACGCAGGGGAGCGGATGTCGTGTAGAATGGACAGCAAAGAGGGAATGAAATGACAGGAAACGTCAGGAAGCGTCAGGAGATAACGGGAAAAAGCCCTGCCGTTTCCTGCCGTTCCCCGTCGTTCCCTGTCGTTTCCTACCAATAGAGGAGAAGTTGTAATGACATCCCGCGAACGTATTTTGTTGGCGCTCAATCACAAAGAGGCAGACCGCGTGCCTATTCACGACTCGCCGTGGGCGACGACGGTGCGGCGGTGGCGACGGGAGGGACTCCCAGAGAACGTCAGCCCGCACCAGTATTTCGGCTACGAAATTGTAGGCTTCGGCGCGGACCTCTCCTTCCAGTTTCCGACGCAGACCATTGAGGAGACCGAGGATTACATCATCGTCCGCAACGCCAACGGGGCGCTGGTGAAGAACTGGAAGAACGCAACCTCCACGCCGGAGATGATTGACTTCACCATCACCACCCGCGAGAAGTGGGAGGAACACAAACCGCTGTTGGCGTGGAACGACAAGCGAGTGAACTGGGACGCCGTGGAGCAGTGCCGCAAGGCGCGGGAACAGGGGCAGTTCGTCGTGTTCTCAGCGGCGTTCGGCTACGACAAAACGCAGGGCATCGTCGGCAGCGAGCGGCTGCTGATGGCGTTGATGGAAGACCCGGCGTGGTGCAGGGATATGTTCGAGACCGCGTCCGACATGGTGATTCAAGCGGGCGAGGAGATGATGGCGCGCGGCTTCGAGTTCGACGGCGCGTGGGTTTACGACGACAACGGCTACCGCAACGGCACGCTGTTCTCGCCGCGCTGCTACCGCGAAACCCTCTTCAACGCCCACAAGCGCGTGTGCGACTTCCTGCACAGCAAGGGCTTAAAGGTCATCCTCCACAGTTGCGGCTGCGTCAAGGATCGCGTGCCCGATTTCATCGAAGCGGGTTTCGACTGCTTGCAGCCGCTGGAGGTCAAGGCAGGCATGGACGTGATTGACCTGAAAAAGAAATACGGCGACAAAATGGCGTTCATGGGCGGCATTGACGTGCGTAAGATGGCGGACCCCGACCCGAACGTGATTGAAGAAGAAATCCGCGACAAAATCACCTATGCCAAACAAGGCGGCGGCTACATCTACCACAGCGACCATTCCGTCCCCGACAACGTGAGTTTCTCGCAGTATTGTCGCGTGATGGAGTTGGTGGAGAAGTATGGGAAGTACGAGGGATGAGGAAGACGGAAGGTAATTGTCATTCTGAGCGCAGCGACGGCTCGTAGTTGTCCCACAGTGGACAGTTCAAATCAATCCATGTCGTTATCCGCTCGCGCTCTGCGGCGGTGAGGCGCGCGTCGTAATGGTGCGCGTCAATCAGTTGGATGAGTTTGCTTTGCGTTGTGCCGAACGTCAGCGGCTTCAGCATGGCGTTCGAGGCGTGCCAGCTGGTATCCACGTAACGCACGTAGCCGTTGCGAATGAGCGTACGATACGACGCAGGCACGTTGTCCGCTCCCAGCGTCCACGACAAATCCACTTTCCCCTCTGATTTCTCGCTGCTGTGACAGGAAACGCAATGCTTGTCCAGCACCGGCTGAACAATCCTCTTGAACGAAAACACCCCCGCGCCCCACGCCGGCGGAGCGATTTTGGACGGCGCACGCCGCAAAGCTAACGGCAGGGTTGATGGTTGATGGTTGACGGTTGACGACTGCTTCAACGATTGACCCATTGACCCATTGACCCATTGACCTTTCTGATTAGGCGGTGTCGTGCTTCGCTCCTCGTGACATCCGATGCACGTCTGCGTCTCACCCGCTTTGAGGTGCGTGTAACTTCTCATGCGCTGAATCTCGTTGAGGTTCGCGTCCAACGCCTGAAAGTAAATCGGCTTGTCAGCAGGGATGTTGAAGTAAGCCGAACCATCCGCTTCCACAGGCACGACGCCGTGAACGTATTTCGCCATGTAGGTGGGCCATCCGAAAGGTCCCGCCACTTCGTCCGTCGGGCTGACATAGTTCGCCTTGAGAACGCCGAAGTTTGTTTGATAAGTTCCGTCAGGACGATGGGGCAGTTCGTGGCGATACTCTTCAACGATGCGCAGATACTTCACCGTTCCGCGCTTCACCGCGTCGCCGAGTCCGCGATAAACGTCTAACAGTAGCAGCGTGGCGTCTTTGGCGTTTCGGTCAAGCGACGACGGCAACACAGGCGGCTTCAGGCGCGGCGCGAGGGGAATGGGCTGAAAACTGGAAAACGTTTTGTCCTCGTAGAGCAATTCGCGGTTGCCGTGCGCGTCCATCAGATAAATGCCAAACCGTCCAGCGGGTGCGTAGGAGACGAGGAAGTATTCTTCGGACAGCGGATACGGGTCGCGGTAGCCCTTGTAAACACCGATGGGAATTTCCGGCGTGAGGTTGCGAATTGCGGCAGAGTTATTGCGCCCCAGCGATGGGTCCACGATGCCGATGGGTCCCACGTGGTCGCCCCAGTGAGACGCGAAGGTGCAAACGAATTTGCCCGTGTTGGGAATCGGGCGCGCGCTGAGAAACGAATAAGGTGTCGTGATGTTGTTGCCGAAAACATGCGCCACGTTCGTGCCGTCGGGACGAATCGCCCACAAACTCTGCGAGTAGTCCGCGCCTTTGTCCATGTATTCCCAGCGCGTGTAGAGGATACGCCCGTCGGGCAGCACGCAGGGCGTGTATTCGTTGACGTTGTTTGCGGTCAGCGGCTCAATGCCGCTGCCGTCTGCGTTCATCGCAAACAGCGTTGCCGATTCCGTCGTGAAGCACAGCACCCGCGATTTGCAGCGCGTAGAGATGAACGCGATGCGCCCGTCGGGAAGATAGGTCGGATACATGTCGTGGAACGGTCCGCTCGTCAGTTGCTTCAAACCCGTGCCGTCCGCGTTCATTTCGTAGAGGTGATACTTCCCCTCCGCGCCTTTGCGGTAGGAGAACAGAATTTTCTTCCCGTCAAACGACACTTCGGGGTCGCGGCAGATGCCGTCGCCCGCGTCGAAGAGTTGTTTCACCGTTCCATCCGGTGACCACACGCACACGCCGCCGGGGCGATAGGGCGCGTCGGAGTATTCAGTGTAAATGTGTGACGGATTGTAGATGTGTCGCTGCACGAACACAATTTTCGACAGGCGCACGTCAGCGTTTCTGAAAAAAAGCGTACGCTTGAAGGCGCGGAGTTCACTGAGTAAGTTGCGTTCAACATCGGCATCGGCGGTCTCCCCTACCTTCTTCGCCAACTGGTTTAACTGCTCTCGCTCTGCGCTCACGTTGACGCCTTTGCTTGCTAACTTCTCCAACAAGATGCGGCTCTGTTCCAGCGTTGCTGCGATCTGCTTGCGGCGCAGCAATGTGGAAGTGGGTGTGCGCTTTGGGAACGGCAGCGCGGCGTCTTGTGCGGCGTGACCGTAAATCTCCAACTCGTCAATCCGCACCTCGCCGCCGGCGCCTTCCAAGATGACGACGCGAACGTAACGCGCTTCCGTTGGCTCAAAGTCAAACGCGGTCGTGTCGCGCACGGGGTCGCCCTCGTATTCAAGGACGCGGTTCCATTTCGTCGCGTTTGAATCAGTGGCGACCAGGATTTCAAATCGCGTCGCTGCGCGGTCTTTGTAGTGCGCGTTGTGTTCGCTGCCGAATACCACTTTCGCCACGCGGCACACCTCGCCCAAACCCACCTCGACCCACGACGGCTCACCCGCCGAAATCCAACTGTGCGCGTTGTCGTATTTGCCGTCGTTGAGATGCTTGATTTGATGAATCGCCAGCGCGCCGTTGGCATAGACAGACGACGCCCGCGCTTTCGCGTTCGGCAGCAGCGCGAGGTTCGTCAACCCGTCGGCGTCTTTGAGCGGAACGGTTTCTTCGTCCGTCAGGCTGATGCCGAACAACGTCACGCCGAGAAGAACTGTCAGAACGAGAGCGAAGAGTCGGTTCATATTGTTCCAAGAACACCACAGATTTAGCAGACAAACGCAGAGGGGTTGAGCCGCGGAATCTGCGTTCGTCCATCAAATCCGTGGTGTCACTGTTATCCGCAACACCTGCCCTGCCTTCAACGCCAACGGCAATCCATCGCGCAACTGCTTGCCGCCGACTGGCAGCGGATTCTTCGACACGCCTTCCACCGTGTAACGCGCGTCGCGCTCCACGACGAACCACTCAGGAAAACTGTTGATGCGCGGCAGGTCTATCGGCAAGCCGATGAGTTCGCGGTGGCGGGGGAAGTCGAAGCAAAGTTTGCCCGTCCAGTTTTTGTCCGCCTCGACGAGAACGCGCAGCGTTTTGCCGTGGCGCACCGCCCCCACTCGCACGTCGGGCCGCCACGCGCGCAGGTAGACGCCCTCCGTCTGCATGAACGCATACTGCATCGTCGTGCGCACCGAGTTCGCGCCGAATTTGTGAACGGGGTAGTCCATGCTCATCAGCGTTTGCATCTCGGCTTCAATCCATTCTTTCCCTTCAGGCAGCGGCACGCGGTTGATGAGGTAGATGCCGCCCTCCACCGAGTCTGCCAACTCGTCCAGATAGGTGAAACGACTGGAACGCCCCCCGCCCCACGGGAAGCCCTTATATTTCGGCAGGTTGCGCAGCACCTTCTCCACCGCAGCGCGATACGAGGGGTGCGATGCAATCATGTCGTAGAGAACCAGCGCGATGTAGTTGTAGCCCCAGTTGTCGGTGCGCACGGGGTCGCTGGCAGGTTGACCGATGGAACGGAAGAGAAGTCCATCGGCGTCTGTGCCTCTTTCCAGAACGTAGTCCAGCATAGCGCGAATGCGCGGCTGATATGCAGCGGCTTTGGGCTTGTCCACCACGCTCGCCAAACCGTAGAGCATCGCCAGCCCTGAGATGATTTCGCAGCCGTGGTCGCTGAGAACGGTGGGCTTCCAGTGGCGCTTGAGCAGAAAATCGTCGGCGATGCGCTCCGCCCAGCGCAGATATTTGGCGTCTTGCGTCATACCGAACAGACGCACGAGCACTTGTAGGAGGTTTCCGTTGACCTCATCCGTTTGCACCGCGCCCAAGCCGTAATCCGTCGTTTGCCCGATTTCATCATGCAGCGCGTCCATGATGTGCTTCATGCGCTCAAACCATTCGCCCTTACCCAGCACTTCCACGATGGGTGCGAGACCGTCCTTGCAGTACTCCGACGCGCCGAAAATGACCTGTGAACGCGGTTGCGCCACGATGGCGTGATTCTTCAGGTTAAACGTTTGCGGGATGCCTTTCGCGTCATTGGTCAGGCGCCTCTCATCGCGCAGCGTGTCGCGCAGCGCAAACGCAAAAGCGGGGTCAAGGAAGTGCGCCGCCACCACGACGAACAGCAGCACGTCTGCGGCAGCGTCCTGCACCAGCCAGACGCTATCCCCGCTGAAAAAGTAGAGGCTGCAACCATCGGCTTTGCGTTTTCTGACGTCTTGAAGAAATTGATGGCACTTGCGGAAGGCGGCGTTGGCGCGGAGGGCGCGCTGGCGGGCTTGCTCCCAGACTTCGTGGCTTTGCGTTTGCCGTATCGGCAGCGAAGGAATGACGAGCGTTGCCAGTCCTTGCCGAATGAGTTCGCGACGGGTCATGGGAGAAAAGGATGTCATTGCGAGGGCAGCAGTCGTTCCGATAAATCGGAACGGGCAATCCCCTTCGGATGAGATGGCTTCGCTACGCTCGCAATGACTATGATACATCGCAGGCTACCAGCCTGCTTGCGCGTTACGTCCCTCAGCATTTCCCCGGCGTGGGGCTAATGCGGATGTTGCGAAAATGCACGACGCCGTGGTCGCCTTGCAGGAGGATGGGACCGGGTTCGTCCTCTTTATTATCCAGCGCGCCGCCGGTGACGCCTTTAAGTTCGGCGTTGTCAATGATTTTCTCGCCGTTGAGAACAACCGTCAGTTTTTTGCCGATGAGCGTGGCTTTGACTTTCTGCCACTCACCCGCTGGTTTGCTGGCGTTTTTGACGGGCGTGATTTGTCCGTAGACGCCGCCGTTGCCCCCGGAGGAAGGCGGTCTGCCGTAGTCGTCCAAAATCTGGATTTCGTAACGCCCCCGCAGGTAGACGCCGCTGTTGCTGCCCTTGGGAATCATGTATTCGTAGCACAGCTCGAAGTCTTTGAACTTCTCTTCGGTCACGAGGTCGGTGCTGGGCGGCGTGTTGATGAGAACGCCGTTCTCCACCTTCCAGCCGTTCTTCCCGCCCTCGTGCCGCAGCTTCCACCCCGTCAAGTCCTTCCCGTTCAACAGCGGCTTGCAACCCTTACAATCCTCGCATTCCTCTTTTTTGTCTTGGGCAACCGCCCACACCACCGCGCTCAACATCAGCGCGACCCCAACGAACAACAAACTCTTGATTCTCATGCCCTCTCTCCTTTCACAGCGGAATTCGACATCTTTATTTTACTGTAAGATTCGCCTGAGTGGGAGGGAGTTTTTTCTGCGGCAAGGGCAAGAGGCCCAACTCTGCGGGAATCTCCCCCCAGAGACGGCGCATATTTCGTTTAGAATAGGCAGAAAATCGAAGGGAGAATGTCCAATGAAAGTCATCGCCATCCAAACCAGTCCGAACCAAGACGGTCTCACGCATGCGCTCGCTCAAGCCGCGCTGCGCGGGGCGGAGACAGCGGGCGCGGAGACGGAGTTCGTCAACCTCAACGATTTGAACATCAACGCCTGCGAAGCCTGCGGGCGCGGATGGGGGCTGTGCCGCGAACAGGGTCGGTGCAAGCAGGACGACGATTTCAACGCCCTGCGCGAGCGCATCAACGCCGCTGACGCGCTGGTGTTCGCCACGCCCGTTTATTTCGGCGACCTCAGCGAGTCGGCGAAATGTTTCCTTGACCGCTGGCGTCGCTGCGAGATTCACAACCGCGACAACTCCGCCCTCAAAGGCAAGCGCGTCATCGGCATCGCCGCCGCGGGCGGCTCCGGCGGCGGTTGCATCTCCGCCTTGGGCAATCTGGAAAAGTATCTGGCGTGGTTGCAGTTCACCATCTGGGATCTCATGCCCGTCACGCAGCGCAACAAGGGATGGAAGACAAAGGCATTGGAGGAGGCAGGGCGGAACATGGTAGAGGCGGAGTGAGCATCGTTCATGTCTCAACTCGTCGGGGCGCCACGACGCATGAAAATCGCGGATGTTCGTGGTAGTGCAATTCATTGCGCGTCGCCTGACTGCTGCTCACAACGCGCAATGAATTGCACTACTGTTCTGTCAAGGTAGGATTGACGGGTTGAAAAAGGGAGGGCAAGGCTCCCGCCGCGCCGAGGGAGTTCGGCAGGAGCCTCA
>FWPU01010323.1_pt1 | contig 13969 bp, 13 predicted proteins | sample 2228361 | NCBI WGS metagenome assembly FWPU01 (sample SAMEA103939777, study PRJEB20133) | metagenome
TGCTAAGTTCATCCTATTTCGGCGGCAGACGCTAGATCTATTGCTAAATCAACTCTGCTATGCCGCTTGAATGGACAAACTGGAGGTAGAAGAACCTAATTTTTTGGTAATGTCATTGATACTTGTTCAGGGTGGCATGACAAGCTCATCTCGGACAAGGTGCGATGGGAAGGAGTCCATGCCACGTCCAACTATGAAACAGGCGAGGCAAGTGCTGTCAGCGAGCAACGCAAGGCCGGGCCGGCACTGATTATTGTCCTCGGGAAGCGCTATCGCCAAAATTGCATTCGCAAAAAATAAAGCACTTCGAGGTCTTGACGTATATATGCTTATATGTTATGTTTCCGCCTATGCGGAGGACAACCATTTACCTCAGCGATGAGATCAGAGCCTGTCTCTTCGACCTGGCCGCTCGAATGAGCAGGGAAAAGGGCACGAGGATCGGCATGAGCGACCTTATACGCGAGGCGATCAAGGAGCACCTCGCAAAAAAGGGCCTTAAGGTGGAGCGGAAAGAAGAGGTTATAAAAAGGATGCTCTCAACCAGGGGGAAACTTGATAGCAGTTTTGAGGAGAGGGTAAACGAGGTTAAAAGAGGGCTGTCTTGGGAGATCCCGTCTGCGTAGATACCGACATAATAATAGACCACCTGAGGGGACGAACCCCTGGAGCCGAAATTTTCGCCAGGATTGTTACAGAGGAAATCCCACACACTACAGAGGTAACCAGGTTCGAGCTTCTCTGCGGGGCTAGAAGTCAGAAGGAGAACGAAGTGATAGAGGAGTGTCTTTCAGGCTTCAAGATTCTTCCATTTGATGATCGCAGCAGCAACGAAGCTGCTGGAATTTACCGCGATCTTAAGCGCAGGGGCAAGATGATTGCAATCAGAGACATCTTGATAGCGGGCATTGCTCTTGCAAATGGACTTTACGTTGCGACAAGAAATGTTAAGGATTTCAAGAGAATAAGGGGGCTCTATCTGTGGAACAAAATCAAAGAATCCAGGCGCTAAGAGAGGCATCGAGCCTGTCCGATGCGCTCGGAAACGTTGTCGAGATGTTCTCTAAATCTTCCCTTCCCTTGACCAAGAGAGAGACACAGCAAGAGAACCCCTCATCACAAAAGGGTTGCACGCTTCGGTGCAACCGAAATGGCAAAAAGTCGAGCTAAGGGCCAGGATTAACGGCTACTTTAAACTTCGCCTCGGGAAAGATCTTGCGGCCCGAGATCTTATCGACGACCTCGAACTTCAACCTGTATTCGCCCGAAGAGAAACCCTTTAAAGAGATGAACTTGGTAACCACCACCTTATCGCCGACAATCCCGGTTTTAATCGGCGACTGAGAGAGAAGGTGGGCCTCGAGCGGCCGACCATTACCATCGAACAGAACGTAGCTGATATCAGGAAGGGAAGGGAGGCCGGCCTGATCCATATTCAGGTTGTAGACCTCGAAATAGACGCCCATTATCTGGTTATTTGAAAAGACACCGCTGACGTTTGGATATATCTTCAGCCCCCCTTCCATCACGAAGGGGTCGGGCAGAAGCTCATCAGGACGGGCCGGCTTGATCCTGTCGGCCAGGATAATGCTGCTGGAGGCCAGCTCCGCGCCGAATTCGGGCACAACGATCCCTTTATCGATGGTCCCGATCTTTCCGCTCGTTATATCCTTTACTACTAAGCTCAGCTTGTATCGCCCGGGCCTTAAGGGAAGGCTCTTTTGATAGAGCGATTTGCCGGGCTTTCCAGCGCTCCTATTGCTAGCTATTGTATCCTCGAACTCGTAGGCTATCTTGCCGCCGATGGTCTGCACCAGCGCATAGAGGTTGACCGTTGCTTGCTCGATCCCTTCGGCGGTCTTTCGATAGCTCAGGTCGGAGTTGTTGATTTCGATCGTTACCGGAACAAGAGCGAAATCTTTTCCCGCCCGGATCAGGTCGTAACGCAGGGCAAAGGGGAGGAGATGGTAAGAGAGCTTAGCCGTAACGATGCTTTTCAGGTCGCGGTATTTGATCTCGGGCGGGCGTCCCAGTTGTGCCCGCGTCACCAGCCTTTCAAAGGGGAGGTCTTTAGACCTGGCCAGGCGATTTTGCCCGAAGTATTTTTCGTCGGGATTGCCAGCGTATCTTCTCTCCACACGGCGCGCCTTATCGGCCAGGCCGAGGGCCTCGAGCCTGGTCAGCCCGCCCGGAGTATAAAAGAGCGCATCTTTGTCGTGCTCGTCGCGGGCCATCTCGTACAGCCCGCCGCCGACCTTATCGACGAACTCGATCTCAACGTCCGGGCCGACCCCCTCGATATACTGGTAGCGCCAGACCTCGAAGGGGTAGACCGAAGTAGTACCGCCCCCCTCGTAGGTGGGACGGATGTAGGTCTCGCCCCCTTCGTGGCTTTCCACCGTATCCGGCGGGCCGTATTTTATGTAGATCATGCCGCGGTCTGTCTTCCAGCCCGGCACGCCTGCGGAGAACTTTTCGTTAGCGTACTGGATTCGCCGATAGTGTTCGATCTTGAATTCGTTCTCGGGGGTCGATGGGTCGGGGTCGCGGCGCAGCCAGAACTGCTCGATGAAGCGCTCCTTTTCCTCCACGGTTGTCAGCTTCTCGAAGACCGCCTTCTCCTCGGCAGTGATGATATAGACCACATCCTGATTCAGCCACTTTTGAAAGTACGACTCTATCCCATCCTCTTTCTTTCGCTCCAGCTCGGCCAAGGCGAAAGGGTTCAGAGACCAGCACAGGATGAGGCCAAACGCCAGGGCTTGATATTTCTTCATGGTCCGCTAACCTAGCGGCGGCCTCGAGGCCGCCAAGTGTACGAGGCCATTAACCCGTACCACCGTTGGCTTAATTACACTCGCTACTGATCCGGTTTTTGTAATTTTCTCTTAACCCGTTCCAGCTCCTCGCGGTTCAATTTATCCGCGATCTCAAGTTCCCTCCTGCCTTCGGCAGTTTTTCCCATTTTCAGATAAGCCCGTCCCAGGAGATAATGAGCCTCGGGCCACGCGCGGTTCACCTCTATTGCCTTTGTGAGCACATCTACGGCCTTGGCGGGGCTTCCGGCCTCGAGTTGCGCTTTCCCCATGGCAAACAGCGCCTCCGCATGATCGGGCTTGAGCGCGATTACTTTTTCGAACAGCCGAATCGCCTCCGGCAGTTGCTGTTTGGCAAGATATATGCTCCCCAGGTAAAACGTCGCCATGAAGTTGCCCGCGTCTATTTCCAGCTCCTTTTTCAGCTCTTCCGCCGCCTGGTCGAGCCGGCCGAGCTTCAAGTACGCCAGGCCCAGCCTGTAGCGGGCCCTGGGGAGTTTAGGGTCGAGCGCGATAGCTTTTTTAAACTCCTCGATGGCTTCGGAAATGCGGGCGAAGTCGGCTCCGGGGCCGCTGTAGGCCTCGCCGAGCAGCAGGTGGACGGCGGCGGAGTTTTCACCCCTCTCCAGCATCCTCTCAAGTATTTTTGCCGCCTCTCCGATTTCGTTCCGCTGAACATAGGCGTAGGCCAGGTTGTACATGATGGCAACGTCGTCGGGACGGAGCGAGAGCGCGCGCCTGAGCGGCGCAATCGCCCGCGCATGGTCGTTTAAATTCACGTGGCAGAGCCCGAGCAGTTGCAGCGCCTGGGCGTTATCGGGCTCCAGCTCGAGCGTCTTTTCCAGCGGCGCAACTGCCTCCTGGTATCGGCCCGAGCGGAAAAGGGCTATCGCCTGATTGAGATGAACGCCGCCGACGCCCGGCTTTATCTCCGCCGCCTCTTTAAAAGCCGCTGCCGCCTCCTGGAACTTCCCCTGCCTCAAACAGGCGATGCCCAGCCCGTTGTAAGCTTCGGCCAGCCGGGGCGTTAGCTTTAAGACCTTTCGATATTCAGCCTCGGCCTCAGCATACCTCCCTTGCTTCTGGTATTCTTCGGCCAGCCGAAGATTTTCCAGCAGCTTGTTGGTATCGAGCGCCGGGGCGGAGGGTAAAGACAAGAAGAGCAGCGCCGGCAATACAACCGCTATCGCTGCTCCTCCGACAAATACTCTTTTTACCATCACGCGCTCAAATGCTAGGAGCCAGGAGTCAGGAGCAAGAGGGAGAGCGAGAGCAAGAGCAAGAGGGACCCTCTCGCTCTTGCTCATTGCTCTTGCTCATCTCTTTCACCACATGATCTTCAGCGCAAACTGGATCTTGCGCGGGGAGCGGGAACGGTTGACCAGGCCGAAATCGGGGTTTCCGAGGGTACGGGCGACCTCGTCGAACTGCGAGTGGTTCCAGATGTTGAAGAACTCAGTCCTGAACTGGATGTTCGCCTCCTCGCCCAAGAGGTTCCCGCCGAACCATGGGGTCCTGAAGTTCTTGTAGAATGCGATGTCCCAGTTGTTGGTTCCAGGAAGTCGCACGATGTTTCGGCCCGCGTCGCCGAAGGTGCCCGCGGCCGGAACGACGAAGGCGGCAGTGTTAAAGTAGCGGTCCAGGCTGCGGTCGCCCGGATCGAAGTTCGCCTCGCCGACCAGGTTTGGCCTCAAGGTGGTTCCGGTGCCGGCGACGTCGCGGTTCAGGAAGATCCATTCGGCCAGGCCGCTCTGGAAGGTGACGATTCCGGTCATCTGCCAGCCGCCCAGCAACTGACCAAGCGCATCGCGCCGGTCTTTGTAGAAGGGGAGCTCCCAGACCCAGCTGAAGGTGAAGGTCTGCGGCACGTCGAAGTCGGCCAGTCCGCGCTCGGCCCGCAGGTTCCTGACGTCCTGGAACTCCGTCTGGAAGAATATCCCGGGCGCATTGTCTATGGCCTTGCCCGCCGTGTAGGAGGTGTTAAAGGCGAGGCCGTTGTGGAAGCGGCGATTGAACGCGATCTGCAGGCTGTGGTAGTTGGACGAAGCTGAATTCTCAGTGATGATGATATCGGAGAATCCCCGGAACGGGCGCAGGAAGTCGCGCGATGCCGGCGGCACTCCAGCCGGCCGGTCCGACGAAGCGCGCAAGTTCGGCAGCGGCTGGTTCAGATTGACGCGGCGGTCGAGGTGGGTACCCTTGGTGCCCGCGTATCTTATCTCGAGGACGGTCTGCGGCATCACCTCGCGCTGAATCCCGACGCTCCACTGCTGGTAGTTCGGCACTTTGGCTTCGAAGTCGTAGGCGGCCGCAAAGGTCGGTCGTGCAGGTGCCTGCGCTCCGCCCGCCGGGTTGCTGAGCAGGGTATTTTCGATCCGCACGAACTCGGAGAAGTTGATGGTAAGCTGCGTGTTGGCCGAAGTGCTGGTGCGGTCGAAAAATATTCCGTAGCCTCCTCTGATCGCGGTCTTGCCGTCGCCAAACGGGTCCCAGGAAAAACCGAAGCGCGGCGCGAAGTTGGCCTTGCGGTTCTTGATGATCGACCTCCTGCCGTCAAACGGCGCCTTGACGATGCCGTTTCTCGGCACGCCGGTCCCGGGAACCAGGGTCCCGTCCTCGTTCACTATCGGAGCCTTGCTCGGATCGAACAGGAACGGCAGGAAGTTGCCCATAAAATTAGAGGTCTCATAAGGGGCGAGCAGAAGCTGGTACCTCAGCCCAAAGTCCAGCGCCAGATTGCCGAGCTTGAGGTGATGCTGATAGAAGGGCTCGACGTCGATCCAGGCCAGGTCGGAGCGGAGGAGCGCCGATAGTTCTTCGTACTGCTGCGCGCGGCCGAGCAGGAAATCGGCAACCGGATTGCCGGTGAACCTGCCGTCGAAATTAAAGCCCCCCTCCTCCACGCCGGCGATCGATTCGGCCTCGTTTTTACGGGAAAAGGCAACGTGCAGGCCGGGCTTAAAGGTGTGCTTGCCGCGCGTGTGAGTAAGCTTCTGCGAGTACTGGAACGAGTCGGAGAAGTTGATGAACGGCAAGCCGTTGGTGCCGATGATCGAATTTATTCCGGAGATGTTTATCCCCGGGATGTTCGGCTCGCCGGGGTTGTTCACGTTGTTGGGGAAGATCTCAGGTATTTTCAGTTCCGGCACCTGGCTGCGTTTGAAGATGCCCGTGCCGAACTGGTTCAGCGCGTCGTAGGTGCGGCTGAACTGGAACTCGTAGAGGGTGTTGGGGCTGATGATATAAGTAAGCTGGCCGACCAGGTTTTCGCCCGGCCAATCGACGAAGGAGCCCGAGACCGGGAAGGAGCTGCCCGAGAATACGCCGTTGTCTTTAGATATGGTTACGCCGTCGCGCATCCATCTGAGCATCAGGTTGATCTTCTCGGCCTTGTAATCGACGCGGTAGAGCTGCTGGACGCTCTCACGGCCGCCCTTCACGTCGATGGCGAAGTTGTTGGCGATGCCCGGGCGATTGGGCAGGGGCCAAAGATTTGCTAAAATCCGGGCATTCTGGTCGATCCGACCGGGCGGGATTACGTTGCCCGGGAAGGGCTGCTTGGTATCGGGATCGATTATCGGGGTCGGGAACTCGCTCAAGTCGCCTCGCCTCATCTTTTCGGTAAGGGTATTTCCAACCAGGCTGGTGGAGGTGCTGGCGCGCAGCCATTCGGCCGAGACGAAGAAGTTCAGCCTGTTCTTCCAACGTTCCGTCGGTATAATTGGGCCGCCGACGTTGAAACCGAACTGGTTGAAGCGCAGCGGACCCTTCTCGGGCGAGAAGAAGGGCCTGGCATCGAGAACCTCGTTTCTAAAGAACTCGAAGAGAGTCCCATGGTATTCGGTGCCGCCGGTCTTGGTGACGACGTTAACCTGTCCGCCGCCGCTTCGCCCGAACTCGGCCGTATAGTTGCTCTGCAGGATCCTGAATTCAGCTATCGCATCGACGCTCGGCAGGTTATTTATCGTCCAGTTGGCTCCCGGATCGACATTATTTCCGCCATCGACCAGCCAGTTGCTTCCGTTTTGTCTGGTCCCGTTGACCGAGACCGTGCTCAGCTTGCCGAAGAAGGGGGTGGTTGGATCGGATAGGGCTGAAACCCCGAAGAAGCTCCCGTTGGTGACCACGCCGGGCATCAGGGCGGTAAGCTGCACAAAATTTCGCCCGTTGAGGGGCAGCTCCTTCGTGAACTCCTCCGAGACCAGCCCGCTCACTTCGCCGCTGTCCCTTTGCACCGGGGGAGGAGTAGAGGTAACTGTAACCGTCTCGGTGATTTCGCCCACCTCAAGGGTAATGTTAACCACCAGTTTCTCGTTGACGTGAAGGATTACCCCCTTTTGGACAAACTTCTTGAAGCCCGGGAGTTCGGCTTCGATCTGATATTCACCGATGGGAAGCGACGGGACGAGATAGGCGCCGCCGTCGTCGGAGATGACCCTCCGCACCAGCCCGGTATTGACGTTTGTGACTGTTACCTCAACGCCAGGAACGACTGCGCCGCTCGCATCAGCAACAGTGCCGCGGATGCTTGCGGTGGTCTCCTGAGCCTTGGCTCCCCCTGCGAAAAGGAGCAGGGCCGCCAGGGCTAGAACCAGAGAGGCCTTTCTGCACAAATAGTTCATTATTTACCTCCGTTTCTCCTCGAAACGCGCAGGATGCCCTATAGTTGCTGAAAAAAACCTGCTGTGCAGCGGTGCTTGACGAAGCCTCGGTTCAGCCGCATTATGAGAAGACACTACACCCACAGCAGATGCCGCTCATCGCCTGTATGCTGGTTTGCGCCTCGTACCCTAAGCGCTTTTTTAAATTATTTCGCTGGAGAGTTCAAGTTAAATTGAGTATAATACGGTTAATTTAAAAGCAAGCAAAGGGTTGTGGGGCGCGATTCCGGGTCCGTTTAACGTCGTTAAATCTACCGCTCCGGCGCCAGGCCGGAGATGGTTACGGGTACGAAGCATATGCTTAGGAGACTTACAGCCAGGGACGCGCCTTCCGGTCCCAGCAGGGAGGAGAGGCTGCGCCAGCTTCCGGTGCCGCAGGACTTTATCTTCAAGATCGCCTATGACAGCGAGGCCAGGACCTGGCGGGGGAGGTTCGTGAACCTGAAGCCGCGCCCGGGGGAGCCGGCGGTAAGCCGTTTGTAGTGAGGGCTTTAGCCCTTTTTAACCAACCAAATTTTATAAGACTTTAAATAGGAGAACCTAATTTTGCGGAAACGGTGGAGAGGAGATGGCGGAGAAAAGGAACACGGTAGAAGAAGTCTTCGTTGATACCTCAGCGTGGTATGCCCTGATCAATAGACGGGATGAATACGCTCGGCAGGCGAAAGTTGAGAAGATGGGCGCTCGTTACTCCAGCCTGGTCAAGCTTGCGCCGGTTTTTGCCTCCTCGAGCATATGAGGCGCCAGGATGTTCCAGCTACCGAAGCCGGGCGACCAGAGTCCGAGTCCGGTCTCGGCGTGATAGTTCTCGTGCATTCCGCCGGTGCGCTTGATGTCCTCCTCCAGCAGCCGGGCGATGCGCCCGGCCAGCTCCATCGCCTGTCTCTGGTAGCCGTGGTTCAACAGGCCGTTCATTACGATGTAGTTGGCCACGACCCAGACCGGCCCCTGCCAGTTCGATACCGTGCGGGTATAATCGCCGAACAACCCTTTGCGCGCCTGGTTATAGATAGCTTCGTCTTTGGCCAGCGAAGGGATCCCATAGGGCAGCCAGAACTCTTCGGGGTTGAGCACATGCGTTTCGATTAACGCTTTGGCCCGTTCGGGCCCGGGGATGTCGCTCCAGAGCGGAACCAGCCCGGTCCATGATTTGATGCGGATCATTTCGCCGCGCCGCGTGTCGATGTTGTAATAGACCTTGTCTTTATCCGACCACATGTGGCGATTTATCTGTTCCCGGAGGAGTTCGGCCTTGCGCCGGTAGGACTCGGCGTCGTCGTCCCTGCCGAGATGGCTCGCGATGAGGCGCATCGCCTGGTACTCACGGTACATGTAGACGCTGGCATCTACCGCCTCGACCGAATTATCCTCCAGCCCGAGCAGAGCCGGATGATTATCCACGCCGCTCTCCACCCCGTTCATCCATTTGAAGAGCAATTCCGGGCCGCGCCGGTGGGTCTCCCAGTAGCCGAGAAATTTTTCAAGCCGGTCGTAAGCCCGCCCGGCGAGCCAGGAGAAATCTTTTGAGACCTTAGCGGATATATAGGCGCCCTGTGCCAGGAAAGGCTTGCACTGCTCCGGAGTGTAGAGCAGCCGCTCCGGATCGATGGTGCGCGGCGTATAGCCGTTCTCGGCGGTAAACTCGAGGAAGTTGAGCACGCTGCTCTTTAGATGCCCGGGCCTGCCGTCGTAAGCATAGGCCACCCCTTCGAAGAAGCTGTCCCAGTCGAAGAGCTGGAAGTAGACGCCGAGCGGGATGCCATACTCCTTGCGCCGCGAATAGATATCGCGCCCCTCGGCAATCGCCTGTTCCAACTCCTTGCTTATCTCGGGGCTGCTGGGAATCAGATAGGGGTGACGCAATATCCCGGCCGCCGGCCTGATCAGTATTCGCTTAAGCTTATCGACGTGGGCGGTCAATATGGGAAAATCGCCGGCGCTGGAGCGCGCTGTCGCTTCCGATTGCGCCGCGGGCCCGAGGCTGCGCGGCAGCACAGCTAACTGGAAAAGGGCAAGGGAAAGAAACAGCCAAAATAGAACAATTCCAGGGGCGGGTTTTCTGCTTCGCATGGTCTCTTAATTTACCGCAAAGCTCGCAGAGATTTATAGATGTTTCTCAGCGTTCTCCGTGCTCTGCGGTGAAGAAAGCTCAGGCCGGGCGCCCGCGCCGGCGCGCCGGTTGTGCCGCGACCTCGCGCAGCACACAGATGGCGGCCGGATCGTTGATGCGCAGCAATACGCTCTCGAAAACGGCGAAGTTGAAGAAAAGCCCTTCGCTGCTCACGAAGCTGGTTGTGAAGTCCTGGCCCAGGATAAGATGAATGAAATTCCCGGTTGCCACCAGCACTCCGCCCCTCTCCAGCACCGGGGCTTTATATATGCCAGCCTTAACCAGGCCCTCGATCTGCTGTATTACAAAGATATCGCGATTTTCGTAGACTCGATAAAGCTGGTTGTAAAGGTGCGGTGTCAGGGCCAGGGCGTAGGGACCGGAGAAACCGCGCGCGTCCAACATCTGGAGAGCTGAAACTATATCCTCGAAGGCATCGTCGGCCCGCTTCCAATCTCCGGTCTCGACCTCGTTGCGCCCGGTCGCAGTCAGCAGTCCCTCGAGCCCCAACCCCTCGTTCCCTTTGAAGATGAGCTGGTCCTCCATCTTCGCGCAGGCCATGGTTGCCTGGACCGCTGCGGTCAGGTTGAGCGGCTGGTTATACTCCTCGAAGGCCTTGATCTCGCGCAGGCCGAGCCGGAAGATCTTGTAGATGGCGGGCATCGAGGTGCTGACGCCAGCGGCCAGGCCCGCCTCGGTCTGCTCCGCCGTGCCGCCGGCGGCTATCTGTCCCCGCCTTTCTACCGAGATCAGGCCGATGCCGTAGGGACCATCTATGCTGAGAAAGCGGCGCCCGACCAGTTGTCCCCGGGCCGTTTCGGTGACCGTCCTATCGATCGCTTCCCAAACCTTCGATCCGAATGGAGCCTTGTCCCGGTTCAAGAATTCCAGCGCCATTATCGATCTCCTGGCGAAAAGGGCTATTAGTCATTTTAAATCAGGACCAAGCGCGGCACCACCTTAATCTAATGGTCGAAGCGCGTAAGGTTTGCTCGGGTAAGGAGCCGATAGACGTGAGCTGGAAAACGGAAGAGGCCTAATCGTCTCCGTTCTCCCGTCTCGCGGTTATTTTGATGCCTGGCTTCTGGCTCCTTAGATTGCTACGGCAGCTTCTCCGGCGCTTTGATCTGCTGCCAGCCCTCGCCCTCCAACGATTTGAGGAATTCAATCAGGTCCTTCTTTTCCTGCGCCGTTAGGTTAAGGGGTTTTATTTCCGGATCGAGCCAGGGGTTCTTGTGGCCGCCTCGGTCGTACCAATCTATCACCTCCTCCAGCGTCTTCAGGCTGCCGTCGTGCATGTAGGGGGCGGTCTTGGTAATCTCGCGCAGCGTGGGAGTCTTGAATGCCCCTTTGTCCTTTTCCTGTTTGGTCACGTTGTAGCGGCCGAGGTCGGGATTGGGCTTGTCCATGCCAACGCCGAGGTTGTGGTAAAGCTCGTCGGTGAAATTGAAGCCGCTGTGGCAGATCGAGCAGCGGGCCTTAGTGCGGAAAAGCTCAAGGCCGCGCTTGGCCGATTCGGAAAGCGCGCTCTGATCGCCTCCCGCCTCGTAGCGATCGAAGGCCGAGTTGCCCGAAACTATGGTCCGCTCGAAGCTGGCGATGGCCTGAGCGATATGGTCGATGGTGACCTTATCGGTTCCGAACGCCTTCTCGAACAGGGGCTTATATCCCTGGACCTGGCTTATCTTCTGCACGATGGCGTCGTGCGAGGGCATTCCCATCTCGATCGGGCTGATCACCGGGCCCTTGGCCTGCTCTTCCAATGAAGGGGCGCGTCCATCCCAGAACTGCGCCTGGCTGAAGACCCGGTTGATTGCCGTGGGCGAGTTGCGCGGCACGAGCTGACCTCTTATCCCTATCGAGGTAGGCTTGCCGTCGGTGAATGCTTTTTCGGGCGCATGGCAGGTGGCGCAGGCAACGGTGTTGTCAGCCGACAGCCGCTTGTCGAAAAAGAGCATTCGCCCCAGCTCGACCTTTTCCACAGTCAGCGGATTGTTTTCGGGAATCTCAAGCGCAAACTCGTCGAGTCCCAGCGGCAGCTTGAGCTGATACGGCCTCGCTGCAGGCCCGGCCGCACCTGCCTGCCCGCCGCTGCTAATCAGGAGCAGAGAGAGGGAAGCGGCTGCAATCAGGACAGCCGCTGCTGCACCCTTCATCCATCTGGAGCAATTGACACTGTTCATTTCAGCCCCGCCTCCTTTTTTGTTTGGCCCACGCGGGCCGCCGGGCATCACTTTGCCGTGAATTCAAAGTTCACGGTAGCTTTTCCTTTTTCACTCAGAGTTACTTCCTTGACCTGGGCGCCGAGCGCCTCGTGCCAGGCGCGAACCTTATAGCGGCCGGGCGGTATCTCCTCGATCAGGAAATTCCCTTTATCGTCCGTGACTGCGAAGTAGGGATGGGTGAAGGCCCATATATAACCCTTCATCCAGGGGTGGACCTCGCAGTTGATCACAATCAAACCGCTCTGCCGGATGGGGCGGCGCAGGCTGCGCCGCGCGCCCGGCTCGGGCGGCGGGAGAGGGAGGTTGAACAGCGTGCGCTGCCCCTCGTGCCTGGCATGGGTGGTGTGGAGCACCGGGTCGGAATTTATAACTTCAAGCATTTTGCCGACAATAACACCCTGGACGTGCGGCTGAAACATGCAGCCGCGATTGTCCAGGCTGTAGGCGGTCTGGGGGAGGCGCTTGCCACGGCTTATACCTTCGATGTTGACGACGATGTTCTTCAGGCCTCGGCCTGCGGCATCGACCAGGTACTGCTCGGAAAGCTTCGAGGCGCCGCAGTGTTCGCGGTTTACGTTGACTGTGATCCTCTCTCTCTGCGGGATAGGGCCGGCGAGCTTTATGCTTCCCGAAAGCGATGCGCCGTTGGTTACCTCCTCTTCCCGATAGCTCTCTTCCAGCTGCTGCGCGGGCAGCGCGGCCGCCACGACGAGACATACCGTCAACAAGATCAGATGGAAACGCCTGGTCATAGAGCCTCCCCTGAGCAACCAGCCACAGATTCTACCACATTTTATTTCATCTGCGCGCCGCCTCGGCCCTGGCCGGCGCCTCTTTGAGCAGCGCGCCGCTGTAGACCAGTCCCGCGATGGCCCCTCCGAGCAGCGGCCCGAGCCAGTAGACCCAGTGATTGGACCAGTAGCCGCCGGCCAGGGCCGGCCCGAAGGTGCGGGCCGGGTTCATGGAGGCCCCGGTCAGGGGACCACCCGCCAGGATATCGAAGGCGACCACGAACCCTATGCCCAGGCCGGCAATCTGGCCGCGCCCCCGCTCGTCAACCGCGGTGCCGAATACGGTGAACACCAGGAAAAAGGTCAGGACCATCTCGATAGCGGCCGCAACGCCGGGAGTAATACCAGCCGCGACCTCGGTGGCACCGAGGTGAGCGCTCTGCCAGGCGTCTGCCGGAAAGAAAGAGCGGAGCAGCAAAGCGGCAAGCGCGGCGCCGAGCAGCTGCGCGATGATGTAGCCGAGGGCAGTGCCGGTCTTGATCTTGCCCCCCAGGAGAACGCCGATAGTGACGGCAGGATTAATATGTCCGCCCGAGATATGTCCAGTTGCCGAAACCATCACTGCAACTACCAGGCCGTGCGCCAGAGCGATTCCCAGAAGGCCGACGCCGCCCTGCCCGGCCGAGCGCAGAAAAGCATCGGCGCAGATCGAACCGGCCCCGACGAAAATCAAAGCGAACGTCCCGATAAACTCGGCTAGATAGCTCTTCGCGCTATCGTTCATGTCTCCCCCCTTTGGTTTAAAGTTAAAGGGCCCCGAGAGGCAGTGACCTTTTCAACCGCCTCCGAACAATCGGCGCATATTCCCAGCACCTCGAGTCTGTGTTCGAGCACACGATAATTGACGCTCCGTGAGACCTTCCTTTCAACTCCCTTCAACACCGAAAGGGGCAGATCCTCGACACGGCCGCAGGCGACGCACCTGATGTGATAGTGCTTGGCCGTGTTGCTCTCGTATCGCGTTGGGTTGGCGTCGTAGCGGTGGGCGATAATCTGGCCGCGTTGCGCCAGCACCTTGAGGTTCCGGTAAACCGTGCCGAGGCTTATGTTCGGCATCTGCTTGCGCGCTTCCTGATATATCCAGTCGGCAGTCGGATGCGAACGGCTGGAGCGGACTATTTTCAGGATCAAATCCCGCTGCCTTGTGGAGCGCATGTAACGCCTCAGCGAGGCCGCTTGCACCCTTTCGATAATAGTTATCGCCTGCATGCTATTACACCAAAAGGGGAACAATGTCAAGTATTTCGCGGGGGCAGGGTGCACATCACAATCGTAGGTAAATTTAAGCCGCCAACCGCCCGACCTCTCCCCCAATCCCCCTCCACAAGGTGGGGAGGGGTGGAAGCGGCTGGCAACCTACAATAAA